>JAABUN010000144.1_pt1 | contig 176979 bp, 166 predicted proteins | sample 5559311 | NCBI WGS metagenome assembly JAABUN01 (sample SAMN10711877, study PRJNA513370) | rock metagenome | isolation source: Antarctica rocks | place: Antarctica: Victoria Land, Siegfried Peak sud
AAAGCGGCGGGGACCGACGGCTTGGGTGGCGAGATTGAGTATGGACAGATTGTTGCTGCCACCGGCGGCAAACTTCAGCTTGGCATCGACCTGGCGCAGGGAGCGGGCTGGGCAACCGAGGAACTTCCACAGTCGACCTCTTTGGTTGGCGCGCTGCTAGCAAAGGGATCGGTGACCGACCCTAAGACGAAACTTCTTCCGACTCTGCTTTTCGACGGTGAACGTGGACCGGAATGGTCAGGATCCGAGCAACGGGCGGAAGTGCAGATTGACGGGACGACGATCAACGTCGCCATCGAGCCAACCCTCAACGTCTGGGCTGCTAGTTGTGACTTCTGGCTTCCTGGGGTTGGCTTAGTGGCGTCCGTGGAGATCACCCTGGTCCGGTGTGAAGATGATCCCTCCGCAGACAACCCACAACTGAAGGGTTTCGCGGTGCTTGTTTTGCCGACCGATGACGCCTCGTCAATGGAAGTTGTCGCGAGGGGCTCGGGCCAAGAGGCGGTGGAGGCGATGGGAGATCCAGTCGTTGCCGACATCGGTGATGGACTCTCGGTGTGGGCGCTGCCCTTGGGCCTGGACGAAGCAGGCTCAGGCTCGAGCATCACGAGGCCGATCGAGGGCATCGATATCGATGGCGACGGAAAAGTGGACGCTTCAATCCCGACTAACTAAGCGCGTGCCTCTGGGCAATCGAGGTGCCGCAACGAGACGCCATCCCACGGCCGGGCAAGATGTCCGTATACGCGAAATGTGCCGTCAACTGGCTGGCCCAAATCAGCGCGCCAGGTCACGTGACACCACACGCCGAGGTTGTTGCGCGCGTTGTCGGGATCGATCGTCATATGAGGATCAACGAGCGGGACAGGCCTAATTGTCAGCGCTGTTGAAGTGGCGTAGGCCTACCCATCCGACGGTTGCGGCGGCTAGGAGTAGGACAGCGCCGAGGTAGTAGACGGCGCGGATACCGAGGGTGTCGGCGAGTAGGCCCCCGGCGAGAAGGGATAGGAGCCGGCCAGACTGCCAGATCATGTCGAAGGCAGCGAAGACCCGGCCGCGCAGTTTCTCCGGGGTCTCTGCCTGGAGTAAGGAGTTGAAGGTGACCGCACCGGTGGAGGTGCCCAGGCCGTAGGCAAGCAGGGTGGTCATCGCGGCAGCGAGGCCGGTCACGGTGGCCAACACTGCGTCGACGATCGCCCGCAGGACGAAGGGTCCAAGGACAAACACCGGGCGACGTGGGTCATCGGTCAGTCGGGACAACAGCAACGGGCCACTGGCGGCACCGACCCCGATCGCGCCGAGCAGGAGCCCGTAGTCGCTTGACCGTAGGGCCAGGTGCTCCTTGGCCAGGACCACGAGCAGGGCACCGGTGGCTCCAGCGGAGAGTGCCGCGAGAAACTGGCAGGCGGCCAGGGCCCGTAGCAGCCGGTGCCCAGCGACGGCGGCAATGCCCGCGACAGCGTCGCCATACCAGGATGTCCGCGTGGTCGGTGCTGGCGCCGCTGGGACCTTAAGGCGTCGCAGAGCCAGGGCAGACAGGAGGTAACTGGCGGAGTTGATCCAAAACGCCCAGGTGTAGCCGAAGCTGACGACCACGATTCCGGCCAGAGGTGCGAGCACGACCTGGGAGAGGACCGCGGCGGTCCACAGTCCGCTGTTGGCAGCGACCAGGTCCCGCTCTCCCACGATCGCCGGCAGCACGGATTGTGCGGCCGGGTTGAAGAACACCGCACCAGCCGACAGGGCGACAGCCACCGCATAGACCGTGGCTACGTCCCCGTCGACGAAGGGCAGCGCGAATGCCAGGGCGGCACGCACCAGGTCGGCGCTGATCATCACTTGGACGCGAGGTAACCGGTCGACCACGGCACCGGCTACCGGGGCCAGGGCCAGCACCGGGATGATCTCTGCAACCACGACGCCCGAGACGCCCAGGCCCGAACCGGTGAGGGAGTAGACGAGCAGGATCAAGGCGACGGTGTTAAAGGCGTCTCCCCACTGTGACACCGTGCGCGCCACCCACAACCGCCGATAGGGCGCCTGACTCAGCAGCACCGTCACCCTCGTTCGGCCCCTCACAATTCCTCCTCACCTATGGTCGGCCATTCACTCGTGCACCCGCCTGAAGTTCCCGAGCCCGTGCGGCAACATAATGGGGGTTCCAGTTCAGGGGAAGGTCAAGTCGCGACGAAGGAGACAGCAATGCTGATCGGGGAACTCGCCGCGGCAAGTGGCACAACAACGAAGACGGTCCGCTTCTATGAGTCCATCGCCTTACTCGCCCCGGCCGTGCGCACCGCCAGCGGCTACCGCGACTTCGCGCCGGAGACCATCGCCCGCCTGGGCTTCATCCGCCGCGGGCGCGATGCCGGCCTCACGCTCACCCAGATCCGCGAGATCCTGCACATCCGGGACGCCGGCCAAACCCCGTGCAAGCACCTCCGAGAACTACTCGCTGACCGACTGGCCAGCTTGGACGCCCAAATCGTCGGCCTTCAAAACCACCGCGCCAGCGTGTCCCAGCTCTACAACGTCCTCGCCACCGCGGACCCCGACACCAGCGACACTGGCCAGGTCTGCCGCTACCTATAACTCGCACAGGCATCCGTCCTGCCGCCCCATAGGCCGAACGTTTCGCGGGGCGTGCAGGTGGAGGTGAAGCGTTCGCGGCCAATGTGCTCGCCATCACCGATTGGGGATCGGCGACCGGGACGGGTTGGGTTACGAAGCGCACTTGAGGAACTGCTGGTGCTAAGCGTCGGTGCATTCGAGATCTATCCGCGGGCAGACACGCACCATCACATCCGCCTATCCATTGCGGGATCCCCGACCGGGTTAGCCTGGGTGGACGCGGCGTTGAAACTGATACCGGCCTGGGTCGGCGGTGGAGGGGGCGAGTGTGGATCTTGTTGTTTTGATTGGGCTTGGTGGGTTGGCACTGGTCGACTCAACCAGTTTCGGCACCCTGGTCATTCCGTTGGTCTTGTTGGTCCAGCCCCGAGTTCAAGCGGGTCGTATGGCGGTGTATCTGGCCACTATCGGAGTGTTCTATCTCTTGCTGGGGCTGGCGCTGTTTGGCGGGGCGACGTGGGCGCGGACGTCGCTGTCTGGCGTTAGTGATGCGCTCTCGAGTACCACTGCCTACATCGTCCAGGCCGCGGTTGGCGCTGGCCTGGTGGCGCTTAGTTTTCGCTACGACGCCAAGCCAGTCGCGCGCCGTAAAGCTGCCAGGAAGGGGCGGCCTACCCGCTTGGAGCGTTGGCGCGAGGCTGCGATGGGTGAGCGCGCCTCGCTGGGTGCTGTGATCACCTTGGCCCTAGGGGCGGGAGTCATCGAGGCAGCCTCGATGTTGCCCTACCTGGCCGCTATCGGAATCATCACGACCGCGGACGTGTCTTTGGTGACTGGGGCGGCCGTCTTGGGCGGGTACGTCCTGGTGATGCTGGCACCGGCGCTGCTCCTTCTTGTCGCGCGTCTTGCAGTCGGCAGCCGTTTGGAGTCATCGTTGACCCGTTTTCGGGATTGGGTGGTGCGACACACTGCAGGGGCCTTGGGCTGGGTCATCGGCATCGTTGGAGTGCTCTTGATCCTGGACGCTGTCCAGGTGCTAGGAGAACGCGGAGTCCTCGGCGGGTGATCCCCGCCTAGGACTCACCTCGCAAGGTTCGACTACCGGTACGAGAATGGGGGTCGATCGTCCGGGTCGCCGCGTATCAGTCATGGTCAATAGGCTGGCAGGTTCACCGAGTCCCCTTGCACAGGCCAGAACTCTCTGGACGTCGGGATAATTCTCAACCTCAAGAGACCGGAGATCTGATGCGTTGGGACCCCACGCAGTACGCCCGCTACTTCGACAACCGGAGCCGGCCCTTCTTCGACCTGGTCACACAAATCGGCGCGGAATCACCCGACACGGTCATCGATGTCGGCTGTGGGTCCGGCGAACCCACCGTTGCGCTGGCGCAGCGTTGGCCAGCGGCAACGCTTCTGGGCCTGGACTCCTCGCCGGAGATGATCGCCAGGGCACCCCTCGGCCGAGGGGTGAAGTTCAGGGTCAATGCTGCCGAAGACGTCGACGCGACTGGTGTCGATGTCTTAGTCAGCAACGCCGCTTTACAGTGGGTGCCTCAGCACACCGAACTCCTCACCCAGTGGGCCGGTCAGCTCAATGAGGACGGCTGGATCGCCTTCCAGGTGCCAGCCAACTTCAACGCTCCCTCGCACCAACTCATGCGCGACCTCGCCGACTCACCGCGGTGGCACGCTCGACTGCAGGGCGTTCTCCGCAGCGCTCAGGCGGTCGCCGAACCCGAGACCTACCTCGATCTGCTGACCGAGCAGGGCCTGAAGGTTGATGTCTGGCAGACGCAATACCTACACGTCCTACAGGGCGACGACCCGGTCCTGGAGTGGGTCCGTGGCACCGGCTTGCGGCCCGTTCTCGAAGTTCTCGCTGACGACGAGGCCGACGCCTTTAGCGCTCAGTACGCTGCCCTGCTGCGCCAGGCGTACCCGCGCCGCACCTGCGGCACCGTCTTCCCCTTCTTGCGCACCTTCGCTGTCGCCCACAAGACCATCTGACCGCCGAGTCGCCCCGGCGGACGTCACACCGGGAGTCGACCCTGTTGATGGGGCCGGTAGCCGATCGGTCTACGGGGCGCCATTCCCGCTGATAGGGCGTTGCTGCTGAGAGCTCAGCCCTGATCAGTCAAGCCGCTGCGATGGAGGTCGGCCACCTGTTGGCGCGCCGTGAACCCCGCTGCGGCATAGGTCGACACGGCACCTACGTTCGAGTTTTCGGCACACACGATGGCGCTGGAGGACCCCATGTCGCGCAAGGCTGCTGCCGCTGCGACGGTGATCGCGATGCCGTAGCCCTGCCCTCGGTGGTCCCGGTGCACCCCCATCGGTTCAAGGAGCCCTGGCCGCCCTGGCCCAGCCGACCACACGGTCGCCACTGCGACGGCGTTGTCGTGCTCACCGAACGCGGCCAAGCTGCGTGCGGAAGCGTAGAACGGACCTGCTGCCATCGTGCGCAACCGGTCCACGAAGAAGTGCCGGTCCACCTCGGTCAAGGGCGTGCCGGTAAAAGCTGACCAGTGGACGGACAACCAGACTTCGGCTTGATCGGGTCCCATCACCTCGACGCGCGCAGTGACGTCACCCGGGGGATCAGCGAGATCGAGGTGAAACGGGGTCCATAACTCGCCCTCCTGCCAGCCACTGTCCAAGAGCAACTGCGCGAGTCGCTCAGCACCCCGAGCTTCGATGTTCGCACTCCCTACGTCCAGGACCCCGTGCCGATGGTCCTCGACGTCAGCGACGACCTGACGGGCCAGCTCATCATCGAAGCGCAGGTGGGGGTCAACGGCCATCCTCAAGAGTTGAGGTCCGTCCAGCAGCCCGACTGCGAGAATCCTCTCGCCGCGCGACCAGATGCGTATGGCAGCGGCCGTCGCCGCAGCGCCCCTGGTTGAGTACCAGCCTAGATCACCTGGGGCCAGGTGCAGCGGCCCACTGTCGCACTGCCAGGTTCGGAGCGCAGTCACCACGTTGTCGAGGTCCTGAATGCCCGGGGTGCTCAACACAGTGCTCATGGCTCGACTCAACAGCAGTGGCCACCAAGACCGCAACGCAATTCTTGGGCGCCAATGGATCGTCGGTCGGTGGCCCGCTCGGGATTGGAGCACCCGCAGGGGTGTCGCTACCGGGGGTCCGCAAGTAGGTTCAGTTGGGTGAGTCGAGGTATCTGGGACAGCGCTGCGCCTACGTTCGACGAAGAACCGGACCACGACCTGGCCGATCCGCTGACCCGGGTAGCGTGGCGCGAACTGTTCTCACCGTGCTCCCTCCAGCACCGGCCGCAATCATCGACCTCGGCTGCGGTAAGGGAACCGTCACCGGTTGACGATCCCCGAACAGTGACAAGGGCACTCCATCAAGGCAGTGTCGGTGCCCCGTGCGATCACCTCACGACGTTCCAATAACAAGATGACTGTCGGCCGCTTGAACACGCGAATATCAAAATGATATCGTTGGGCATGGATGTATTGCTCAGAGATCTGCCAGCCGAGGTCCACGCAGAGTTGACCCGGCGTGCCGCCGTCGAGGACAAGAGCCTGCGTGCCTATCTGCGCGAACTGCTCACCGAGCACGTGGCGATCCCTTCCATGGATCAGTGGCTTGGTCACCTTCGCGAACTCGGACCGAACCATGTTGGCGGGCCTACAGGAGCAGAGATCGTTGCTGATGCTCGCGCTGAAGATGACGAGCTGATCGGCCGTTGAGCGTCGTCGTGGTCGATGCGGCCACCGTCGTCGATCTGATCTGTGACCTGCCCGCCGCCGATCCGTTTCGGCAACGCCTGGCTGCGGCGGATGCTGTCGCCGTGCCCGCCCACCTCGACGCAGAAGTGCTCTCGGCACTGGGTCGACTCAAGCGCGCTGGTCGGCTGACGCACGAGGCGCAACGGGTCGAGGCACTTAGCATCTTCGGTGCCAGCCGTTGGCCTCTTCAGCCTCTACTTCCGTTCGCTTGGGCACTCACGGACCGTATCGCGGTCCGCGACGCCCTCTATGTCGCGCTAGCCGCATCACTCAACGCCACCCTAATCACCTCCGATGGCCGGCTACGAAGGGGCGCGGCGGGCATCGTCAATATCGCTGAACCAGACGAGCGATACCGCTAGCCGATCCCCGGTGAGAATTTCAAATGCGAGGATTACAGGCGTGACCATTGACCTGGTGTACCGGCAGGACCCGTCCGCTGTTCGGTCAATCCTGAAGTCTTTGCCCGACTGGTTTGGCGATCCGACTGCGATCGATGGCTATGAGCAGGACGGTTCGTCGAATGCGTTCCAGAGTGTGTTCGCCCTTGCCGGTGAGGAAACGGTTGGAGTCGCGCTCGTGCGACGACACTTCCCGTCCTCAGCTGAGCTTCATCTGATCGCTGTCGACCCGGGCATGCGCGGTCGCGGCGTCGGACAAGCATTGGTCGGGCGGATCTGCACCGATCTTTCTCGAGATCGATGCCAACTGCTATCCGTCCATACAGTCGGACCGTCCTTCGAGAACGAGTCGTACGCAGCCACACGCCATTTCTACGAGTCAGCAGGGTTCCACCCACTGGAAGAACACAGCGGCCTTGACTGGCCGGGGCCCTCCCTGATTCTCGTGAAAGTGCTTGATACAACTGTTAGGCAATAGGCAGTTAGCGAACTGGCGGCAGGTTGTGCCGTCGGCGCTAGCTGCACGGTCAGGGCTCTATAGGTGTGCCAGGACGGGGATCGGTGACCGGAACGGGGTGCCCAGCAGTCCAGAACGAGTTCGGCTGCGTGAGGCACCTGTGCTCAGTCATCTGGAGGTGTGCCTGCGACATCAGATCCTCCCTGATGGTCAAGCCATCGTTGGTCGACCTCGTCTGGGAATGCGGTCAGCCAATAGTCCGGCAACACGTCCCGAAGTGTCTTCCAAACGATGACTGTGGCATCTTCAGGATCGGCCACACCGACCATGACGTTGGGTCCATTGGCTACGGTGGTGAATCCTGACGTCAGTTACTTACCAATTCTGACGTCGCTCGGGTCAACGGGAGGCCCGCAGTGCTTGTGAATGTTGGCGTCACCTCGGGGGGGTCCCAACTTCGAGCTGGGCTCGGGTGTGCGCCAGGCGGTAGGAGTCGGTCCCGGTCTCGAGGATGTTGCCTCCGAAGGTGAGCCGGTCCACGATCGCGGCGCATAGTCGTGGTTCGGTGAAGGTTTTGGTCCAGCCGGCGAAGCTCTCGTTGGAGGCGATGGCGACACTGTTTTTCTCTTCGCGTTCGGTCAGGACTTGGAAGAGCAGTTCGGTGCCGCGCTTGTCGAGTGCCATGTATCCGAGTTCGTCGATCATGAGTAGGTCGACCCGGCCGTAGCGGGCGATGGTCTTGGACAGCACCAGTTCGTCGGCGGCTTCGACGAGTTCGTTGACGAGTTTGGTGGCGTGGGTGTATTTGACCCGGTAGCCGGCCATCGCGGCTTCGGTCCCGAGGGCGATGAGCAGGTGTGATTTGCCGGTTCCGGAGTCGCCAATGAGGCATAGCGGTTGTCCTTTGCGGACCCATTCGCTGGTGGCGAGGGTGTTGATGGTGGCGGGGTCGATGTTCGGGTTGGCTTCGAAATCGAAGGAGCGTAGCGATTTCTCGCGCGGGAAGCCTGCTGCTTTGAGGCGGCGTTGGGAGCGTCGCCGGTCCCGGTCATCGCATTCGGCGAGGAGTAACTCGGCAAGGAATGAACGGTAGGACAGTTGTTGGCGTGCGGCCTCGTCGGTCATCTCGGGGAACTGGTTCCGGATGGTGGGCAGGCGCAGCATCCGGCACGCTTGATCCACGGCGGTGGTGGCTGCTTCTTCGGTCATGCCGCGTCGCCGAGGGGTTGGGGTGGTGGTCATCGTTCACTCCTGAGGGTTGGTGTTGCGCCGATTCTTGGAGAGTAGGTCGTCGTAGGCCGCCACCGATGGCAACGGTCGAGTGTCGGTGGGCAGGCGAGCCAGGCGTCGCTGGGTGAGGGATGGCACCACCTCAGCCGCTCGCGGTTGGTCCGCGTGAGTTGCGCTTGGTGTTCCGGGTGCGATGTCGGCGGTTTTGCGTGCTTCCAGGGCCACGACGTCGGCGGTGAGCGCACCTGCGCGTAGGGCTGCGCTGATCCCGGCTTGCACGTGCTCGGCGCGCATGTGTCGGTGCAGGAGCAGGACCTCGATGAGGGCACGAGTCCCTTCGGCGTCACCGTGCTTCTTGCAGGCTTGGGCCCACCACGCTTCGTGGGTTGGGGTGAAGGTCCCGGCCGCACGGGCTTGTTCCAAGGCGGTAGCCCCTGGCAGGGCACCGGGCTTACGCACGAACGTTTCCAGGTAGTGATCCAGTTCTAACCGCGAGCCTCCCTTACTGAGGAGCCGCTCGTGGGTGGCGGCCGGGGTCCGCCCGTCGTGCACGATCAAGTCGGAGGCGTTCAGCAGTACCCGGACGCGTCGCCCGATCAGCCGGGAAGGCACGGAGTATTTGTTGGACCGGACGGTTACTTGGGAGTAGCGGTCGACCCGGGGGGTGAGCCATAGCCCGGTCTCGAACCGTTCCACGGGCAGCGGTTTGAGCAGGTTCTTTTCGGCGGCGAACGCTTGGCCGACGGTGTGCGCCCGGGCACCGATCCGCCGGTCTTCATCAGCCCGGTCATAGGCCTGGATGGCTTCGTTGAGTTCGGCGAGGGTGTTGACCTCGGGTACGGGCACGAGGTGGTTACGGCGAAACCACCCGATGTCGCCTTCGACACCGCCTTTCTCGTGGGCACCGCCAATGCCAGGTTGGCAGTAGAACGCGTCCAGGTCGAAATGGGACCGGAACGCGACCCACCGGTCAGCCTCGACACGCTGGCGGGAGAACCCGATCACTTGGGCTACGGCTGCTTTCAGGTTGTCGTAGCGGACCTTGCCTGCGGGTACGCCACCGAGTTCGGTGAAGGCGCGCACGTGCCCCTCGAAGAAGGCTTCCTGTCCACCGGTGGCGGACACTGTGTGCACCGCCTTGCCGGAGTAGGACATTCGCAGCGAGAACAGGTGCGCGGTGACCAGTTCGCTGCGCAGCACGACGGCGACTTCGCCGAAGTCGACTTCTGCTTCGCGGCCGGGGTGGTGGGTTTGCGGGACGAAACCAGTCGGGTCGCCTCGGCCCTGTTCGACGCGAATCTGTGGCCTGCGGGTGGCGACGTAGGCGGACACCACGGGGTAGGACACGTCGTGCATTCCGTGCTCGTCGATGAGTCTGGTGAAGATCCGGGTCGCCGTGTGCCGTTGCTTGCGGGGAGCATCCAGGTCGGCGATCAGCATCGCGTCAATGACCTCTTTGAACGGGTCCAGTTTCGATTGCCGTTTGGGGTACTCGGCGCGTTGGGAGGGCCACGCCGAACCCAATGCCTCTTTGACTGTCCGCCACCCCACGTGGTGGGTGCGTTGGATCTCACGCTCCGACATCCCAGCCCGAGCATCGGACCGGATGACCGAGTAGAGAGCAACACGATTTAGGCGAGCGGGTGGCGACATTGGTTAGCCCTGCGGTGCTGCGACTTGAGTGGTCATCGCCGATGTTTTGGACTGGTGATGATCACGGTGTCGGCGGGTGGTGGCAGACAGCTTCGAGGTTGAGTCCGTGAAGGTCTTGCACGAAAGCGCCGTAGTAGTTGTCGTGATATTCCGGGTGGACGGCAGGGGCTCCTAGCGTTGATGCGCCTGCACTGAGGGCCGTTTGGTAGAACGTTTCGACGGCTGCGCGGTTGTCCACTGTGAAGGCCAGGTGCATGTTGGTTCCGACGTGGCCGTTGTCGACCAGCCAGAAGTAGGGTTTGGCCTCCGGCCAGCCGTATCCGGTCATGGCGGGTTGTTCGGGTCCCACGGTAGGGATTTCTAGCATCTTGGTGATGCCGATCGATGCCAGAACGGGGGTGTAGAACTCGACGGCTTTCGCGAGGTCGGGAACGGCGATGTTGAGGTGGTCAATGCGGGATCCGGAACGGTCAGGCATCAGCTTCTCCTTATTTGCTGGTTGGTGGGCAGTTCTGGTGGGCGCATAAGGCCCGGCCGGTGTGGGTGTTGGCGTTGAGCAGCTCGGCTGGGGGGCCTTCGAAGACGATGTGACCTCCGGCGTGACCGGCGTCGGGGCCGAGGTCGATGACCCAGTCCGATCGTGCGATGAGGTCGCGGTGGTGGTCGGCGACGATGATGCTGGACCCGTTGTCGATGAGTTTGTCGAAGAGGTGGATCAAGGTGGTGACATCGGCCAGGTGTAGCCCGTTGGTGGGTTCATCCAAGACGTAGATGGAGGCTTTCCTGCCGATCTCGATGGCTAGCCGCAGGCGTTGTCGCTCCCCTCCGGATAGGCCGGTGAGGGGTTGGCCGAGGGGGACGTATCCCAAGCCGACATCACACAACCGGTTCAGGGCTGCGGCTGCGGGTGAGTCGGCGAAGAAGTCGGTCGCGGCGCTGATGGATAGGTCGAACACTTCGGCGATGTTCATGCCGCGCAGGGTGTGGGTCAGCACGTGGTCTTGGAAGCGTCGTCCTTGGCAGGTGGCGCACACCTTGGCGATGTCTTCTCCGGCGCCGCTGGGGGTGTAGGTCAGGCCAAGCCCGTTGCAGTCTTGACAGCCACCGGCGGAGTTGGGGCTGAAGAGGTTGGGTTTGACGTTGTTCGCGGCGGCGAATTCGGTCCGTATGTCGTCCAGGACCCCGGAATAGGTCGCGGGGTTTGAGCGCCGAGACCCGCGGATGGGCCTTTGGTCCAAGACGGCTAAACCCGTGGTGGGGGGCAAAGATCCAAGCAGTGACGTTTTCCCGGCCCCGGCCACACCAGTGACGGCCACGAGGCACCCCAGGGGAAGGTCGAGGGTGACTCCTTGGAGGTTGTTGCGCATCGCTTGGGCAACGTGCACGGCCCCTCGGTGGGTGCGCACGTTGGTCTTGACGGGTTGGTGTGTGCGAAGACTCGTCGCGGTGAGAGTGTCGGCGCGCAACAGGTCATCGGGGGTGCCTTGAAACACGATGGCACCACCGTGGGCACCGGCTTTGGGTCCGAGGTCGATGACGTGATCGGCTGCGCAGATGAGGTCGGGGTGGTGCTCCACCACGAGGACGTTGTTTCCTTTGTCCCGCAGCCGGTGCAACAGTTCGATCAGGCGCGCGGTGTCGTGGGGATGTAGCCCAGCTGCCGGCTCGTCGAACACGTAGGTCAACTCGGTCAACGCCGAATCGAGGTGCAACACAGTCCGGATACGTTGGGCTTCCCCTCCGGAGAGGGTCCCAGTGGGTCGGTCCAAACTTAGGTACCCCAGACCCACCTGGCCCATGGCCAGTAGCGCAGACACCGTGGCGTCGACGAGCCGCTGCAGATGTTTTGGCACGGACAGGTTTTGCAGCCACTGCGCAAGATCACTGGCTTGCATCGCGCACACCTCGGCGATACCGCTGCCCTGGATCTGACAGTTACGCGCTTCGGCGTTGATCCGGCTGCCCCCACAACTGCGGCACGCCTCCACGGTCGCGGCCTCTTCGAGGGCAGCCCTGATTTTAGGTCGCAGCGACTCCAGGCTCTTGGACAAGTAGAGGCGTCGGATCTTGGTCAAGACACCTTCGTAGGCCATCGGGTATGTCCCTGTGTCCACGTTGGGTCCGGTCCCGGTCAGGAGGTGTTCACGCTGCGCCTTGGTGTAGTCCGCCACCGGTGTGCTCGTATCGAAGGCACCACTTTTGGAGTAGACCTTCCAGAACAGGCTCCCTACGGTGAAGTTCGGAAAAGTAATTGCACCGTCGTCCAATGAGCGGGACTCATCAAGGATCTTGGACACATCTAAGGTGGCTTGTTGCCCCACGCCTTCACAATCGGGACACGCGCCGGCCGAGTCGTTGAACGACAGCGCCCGCGGGCCCGGGACGTGCGGTGTGCCTTCCTGAGCGAACAGTGTCCGTAACCGGCTCACCGTGTCGGTGGCGGTACCCACCGTTGAGCGGGGGTTGGCCCCCATCGGCGACTGATTGACCACGATGGCCGCGCTCAGATGTTCGAGTCGGTCAACGTCAGGGCGTGGCAGGTGCGGCAAAAGGTTCTGCACGAACGCCGGGTAGGTCTCGTTCAGCATCCTCGTTGACTCCGCAGCCACGCTGTCAAAGGCCAACGAAGACTTGCCCGATCCAGAGACGCCGGTGAAGACGACGAGTTGGCGTTTGGGGATGTCGAGATCGACACCGCGCAGGTTGTTGACCCGCGCGCCACGGACCACGATCGCAGTAGCGAAGGCCTCGGTGGCGCTCATACGGTGGCCTGCACTGCCTCAGTTGGGGCATCAGCGGTGGTGGCAGGCAACGCCAACATAAGCGCGGCCGCGAGCACGTACAGCCCGATGCCTACCGGGAGCACGGCCCCGAAGGCATCGCCGTACACCTGCGCCCTGGTAGCACCGGCAGAGGCGTTATCGACCGCGACGAAGAAGATCGTGCCGAGCACCGCGATCCCGGCGGCAGCGCCCACCTGGTTAATGCTCGAGAGCACTCCACCAGCTGCGCCTGCATCACGCCCAGGCACCCCGGCCAGCACTATGTTGACCAGAATCGGAGCGGCCAAGCCCAGGCCCAGCCCGCCGACGAATAAGGCCAACGCCAAAGACCAGTAGCCCGGCTCTTGGCCATCGCGGATCAGGAACCACAACAGACCTTGGGACGCGGCCAGTGTCAGCGCCCCGCTGATCAGCAACACCCGGCCCGCTCGAGCAGCCAGAGCGACGCCGATCCCGGAAGTGATGATCGAGCCCACCGCGTAGGGAAGGATCACCAGCCCGGCAGACCAGGCGCTGCGCCCGGTCCCGGCTTGCAGATAAATCGAAAGGGTCAAGAAGAACGCCCCGATAGCCCCGAAAAAGAACATCGACGTCGCCAGCCCAGCAGTGAAGCTCCGGACCCGGAGCAGCGCGGGATCGAACACCGGTTGACCGCCGCGAGCAACCAGGCGGGCCTCGAAGGAAAAGAAGAAGGCAAACAGCACCAGGCCAGCGGCCATCATCACCCAACCCCACCAGGGCCAACCCCAGTCACGACCTTGAACCAACGGCAGCAACAGTGCGAGCACGGCCAACATAAAGATCCCGGCACCAAAGATGTCCAACTTCACTCGTCGGCCACTGCGAGATTCGGGTAGGACTTTCGCCCCGAACACTAACGCGATCGCTGCGACGGGCACATTGACCCAGAAGATCGCCCGCCATCCCAGACCGAAAAGGTCCAAGTCGACCAAAAGTCCGCCCAGCAGGGGCCCGGCCACTGCGGCCAGACCCTGAATCGCGCCGAAGGCACCGAACGCTTTCGCCATCCCGGCAGTGTCGAAACTGGACCGGATGATGCCGAAGACCTGAGGGACCATGAACCCACCGGCCAGGCCTTGCAAAACCCGGGTGGCGATCAGCATTTCCGGGCTGGTGGCCAGGGCGCACGCCGCTGAGGCCACCGTGAACAGGGACAGACTGAGCATGAACACTCGTCGGCGGCCGTAGTCATCACCGATCCGGCCGCCGGTGATCAAGCCGGAGGCCAGAGCGAGAATGTAGCCCGCCAGCATCCACTGCAACTGTGCTTCGCTGGCCCCGAGGTCAGCGACAATCGCCGGTGCCGCAATCACCACGATGGTCGCGTCCAGAAGGTCAACGAAAGAAGCAGATAGCACCACCAACAACGTGATGGCCGCTGCACGTCCGGCCAACGGTGGCGGTAACAACTCGTCCTGCTCGGACGCTAGCGAACCCTGTGAAGAAGTCATAGGAAGAACGGTGCCACCAGTAGCGGACACCGAGCGTCCACTACTTGCTGGAGGATGTGGTCATGGCTACCACCTCGGCCCGGCTCCTCACCCTGTTGTCCCTGCTCGGGGCACGTTCACAATGGTCAGGCACAGAACTGGCGCAACGGCTCGCTGTCAGCACCCGCACCCTTCGCCGTGACGTCGACAGCCTGCGCGAAATTGGCTACCCGGTCCACTCCGTCAAAGGCCCAGAAGGTGGTTACGAACTAGGGACCGGGAGCCGGCTACCGCCGCTGCTGTTCGACAACGAGCAAGCCATCGCCGTAGCGATCGCACTGCAAACCGCTCCCATCACGGTGTCCGGCATCGACGACGCGCTAGCCCGGGCCTCAACCAACATCAAAGACATGATGCCCGCACGGTTACAAGCAGAGGTCGACGCGATGCACCTGACCGCCATCCGCAACCCGTGGGAGTTCTCAGCGCCACCGATCGCAGCCGAAATTCTCAAAGCTGTGGGCTACGCGGTCCGGAACAACCATCTCCTACGGTTCGACTACCTCACTCCCACGGGACATCGGCCACAACCAGGTGACCACGACTTCACGCCCCCCGCACGGGTCGAACCGCACCACCTCGTCATGTGGGCCGGCCGCTGGTACCTGGTGGCCTACCACCTCGCAACTCAAGCCTGGGGTATCTACCGACTTGACCGAATGCACACCCCCAGCACCACCGGTATATCGTTCACACGCCGAGAACTACCCACACCAAACGTGGCCCGATTCGTGATGACCAGCTACGACCGCGGCGACACCCCAGCCTCATGGCAATGCCTCGGCTCCGCCCTCATGGAACTCCCCGCTGCCACCATCGCGCGATGGGCACCCGGTGGATCCGTCGTCGAATACCTCACCCAAAACCAAACCCGCATCACCCTCGGAGCGTGGTCATGGGCCGGCATCGCTGGCCTCCTGGCGACCTTCGACGCCGACCTCACCCAGATCGAACCAAGCGAACTACGAGACGCCTGCCGAACCATCGCCCACCGCTACCAAGACCCCCAACCTCACGACACCGAAAAACCACAGCACTGACGCCCACATTCGTCAGTACGACCTTGTCCCCAACCCCGGTGACGCCAGAATTGGTAAGTAACTGACGTCAAGATTCACGCCCAAAGCCACCGAACCGCGTGCGGCGACGTCCGAACTGAGCGGAGGTCCTGGAGGGGTCGTCCCGTGGAGGATCCCCAATCGACACACGCCCTGAGTCGAACGGTCGACGTTCAGATCCGTGTCGCTGACCGTTCCCCAAACTACATAGATGGTCACCTCGGCAACCTTCGCCCTGTGACATTCCGTGTTTCGCGGGCATTCCTCATGGTGCCGGAGGCTAGATTGTTTATCTATCTAGTCAGGTGTACCATCTAGTTTGTGGATGAACCCGCCCGTTGGCCTAGAGAGTGGTTGCGCGGGGTCCTCGACGTCGCCGTCTTGGCGGTCCTGAGCAAAGGCGCAACCTACGGATACGCGATCGCCACAGAATTGTCGGATGCTGGGCTCGGAGTGATCAAGGGAGGAACGCTGTATCCGCTCCTTGGTCGTCTTGAGGATGCCGGGCACGTCGAGGTTGAGTGGCGGCCCGGCGAGGGAGGGCCAGGGCGCAAGTTCTACGCACTGACCGACGACGGTCACAAGCATGCCCGCCAGCAGGCCCGAGCCTGGGCCGAGTTCATCAGCACCACTGCACGAGTCACCGAAGCGCTGACCATGGCCACATCGAAAGGGAACTGAGATGAACCACACCCGATTGTCTTGGCAGAACGAACTCACCCTGGAGTTGCGATTGCACGACTGGGACGGCTCTCAGATCGGTGAGACGCTGGCGGAGGTTCGCGATCACTGCGAGCAGGCAGGCCAGGCACCCGTCGAGGCCTTCGGCGACGCCAAGACCTACGCCCACTACCTCGTCGAGCAGCGACCCGGTCACGCCGCAGCCCGACAGATCGGACCGATTGAGGTCCTCGGCACGCTCGGTGGGCTGATTGCACTGATCCTGGCGCCCCGAGCTACGGGTGGTTTCTTAGACGGCGGAGCGGTGACGTTTAGCCTCGGAGATTTGCTCGGCCTCGCGGTGGCCGTCCTGGCCGGGGTGGTCCTGCTCCTGCGGCCCACACCGATCCTGCGCTTCCTGGCCAAGGGTGGCGTGCTGCGAATGGTGCTCGTCGGATTCGTGCCGCTGACCGTGATGATCCTCCTCTTCCTCGCGCTCCCCGCACACGTGCTCACCCTGCCTTGGCCAGTGGTCGCTGCGTGTTCAGTTTTGGGCCTGGCGGTGTCCGTGGCCGGCTTGTGGTCGCTGCGTGGTGGCGACCCGGTCCGTGATCCCGCGACGGGGCACACTGCAGACCCCGGACGCATGCTCCGAGTCATGACGGTCTTCTGCTTCCCGATCGTCACCGCGTTGGTGGTGGGCCAGACCTACCTACTCGCTCTCATCTGATCGAAACGCCTGCTTCGACCGCGAGGTGTCAAGACCTTGTGCCCCACACCCGGTGGAACGCAAGGATCCTTCTTCGTGTTCGCACCGGCCCGCATCGTGCTACCAGATAAGCGTCGCGGATATGGTCAAACCCAGCCCGGGTCACGACGTCGCTCCGCTACCCCGGCCGGACACCACGGTTCTAACCGTACGGGGATCCCCTACCGAAACGCCACTTGTACGAGGAGATCGACGAGTTGTACAGTCTACGTATGGCCACCATGAGTATCAGCGACGCTCGGAACCATCTTCCTGACGCGATGGAGACCGCGCAGACGGAGGCCGTGTTCGTTCAGCGTCGTGGTCGCCTTGCTGGAGTGCTGGTGAGCCCCGACCGCTATGAGCAGTTGATGACGGCGCTGGAAGATGCCGAAGACGTCGCAGCCTTCGACGCGGCGATGTCTGAGGAAGGCCCGAACATTCCGTGGGAGCAGGTCAAGGCCGACCTCGGCTGGGAGTGAGCAAGTACCGCATCGAGTTTCGTCCGGCGGCGGCACGTTCCCTGCGCAAGCTCGATCCTCAGGCTCGCCGTCGTATCCAGGGCGCAATCGCCCTGCTCGCTCACGATCCGCGACCTCCAGGTGCACGTGCTCTGCAGGGTCGAACGGGGCTGCGGGTCCGGGTCGGCGACTACCGCATCATCTACACCGTGGACAACGACGTGCTTTTGGTGGTCGTGGTGAGGCTCGGACATCGGCGCGATGTCTACGACCGATAACGTCCGCGACTCCCTGCTCTCTCCGGTTGGGGATCCCTTGTGACACACCCTTGGCGTATGAGGACCAGCCTTCAGATGCGCACCCGTGAGCGTTCCTTAATCGGTGAGGGCGCGGAGAAGGTCAAGTGCATCATCGAGGCGCTCAACTGGAACCAGCAGGTGGTCGTGGTGATAGCCGGCCACGACATTGCAACTGATGTCTGCCTCGGCCAGAACTGCGCTTACTGCGGCCGTCAGCCCGACGGCCGCCAGCGCTGAGTGCACATGCAATGTGATCCAGCCAGCGACGTAGTCATAGCTCAGTCCGAGCCGGTCCGCATCCCTCTCGGTGAGCACCACGCTGAGGCCCTCGGGCTCAACGACGCTGGCCAGGAGCTCGGCATCTCCGGGGCGGTCGGCGACGGTGACGAAGACGTAGCGTCCTGGGCGTGGTTGAGGTGACATCGTCGCCAGCAACTTAGCCAGATTGGTCTCACCGGTCATGCTTGGCAGCATGCCATGCCGCCCACCGGTTAGGCAGCACGCCGACGATCAATTTCCCGTCTGGCCAACTTCCGCGGAGTGACCGGTACCGGACAGGATGGCTATCCGGGCACTTCAGCATCGATTGGCCCCATAGCCGCGCCGTCTCTTGGCGGGTTCAATTGGAGGCGACGACGATTTCCTTGTTTGGGTCGTGATCTATGAGGTCTCCTCCAGCCACTGTCACCGTGGCCTGCGCCCAGGGCTGTTCGCGGATAATGAAGGGCAGCTCTTCGTCCAGCCACTCGGCAACGTGGCGTTGTTGGGCAGCAGAATTCCCGTCCCGTTCAGTCAGCCGGCGTTCTTGCTCATCGAGATCGCCCTGAATCCAGATGGAGGCGTCGATGAGGCCGTCGAACTCGCGTCGGATAATTCCGGTGCCCTCAATCCAGACAACGTCGAGCCCAGCAGGCACGGTGATAGCGCCAGATCGACCGTGTTGTTGCCACGACTCTGGAGTGAACGACACCGCTTCGCCTCAGCGTAGGGGGTGCAGGACGTCCTCGATCATGACCTTCCCCCAGTCGAAACAGGAGTAGTTCCAAGCGATGTCGTCGGTATGCACGACATCGGAATTTGGTACTAACTCCCGCAAACGGTGGACGATGGTGGTCTTCCCAGCCCCTCCACGACCGTCGATCGCGACCATTACTGGACGGCCACCCTTACCGGGCGTGTTGCTGATGAGCGTCACCAGAACTGCCGACAGATCCTCGACGTGCCATCCCGTGGCCTCAATTTCACCGTCGTGCAGTCGCATCAAGAGCCTCTTTCGCGGCATCGGGTATTCGTGCTCCGGAGCGGTCGATGATGGCACCTTCTGTCGAACCGACAACGCCCAGGCGGCCAAGAGTAGGCCACCCGCAACCCGCGTGTCCCGATCGCTGTGTCTCACAGGTAAAGGCACGTCCGTCCCCGATAGGCGGCACCCGACATAGTCAGGGGGGCCCATTCAACGATCGTCTACCGGCGATGGTCGGCGAAGGCGCTGCACACTCCCGACGAGCAGGTGGCACTGACGGTGTTGACCGGTAGTTTCGGGACATGAAAACTCGTGAGGTCCAGGTCACATTTGATTGCGCCGACCCCACCGCACTGGCGGGGTTTTGGTGCGAGGTGCTCGGCTACCAGGTACAGCCACCACCGTCCGGTTTCGCCAGTTGGGACGAGGCGCTCGAGGCCTGGGGAGTCCCGTCTCAATTGCGTAACAGCCGCTCGGCCGCGCTGCCGCTCGACGACGAAAGCGGCCCTCGACTATTTTTCCAGCAGGTCCCGGAAAACAAGACCGTCAAGAATCGGCTCCATCTCGACGTCCGCGCTGCCCCGGGCCTCGAAGGAGACGAGCGGATGACCGCGTTGGACACCGAGGCCACCCGCCTCGTTGGCCTCGGAGCAACCCGGGTTCGGCGGGTCGATCCCGACGGCCGCATGGAAACCGGTTTTGTGGTCATGCAGGACCTCGAAGGCAACGAGTTCTGTCTGGACTAGGGGCCGTCTACCGCGCCAGCGACCTCGTTACCTCAAACAAACTATTGGCGTCGCACGATCGTCAGTTGGGGATCCCCAATCGGTGACGGCGACAACTTCAATCGCGGCGCTGTGGGTGCCGGTGCCAGCACCGCATGACGTTCGGCTTGCGGTGCACCGCCACGAGCCAGTCCCGCGGTGCCCATCAAGAGATGCCTATGGTCGCGATGAGCACCCGGAGGTGATGTTCGAAGACGTCCTTCGGGTCGGCGAAAGCGTCGGGGCCGTACTGGCCGAAGATCTCGAAGCTGACACACCCGAAAAGCCCCGCCCACACAAGCATTCCCCGGGCGATGACCTCGTCCGGTGCGGTGAGGCCCATCGCGCTACGGACCGGGGCCAGATCAAGCGACAGTCGTCGCGGACCGGCTGGCTCGTCGGGAAGCCTCAGAGATCCTGCTACCCAGGCGTCCTCCCAGACCTCGACCAGTCGGCGGATCACACGGGTCCCCGGCTCCGTGGTGCGCTCGGCGGGCGCCTCGTAGCCGGGCACCGGACTACCAAAGAGCAAGGCGTAGGTCGCAGGCTGGACGAGTGCCCAGGCGCGAACAGCGCGGCCGATCGCCGCCATCCGGCCCGCGTGGTCGGACGGGTCAACCTTGCTCAGAGCAGCGTCGACAACGTCGCCGAGCTCGTCATAGCCGTCCACGACGAGCAGGGTCAAGAGCTCGTCACGACTAGCGACGTAGCGGTAGACCGCAGACGAGACGACGCCCAGGTCGCGAGCGACCGCTCGCAGGGAAAGCGCGGCCGCTCCGTCGATCGCGAGGTGGCCCCGTCCGATGCGCACGATGTCTCGCATCGTCTGCTCCCTGGCTCTGCTGCGCGGCGTCGAACCGGCGTCTCCCATGCCGCCAGTGTGGCACACGAATGAGAGCAGTTGCATCGGAAGTGAGCACTGATCTTGCTTTGGGGAGCGACGAGGTGCATGCTGATCAAGACGAAAGCGAGAGCGCTGCTCTCGCACCCAACATCTCGTTCACCACACCTCGTTTCACTAGGAGATCCCATGAGTAACGTCCACGTCGTCACCGGAGCCGGCCCCGTCGGCTCGACCGTCGCCCAGCAACTTGCCGACGCAGGCCACCAGGTGCGCCTGCTGACCCGGTCCGGAAGCGGACCGGTCAACCCCCTCATCGACCGTCGTCGCGTCGACGTCTCGCAGCCCTCGGCACTCGGCGAAGCCTTCGAGGATGCGGTCGCGATCCACCACTGCATCCACGGCTCGGCATACGACGCTCGAGTCTGGCGCGCCGAGCTCCCCCGTGCCGAGCGGGCCGTGCTCGAGGCTGCAGGCCGAGTGGGTGCCGTCGTGGTCTTCCCCGAGAGCCTCTATTCCTATGGCCCGGTCGACGGACCGATGACCGAAGACACGCCCCGCACTGCGACCGGGGGCAAACTCGGCGTCCGCACCGAGCTGCTCGCTCAGCGCGAGGCGTCGACGACGCCGACGGTCAGCGTGGCGGCGTCCGACTTCTACGGCCCGCTCGTGCGGAATGCGCACGCGGGCGATCGACTGATACCGACCGTGCTCGCCGGCCGGACGATACGCGTCCTGGGCAGCCTCGACCAGCCGCACTCCTTTACCTACGTCCCCGACCTGGCTGCGTCCATGGTCGCAGCCGCCGCCCGGAAGGAGCTGTGGAACTCCTTCCTCCACGCACCCACAGCCCCGGCCATCACCCAGCGCCACCTCGTCGAGCTGGTGGCGGCCACCGGCGAGACACCCGCCCCCCGCATGTCGGCGATCCCCGCAACGCTGCTGCGCGGGATGGGGCTGGCCTCCCGCGGTATGCGCGAGCTGGCTGAGACGAGTTACATGTTCACCCGCCCGTTCGTGCTGGATTCCACAGCGAGCGAGCGACTCCTCCGCATCGCGCCGACACCCCTGGAAACCGGGATCAAGGAAACCGTGGCCTGGTGGGGCGAGGACGGTCCGACCCGTTGAGCGATCCTCATCCGGCGCTCCTGGCTGGCGCACTCGTGTCGGTGGTCGGGCCTGTTCGTCCCATCTGTTTCTATACTGGAAACATCTGCTAGTGTTTCCGGTATGGAAACAACCGATTCAGGGACCAAGCCCACCCCGGACGAAGCCCGTGATTCACTCGCAGCGGCTGACACCGAAGAGCAAGCCACGATCAACCGTCCCGTGCCTAGGTGGTATTACCCCGTGCTCGCGGTTGCTATTTTCGTCTTGTTCTCGCTGAACGCGATTGATGACCGCGGAGGCACGATGCGAGTTGTCACGGTGGTGCTGATCCTGGCCTTGGCGGTGGGTATTGCCGCCCTTGTCGGGAGGATCAGCGTGAATCAGCCTGGCTACAAGGGTGTCCACGTCCCCTGGGGTCCCACCATCTTGTGGATGCTCTTAGCTGCGGCCTTCCCCGTTGCGGCCCTCGCACTTGATGATGTCGTTGGACCCTGGGTGTGGATCGCTTGCGGCGCAGCACTTGGCGCCCTGCTGTTGGCTGTTGGGATTCCCTATCAGCGTAAGTACGGCCATGGGTGATGTCGGTGAGGGGCGATTCGACCCGATGATTCACGCACCGCACAGGTTGCGGATCTGCGCGATGCTCTCCCGAGCTGACGGCATCGAGTTCGCGGAGATCCAGAGCCGGACCGGCCTGACCAAGTCCGCATTAAGCAAGCACCTGAGCCAGCTGATTGACGTTGGCCACCTCGCCGACGAACAGTTCCTCAGGGCAGGTAGCTCACGCTTAATGCTCTCTCTCACCGACCAGGGCCGGGCAGCCTACGCAGCGCACCGCAAGGCCCTCGAAGACATCCTCGCGAACGAAGACGACGTCTCATCCCTAACGACAAAGTCACACGCTCCGTAGCACGTCGGTTCGAGCGACACTGGGCAATGAGATTCGTCACCGGTCAGCGATCCCCCTGCGGGCCCTGATTACGTATCTAGCGCCACGAGAATCAGAGCGTGTGCTGGGATGCACAGATGAGAGAGGCTGAAGTTGCTCAGTGTCGTCGTCTTCCCGGCTCCGTTGAGGAAGTCCTGTTCTCGTCCCTGCGCAACGGTCGAAAGGTGCCGGCAATAGCCTGGCTGCCCCTCGGTCACGATCGAGCCCCGTTGGTTTTGCTCGGACATGGAGGAAGCGGCCACAAAGCCATCGACCGGCATCGCCAGTTTGCTATTCGCCTCGCCGCACGCGCCGGCGTTGCCAGTATTGCGATCGACGGCCCCTACCACGGGGACCGTGCAATGCCAGGTGATAGACCCCTCGACTATCAGCAACGAGTAGTCGACGAAGGACCTATCGCCGTACATCAGCGGATGAGCCAAGACTGGTTGGCGGCGGTGGACTCTGCTGCGGACGCATGGTCAATCGACCGTGACTTCGTCGGATACCTCGGGATGTCAATGGGCGCGCGATACGGGTTCGGGATCTGCTCGGCGTTGGGCCCCCGATTGCGATGCGCCGTCCTTGGGCAGTTCGGCCTAGAGGCGGGCGACTCGATGATGAAGGCGATGGTCATGGACGCCGCGCTGCTTCGATCGGCCAACGATATCGAGGCGCCGGTACTTTTCCACGTCCAGTGGGACGATGAGATCTTTTCGCGCCGCGGACAACTAGACCTCTTCGACCAGCTCGCGTCACCAGAGAAACAGCTCCGGGCACGCCCAGGCAGACACGCTCAAACTCGTCCTGACGATGAAACCGCCTGCTGTGATCACCTCACCCACCACTTACAACGGCAGGTACGGTTTTCACAACAACCTCCCTAGCGGATGACCGTAGGTGCGGCTTAATCTGGTGCGCATCCAACACGCAAAACAGCAAAGCGACTGGTGTCGTGCTTAACCCCGCCTTGTTCACGTGCGCCGTGCCGAGCGGTCTAGGTGCTAGCAATTCGTGTCACTGAGGGATCCCGTTGCGGTCTCGCTGCGAGTTGCGGTCATCGGCCCCCGGTTGTCGGGGTGTGTAAGTTCGTGACATGTCGGACAGTGCGACCATCCACGCCTGCACAAAGCTGTTCGACATGCGTGAGGGTTACCCCTTCGCCCGAAACGTACTCGGCTTCAGCGATCCCAGCGTGGCCTGGATCGAGGATCGCTGGACGATGTTCGTTGGCGGTATGGCGCCTACGTTTCGCACGAACATCTACTCCTTTGAGCTCCCGGCTGGCGCACCTATTACCTGCGACCAGTGGCGGCCCAGCCCCTCGGCAGTGCTGACCCGGCGCCGGCTGCAACCGATCGTGGCACAGCCGAGAAGGGGCGTGTGGAACACATGCATGCACGCGGTTTGCTACGTGCGTGGCGTCGCCGATGGGACAGAGGTCGAGCGCATCTACCACGCCGGCCGTTCATCGCAGACCGTGCTGAACAAGCGACTACCCTACCGGATCGGGTACCTGGAACGACGCCATAGCGAGCCATGGCGCAGCATCGACCAGCCACTGGCTTTGCACGGACCCGACCTGCCGAGCGTTCTGGAGCCCAAGGTCGAGTACCACGACGATCGCTGGCACTTGCGCTTTCTCACTATTCCCGCCGACAGACCCGGTTCAGAGGACCCCAGCCTGTTTCGGATCATGCACACCAGTAGCGCGAACGGTCGCGACGGCTGGACGACTCCGACCCAATGGTTCGGCACCGCCGATGGCTTCTTCGACAGTGTCATGGTCAATAGCGACCGGGGGGCGTTGATGGTGATCACCCGCGACTCCGACCTCGAAGGGCGAGACAATAATCCCCCGCAAGGCGTCTGGCTCAGCCGCGCCAACGCACCTACGGATCCGCGGTCTGCCTGGTCGGATCCCGTTCGGATTTTCGCGGCAGAGGACGCCGGCTTCGAGTGGACGGCCAAAGGCATGTGCGCACCAACAGCCGCGTGGGCCGATCCCGAGCACCGCACCCTCAGCATCTTCTTCGCCGGTGCTCCCGAAAATCGAACCTGGAGCCGCCTCGCTCTTAAAGCCCTACGGCGCCGTCAGCTACCGCCCGTCCCCTCCCCCGTGTTCTTCACCATCGGTCGCCTCGACTTGCGCGTCTGACGCCCACGTGCGCGCCGATGAGCGATCCGCGAGAGGCGTTCGTTGAACGGGGATGCAGCGTGTGATCCTTTCTGGATGGCCAACAACGTCGTCAACCTTGCCGAGAAGCTCTCTTTGTTCTCCGAGCACTGGTCACCCAAGGTTGTCGCCCGGCTCAACGACTACGAGATCAAGGTCGTGAAGGTGAAGGGTGAGTTCGTATGGCACACGCATGAAGACACCGACGAACTGTTCATCGTCATCGCGGGCGAATTAACGATCCAGTTGCGCGACGAAGATGTTCACCTAGCGCCCAGTCAATTGTTCGTCGTTCCGAAGGGCGTCGAACATTGCCCGATCACAGACGGCGAAGTGCACGCGCTGCTCATCGAGCCCGCCGGTGTTGTCAACACCGGCGACGCGGGAGGAGACATGACCGCTTCCTACGACGACTCCTTCGCGTAGAGCCTCGGGCAGCCAAACGAGCGCGGCTACTGGCGTAGCCCCAGGGGCCCCCTCGCGACACGGGCTCAACTGCCCGCGCCTGGGCGTGTCGCTGAGCCATCTTGACTGGTGACTAAAAGATCAAGTCGGCGGTTCGATCGTAGGTACTCGATAAGCAGTGACGCGGCTCCTAGAGGCCCCAGATCGACGCGCTACTCCACGTAAATCGACGCGCTAGCCCCAGTGGGTAGCGCGTCCTACCTCGTGGAAGCCCAAACGCTGATAGGCGCCTCGGCCTAGTTCGCTGGTCGAGAGCGTGGCTGGCTTTTGGGTGGCCAGTCGCAGGGAGGCAGCGGTGAGTGCGGTGCCGATCCCTTGGCCACGGTGATGCGGCAGAACCGCAACGGCGCTGGCCGTGACGCTATCGGGGCCCTCGAGCCCCACCCCGCGCCGAGCAGCTCTCCATCACACTCAGCAAGAAACAGCGTCAGTCCCGGGTAGTTCTGGGAGCCGGCTGGGTGCAGTTCACCCGTTGTGGTTGGTTCGGAACCGTTGGCGACAAAGACGATCCGTTCCCACTCTGAAACTTCCGTGTCCTCACGCACCCGCCGGATGACGACGTCGGGCGAGACGCGTCGATCTGACAAGGGGTCCGGCTCACGGAACATCCACGGCGGACCAGACTCAGGAGTTCGACCCTTCAGACTTCTTGCCTTGAGTTGGGCAAACGAATCACAGATAGGACCCACCACATCGACTAGGCATTCGGGAGACACTTCCCGTTCAACAGTGACCGCTCCAAAGAGGAAAGGGTGTGGGCTGCCCTCCGGGTTTCCTGCCCAGCCCCCGTGGCTAATCCAACGATGATCCAGGCCACTGTGAACAGCGCCCTGCAGGGTGCTCTCACCGGCAGCACAGACTCCGACTCGAGGATCAATCATCCGCCCATAGTGACCCATGGATGTCCACGCGGAGTCCTGTCTTACAGAGAGTTTGGTGCACATCAAAAACAATGACCGCGACACGAAAGCTGCACGTCCAGTCGATCCCCGGATACCCATCCCCATTCGGTGATGACGACCACATCGGCCGCGAACGCTTCACCCCAGCGAAAAGCACCGCAGGACGTTCGGCGGATTCAAACGGTCAACGGCTCATACCGTGAGGGGAGACGCGGTTGGCCGGTCGTAGGCTGCTGTGACGAGTCTCGCCCGCCGGGAGTTGGTCAATGAGCGGGCAAGGGTCGCGGTGCGGGACTGGATGAGTGACCATTTTGAGGGAGATCGACGAGTTGTGGCAGGCGAGCTCTTTCCACTGGCCTGCTCTGTCGACGTTCACGATCGCCTTCTCTGTAGGACAAATCGCCAGCCCGTCTTGACCGGTTACCTCGCCGACCACACCGGACTACGCGGCGGGCTAACCCTGGCTACCACCGTGCTCGCGCTAGCGACTGCGGCAGCCTGGATCCAACACTGCATCTCACCACGCGCCCCGCGGCAACGCCCGACCGATACCGTCCAACGATGACCGCCGCACAGCACACCCTGTTCGACGCGCACTTACACATCATCGACCCGCGTTTCCCGATCGTGACTAACCAGGGCTACCAACCACCGGCGTTCACGATCGCCGACTACCGCGAACACACCCAGGACCTCAACGTCGTTGGAGGTGCCGTCGTCTCCGGGTCATTCCAAGGAGTCGACCAGACCTACCTCATCGCCGCCCTAGCCGAGCTCGGGCCAACCTTCGCTGGAGTCGCCCAGTTACCTAACGACATCACCGACCACGAGATCCGTTCTTTACACGCTGCGGGGGTCCGAGCGGCTCGCGTCAACCTTTACCGCGGCGACCCCATGACCGCCCCCCAGCTCGACCGGCTCGCGCGCCGGGTGCATGACCTCGTCGGGTGGCACACCGAGCTGTATATCGATGCCCGTGACCTACCCGACCTCGCCCCCACGCTCAGCGCTTTGCCCCCGGTCAGCATTGACCACCTCGGACTCAGCCGCGAAGGCCTGCCGCACCTACTCGCTCTCGCTGAATCCGGTGCCTACGTCAAAGCCACCGGATTCAGCCGCGGAGATCTCGACATCCCCGCCGCCCTGACCGCGCTGGCCAGGGCCAACCCCACCTGCCTGATCGCTGGTACCGACCTCCCCAGCACCCGCGCGCCGCGACCGTTCACCACCAGCGATCTTGACCTGGTCACCGACACACTCGACGACCCCACCCTCAGTCACGCAGCGCTCATCACCAACGCCCAAACGCTCTACCTCAAATAGACCGTCAGAGCGCATATATCGCCAGCACCTTGCGCCGCCCGCTTTTTTATGATCACTCGTCGAGGTGCGGCCCCGGGTGGCCGACTTTGGTTCTTGCCCGCCGTTTTCTTGAGGGGCCCTTGCCCGCGCAGGCTCCAGGTACGCATTTACTGCTTCTCTCGACCGGCACACGGTGGTGGGCGTTATGCCGTTCTTCGCGGACCTGCTAGAAGGTGCCGGTAAAATTTGAGCGAGACTCGAGGACACAAACATGCCAGGTTCCCCCGCAGGCGGGTGACAGCACATGAGCGATTTGCCGAGGGTTCAGGCCGGGCACCTATCGTTGAAAGACGTTCCTCGCTCACCTGGTGTGTATGCGTGGTTCCACCAGGTTCGGCGGTCTATGCAGGTAGGGCGTCGGGCAGCGGAGGGCTGCGGGCAAGACTGCGTGCCCACCTCGCGCAAGGCGTGAACCTCAGTAATTCGTCTCCGCGTCGCGACGTTGCCGAGCACCTCCTGCAGGTCCCGACCTCGGTAACGAGGCAGCGGCCACCGCTTATGACAGTCGAGCACGTCGGCCACGTCAACGCTTGGATCTGTCAGCTCGATGTGACTTGGATCGAACTCGAGAGCGCGGAGGCTGCCAAGAGGTACGAACGGTCTCTTTTGGCGGAGTGGTTACCACCACTTAGCAAGCGCTGACCTTCACATCCAGTCCAGCAAGAGCATCCATAACGCGGTGTTTCCGACACTCACGGTTCCTGCGGTTCGGCTAATTCTTAAAAACAAGGGCCGCGATTACAAAGTTCGCTGCATCTCGACAATGACACTGCCCGCTGCGCAAATTAATAGACACAAAAGTTCTAGTTATTGCCGCATACGAGAACCGTTTGTGCGAAGTTCAGTGATTCTCGACAGCCATCTCGACAAGAGGTTAGAAGTTGCTTGCCATGTTTGTGAATCGGCTGTAGTGCCCTTGGAACGCAACGACGACCGTATCAGTCGGACCATTTCTGTGTTTAGCCACAATAACGTCGGCTTCACCTTCCCGAGGCGATTCTCTTTCATACATAGATTCGCGATGCAAAAGAATTACAACGTCCGCATCCTGCTCGATGCTGCCACTTTCACGAAGGTCCGACATTGCCGGTTTTTTATCTACTCGTTGCTCCGGACCTCGGTTAAGCTGGGACAAAGCAATAACCGGGACCTCGAGCTCCTTGGCGAGCAACTTCAAAGCTCGAGAAAATTCAGCGACCTCTTGTTGCCGAGACTCCACGCGCTTGCCTGAGCTCATCAGTTGCAGGTAGTCCACGACAACGAGTTTGAGGTTGTGGCGCTGCTTGAGGCGCCGGCACTTGGCTCGGATCTCCATCAAAGACATGTTCGGGCTGTCATCGATGAAGAGCGGCCTGTCTTGTAGTCGACCTTGAGTCTCGGCCAACTTCGTCCAGTGCCGATCCTCGAGCTTTCCCTTACGCATGTATTGAAGCGGGATCTCCGACTCTGCCGAAAGCAGTCGCATCGTGATCTCGGTGCGGCTCATTTCCAGTGAGAAAACGACCGTCGGCAAGTTTTGCTTGATAGCGGCCGTCCGAGCCACGTCTAGCGCAAAAGTCGAGTTGTGCGTCGGGATCATGGAACGCCCAGCTAAGAACAGGTGGTCCCCGTTGTCGACCTGCAGACAGCGGACCGGCACCGATTCCGATGGCTTCACGGCCGTGATGAACCGCGAATTCCGACGCTCGATCTTCCTACTCCGCCGAGATTGATGAGCTTCCCGTTTCCGGCTTAGCCAGAAGACGTGATCTGCGGAACTGAATGTCAGCATGTGGGCAATCGAGGATTCCGGTGTCTTGCCCTTCACTCGTTTCCGCGAGCGACCGCATCGGTATCCCAGACCGACGATCAGTTCGTAGACATCTTCCGCGAGAACCGGTGACGTAGACGTGAACTGTGCGCATCCACCGGCGGTCACCGTCCCGTCGGTGTCCAGCAGCCCGGCCAGCAGCGCACGACGCTGCATCTCGGAGGCGCGCTGATAGGAGGCTGGAATGTGCTTGTGACCCAGCACCGCTAGTTTCCGCAGGAGACCCTTGACCGTCCCGTGGTCGTGGTAGCAGGACCGGCAACGTGCGTATCCCGAGCTTGGGCCGCCACAGTCGGCACAGACTCCCTGCGAGATCGGCCCAATCCCGCGCGATTTCCCACCGCACTCGCGGCCACAGGTTTTCACCTGATTGGTCTGCGGGGTGAACGTCGCGCTGCAAATTACACACTCGCGAGTGTGTACTTCTACCCGGGGAAGCTTCATCGAGTATAGGTAGCGACCCACGTGCCGGATATCGATGCCCTCACCCTCTATGAAGGTCGCAATCTCGGGGTCAGCGGAGGTGAGCCGAGAATCAGCGCTGCTGCCATCTCCAAGCCACGCTCCGAGCACGTAGGGGGGCAGAAGCAGATCATCTGCCTCGGGCAGACCCATAGGTCGCGCTAGGGCGACTGAGTGGTTGAGGCGCCGATCTGTCCGGTCTAGTCGCAGGGTCGCAGCGATCTCAGCGGTCGTCCGCACAGACCCGGCCGATCGAACCTTGAAGGTCGAGGAAGGAGCACCCGACCTCGGCCCTGGAGATGCCCCCACCAACGACTGTCGGGGGAATGCTGCCTTGCGCTCGGCCCGCGTCTGCGTCTGCCACTGATGCTCAGCGTCGGCCACGATCGTTGACCCGTCCGAGAACTCAACCTCGAAACATGGACGCTGCTGCATGACCTTGGTCGCGGCGACAACCGTCGTGGGCAGCCCGTCAGCGCCCAGCAGTTGGTCCCCCACCTGGACCTCACCCATCGTGGTCCACCCGGTCGGCGTAGGCAGCGGAGTGTCCAGCGCGAGCGCCTTGCCGACGGCTGGGCGCGCCGCGACGATGATCATCTGACCGGGGTGCAAACCGTTGGTCAACTCGTCCAAGCTGGTGAACCCGGTGGGCACACCCACCATGTCGCCACTAGAACTGGCGTTGTGCTCAATCTCGTCCAGCGTTGGCTCGAGCAACTCTGAGAGCGCCCGGTAGTCCTCACCTTTGCGCCGGTCCGCCACGCCATAGACCTCAGCCTGAGCAAGGTTGACGATCTCTTCGACGTCGCCGCCACCCTGGGCATACCCCATCTGCACGATGCGCGTCCCGGCCTCAACGAGGCGGCGCAGCATCGCCCGCTCGGTGATGATCTGCGCGTAATACGACGCGTTGGCAGCCGTCGGCACCGAGGCAATCAGTTGGTGCAGGTATGCCGTGCCACCCACCCTGGGCAGGTCACCGCGCTTGGACAACTCGTCGGCCACGGTGATCGCATCGACCGGCTCACCCCGGCTGAACAGGTCGACGATGGCCTCGTGGATCGTCTCGTGGGCGGGCCGGTAAAAGTCGATGGTCTGAACGATCTCCGAGCACTCGCCGATGGCGTCTTTGGACAGCAACATGCTGCCCAACACGCTTTGCTCGGCGGCCACATCCTGGGGCGGCACGCGGTCGGCCGGACCAGGATTGGGCATCGTTGCAAATGCCTGATCCATCTCGCTCAACGACACCTGAATCTCCTTTGCCTCATCTGCCCTCTACTTGATCAGAGGGCACCGACATACCTGGCCGAGGCAGCCCGAATCCCTTGCCGCGTCACGTTACTCACACTTTCGGCGCGCCCCCAAATGACCCTGTGGATGACGTGGGGAAAACTATCGATGTCAGCCCTCACCCCGGTGCACACCCTGTGCACGATGGTGTGGACAACAGGAATGTTTGCCGCCGACGAGGCCTCTGACCTGGGGTAATGAAGAATTCTTCCTGTGGACAAAAAGAATCTCCTTGAACGCTTTCGACGCGCCCTTGTCCACAGCCCGTGCCTCTAACAGACGGGCATACACTCGTTCACCGTGCCCCAAGACAGCCCCTACAACGTATCTGGGCAACGCAAAGAGATTCTGCGGCTAGCCATTCCGGCCTTTCTCGCGCTCGTCGCCGAGCCGCTCTTCCTGCTCGCTGACAGCGCCATCATCGGCCATCTCGGCACGACCTCACTTGCTGGTCTGGGCGTGGCCACCGCAGTGCTTTTGACTGCCGTCGGCATCTTCGTCTTCCTCGCCTACAGCTCCACTGCCGTCGTTGCGAGACGGGCCGGGTCCGGGGACCTGGCCGGCGCTATCGGCGCCGGTATCGACGGCATGTACCTTGCCGCCCTGCTCGGCATCGCCACCACCGTCGGGCTCATCCTCGCCGCACGCCCCATCGTCGAGCTGTTCGGCGCCTCCCCCGAAGCCGCAGGGGAAGCCGTGATCTACCTCTCGATCTCGGCCTACGGCATACCCTCGATGTTGATAGTTCTGGCCGCTACCGGCGTGCTGCGCGGCCTGCAAGACACCAAGACCCCGCTGATCGTCTCGGTCTTCGGATTCACCGCAAACGGGCTGTTGTCGCTGCTTTTGGTGCATGGCGTGGGGTGGGGCATCGGCGGCGCCGCCTGGGGCACCGTCGTCGCCCAGACCGCCATGGCCACCGCCCTCGCGGTCGTCGTGTTCCGGGGTGCCAGGCGCGAATCGGCCCCTCGCTCTTTCCACCCCGGCGGTGTACTGGTGGCGGCGATCGGCGGCATACCCATGGTCATCCGCACCCTGTCGCTGCGGGCGACCTTGCTCGCCACCACCTGGGTCGCAGCGGGCTTGGGGGACGCCAACCTCGCAGCCTTCCAGGTCTCGATGACCGTCTGGACCGTCGTGGTGTTCGCCCTCGACGCGCTGGCCATCGCGGGCCAAGCCATCACCGGCAAATACCTCGGCGCCAGCGACGTCGCCCGCACCCGCGCCACCGTGGCCATGATGCTGCGCTGGGGCGTGTGGTTCGCCATCCTCCTGGGCCTTGGGATCGCGGCGCTACACCAAACCATCCCACTCGGCTTTTCCGGGGACCCAGCAGTGCGCTCAGCGATCGCCGCCGCACTGCTGGTGATCGCGGTCGGTTTGCCCGCACACGGCATCGCCTTCGTGCTCGACGGGGTCTTGATGGGCGCCGGTGACATGTGGTGGCTGGCCCTCGCGCAGACAGTACTACTCCTAGCCTACCTACCCATGCTGTATGCCGTCTGGGCCAGTGGCGTCGAAGGCACCACGGGACTGGTCTGGTTGTGGGTCGCCTTCCACGGCTTCATGGTGATGCGGACCCTCACGCTGATGTGGCGCGCACGCGGGGACGGGTGGATGGTGGTCGGCGCGACCCGGTGAGGCACGACCTCGCAGACCCCACCAGACTGGGGGTATGTCGAGGCTCCCCTTAGATCTGCACACCCCGTCAGTGACGGTGCCGGATCGCACCGCCAAGCGGTTGCGCATCTTCAACCTCATCATGGGGTTGCTGCATCTGGTGTCCGGGTCGGCGATGATCGTGCTGGCCAACGACTTCGTGTTGCCGGTGTCGACCTTCGCGTTGAACGGCCCGCCCGGCACCCCGCTGTCCGAGGGCGTCACCAACTCCGTCTTCGAGTTGCCGCTCGGCATCGCAACCGCGTCGTTCCTTCTGTTGTCCGCGTTCTTCCACTTCCTGATCGCCTCGCCCTGGGGTTTTAAGCGTTACGTCAGCGAACTCTCCAAGGGCCGCAACCGCTTCCGTTGGGTCGAATATTCGCTGTCCTCGACTCTGATGATCCTGCTCATCACCCTCGTCTTTGGGATCACCGACATCGCCGCTTTGATCGGGCTCGGCATCGCGAACATCGCGATGATCCTGTTCGGCTGGTTGATGGAGATGGCCAACAACGGACTCATGCACAACAAAGACGAGAAGGCCACCCGCGGCGAAACAGCCTGGTGGACACCCTTCTGGTTTGGCTGCATCGCCGGCATCGGCCCCTGGCTGGCCATCGTGGCCTACCTCGTCGTCAACGTCGGCGTCGAAGGTGGCGAGGGCCCCCCAGGATTCGTCTACGGGATCATCATCACGATCTTCCTGTTCTTCAACTCCTTCGCGCTCAACCAGTGGTTGCAGTACCGCCAGATCGGCCCGTGGAAAAACTACCTGACCGGCGAGCGCACCTACATCGTGTTAAGTCTGATCGCCAAGAGCGCGCTGGCCTGGCAGATCTTCGCCAACACCCTGATCGGCTAGCGAGCCGAAACCCCGCTAGCCTCGTGGCATGTCGTCGTTCCGCCGCAGCGCCCGTCGCCTTGTCGCCGCGTTGCCAGAGCACCGCAGTAACCAACTCCGCCGCACAACTCGCGGCCTCCAACGGCGCTTACCGGGTGCATCTGGCGACACCGTTACGTATGTCGTGTCACCCCACCCCGACGACGAAACGCTGCGGCTCACCGGCTACGTCACGCGTTTGCGCGAGCGCACCCGGGGTCGACTCGTGCTGGTGGCCATCGGCGACGGTGGCGCGTCGTCACGGGCCCGAAAGATGGGATGGTCACCGGACTACGAACGTGAGTTCCGCCGGGCCGAGCAGGCCGCAGCATGGTCGGCCCTGACCGGCGGAACAGGAGAGATCATCCGGGTCGGATTATGGGACGGCACCTACACCGCCGAGCAGGTCCGCGACGCCCTGATCCCCCTGAACAACAAGCGTGCTCGGTTCTACGTTGCCGCGCACGAGCAGGACTATCACCCCGATCACCGCGCCGTCGTGGCCGGAGTGCGCCTGCTCGACCCCGCGCATGCACGATTTTCGTTATCTCCCCTGATGACGGGCCAGGGCAAGACCTACAGGCCGAGCGAGAGTTCGGTCGACGGGGCATCCATCGCCGCCGCAGCCTACCAAAACTTCGGTCACCTCTCGGTGCCCACAGAGTTCCGTGCGCTAGCCAAGGCGGGCTACCGGAGCAGGGTGACCGAGTGGTCGGGCGAGAGCCCAACCATCCAGGATCCCGGTCCCGAGCCGAAGGCGGTGACCCCCACCCAAGCAAGCACTAGCCCCGGCAAGCAACACGTCGAACCGGTCTTCGTGCTCGGCAACCAAAAGTCGGGCACCACGGCGATCGCGGCACTCTTGGCGAAGTGCATCGGTGAGACGTACATCTCCGACGTGCTATACACCAACAAGTTGAAACTCAAAGACCTGCTCAACGAGGACCCCAGTCTTGAAGCGCTCGCTTCCAACCGGCCACAATCATTCCAGGCGGCCGTGGTCAAGGACAACGACTTCACCTTTCTTTACCCATCCCTGGCTCAGGCGTTCCCAGAAGCCCGGTGCGTGTTCATCGTGCGCGACCCACGCCAAAACATCCGTAGCGTCCTGAACAGATTGAAACTTCCTGGGGACCTGGACTCCCTATCTGCGGAGCAGTACGAACACCTAAACGCGAAGCTGCCGGGCTGGCACACCATCGTGACCGGCTCCAGTTTCGGTGCTAGCCCCGGCCATTACATCGATGACCTCGCTGATCGCTGGGTCCGCGCCAACCAGGTCTATCTCAGCGCCAGCGACCGGATGACCTTGGTGCGTTACGAGGACTTCGACGCGGCCAAACGCCCGGTCATCGAAGGACTGGCGACCGAGCTTGGCCTCCCCGTCGTGAAAGACATCTCCGGGTCGCAGGACCGTCAGTATCAGCCGCTGGGCGACCGGTCCATCACCCCAGAGGCCTTCTTCGGCCAGGAAAACTTGGCACGGTTGGAAGACCGATGCGCGGCGCTGATGTCCTCGTTCGGCTACGAACCGTCGCCTGGTCGTCAGGGCTGAGCCCTACAAGCGCTTTTCAGGTCAGACATGGGTATGCCGAAGGCGTTGACCGTGGCGACCACGTCCTCGTGCAAACGCACGTGCGCGGTGTGCTCACCGGTGGCGCGAATCGGGGTCGGGACCTCGATCCTGCGGCGGTCCGCCAGCGTCCGCGATTCTTCAGCAGTTTCGCGCTCAACCAGTGGTTGCAGTACCGCCAGATCGACCCGTGGAAAAACTATCTGACCGGCGAACGCACGTACATCGTGTTAAGTCTGATCGCCAAGAGCACGCTGGCCTGGCAGATCTTCGCCAACACGCTGATCGGCTGAGCGCTGATCATTGGGCAGCGGACTCCACATAGACGGTTGCCTGCTGGCTGACCTGCGGCGACACCGCCCCCGGGCCACCCAAGAGGAGTAGCCGGCTCGGATCCAACTGCGCCAACATTCCCGCCGTAGCCGTGGGCAGCTCGCCCGGCTCGGTCAACAGCAGTGGGTGCTCACCCGAAGCCGCCAACGCAGCACCGGCAAGGGCATCCGGATAGTCCAGGCCGGTGGCGACCAGTGAGGTGGATGCGTCCTGGGCGAGCGCCCCGATCAGGGCCGCCGTTTCGTAGCGGTCGTCTCCGGCGATCCGTTCGACGTCCCCGTAGGACGCCAACACAGCCTCGACCCCAGCACCCACCGTGCCCTGGCCACCGAGGACCACGACGCGCTCCGGGTCCAGATCCTCCAGGGCCTGCGCCGTTTCGCTGGGCAACGAATTGGCCTTGGTCAACAGCAACGGCGCACCTTCGGCACCAGCCACGGGGGCACCCGCTAAGGCGTCGGGAAAGTCCTGGCCCGAGGCGACATAGACCGTAGTGCTACCGGCGGGGAACTGCGCAGCCACGGCGGCCGCCGTGCCATAACGGGTGCTGCCGGCCAAGCGAGACACCGGCGCGAGATTCTCCAACTGGTCAACGACGCTCGCTTCGATAGCCTTCGCCCCGCCCAGCACCACAATCTGCTCCGGGTCCAGGGCCTCGAGCGCGTCGAGGCTCCTGTCAGGTGCGCGATCCGAACGTGTCAACACCACCGGTGCATCCCCAGCCCCGGCCAGCGCGGCCCCGACGAGGGCGTCGGGGAAGTTCTCGCCCGAGGCAACGTAGGCAACCGGCACGTCGGAGCCGAACTCACGGGCGATCTGCGCGGCCGTGTCGTAGCGATCGAAGCCGCCGATCCGCTGCGGTGCCACGGTCGAGACGTCGAACAGGGTGGTCGTGCCGGACACCTCGTTGGCCACCGCAAGCAGTGGCCCGCCCGTGGGCGAACGGTTCGCCCCGATGAACTCGATGCCCTCGGCCCCCAGGTCCCCCATGCCGGCAGCGGCGGCACCGTCAACCTCGACGGTGAAGTCCCGATTGTTGAGGTAGGTGTTGAACCGCACATCGGCCGGTTCGGTGATGTCAAAGACCATCACACCGCCGATGCGTTCAAGGGTGACAAAGGCGAAGGTCTGCTTACCGATGGTCCCGACGGTGACCGACTCGGGCTCCGGTCCCTTGTCGTCGCTCCGGTTGTCGAAGGAGGGCGTTTCGTCGTTCGTGGCATTGAACGCGGACTCCGGCAGGTCGCCCTCGACGATCAGCCGCGCGATCTGCTGCTCCATCACGTCTCCGGAATCGAAGAGCACCGAGCCGTCTGCGGTCAGGATCGAAAAAGAGCGGGCACCGAAGGAGAAGATCTCGTCGTAGCAGCCTACATCGGTGCGTCCCTGCTCGGTGGTGACGTTCAGCCGGCCTAAGGCACGCTCTTCCTTCAGCGCATCGACCGCATCGGGACCGCCGAAGGCGCTTTCGCACAGTTCGTAGTCGTCGTCGCCGAGTCGGACGCCTTCCTCGTAGTCTCCCCACTCTCGGGCATCTCCCTCGTTGGCCGTCACGATCAACGGCTGCCCCCCGGCCTCATAGGCGGTGATGCCGTCCGGCTGCGCCATCCCGGTGATCGGCCAGGTGGCGATGGCGATGGCCTCGTCACGGTTGGACGGGTCCAGACCGTTGCCCAGCGCCGAGTGATCCTTGCCCGGGATGGCCCACAGGTCGACCACCGCCCCGGCCTCGAGATCAACGGTGGCGATGGCATTGTTCTCCTGAAGCGACACCCAGGCGGTGCTGCTGTCCGCCGACGTCGCGACATACTCAGGTTCCAGGTTGCGCGCAACCCGCCCGGCCGCCTCCTGCCCGTCAGGGACGGCAACGTCAGGACCGAACACGCGTACCCCCGGTGGCAACCCCGCTCCTTCGTATGCCGTGAAGTAGGCCAGCGCGACATCGGCCTGAGTCAACGAAGCCAGGTCAACAACGTCGACGACGGCTACCGACCCCTGCGGGTCAGCGGCGAAGTCCTCGGCCGGCTCGCCCTCAGCTGCGACCACCACCCGCTCGCCATCCGCGGTGAAGGTCACCATGTCGGGCTGAGAGCCCACTTGCACCCCGGTGCGGTACGTCCCGTCGGTGTCGAAGAAAAGCACCCAGCCGGCACTCACTTTGTCCGGTGCTTCCACCGCCATGGCCAAGGTGCCGTCGAAGACGTCGAGGGAGTTCACCACGGTGCCCCCAGGCAGAGCCGAACCATCGGCGTTCGTCCGGCCCGCCGTCGTGAGGGTGTCCAACAACGCAGGGTCGCCCTGCTCACCGTCCAACACCGCCTGGGTGTCGAGCACGTCGACCGTGCCCGAGTCGGCGTTGACAACGAAAAGGCGACCGGTGACGGCGTCGAAGGCGGTGATCTCGGCCGCGGACTCATCGAAAACCCCGGTTTCGTAGGTCCCGGCCACGTTGAGCCGCACCGCCCGGGATTCCTCCTCGGTAACCGCGTCCACTACGGGGTCGCGCAGCGGGGTGTATGCCAGCGGACCGTCGGTGTCCGTCATCAACTGCGGGGGCAGAGCCTGGGCCGTGGCCGGGCTCGCCGTCACTAACATCAGAGCGGCGGCGCAGAGGGCCAGCGGGCGCGGTGAAAACGTCATACGTCGTAGTGCACCGGTCCCAGGTGATCAACGCATTTCAACAGCATGGCCAGCCGATGAATGTACGCAGAGGAGTTCGACTGTCCTCAAACCTGACTTGGCTCACTCGATTCGTGTGTGACATTGCCCCTGACGGTGGCCAACACCCGAACACCCGCCGTCCCGCATACGAGCGCCCTATGACCGTGAGCCACGTCAAGTCAAGCAAGAGGCAAGGCCTCCAGGTCATCCCCGCGCACCGGTATGCCGAAGGGCCACCCGGATTGCTCCCGGTGGCCCTTCGTCGATGCTACTGAGGTCAGCTAGCGACGACCTCGACGTTCACCGTGGCGACGACGTCTTCGTGCAAACGTACGTGCGCGGTGTGCTCACCAGTGGCGCGAATCGGGGTCGGGACCTCGATCTTGCGGCGATCCACCGCAGGGCCGCCAGCGTCCGTGATTGCGTGAGCGATCTCGGCCGAGGTGACGGCACCGAACAATCGGCCCGCCTTGCCAGCGCGTGCTTCGACCACCACGTTGGACGACTCCAGACGAGCCTTCGCGGACGTAGCCTCCTCTTCGGTGTGCTGCGCACGCTTGGCGCGGGCCGACACGATGGCATCGACCTGCTTCTGGCCACCCTTGGTCCAGGGGGTCCCCAGTTTGCGTGGGATCAGGTAGTTACGGGCGTAGCCGTCCTTGACGTCGACGACGTCACCGGCCACCCCGAGCCCGCTCAGGGGCTGGGTCAAAATCAACTTCATAGTGTTTCTCCTCTACCTAGTCGCCGCAGCTCAGCGAGCTGAACTGGAGTAGGGAAGCAGGGCCATTTCACGGGCGTTTTTGACCGCATTGGCGATCCGACGCTGCTCCTGCACGGACACACCAGTTACCCGGCGAGCGCGAATCTTGCCACGGTCGGAGATGAACTTACGCAGCAGCGCAGTGTCCTTGTAGTCGATTGCTTCGATCTTGGCGGCCTTGAGAGGGTTCGCCTTCTTCTTGGGTTTGCGCACAACGGGCTTGGCCATCGTGGTGCTCTCCTTCTGGTGAGAGCCCGAGCATCACACTCGGGATGGGATATTGCTTCGGATGTTTCGGTATGCGGTGAGTCGGCTTTAGAACGGCGGCTCGTCGTACGACGGGCCACCACCCCAGCCGCCACCTTGACTGCCACCGGACTGCTGACCACCGGAGGGACGGCCACCACCGGCGTTGCCGCCAGAGTTGCCGCCCGTTGCCCAGGGGTCGTTGTCGGGGGCCGAGCGGACGTTGCCGCCTTGGTTACCGCCGGACTGCTGACCACCGGACTGCTGACCACCTTGGTTGCCGCCGAAACCACCGCCGCCGCCACCGCCGCGCTGGGCTTTGGTGACCGAGGCCGTGGCGTACTTCAGGGACGGACCAATCTCGTCGGCCTGCATTTCCATGACCGTGCGCTTCTCGCCTTCGGCGGTGTCCCAGGAACGAGACACCAACCGACCGCTGACCACGACGCGGGTGCCGCGATGCAGCGACTCGGCCACGTTCTCGGCCGCTTCGCGCCAGATCGAGCAACGCATGAAGACAGTCTCGCCGTCTTTCCACTCGCTGGTCTGACGGTCGAACGTGCGCGGAGTCGAGGCCACCGTGAAGTTGGCCACGGCCGCCCCCGAGGGGGTGAAGCGCAGCTCAGGATCGCCGGTCAAGTTGCCGACCAACGTCAGCGGAGTTTCGCCTGCCATGCTCAGTCCTTCGTCCTAGTGGTGGTTCGTGGTGATAAGAGCGGTGGTGCGGTGGCTCAGACGCCGAGGCGCAGGAGTTTGGTCCGCAGGACCTGCTCGTTGAGGCCCAGCTGACGCTCGAGTTCTTGTGCCGTGGCGGACTCGCTCGACAAGTTGACGACGGCATAGATGCCTTCGGCCTGCTTGCGGATCTCGTACGCCAGGCGGCGACGACCCCAGATGTCCATGGAGTCGATGGTGCCGCCGTCTTTGGTGACGACTGCCAGCATCTTCTCTAGCGTGGGCTGAAGATTGCGCTCGTCCATCTCGGGGTCGAGGATCATCATCAATTCGTACTGACGCATGCGTTAACCCACCTCCTTCGGTCTTAAGCGGCCACGGTCTCTCCGTGGCAGGAGGGTTGCGATACGTGCTGCAACAAGTGACGACCTCAGTGTGCCAGTCAACCGCTCACGGTCAACGAGTTATCCACAGGGTGCCGCCACTCGGCAACCAGCACACGATACCGGCGGTCCGCAGCGCCTGCCTAATCGTTGCGACCGGCTGGTTCAGTGCGCGCCATCTGCCCTACCTGAGACCCCTCATACCGGCCGCAAATGGGCCAAGGACTGGCCGGTGGAAAGTGGCTGACCTAAGCCACCGCCAGCGGCTAGGCCGTAGCGCATCACCTGGGAGTTCGCGGTAAAAGCCGTGGGGCCACAGCCGCGACCGTTGTGCTGTTGCAAGGCCCCGACGACCCACATCCATTTCACGACTGAGGCCCGGTGCAAGGGGCCATCCCCCGAGCGAAGCCCGTCGTAGGTGGCCTTTTCCCCGGTACCCATCAGGCGCAGTCCGATGACGATGTCGTCAATGCTGGATCTACTCCCTCGCCCTTCTTCGGTGATCGTCCGTTGGATCGAGGCCAGGCTCGCCCCCGAGCTCACCTTGGTGTAGATGTCGCGAGACGTCGCAGCCATGTAGTTGATCGCCGTGGTGCTGTTGTTGTCCCGTATGCCAATCGCCAGGGCATACACACGCCCGTCTTTGGCGGTGAAGATGGCGGTGCCGTTGTGGGTCCCGTCCGTTTGCCTTCCGTACTGCCCGGTCGCGGGAATCCAGCCGTGTTTTTGGGGGTATGGCCCCCCGGGGACCTTCGCGACGAGCGCGTTGGCGTCGGTGACCTTGCCCGCCTGGGGCGCCTTCTTGGCATACCCCAACACCTCGGACGTCAGCGCCGGGGAGACGAGTTTTTCCTGCTGAAGATCGTAGAGAAAGTCGACATACTTCATCGGGTCCCAACGGTTCACCGTGTACCGGCTGTCCCGCTCGGTGCTGAACCCAGCGGGCCCCTCACCCCACGCCTTCGTTGTCGTGCCGTACTTCTTGGTCCGGTCGTTATGGGCCGCTAACCCGCCAACGTTCAGCATCTGCCACGCCGCAGGGTTAGACGAAACCGGAAAGACCCCGTACGACGAGGACGAAGCCCACTGTTTCCACGTCTTGGTGGCCGTGTCCGGGTAGCACGCCCGCGGTGCTGCCTCGGCAGGTGTGGTCAAAAGAAGGGCGGACACGATCGCTGAGGTCATCACCGCCGACCACGCTCGCACGCACTTCATTGACGAAGGGTGACACCTCCGGGCCTTTTAGTCACCCCGACACCCCCGAGGTGGCACCATCAACGTGTGGCTCCCGCACTGCATACCCCTGCTGGTCCCGTTCGGTATGCCGTATCGGGCCCGAGCAGTTCGGGCAGACCTGATCTGGTGCTGGTCCACGGCTGGTGTTGCGAGCGGTCCTCAATGGTCACGCTGCGAGAGGAATTCGGCACCGAGCATCGGATCGTCGAGATTGACCTGCGCGGCCATGGGGCCAGCCTTGACGCTCAAGACGACGGCTCGATGGGCGTGGGCCATCGGCGCAACGACGCGGGTGAGGCCGTGCCCGTGTCGCTGGCTACCGTGACGATCGAGGATTATGCCGACGACGTCTGGGCGATCTGCCAACAGGCCAGGTTGCACCGACCCCTGCTGATCGGACACAGCATGGGCGGCCTCGTGGTCTTAGCCACGCTCGCCAGTCGCCCCGTCGGCACCCACGCACCCATCGGCGCCGTGATGCTCGATCCGGCCCCGATCCTCAACCCGAAGGCCAAACTCCGGTGGGAAGAAACCGCCGAGCAGGTACGCAAAGACGGCAACGGCTCGTGGCGGCGCGCGTTCACCCAGGAACTTTTCCTGCCCACCGACCGGGCCTCGCGGGTCGCCCTCACCGAAGCCATCGCACGGACACGCACCGAAGTCGCCGCCGGAGCTGCCTCGGCCATGGCCGCCTTCGACGGTGACGCCGCACTACGCCTGGTGGACCGGCCGATGCTGATGATTCACGCCAACACCGCCGAGCGGACCGTTGCCAAAGTAGCCGCAGAGGCGGACATTCCGCTGACGTCCGGCCAGACCGTCGGCTCGGGACATTTCCATCACCTGGAGGTCCCCGAGCAGGTGATGCCCATGATCCGGCAGTGGATGAAGATCTTGATCGCCGACTGAATCGACCTACGGCTTCGTGTCAGTCGATGACGACGAGCACGTCGCCTTCTTGCACCACGTCCCCCGGCGCGACATACACGCTGGTCACGGTGCCGCCACCCTCGATCAACATCGGGATTTCCATTTTCATGGACTCCAGTAGCACGACCTCTTCGCCGGCCTTGACTTTCTGCCCGGGCTCGACGTGAACCTGGGCCACGTTGGCCACCAACTCCGAGGCGATGTGCTGCGTCATACGGTGATCTTGTCAGACGATCCACATCCTTGGTTCGTTCATGGCGTGCGCCCGGGTGCGCGAGCAGTCGTGCTCAACTGTGGACACCTGCGAATCCTCTGGGCACCGCGCAGCAAGGTACCGTCGTCCCGACATTGCGGCGAGGAAATGGTGAACATGCGCGTTTCAGTTATCGGGACCGGCTATCTCGGCGCCGTCCATGCGGCGGGTATGGCCGAATTGGGCTTCGACGTCGTTGCGGTCGACGTTGACGAAGCCAAGATCGCCTCCCTCTCCGCGGCGAAGATGCCGTTCTACGAGCCGGACTTCGAGCCGTTACTCGAAAAGCACGTCGGCGGCCGACTGCGGTTCACCACTGACGTGTCGGAGGTAGCCGATGCCGAGGTGCACTTTGTCTGTGTAGGGACTCCGCAACAGCACGGGTCGCTTGCTGCGGATTTGACCTACGTTGACGCTGCCATCGACGCGATCATTCCGCACCTCGCAGACGGGTCTGTGGTGGCCGGAAAGTCCACGGTGCCCGTGGGCACGGCCGAACGTCTGGCCGACCGCATTCGCAACGCCACGCCGGACAGCGTCCGGGTCGCCCTGGCCTGGAATCCCGAGTTCCTGCGCGAAGGCTTCGCCGTGCAAGACACCTTGCACCCTGACCGGCTCGTGCTGGGGGTGGACGGGGAGCATGCCGATCACGCAGAAGCGGTGCTGCGCTCGGTCTATGCGCGGACGATCAGCGACGACCACACCCCCGTGGTGATGACCGACCTGCCGACCGCAGAGTTGGTCAAAGTCGCCGCAAACTCGTTCTTAGCGACGAAGATCTCGTTCATCAACGCGATGGCCGAGATCTGTGAGGCTGCGGGCGCCGACGTGACGAAGTTGGCGGACGCCATCGGGTATGACGACCGCATTGGTCGCAAGTTTCTCAACGCCGGAGTGGGGTTCGGCGGGGGGTGCCTGCCCAAAGACATCCGTGCCTTCAGCGCCCGGGCTGCCGAGATGGGCGCAGCCCAGTCGGTGGCCTTCTTGGTCGAAGTGGACGCGATCAACGTGCGCCGCCGCGAGCACGTCGTCAACATGGTGCGCAACCAGCTCGGCGACCTTCCCGGCCGCCGCGTGGCGGTGCTGGGCGCGGCCTTCAAGCCCAACTCCGACGACGTGCGCGACTCACCCGCCCTGTCGATCGCCGGGCAGTTGCACTTGGCCGGAGCCGACGTGTCCATCTACGACCCGAAGGCGATGCCGAACGCCGCCCAGATCTTCCCGACCTTGCACTATGCATCCTCAGTCGATGAGGCCGTCACTCGCGCCGAGGCCGTGCTCCACCTCACCGAGTGGCCCGAGTTCCAAGCGCTGGATCCGGCGGACCTGGGTGAGAAAGTCACTCAGAAGATCATCATCGACGGACGCAACTGCCTCGACAAGGAGGCCTTCCGCGCCGCCGAATGGACGTATCAAGGTATGGGCCGCCCCTGACCCACGAGGTCTAGCGAGTCCCGGCTCATCCAGTAGGAGATCGAGCACAGAGTCGGCGACGTTCGGATAAGCGGACCGCCCGCCTGGCTCGGCGCGCGAGAACTACGACTTCTTGGCGACCGGCGGCTTCGGCTTACCCGGAGGTTTGCGGGGCGGATACTTCTTGCTGTAGGCGGCGATAACTTCCTTGGGCGGTCCGTCCATAATCAGGTGCCCGGCCTCCATCCACAGCACCCTCGTACACATTTCCTTGATCTGCGGAGCGGAGTGACTCACGATAAAAATCGTGCCTGCCGACTCACGGATCGTGGCGATGCGCTCACTGGCTTTGGCCTTGAACTCCGCGTCGCCGGTCGCTAACGCTTCGTCGACCACGAGGATCTCCGGGACGGCTGCGGTGGAGATGGCGAAACGCAAACGCGCCGCCATGCCGGAAGAATAGGAACTCATCGGCAGATTGATGAACTCTCCGATATCGGCAAATTCCACGATCTCGTCGAACTTCTCTCGCACCTCGCGACGAGACAGACCTAGGGCTTGCCCACCGATCATGATGTTCCGCGCTCCACTGAGTCTGCGCATGAGCACCGCATTGACACCCAACAATGCGGCCCGCCCGTTGAGATAGATGGAGCCGCTGGTTGGTGGGATGAGCCCCGCCACGGAACGGAGCAGAGTCGATTTGCCGGAGCCGTTGCGGCCAATCAGCCCGATCGATTCGCCTTGGTAGGCGACGAAAGAGACTCCCTTAACGGCATGCACGTCGCGAGTGCCGACTTGAGTGCGCACCTGATTGAGGGCCTTCCCGAAAAGCGATGTTCGGCCTCTATCCACCTCGCCGCCGGCTCCATAGACCGTGTACACGACGTCTACATCGGTGGCGATGACTGCTGGCACGGAGTCGTCACTGTCGGCCATAGGTGGCCTCCGCCCGCCAGAACACAATGAATCCCACGACAAAAAGGACGATCGCCCACCCTGCGGCTACGAGCCACGCCGTCCACGTCAACGGATATTCCGCCATCAACGCTTGCCTCAAAATGGTGAGGGCTACTGCTACTGGTTGATAAGCCAGCACTAGTTGAATCGCACCCTCGGCGTATGCAGTGACGAGGAAGAACACGCCAGAGATGTATCGGAGCATCCGGGTCAAGAGTGGGATGAGGTTTGCTGCATCGCGGTAGCGGTAGACGACCACGGCGGAAATCATCGCCAGCCCCGCCGTCATCACAAGGGTGATAGCGATGGCCACCGGATACAAGAGCCACGACCACGTCACCGGTTCCTTCGACAGGACCGCGATGATGGCGGCCACGGCGAACGCGGGCAAAGCGGCGAACAACTCGGTCAACACCACCGAGATCGGCAGCACGACCCGAGGAAAGCGCAGAGCCCGCACGATGCCCATGTTGCCTACGAGTGACCGCGCACCGTGATTGATCCCTGCGGCGATAAAAATGAAGGAGAACAAGCCGATGATCAAGAACGGAACGTACTTGTCCACACCCCGGTCGGTCTCGAGCAACAAACCGAAGATCAACAGGTAGGCGCCACCCAGGAGCAGTGGATTCAGGATCGACCACAACTGGCCCAGGTAGTTCTGTTGATGCCTCGACACAAAATCAGCCGACGACATCGTCACCAAAAAACTACGATGACGCCATAGATCGGCCACGTATGCCCGCAGTGATGGCCGCACGCCGACCTGTTGCATGGCGTGTTGGTGGGCCAAGTCACCGGCCCGCTCCGGCGACAGGCCAGGCAGTGACCCGTCGTGATCAGGGCCCCCGAGGGTCACAGCCGGGTGACTTTCTCACCCTCTGCGACGCCGCGGGTGTCAAAGAAAGCCTGAGCGCCCTGCGCTAGTGCGTCGATGTCGTAGCCCGTGTGATTCTGGACCAGGATGGTGAGGTCGGCTTCGGCCACCCCGGCGCTGGCGTCCTCCACACGGACTGCGGAATCACCCAGCGCACCCCAGTGGCTGACGTGCGGGTCGTGATAGGTGACGTGTGCACCCTTGGCGACCAATTGCTTGGCCAACGGCACCGCCGGACTCTCGCGCTGGTCGGCGATATTCGGCTTGTAGGTCACGCCGAGCAGAAGCACGGTCGAGCCTCGCAACGGCTTGCCCGCGTCGTTCAGAATGTCCTGAGCTCGGTGGACAACGTAGGCCGGCATCCCGGAATTGATCTCTTGCGCCAACTCGACGAAGCGGAACGGATAGCCCAAGCGTGCACGCACCTGATGCGAAAGGTAGTTCGGATCAATAGGAATGCAGTGACCTCCGACGCCCGGTCCGGGATAGAAGGCTTGGAATCCAAACGGCTTGGAACTGGCTGCCTTGATGACATCCCACAGGTCAATACCCAGTTCGTGACAGAATCGCGTCATCTCATTGACCAAAGCGATGTTGATGTGGCGATAGGTGTTCTCCAATAGTTTGGCAGTCTCGGCCTCACGTGTCCCCTTGGCTCGGACGACGGTGTCGACGAAGGACTCGTAGAAAGCGGCCGCGGCATCGGCGCAGTCGGGCGTGTGTCCCCCGATCACTTTCGGAGTGTTCTTGGCGCCGAACGTGGGGTTGCCTGGGTCAATTCGCTCTGGCGAATAAGCCAAGCAGAAGTCGTGACCCGCGACTAGACCCGCTGCTTCCAACTTCGGCCGTACGACCTCGTCAGTGGTACCGGGGTACGTCGTCGACTCCAGAATGACGACCATCCCCGGCTGCAGGTTGCGAGCAACCGCGTCGACTGCGCCTTCCACGGCCCGCAGATCTGGTCCTCCGTCCTCCGACAACGGAGTCGGCACGCAGATAACCGCCACTTTGGCGTCTGAGATCAGCGATTCGTCGGTGGTGGCCGAAAATCCTCCCTCAACCATCTCAGCAATGTCGCTGTCGGAGAGGTCGTCCACATGGGACACGCCAGTATTCAGCGCGTCTACGACACCCTGGTTGATGTCAAAGCCCAGCACGGTCATGCCGGCTCGCGTGGCTTCTTGGGCCAATGGGAGCCCTACGTACCCAAGCCCGATAATGACAGCATCCACAGCCACGATAGTGAGACTCCTTTTTTGCGATGAAGGAAAGCCCGCCCGGGCTCTCCGCTGTTACTCAGTCTGTCAGCGATGCACCGCTGCGGCATAAATCTTTGCGTATTGGTCTGCTGCTCGCGGCCATGTACGCTCTCGCGCCACGAACTCAGCCGCTTGCTGACCCAGGCTTCGAACGTGCTCGGGAGCATACCTCAGCGCCGTCATTTGCTCCGCCCACGCGACGACGTCTTGGGCGGGAGCAACGGCACCAAAGACGCCAGGCCGGACGATCTCAACGAGGGGAGCAAGGTCACTTGCCAGCACTGGTTTTCCTACAGCCATCGCTTCGAGCGGTTTAATCGGCGGGACGAGCACGGTCACCGGCGTTGATCGCCGGGGAACAACGAATACATCGATAGCCGATAGGTATTCACGTACCTGAGCATGCGGCACGCGCCCAGTGAACACCACCTGAGCGCCAAGGGATTCGGCTTGCAGCTCCAAAGCAGCCCGGGCCACTCCATCGCCGACGATCAGCACGACCATACCGTCATCGTTGGCTTGGTGCAGTGCCGCGATGACGGTGTCCAAGCCCTCGTAATCGTTCAGGGTGGACACCGTGCCAAAGACTGTGGCCCCCCCGTCGATACCTAGTCTGGTCCGGACGTCCGTTGGCTGCTGCACAGGAATGGTGAAAGCCTCGGGTACGCAGTTAGGCACCACGCTCACCTTTGACGCGTCAACGCCACGATCGATGATGTCGTGGGCCATGGCGGCCGATAGCGCCACGACTCCGTCCGCCGCATGCATACACAGTGTCTCGCTCTCGCGCGACCAGACGTAGAAGTCCGAACGCTCATTCCCGCCGTAGCTGCGCCACGTTTCCTCTAAAAAGCCTCGCACCTCGTAGATAACCGGCAGACCCACTCGACGTCCCACGATCAGGCTGGCCTGAGCATTATCGTGCTTACTGTGCGCATGGAGCAAATCCGGAGAGTGCATCTGGACTACCCGGCTCAATTCTTCTGCGGCCAACGCCGTGCGACGACCTCCCGTATTAGGAAGCGGCCGGTGCGGCAGGAGACGGTGATAGGGGACTCCGTCTACCTCGGCGTCGCGTTGAGCACCGAAAAACCCAACGTCGACGGGATACCCCAACCGACTGACGACGTGAGCGTCCGTGCCAATCGCCCGTTGCGCGCTGACAATCCCATGAGTGCGAATCGTGTAGCCGACCTGCTGCTCAGGCAGGGCATTGCTCACCACGTGCAACACCGAATGAACCACTTCCGACTTCGGTTGTCGCGCCGGCACTGAGACGTCACGCAAAGCGGCGCGAAGCACTCGAGCTTGCAAGTATTCGGTCTGGGCCCGCAGCCGAATTGCCACAGAGCGCGATCGAAGGTCGGTGGACGAGTCGACAGCTGCAACTGCCTCGCTCAAGTGACCCGCTTCAGCGGCGACGAGCGCGCGAGTACGCCCCAGCGCGCCACCGAACCGTTGACCTATGCCGCCGACACCTCTCTCGGAATCGATCGCTGCGAGAGCACGACGGGCCAAAGGGACGTCGTGCAGCACGGCCGCCGCTTGGGCCACTCTTCTCAAACTCTTCGCTTGCGATCTACGCGCACTCATCACTGGGTCCGAGGCTGCGCGCAAGACATCCAAACCCGCGGTTCGCTCCCCAGCAGCGGCCAGAGCAAGCGCGCCCAGGTCCGGCCGGATTCTGCGCACTAGTGGGCTTGCTAGGAGGGTCCGAACCGACTTTGGACTACGCCGAAGAGCAACCGAGGCGGCCTTGCTGCTTCCCTTCCGGCAATGGTGAAGCGCCAGGGAAGCCGCTAGCGGAGCATTGACTAACACTTGCGACGACGACCGCCGGCGCTCGTTGAGCCGGGAGAGGTGCAGTAGCATGCCTATGCCTTTCTCTGCGCTCGCGTGATGGCGTGCATTCTACGGGCAGTACCGCCGAAAAAAAGGTGCCGCGAGTGCAGAGCGTGACATCCTAGGGACCTCACTGATCACTACCCTCGACGTTTCATAGCGGAGGAATGTCCCATGACTGAATTGGTCCTGCACGTCACCGGAGCGCGACCGAACTTCCCCAAGGCCGCCCCGGTGATTGCTGCTATCCGAGAGCGCGGCATCGAGCAATTGCTCGTGCACACCGGTCAGCACTACGACGCCCAGATGAGCGACGTGTTCTTTACACAGTTAGGTCTGCCCGAACCAGACGTCAATCTAGGGGTGGGATCAGGAGCTCACGGCGCGCAAACGGCCACGATCATGACTGGCCTGGAAGAGCTCTTCGCTGAGCGACGACCCTCATTGGTCGTGGTCTACGGCGACGTCAACTCAACGGTGGCAGCGTCTTTGGTAGCAGCCAAGATGGGCATTCCGACGGCCCACGTCGAAGCCGGGTTGCGCTCCTTTGACTTGTCCATGCCCGAGGAGATCAATCGACTGGTCACCGACCGGCTTGCCGATCTGCTCCTAACGACCAGCGTAGATGCAGTGGCCCACCTCGGTAACGAAGGTGTGCACACCGATCGCATTCACTTCGTCGGCAACCCCATGATCGATACCTTGCTGCGCCTCCGGAAGCGTTTCGATGCCGGCGCCGCTCGTCGAGAGCTCGACCTTCCGGAGCGCTACATCGTGGCGACTTTGCACCGTCCCGGCAATGTGGATCGTCCGCAAGACATCCAGGAACTGGTCGCCGCTGTACATGCCGTCGCGGACCAGGCTCGCGTCGTCATCCCGCTCCATCCTCGAGGGCGTGGCCGTCTCGAAGAGGCCGGCTTCTTCGATCACCCCGAGCTGCAGGTCGTCGCCCCCTACGGTTATCTGGAGTTCATGGGCTTGGTCGAGGGTTCCGTTGCGGTTGTGACCGACTCCGGGGGCGTACAGGAAGAAACCACGGTGCTCGGGGTTCCGTGCCTGACCCTTCGTCCCAACACGGAACGCCCGGTCACCATCACGCACGGCACGAACCGACTAGTGACCCGCGGGAACCTCGCAGAGCACGTCCGCGACGTGCTCTCCACGGGGCCACTGACTGATTGGCCGGTCCCACCGCTGTGGGATGGGCACGCTGGCGAACGCATCGCCGATGTCGTCGCGGGTTATTCGGACAGGTGAAGATCCCGCGCCGCCTTTCCCAAGCAGGCGCCGGTTCCTCGGCCAACGTCATGAGGCTCGTCACGGATCCTGCCGCCCGCGCCGCCATTGCACACCGGGGCCGACGACGTATTGAGCGCGACTTATCCGCTCTGCGCGCCCGGCGAGGGCGCATGTCCCTACCGGAGTTCCCCATCCCCTCGGGACCTGTAGCCAGACCTGATCTGCGCGTCGCAGTGATTTTGGATCCGTTCTCCGCGCTTGCCTTCGGATTTGAGTGGGATCAAGATCCTGTACCCCGTCAAGGATGGCGACTGCATTTGGAGGCTCGCCCGCCAGACATGCTGTTCGTAGAATCGGCATGGGCAGGCAACAAACGACAGTGGCGGCTCGCGATGACCCAGCCCGAGGGTCCTGCGCAAGACTTGGTGGACCTAGTGAGTTGGTGCCGGGAGAACCAGATTCCGACCGTGTTCTGGAACAAAGAAGATCCACCGAATTACGAGATCTTCGTGTCCACCGCCGCCCTGTTCGACCAAATCTTTACCGTTGACGCGGAGAAGATCTTGGCATACCAACACGATCTTGGCCACGAGCGCATTGCCCTGCTGCCATTCGCTGCCCAACCGCGCGTTCATTCACCCGTGCGCACAGGTCGACCAAAAAGGGGCGACGTTGCCTTCGCGGGTACCTATTTTGCCCACAAGCATCCGGAGCGTCGGCGCCAGATGGAGGTGCTGCTGCCCGCTGCCAAGGAGCGGGGCCTGCACATCTTCTCGCGAATGGTGGCCGAAGATTCCCGCTACCGCTTTCCTGCGCAATACCGCTCGGCCGTGGTCGGTTCACTGACCTACCCTCAGATGCTCGCGGCAGCGACGTCCTACTCGGTTTTTCTGAGCGTGAACTCCGTCACTGACTCTCCGACGATGTGCGCTCGTCGGCTGTTCGAGTTATCTGCCGCCGCCACCACGGTGTTATCTACACCATCGGCAGCCATCATACCGTTTTTCGGCGAAACCATCACCGTGGTTGAAAACCGCGCTGAGGCTGAGGCCGCACTGAAAGTACTTCTAGATCAACCCGAGCACCGCGAGCGGTTGGCGTGGCGGGCCCATCGCAGGGTGTTCGACGAGCACCTCTATACACACCGGGTCGACACCGTACTGCAGTCCGTCGGTCTGCCGTCCTCGCCTACGGAGCGAAGTATCTCTGTCATCGTGCCCACGATGCGGCCCGACCAGATTGACCATGTCCTGTTGACCATGGCAGAGCAGGTCCATCGTGACCTCGAACTTGTCTTGGTACCCCACGGTTTGGAGGTCGACCACCTCGACCTCCAACGCCGCGCGGCCGCGTTGGGTGATTTCGACCTTGTGGTGCGCGAAGCACCAGCGGACCTCACGCTAGGGGGCTGCATGAACCTCGGTGTGGAAGCGGCCTCTGGTCGATTCGTCGCCAAGATGGACGATGACAACACGTACGGGGCTCACTACCTGAGCGATCTGGTCCGTGCTTTCGACTACAGCGACGCTTCGGTCGTGGGCAAATGGGCGCACTACGTCCACCTCGCGGCGACCAATGCCACCCTGTTGCGATTTGGCTCCTCAGAGCATCGCTACGTCAAGCTCGTCCAGGGTGGAACGATCTTGACCACCCGAAGACTTGCTTCAGACGTGCAGTTCGAAGACCTACCCCGGCGCGTGGACACGACGTTCTTGGAAAAAGTGCACCGAGATGGCGGCAGGGTTTATTCCGCTGACCGCTTCAATTTTATCTCACGCCGAGCCACGATTACCGAAGGGCACACCTGGGGAATCACGGATCAAGAAATCATGACGCGTAGTTCCCAGTTGCAGTTCTACGGCGATCCCATTGACCATGTCAGTATATAACTCCGAGTGCCCGTCCTGCACCGTGCCACGGCTGTCATAGTGTGGGACCTATGTCGCTGTTGAAAAAGGTTTTGAAGCGAGCCGATCGACGTGTCGTGCTCAGTACTGGTGCGGTCCTCGTCATCGTCATAGCAGTGTGTGCCACGCTGTCTTGGTGGGCTGTCGCCCTGACTGCTCTGGCGCTACTCCAGTTCCTGCTTCTTACGGTCGGGTTAGGCATCGTGCCGTCTAAGGGTGTCCTGCCAGTTCGGTCGACTCCTTCCGATGCTGCCGTCAGTGACCTGGAACGCCGGGTTGATCTGCTTAGCACGCGAATCGTCGCGAGCACGGAACGGGCACGGGTCGAAGTCTTGGATGCACTCGCACACAGCCCCCACGAACGGGATAGCACGCGCCGATGAGTCACGGTTCGCGACACGAACTCACCGAGCGCATATCAGCCGGTCTCACCAGACGTCAGATCACACCCTTCGTTGATTTCGCCTTGCGCACACGCAGTCCGTTAGCTCGTGCGGTCGTGTGTCACCGCGCGTTAGGGAAGTACGCCCTCGGCATGGATGACCGTAATCACGACCTGGACAACCTTGAATCAGCCAGTCTAGACCTGCTTTGGGGCTCGGCTTGGGGAAAGCTGACGGCGCTGTGGGACACCGACGAGGATCGTCTCGAGCGCGCCGCCGCGATCTTTGATGCGCTCTTGGATAGGCATCCAGCCCGAAGCCTCCCGCAAGATGCTGCAGCCTGCTACGCGCAGGTTCTTCTGCGCCTCGGCCGAGACCGAACGTTGCAGACGCTGCTCCCAACACTCGAACTCACGGATGTTGATCGGTGGTGCCTGCGAACGGATCTTGCCAATCCGTGGCGTCACGGCCTAGACACCGACGAAGCGAGTTCGGATCGCATTCGTGCTTGGTGCGACGTCTTCAACGAGATTCTTGACTCGAAGTTGTCGCAGGTTCGGGTTCTTGAAGGACAGTCGAGCGACTCTGACGGTCCCGCTGAGGGGATCACATGTTTCGGGGTAACGCCATATCAACGCCTGGCTGCTCCTACGGCCGCCTCAGCGCACACGCCGAGGACCGGTCGTGACCTGGTCACCGTCGTCATGTCCGCCTTTAGGCCCGGGCCTGATCTGCACACTGCGGTCCGATCGGTGTTAGCGCAAACATGGTCCGACCTTGAGCTCATCATCGTCGACGATTGTTCCGGTCCTGGCTACCACGACCTCATACAAGATGTCGCAGCACAAGACCCCCGGATTAAGATCTTGACCGCTGAGGTGAATGCGGGCACATATGCCGCGCGCAACCTTGCCCTTCACCACGCGCAGGGGCGCTACGTCACTTTTCAGGACTCCGACGACTGGACCCACCCGCAGCGCATCGAGGCGCAACTGGAGCCGTTGCTTACCGAACCGGGGGTGTTGGCCACCCGTTCGCGCGCGCTACGCGCCTATCCTGATCTGACAATGACGTACGTCGGTTACTCCCCGGAGCGGCTGAACGCCTCTTCATTACTGTTCGAGCGCGAACCCGTCGTAGCCGCTATCGGTGGATTTGATGAGACTCGCAAGTCGGCGGACATGGAGTTTCCATTGCGGCTTAGAGCAGTGCGCCCTGGCAGTGTTCGTGACCTATCCCACCCCACCCCCCTGGCAATTACGCAACTGCGCGCAGACTCTTTGTCCCGCTCAGACGCGGTGCCTGGTTGGATTCGTTGGGACCGAATCCACTACCGCGACGCCTATCTAGAGTGGCACCAGCAATTCAAGCATGGGCGTTCCCTAGCCATCGCAGAACCCCACGGCACCCGTGCATTCCCGTTGCCCAATCCTGCCTGGTCTTTGGACCGCACGACCCCCACCTCACGAGCATTCGATGTCGTAGTGCTGAGTGACTTCCGTGGGAGTCACCCGCGCAGCGTGCTCAGCAACGGTATTGTCGAGTTGGGTTATAGCGCGGGTCTGAACGTCGGCGTTGCCACCCGGGAACTGCCGGAGCCCTTGTCCACCCGAAGGCCCGCCTTCTCCCGGCAGACTCAGCGCACTGTAAGCGAACGCCGCGCGACGTTGACCCACGTGGACTCCTCAGACACGACCCGTGTTCTGCTGGTCACTGAGCCTGCAGTACTGCTCCATCTGGCCGGTCGACCCACCCTGAGTTGCCATGAGCTGTGGGTTTATGTCGGAATGGACGACGTCTCTGTATGCCCCCTTATCGAGCCGGAAGTAAAGCGTCATTTCGGCTTATCTCCTCTGTGGATTCCGAATAGTGCTGCGGTTCGCGATCGACTTATTGATCGCTGGGGAACGCATCGGGTCTACCCCGACGTAGTCCCGATGGGTGTCGCCGTGGATCTGCTTCAGGTGACGGGCGCGAAGCGGGCCTTTGGTGACCCACTCATCATTGGCAACCATCTGCCCGACGGGGCCACTTACTGGCCTGAAGGGCGACAGGTAATCCAGGCCTACCCAACCAGAGTTGAAAGCCTTGTTCCGAACCTCTTGGGTGGGGCTTGGTCCGGCACCCAGGTAGACGTGCGCATGCTAGCCGGGGTGGCCACGGGGACCCGAGCGTTGCGCCTAGAGTTGCCACCGCCAGGTTGGTGCTCAATGGCTGGCCTGGGTATGTCGAAGCGTGAGTTCCTGAGCCACCTCGACGTGTTCGTCTATCAAGGGGCGTGGAATACCGCTGCTCAGGTGGCAGCACTGGAAGCCATCTCTGCAGGCCTCCCCACCGTGCTACCGCTGGCAGCCCAGGACGCTCTCGGACGCGCTTCGACCTACGCCACACCCGCTGGGGTCGGCAGAGCACTTGCGCGTTTCGTCGCCGAACCAGAATTCGGTAGGGACCTGGTCCGAGCCGGAAGGAAATTCGTCCAGTGTTCGTCTGAGCCGTGGGTTTCGCTTTTCTCGGCTTTGCCTATGGTTCGGCACCATGCAACGATTGAGAAAGGTTGATCACTTTGTCCATCACCAGACGTGGGCTTGCTGGTCGAGTCAAGCGCACTGTGTCCCCTATTCTGAGACTCTTTCCCGCTGATCGCGGGCCACAGATCCTACGGACTCGCAGCCGCACGGCCCGAACTAACTACATCCGAGCAACAATTCGCACCAAGCCGAACCTCGCCTTAGGTCTCGCCCAAACCGAATTGTCCCGAGATCCTTCCAACACCGCGGTACTGCGCCTGGCCGCGCTGGCGGCTACTCGGTCCGGGCACCGCGATGTGGCTGCCGATTACGACCGCCGAGCCCTAGAAGGTGGCTACGCCTCGGTGGGAGATCTGCTGCGTCTGCGGAAGTATGCCTTAGCCCATGAAGACATGGACGTCGTGCATCGCGCCAGCGAATTACTCAGCCAGTTGACCCCGCGGACCGCCCAAGAGGTCAAGCGCACCGCGCAGGCGCTGCGGCGCTACCCCGCCGGCACGCTGCGCGCAGTCGCGCAGCGGTCGCGCGAAAAGTACCCAGGATTGGATCTTGAACCGTTCTACCGCCACGCTGACGAGAACGAACTCGTCGCCACGCTGGCGGACGATGGTCCCAACGGAGCCGTCTCGGCGTCGGTTCTGGTGCGTCAGTTTCTGGACCACGGTGGTGACCGTGACGACGTACTCATTGGCGCGTTGTCCAAGGGTCGAGCTTGGCCCCTGCTGGACGCTGTGAGCCAAGAAATGAGCGCTGAGGCAAAGACTCGCGTGTCCCTCGCGACTTGGCGCCGTGCGGCCGAGCGCGCACGGATCGGTGGGTGGAGCGAGATCTCTGCACGCTTGGCCGACATCGTATTGGCTCGGAATCCAGAGGATGTGACGGCGCGCCGTTGGATCGAGGAAGCTGCGGACGTCACCGACGTCCTTTCTCACGGTTGGGATTATCCGCCCAGACAAGACAGGTATGAAGGCGCCCGCAATGATGCCGCCCTTGAGGTGTTGGGGCAATCCTTGCCGTTGCGATCTGGTGGCTACGCCACCCGATCACATGGCATTCTGACGAGTTTGCGGCAGCGGGGATGGGACATGACCGCCGTCACCCGGCTGGGATTCCCGTTTGACCTGTGGTGGTCCGCCGATGACCCACGCGAACCATCCCCGGTAGATGTCGTTGACGGTGTTCCCTACTACCGGTTGCTCGCGGACGGGGTGCGCCACTACTCGCGAACTCCGCTAGCTCCATATATTGATTCGTGTGCCGATGGCATTGCCACGTTAGCCAGGCAGCGTGGCGCTGGACTCATCCATGCCTCCAGCCTGTACGACGTCGGCATGGCCGGGTTGACGGCCGCACGTCGCCTCGGAGTGCCCTTCGTGTATGAGATGCGCGGTCTCAAGCAGCTGCTGGAGGAAGCCCGCGATCCAAAGTTTGCAGTGTCCAGCCAGGACGCCTACCTCGACGTGTTGGAGTCATCGGTGGCCCGCGAAGCTGACGCGGTGCTGGTTATCACCGATGCCTTAGGGCAGCGGATGATTGATATGGGTGTCGACGGCAACAAAATCACGGTAGTTCCCAACGGTGTCCACGTCGACCGTTTTGTGCCTCGCCCACGAGATAAGGCACTCGAAGCCGAACTCGGCGTTCGCGACAAATGCGTCATCGGATACGCCGGCGGATTGGTGCACTACGAAGGGCTGGACCTTCTTTTCGACGCCGTCGCCATGCTCCTAGCCGAAGGTCGGGCGCAAGCCGAGTTTCACGTCCTCATCGTGGGTGACGGCGCGCACGAGCGGACGTTACGCAAGGTGGTTGACGAACTCGGCATCTCGAGCGTCGTGACGTTCACCGGTCGTGTCCCGCACGAGGAAGTAGAGCGATACCTATCGCTGGTGGACATTACGCCTTTCCCGCGTGCGCCGATGCCAGTGTGCGAATTAATCTCGCCGATCAAACCCTTCGAGGCGATGGCCATGGCGAAGGCGGTGGTCGTTTCGGACGTGGCCGCATTGACCGAGATCGTTTCCGAGGGCCGCACAGGACGCGCCTTTGCCAAGGGCGACTCCACGGCGCTGGCCCGAGTCCTAACTGAACTGCTGGATGACGCAGAGCAGCGTCAGCGACTAGGTGCTGAGGCACGAGAGTGGGTTCGCGCCGAGCGCGACTGGCATAGCATTACTGCATCGGTGGATCAGGTCTATCGCCAACTGTTGGGCTAGACCGTGCAGCCCGCACCTCCTCGTAGATCGCTTGGTAACGGGCGCCGTTGTGAGACCAGTCCCGTTCACTGAGCACCCAAGCTCGCGCAGCGTCAGCAAGGCCCGTGCGTCGAGTCGGATCGTCAATGAACGCCATCAGCACGTCGGTCAAGGACTGCGCATCACCGGTAGTGAAGGTCGCTCCCCGCTGACCATGCCCGGTGATCTCTGCCAGTGCTGGCAGATCGGAGACCACCAGGGGAATGCCCATTGCCATGGCCTCATAGGGCTTGAGCGGGGTGACCAAGCGCGCCGCCCGCTCATCGACTCGCGGCACTACGAACGCGTCGTACAGCGCGTAATAATCCAACACCTCGTGGTGCGGGACCCTTCCCGTGAAGACGACGCTGGGCCCAGCTCCACGCTCCTGAGCGTGCTTTTCCAATGCCTCACGTCGGGCTCCATCACCGACAATCAGCGCGACGGCTTCGACCCCCCGATCGCGCAACTCCACGGCCGCATCGATCAACAACTCTTGCCCCTCGCGATAGTGGTCGAGGTTGGATACGTAGCCGAACACAAAGGCGGCCTCCAGTCCCCACCGCTGTACCAGATCGGTAGAGCGCTCCCGTGGCTCAAAACGAGCCGTGTCCACTCCGTTCGGCACCACGTGCACACGTTCACGCGGCACTCCTCGGGCGACGATGTCTGCGCGCATTGATTCCGACAGCGTGACCACCGCATCCGCCTCGTTCATGCACCGCGCCTCCGTGTCGTATCGGCGGCGATAGACCTCCGACTGCTCGGCCCACGCAGTGTCCGACGTCCAAAGCGACTCGAAGAAGCCTCGAACCTCGTAGACCACAGGCAAGCCAAAGTGCCGACCTGCTGCGAGGGTCACTAGCGCTGAATCGTATCCACGATGACCAGAGTGTGCGTGCAGGATCTCAGGCTTCTCTTCCTCGATGACTGGGAGAAGGGCGTTGGCCCAGGCATCGAGATAATCGTCCAGTGGCTGTTTAGTCGGCACCGGTTCGCGCAATAGGCGCCGATACCGGATGCCGTCGACCTCGTCCTCCTGCGCCGCATCACTGATGCCAACCGACATCGGGAAGTCCAATGAGGTGACACCAATCGGATCGAGACCAGCCCGCTTTTGGCCGGTCAGCGAATACATGGTGCGCATCGTGTAACCGCTCTGCCGATGCGGCATCGAGATCTTCAACACGTGAAGGATGCGACCAGCCGTCGTGCCGGTCCGCTCACCGGCCGCTTTGCCGGTTGGGGCAAGGGTAGGGGCCCAGTCGGTAGCGGTCTCGCGCCAACGCCCCTCAGTGGCGGCTGCGCTGACCGAGACGGCCACACCTGGCCACTGCTGTTGTTCCAGGGCGAGGGCACGCCGCTGCACGCTGATGGCCCCCGCGGCCGACGCACTCGTGCGCACCTGCTTTACGAACGGCCGATCACCGGAGTGTGTGTGCCAATGCTGCTCCACCCAATCCATCGCTACCTGGTGCTCGCGAGCGGCGGTCAAAGACTTCAATCGACTCGTCGCTGCATCGTCTCCTGTCGACCTGAGTGGAGGCGTCTGCGACGTCCGAAGGCCCCCACGCCCCCATCGTCGCCGCAAACGAGATAGTGCGGTGCGCAATCTAGTCACTCAGCGAGAGTACCTTGGGCGCTCCCATGAAGCTTGATGACATTGCGCATGCGCTGCAACGTATCGTCCGATGGCGCCATGTCCAAAAGCTGCGCTTGGGCCGCGCGGGCCGCACGTTCCCAGTTCTCCAGCGTGCTCGACTTTCGTATGCGGTCCGCAGCTTGAATCGGAGTCACCACCACCCACTCGGGCGTGAACGTGCGTGCTGCTGCATCCAATGATGCGAAGATGGGCCAGTCGCGAAGGATCGGCACAGCACCAGAGGCGACTCCTTCGGCGAAGGCGATGCCATAACCTTCCCGTCGCGAACAACTGAGGACGAAGCCCACTTCCTCGTACAGCTTGTCGAGGTTGGGAGTAAAGCCCCGTATCTCTACGTGGTCGTTGAGACCTTGATCCGCCAATCGACGGGCGAACTCGCGCTGGTAGCGCTGCCCCGATGCGGACGGGAGCGACGCGAATTGTCTTCCTACCAACAGCAACCGCCAGGACCGGTCATGTTTCACCAGCTCCTCTAACACCTCCAGTGCCCAAACGGGATCCTTCACTCGCTGCGCCCAACCGACCAGCGCTAAAGTGCGCTGCGCCTGATGCCGTTTGGGCCGTTGATACTTTGACACGTCAATGTAGTTGGGAAATACATGCAGGCGTGCGCGTTCAATTCTGTGGCCGAGGATCTGCACCACCAAGTCCTGCATATGCGGGGCCGGAAACACGATGTCGTCAACCCGGGACCAGTCCAGTAGGTGAATCCAACCGCTAAGCACATCGACCCCGTGGAAGCGAACGATGAGTTGCGCCGCTTCTGGGGCATTGCACGATGCCCACACGGCCCCCGGATCGGACCAGTCGGCAATCACCACCTCTGCCTGCGCCAGCACCGCTAAGGCTGGCTCGATCTGCTGCCACTGCGGCGACCGGGCCGGCTCCAAAAGGTCAGCGATAGCACGATCGTCTAACTCCATGCCACGGAAAACGGGGGCGTACTTGCGCATGTTGAGAACGTCGACTTCGGCTCCCGGAATGGCCCGCGCAGCCGCCACCCAGGCCTGATCGCGTAAGGGATAGACACCAGGCAAAATGACCACCCGCCCCGTGCGACCTGCGGCCGGATGCGCCACCCCTGCGCCACCCCTGCGGCACGCCTCGATGGCCCGAAACACGCCACTGCGGCACCACGGCTCCAGGTAGCGCACAGGATCGGCCACCATTTCGGAATGCAGACCGTCGGAGTGGAGCTCGCGGTGTAGGAGCAACGCAAGCGCAAGTCGCGCGAAACGGGCCGCGCGGTCGGGCTCTTTGTCGCGTAAAGCCTCGTCAGCAGCACTCATCGTTGCTGTACAAACACCCTGGACCAAATAAGAGGTCACACCATGAAGAGCGAGCTCCAGGTAAGTGAGAGCCGCTTTAACTATCGGGTCTACTTCTCCAAGACGCACCCCCCGATCGATGTTTGCCAACTCGAGCAGAACCGCGTAGGCGGGTGCAGACCCTCGGCTCCGAGCGAGCTGCGCAGCCAGATCCTGGACCATTCGACTCGGGAGTGAACCGGGAAGGCGTAGGGGCCCCGGATCGCGGGATTTCAGATGGTCCGCGAGCGCTCCGATGACGGTCGATTCAACGAAGTCACTCACCAGCGCCGCACTCATCATGGTGGTGCACCTATCCCGCCACAGTTGCTCCATCATGACCTCGGTAACAGAAGAAGCACCGAAGAACGGAGTTCCGGGAGCGAAATAGTTCGCCCACCGCTCCCAGTAGTCCGCCTGTTCATCGAGGGCCAAGACCAGGTCCGCTTGGCGCATCAACCTTTTGAACTTCGGATCGTACTTGGCCACGGCCATCTGCTCCATGAGTTGCCTGCGATCACGCCCCCCAACCCGCCGATGCAACGCCTTCAGGCGTAAGAACCGGCGAAGTCTCGTAGCCCTCGAGGCGTTTGTGACTTGACTCGGGTCGAGCCGGTAGCAAGCGAGACACCCAGGAGGGGCGCCGTCGTCGTCGTGAATGAATGCTAGCGAGAGGCTGTGCCCGTTCTGGATCAGTGCGTTCACGTTGTCGTTGTGGTCCCGCACAGCAGCGGCCTTGTGACTCAGCAGTAGCACCCGACGCCGCTCCCCGATACCTTCACTCCCGCTCACCGAAGCGGACGGAATGGACGATCGCGGCATGCCTGCCAGTATGTCGCAGCGCGAGCCCACCAATGCATGGACCGTGTGATCAGGGCGTACCCTAGGTGCGTCCTTTGAGCCGTTGGCGTCGTCCCGGTTTCTGATCGTTCCGAAAGAAGGTTGCCCAGGTGACCTCCGCTGCCCCGAATCCGCGCCCTAGCGGAATGCGAGGTGACATCGAAGGTATGCGGGCCATCGCGGTGGGGATGGTGCTCCTCTACCACGCACAGGTTCCTGGAGTGGTCGGTGGCTTCGCTGGGGTGGATGTCTTCTTCGTCATCTCGGGTTTCCTCATCACATCGTTGCTGATTCGCGAGATTGATCGATCTGGGACGATTTCAATTCTCGGTTTCTATGCGCGCCGTGCGAGGCGCCTTCTGCCGGCCGCTACGGTCGTCCTCCTGTTCGTGGCGATCTCTGGTCCGTTAGTACTCTCCGCCTCCGTCCGAGCGGACCTCGGTCGCGACATCTTGGGGAGCACGTTCTACGTCGTCAACTGGGTTCTGGCCGCTCGGTCCGTGGACTATTTGGCTGAGGACAACCAGGCCTCAGCGCTGCAGCACTACTGGTCGTTGTCCGTCGAAGAACAGTTCTACGTCATCTGGCCACTCCTCATGATCTTCGCGGTCATCGTGGCTCGCCGCTCGAGGATCTCCAGGTTTCATCTGATGGGCGCCTTGATGGTCGCGATCACTGGAGTCTCGCTCCTCTACTCCATCGTCCATACCGGTTCCTCTCCCGGCACTGCCTACTTCATCTCCACGACGAGGGTTTGGGAGCTCGGAGTCGGTGCGTTGCTTGCCTTAGCGTTGCCCGGATTACAACGCCTGTCCCGAGCAACTTCTCAGATTACGGCACTGGTCGGCCTCGTGGCAGTTGGTCTGTCGGCGGTGATGATCACATCGGAGACCCCCTGGCCCGGCTCCGCAGCTCTTCTCCCCGTGCTCGGCACCGCGGCAGTCATCGCGGCCGGCTGTGCTCACACTGAAACGCTCGTGGGACGCCTTTTGGGCGTGGCGCCGATGCGATTCATCGGTGGCTTGTCCTATTCCCTATATCTCTGGCACTGGCCGCTCTTGGTTTTCGCCGAAGAAATGCGACCGAACATCAGCCTCATCGACCGAATCGTCATCGTCGTTGCGGCGGTGGTCTTGGCCTATCTGACGAAGCGCTTCATCGAAGATCCGATCCGCTTCAACCGTAAGATCGCCCGCAAACCGAGGGCTGCGCTGCTCGGCGCCGGAGTTGCGATGACCGCCACAACCGCAGCCGCTGTTGCTCTAGTGTTGAGCACGCCTACTCTCGCCGATGAGGCACCCACCGCGGCAGTCGGCGCGGAAGCCCTTGCAGGTGACGTGGCGGCAACAGACGAGGCGAGCGTGGCTGTACCGACCTCCGGTCCGGTGTATCCAGCGCCAGCTCTGGCACCTGAGGATGTCCCGGAGCTTTACACCGATGACTGTCAGGTTCCGCAAGATTCGACCGATGTCGTGACGTGCGACTACGGAGATACCACTGCAGATCGTGTTATTGCCTTGGTGGGTGACTCCAAAGTAGGGCAATGGCTTCCAGCTTTCGATGAGATCGGCCAAGAGCAGAATTTCGTCGTGCGCACCTACACAAAGTCCGCGTGCACGTGGACAGACGCCACTCTGAGACTTCAAAACGAGCCATACGACGATTGCCAAGCGTGGGGTCAACGGGTCAAAGCCGAACTTCTGGGAGGGGATCAACCTTCGGTGGTTGTGGTTTCCGGCGGGTCGGACAAGGCTATCGACGCCGAGGGAGGGGTATCGACGTCGGCTCTGGTCGAAGGCTATGAGCAGTACTGGAAGCAAGTCGTCGCTGCCGGCATACCGGTCGTCGCGCTCGCCGATAACCCTCACCCTGGTTTCCCCGTCTATGAATGCGTAGAGGACCACCCGGACGACTTCGGCCAATGCGATTTCGAGGCTCGCGAAGGTGGCGGGACGCCGGCCCTCCGCGAAGCGACTAGCGTAATCGATGGTGCATCGATGATAGATCTCACGGATCGAATCTGCCTCAAAGAACGGTGCCCCGCGGTCATCGGTGGCGTGTTGGTCTACCGGCAGGGCAGCCACATCACCGCAACCTACGCCCGGACCCTCCGAGCGGACCTGGAAGCCGAGTTACTACCTCTTATCCAGGAGCCGCCCACGCAAGAGTGAGGGCGACCGGGTCGCGGGTGCCATCGTAGAGTGAATCCGTGGTTCCGTTGGGTTCCGATGGCGTGTTCAGCGCCCTGGATAACCATGACGTCTGACTTCGCCAAGTAGCCTGACACGGCACAAATCCCTTCGACCCTCGATTCAAGGCGGATGATCTGTGAACACAAGCGGGACCGGAAGCCCTCCTTTTCGTAGTGATATCGAAGGCATGCGGGCTATCGCCGTCCTGATGGTGCTTCTCTATCACGCGGGGGCAGCCACTCTGAGCGGCGGATTTGCCGGTGTAGACGTGTTCTTTGTCATCTCCGGCTTTTTGATTACGTCGCTGCTGCTGCGAGAGGTTCAGCGTAGCGGCACTCTGTCCATACCCAGGTTCTATGCTCGCAGGGCTAAGCGCCTCCTCCCGGCGGCCACCCTCGTCCTGGTCGTGACGGCGGCCTTGGGTTACGTCATACTCCCTTTGGCCGAGCGCGCTGCCCTCGGACGAGAAGTGGCGGCCAGCACTCTGTACGTCATTAACTGGGAACTCGCTCGGCAGTCTGTTGACTACCTTGCTGAGGACGCGGCGGCTTCTGCCGTGCAACATTACTGGTCGCTGTCGGTGGAAGAACAGTTCTACGTCCTCTGGCCGCTCGTCATGCTGGGGGTCATTGCGCTGACGAGAAAACGGGTGGCACGACGCTCTGCTCTGATGGCGTTGGCCATTTTAGGCATCACACTAGCGTCGCTACTTTGGTCGATCCAACACACGGCAACCTCCCCGGAAACGGCCTATTTCGTGACGACGACCAGAGTGTGGGAGCTCGGATGCGGATCACTACTGGCGTTCGCGGCGCCTTACCTTGGTCACCTGCGCCAATCGGTCGCCGAGGCCCTCTCGGGGATCGGAATAACCATGGTGGCCGGCTCCGCCTTCTGGCTGAACACCATTACGCCTTGGCCAGGTTCAGCAGCGCTAATTCCCGTCCTGGGCACCACCGCTGTCCTCGCCGCGGGCTGTCGCCACCGTGGAACTGCTGTCGGTCGCGCGCTCGGCGTCGCCCCGATGCGCTTCCTCGGTTCTATTTCCTACTCGCTCTATCTCTGGCATTGGCCGCTGCTGGTTTTCCTCACGCAGATTCGTACCGAGCCGACGGTGCTCGAACGCGCGGCTGTCGTTTTGGGAGCCGTGGCTTTGGCCTGGCTAACAAAGATCGCAGTCGAGGATCCCATTCGGTTCAGCCCGGCCATGGGGCGTGGCGCTAGCCGGCCGCTGGTTGCGGGATTCCTCGCGATGGCAATCTCCGCTGTCACCGGCCTTGCGGTGGTCATCACCACTCCCGTCGTTTCGACGAACATGCCTTCCTTCGCGCAGGGCGCTCGCGCGTTGATGCTTGATCCTGACGGCGCCGACGTTCGTCTCGTGGACGACCCCGAATCGGCCATCTCCGAGGGCGGGGAGGTATTTCCTGATCCAGAGTTGGCCACGGAGAACGTTCCCGCCGGCATCTATGACGAGGGGTGTCAGATCGCCTCATCCAAGACCGAGGTTTTCACGTGTAACTACGGGGATCTGGACTCACCCGTCGTTTGGGCTGTCGTAGGCGACTCGAAGATGGCCCAGTGGACATCCGCTTTAGATGAGATCGGGTTGCAGGAAGGTGTGCGAGTCCGTACCTACCTCAAGTCTGCTTGTGCTTGGACTGATGCGACAACCGTGACCAGCGGATCGCCATACACACAATGTCGGACTTGGGGACAGAGAGTTCTCAAGGAACTCACAGGTCCAAACCGACCTGACCTTGTCATCACCACGGCCTTGCGGGCGCAGGCGTCGGACGACTCCGGGACATCCCAGTCGGCCAAAGCGCTCGTTGCTGGCTATAAGTCCTACTGGTCCAAACTCGTAGCCGCCGGGGTGCCGGTTGTTGCGCTTTCGGACAACCCCCATCCCGGTTCTGAGATCTATACGTGCGTAGCCGAAAATCGACAGAACTTCGGTGCCTGCGACTTCCCGATCGAGGAAGGTAGCGGTACGCCCGCGCTGCGCCAGGCTGCCGAGATGACCGTGGGAGCGGAGTTCGTCGACCTCTCACCCTGGCTGTGTATAGAGAATCACTGCCCCCCGGTGATCGGAAAGGTGCTGTTATACCGCCAAGGTAGCCACCTCACAGCGGCGTACGCAGAGACGCTGTCGCCTGTGCTGAACGCTGAGATCCCAGCCGCCGAACAAGAGGCACGGGAAGCCTCTTCTGCTGATTAGTCCCGAAGACATCGCCACAGGGCCCCTGGACCCTATGCCCGTGCCGGAGCTGCCGACTATGCCACCCGATCGTAGGCCCGGGACTGGCCGAGCCTATTGACCACGCGACCTCCATTCTTTCGTTCCCACGGAACCTCCAGACCCTCCGCTACGTCACACCGTCATGGCTTTGTAACAGAGGGCTCGCCGATACGTCTTTGGTCTGTTCGGCATACCTGTGGTGCTGGTGGTTGCTGGCTGCGGGTCGGCAGACACTTTTAGCGGGGCACCAAACTCCTCGACCAGCACTGTTGCGCGGGTGATTGTCGCTCCTCTCGACGCGCCCGCATTGGACGAGGTTGTGGCAGCGGCGGACATTATGGGATTGCAGCTCATCCGCGAGGGGGGCGAGGCCACGACGGTCACGTCGCCCGCGAGTTTGCAGGTAGCGCTGTCGATGGCAGCCGAGGGGGCGGAAGGTCAGACGCTGAACGAGTTAGACGGGCTGCTTGGCGCTTCGGGCTAGGAGCGTAGCGATGCTTTCAATGCACTGACCGGCACGTTGGAGGACCTCGACGGGAACCCGGCGATCGTCAAGAGCGACGAGCTACCTGCATCCCCGATGCTTCACCGAGCCAACGGCTTGGTGCTCGACGATGGGTTCTCAGCGAACCCTGAGTTCGTGGACGCGCTAGCCCGGTCGTACGGTGCACCGGCTGTCACGGTGGATCTGAACGGCGAAAGGGGCACCAAGGTCTTAGATGCCTGGGCAAGCGAGCACACCGGTGGCCTAGTGCCCAAGTCAGCTATCGAGCCCGACCCACGACTGCGTTTGGTGCTTCAGGATGCCGTGGTCTTGGCCGCTCCGTGGGAGAGCCCGTTCATGGCGGCCGTGACCAGGCCTGCCGACTTCACCATGGCCGACGGTGAGACGGTATGCGTGGACATGATGGACACGGTGCAGGAACGACCGACGTTGTATGCCGAAACTCAAGGCTGGGAGGTGGTCCGGTCGCCGTACGTGGGAGGCCGCCTGTACGCCGACGTGATCCTTCCACCACTTGGCACGGCTCCGACCGAGTTAACTCCCGATCTGCTCAGCGAAATGGGTGAAGCACTGGGGGAATCCGAGTCTCAGCCCGTCATCATCCGCATGCCGGTTGTCGAGGCAGAGTCCAAGTTGGATCTCCTGTCATATCTCAGCGCAAAGGCCCCGTCCTCGCTGAAGGGTGGATTCGGACCGATGGGCAGTCCGGATATCTTTATCGCTCAAGCATGGCAACAAGGGGTGCTGAACGTCAACGAAGCGACGAGACTCACGAGAAGTGCCCGCGAAACGCTGTCTGTGCCTCACGTAGGAATGCCCGCGAAACGGTGAGCAAATTGGGGTATGGAAAGTGAGTTGTCGATGAGGTCTCGGGCCGAGGTCACGAGCAGGTATGCCGAGGGGTACGCGAAGGCTTCAAAGAAAGACAAGGGCCGGGTGTTGGATCAGGTCGTGGAAGTGACGGGGTGGTCTCGTGACAACGCCCGGAGGCGCTTGAACGCGGCCGCCGTGGCGCCACCTGGTTCGGGCCGTCAGGTCGCGGCCCGGCCACGTAAGCCGCGTTCAGCAAAGTACTCCTACGACGCCTTGAAGGTGCTGCAACGAGTGTGGGCTGCCTCGGGCGGGCAGTGTGGGAAGTACCTGGCTGCGTCGATGCAATTGCAGCTCGACCTCCTCGAGGCCCACGGCGAACTCACGGTCGGCGTGGGCCGGTATTCCACTGCGGTACGTGCCGAACTGGTGTCCATGTCGGCGGCTTCGATTGACCGGTACCTGCGCGGCGCCAAGGCCAGCGACCAGGTCCGGGGTGTGTCCACGACGAAACCTTCACCGTTGCTGCGGTCCTCGATCACGATCCGCCGGGCCGGCGACGAGGTCGAGGCCGTGCCCGGGTTCTTCGAGGGCGACACGGTCGCGCACTGCGGCCCGACATTGAAGGGCGAATTCGCCCGGACCTTGAACCTGACTGACGTGCACACCGGGTGGGTGTTCACCCGCAGCGTGCGCAACAACGCCCACGTCCACATCCTGGACGGCCTGAAGGCTGGGGTCGAGCAGGTCCCGTTCGCGGTGACCGGGCTCGATTTCGATAACGGCACCGAGTTCCTGAACCAGGCCGTCATCGCCTGGGCTGCGGACCTGCAGATCTTCTTCACCAGGTCCCGGCCCTACAAGAAAAACGACCAGGCCACCATCGAGTCCAAAAACAACCACCTGGTGCGCAAATACGGGTTCTACTACCGCTACGACACCACCGAGGAACGGGCCGTGTTGAACCGGCTCTGGCCCTTGGTCAACGACCGGTTCAACTACCTCACCCCGACGAAGAAGCCCACCGGGTACGGCACCGACCGCAATGGCCGCCGCACCCGAATCTACGACCAGCCGGCGACCCCACTGAACCGGCTCCTGGCCGCGAACGTCCTCTCCCCAGCCCAGGAAGCCGAGCTCCTCGCTTACCGCGACGGCCTCAACCCCGCCGCCATCGCTCGGAAGATCGCGGACCTGCAAGGCGTGCTGCTCAAACTAGCCAAAGACAAGACCGAGCAGCTCTACCTCGCGAGTTTTCCCACCGCCCTACCCGACATCCGCAAAGGCATCCGGATCAAAGCCAGCTGACCCCCGGTTTCGCGGGCATTCCTGACTGAGGCACGGACCAACTTTCGCGGGCAGTTTGACTTGAGGCACCACGCGAAGAAGGGACCGTGGCCGCCGCGCTGACCGAGGTCGGATTTAACGAATCAGGAGCTGACCCAAGAACGATCACTTTTGACGTCGACCGGCCCTACCTCGTTCGCATCGCTGACGCACAGACGGAATGGCCGCTGTTCTTCGCTCACATCGCCCACCCCCGCAAAGGCGTCGACTCCTCATGAGCGTTAGAACCGAGGTCGAAATGCGAGCTAACTCGAAAGGCATCTTTACGGGCTCTTCACAGGTGCGGTGAGGGCGGGGGTCCCGCACCTGGCACCTGTGAAGAGCCCTTAGAGCAATGTCAGCATCGCTGAGTTCAGTCGACGAATGTGTTCAGCTGAGTCAAAACTCCCGTCGACACCGCCTTCGAGCCGCCGATTACGGTGATGCGGCCGGGGTTGAGATAGGCCAAGGCATCCTTAGTGGCTGTGGGTAGCCAGCCAGGGTTCGTCAGCAGGATCGGAGCCGCGTCGGTTGCACCGCGAGCCGCCCCCGCCAACGCGTCCGGATAGTCCTCAGCGGTAGTCAGGTAGACCACGTCGAGCCCTATGGGGTAGTAGCCAGCAATGTTGGCCGACGTCCCGTAGAGTCCGCTCCCGCTGACCCGTTGCACGCTGCCGCTAGAGGCATAACCCTGGAGGTCTCGGGCGACCCCAGTGTTCACCGCAGCGGTGCTGCCCACCACAACGATCCGACTTGGATTCAGGGCACGCAATGCGGATCGGGTCGCCGAGGGCAACGAGTCCTTGCGCGTCAGCAGGACGGGCGCGTTGTTCAGCCCCGCGCGTGCAGCAGCGGCCAAGGCGTCCGGATAGTCACTCCCGGTTGCTATGTAGGCCACCGAGGGCCAGCTGCCAAACTGGGCAGCAACCGTGGCCGCTGTTTCGTAGCGGTCGGCCCCACCGAGGCGGGTGACCCCACCGCTGCCGGCGTAGGGTCGAAGAGCGCGTGCCACGTTGCTGCTCACCGCGCCCCTGCCCCCGACGACGTAGATCTTTCGCGGTTGAATTCGCTGCAGTTCTTGAATAGTCCGGGACGGGAGCGAGTTCAAGCGGGTCAGCAGGATCGGGTCATTTTTTGATCCAGCACGAGCTCCGGCGGCAAGTGCGTCCGGATAGTTTTCACCGGTAGTGACATAGACGTCCGATCCTCTCGGGGAAAGCGAGGCGACCTCGGCGGCCGTTTCGTAGCGATCTTCGCCGCTGATCCGGTTGACCGCCGCGGCGTTCTTCTCCATGTAGGCCCAGGTTGCATTGTCCAATACGCCGGTCCACGGCAGATTGCGCTTCGACTGATAGTCCAGCAGCTTGGACAACGTGTTGGGCCCGAACGACCCATCGACACCCGAACCAGTGAAGCCGAGATAGTCCTGGGCCAGCGCGACATTGTCGTTGCTGGCATTGGGCAACGTGACCGGATAGGACGAAGAAGGTGGGTTGGGGAGGTTGGTCGAACAGGGTCGGGTGTTCTTGCCCTTGTATCGCGGCGCGTACTGCCCAGCAAAGACCCGGCAGGTGCCGTAATCGATCGTGGTCACCGCCGTCCCGGTCCACCAGGAGGTCCGCTTCATCGAGCCGTCCCAGGTGAAGGAGATGTGGACGTGGTCGGTATGCGGGCTGGGTCCGTTGTAGTCGCGCCACGAGCCGGGGCTGTAGAGATACCAGGCGCGCTTGTTCCAGATCACCGACTGGACACCGAACCGACGGGCCATCTCACCGTTGTTGGTGGTGAGCCAGTAAGCCACTGCGTCGCCGATGGCCTTGTCACTGGGGTCGTAGACGTTCATCGGCCAGTCGACGGCTCGACCCTCACCGTGCTGGCTCGTGTTGCCGGCCTTGCAGGAGCGTGACGTCGAGTAGCGGGGGCGGTTGTAGTGCTGGCTGATTAGTTGAGCGAAGGCGACCATGCCAAGCTTGTTGTTGGGGTCGCACGAATAGGAGTATTGCCAGCCCGGGGCGGCGTCCAACCTGCTCGGCAATGGCTTCCAGGGCGGCGCAGGAACCGCTATCGTGCTCTCGCCGGCATCGGTGGTGAGTTTGCCCTTGGGGAGGGTCAAACTCTCAGCCGAGGATGGCTTGATCTGCTCGGCCGGCGTTTCCTTCAGCCACTCCGCCGGCAGGTCTGCTGGGTCTGGGGCAAGCCCCTCCAGAGCATAGGGCTCGCTGGGAGGTTCGGCAATCGTCGCGTCGTCACCATCCTCGACGAAAGGATCCCCGCTCACCTCTCCGTCTTCTTCATGGAAGTGCTCGTCGCCCGGAGGTGGGACGGGGTCCGCCGTGGCGCTAAGTGGAGCGGCGAACGTGGTGAGGGCGGCGGCGAGCGTCGCCACGACCAGCGTTTGGGCGTGTGGGATCGACAAAAGGCGTTTCTTCATGAGGGTTTCGGCCTTCCCGCGCCACTAACCCGCCGAGCACGTACAACAAATTCGCAGTGCTTATGTCGGAGGCACTCGGCGCGAATGTTTCGGTGAGTGCTTTAATGAAAGTTACCTCTCGCAATAGCGGTCACCAACAGTAAAGAATGCACAAAAACACGGCCCGCCGTCGCCCTGATCTGGCCTTTTTACGCGGGGCTTGCCAAATATTCCGCTGACAACCCATACCAAGTTGAAGCAATGAGGGCCAACTCACACACAAACTATGATCCGATTGGGGCCACGCTGTTGCGCGAAAATTTCGATCCGCCGCTGCGTCGTCATGAGGCGGGAATCAGAGTTGATCTGTAGGGCCGGCGTAATTTGTGGCTCTTCGCGATCGAGGGTCTAACCGGGACAAGGACTCTGCGCCCGTCGATGGGTGAGTAGAGACCCAGTCCTTCCTTAGACGGGGTTCTCACGCGGTTGATCGGGAAGGCCTCGACGTGACGCAGCATGGTCCAGACACAATGGTCGTAAGCAGGCTCGGCTGGGTTGGCGTTGGCCAACTTCCCGCTGTCAGCAGGCCACCTACGAGCCGAACTGGGTCTCCAGAGGGGTGCCACCCCGAGCGCGGTGGTGGTCGCTGATGCGGGCATGCTGTCCAGCGAAGGCGCCTTATGACCTGGCCACCACGTCAAAGCAGGGGCAACCACTTCACCGGCGGGCACACCAGTGAGGTCACCCGGGTTCATGGGGGCCAAGATCGCCGAAGCCGAGGACGGCGAGCAGGTCGTCGCGGCCTACCGGGGCGTCTAACAGGTCGAACGGTCTTTCCGGATGGCCGCGAACGCTCAGACCCCCCCCACGAAGCCCGCGACCTCCTCAATCACCTCACGCCAGGGGTGTAACTAAGCCCTGACGACTTAGGTCAGACAGTAACCTCGTCCCGGATGAAGGCCTCGACCTGCTCGCGGCCAAGGCTGTCGGGCATCTGCTGAGGCGGGGACTTCATCAGGTATGCCGACGCGGACAGGATCGGGCCGCCCAAGCCGCGATCGAGGGCGATCTTGGCCGCACGAATGGCATCGATGATGATGCCGGCCGAATTCGGTGAGTCCCAGACCTCGAGTTTGTACTCCAGGTTCAACGGGACGTCACCGAACGCGCGACCCTCAAGGCGCACGTAGGCCCACTTGCGGTCGTCGAGCCACTGAACGTAGTCACTCGGGCCGATGTGCACGTTGCGAGCGCCGAGGTCGTGCTTGATGTTGGAAGTCACAGCTTGGGTCTTAGAGACCTTCTTGGACTCCAAACGGTCGCGCTCCAACATGTTCTTGAAGTCCATGTTGCCGCCGACATTCAGCTGGTAGGTACGGTCGAGCACGACCCCACGCTCTTCGAACAGGTGCGCCATGACGCGGTGCGTGATGGTGGCGCCGACTTGGCTTTTGATGTCGTCGCCGATGATCGGCACGCCAGCGTCTTCGAACTTCTTGGCCCAATCGGGGTCCGATGCGATGAAGACGGGAAGCGCGTTAACGAAGGCCACGCCAGCGTCGATGGCGCACTGGGCGTAGTGCTTGTCGGCGTCCTCGGAGCCCACCGGCAGGTAGGACACGAGCACGTCTACCTTGGCCTCGCGCAAAGCGGCGACGACGTCGACCGGCTCCGCGTCGGACTGCTCGATGGTCTCGGAGTAGTACTTGCCGATGCCGTCCAGGGTCGGTCCGCGCTGCACCGTGACACCGGTGGGCGGCACGTCGGCGATCTTGATGGTGTTGTTCTCGCTGGCCGCAATGGCCTCGGAGAGGTCGAAGCCAACCTTCTTGGCATCCACGTCGAACGCCGCCACGAACTGCACGTCGCGCACGTGATACGTGCCGAACATCACATGCATCAAGCCGGGCACTTGGGCGGCCGGGTCGGCCTCCTTGTAGTACTCCACTCCCTGCACTAGCGAACTTGCACAGTTGCCTACGCCCACGACTGCCACGCGTACGGAACCCATGTCTACTCCTTGTCCAGTGCGTCGCCGTGTTGGCTGAGCGCACGATCGTGTTTTTGCCGTTCTATGTCGATCATTCGGGCGATCCAGCGAAGGTCGGCTTCGGTGGATTCGACCCCGTGACGATGTAACTCGTCGAGGTAGGTGTCGTTGGCTCGCGCAGAGGTGCTGTGCGCGGGGCCGTTCGCGCGGATCACCGCAAGCCGCTCCTCGAGCCGCGAACGCCGTCCTTCGAGGATGCGCAAGCGAACGCTGACGTCGGTGCGGCCGAAGAACGCGAAGTGGACCGCGAAGGCCTCGTCTTCCCAGGCACTGGGCCCGGCCACTGCCAACAAATGTGCGAGCCTTTCGCGCCCAGCAGGCGTGACGGCATACGTGATTTTGGCGCGACGTCCAGCTATGGGACGGTCGACCTCACGCAAGTATCCCCAGATCACGAGGTCGCGGAGGCGTGGATAGAGCGTTCCGTAGGACAGCGCTCGCACCGTGCCCAGGACCCGGTGCACCTGCTTGCGCAGTTCGTAACCGTGCATGGGTGCGTCTTGCACAAGCCCGAGGATCGCGAGCTCGAGCATGTCGGAACGACGACTCACGCATACCTCCTGGACTAGTTTGGGACCATCACGTTACAACGGATCAATATATCGGTTCGATACATCGATCACGTCATTTCCAGCCTACGCAGACAAACCCGTCACAATGACCCGTTACATTCGTGCACCTTCAGGAGGACCCGTGGCTCGCCGCTCGCCGGACGCAGATCAGCGCAAGACCGCTGACTCGGCATCCCAAGACCGACCTGGAGCGACCCGCCCAGGCGCGGCCGCCAAACCCAAACGGCCCGTATGGAAGCGGGTCTTGCTCTGGCTCATCGGGCTAGGCCTTGTCGCGGTCATCGCAGGGTGTGTCGTCTTTGCTATCGCGTACGCAAGCACAGACATTCCCAGCGCCAACGAATTCGCCGAGTCGCAGAGCTCGATCATCTACTACGCCGACGGCGAAACGGAGATGGCCCGCCTCACCGGGGGTACCGACCGAGAGTCGGTGCCGCTGGCCGATGTGCCCGACCACGTGCAGAAGGCCATGTTGTCGGCCGAGGACCGCAACTTCTACGAGAACGAGGGCGTCTCGATTACCGGCACGGCACGCGCGGCTTGGTCGAACCTCACGTCCGGGTCAACCCAGGGTGGCTCAACGATCACCCAGCAGTACGTGAAGAACTACTACCTCACCAGCGAGCAGTCCTACGAGCGTAAGTTCAACGAGTTGATGATTTCGCTCAAGATCGACCGCGAGTTGTCCAAGGACGAGATCCTGGAGAACTACCTCAACGCCATCTACTACGGGCGTGGCTCCTACGGCACCCAGACCGCGGCCCAGGCCTACTTCGGCAAGGACGCCTCCGAGCTGAGCATTTCGGAGGGTGCCTTCCTGGCCGCCGTCACCAACGCACCGTCGCTGTTTGACCCCACCGCCGGCGACGGCAACCAGGAGCGGGCCGAGCAGCGCTTCGCTTACGTCATCGACGGGATGGTCGAGCAAGGTTGGATCTCCGAGGCTGACGGTGACGCCGCGCAGTTCCCCGAGATTGTGGACCCTTCGACCTCGGACGACCTTGCCGGGGCGACGGGCTATCTCGTGGACACCGTGCGCAAAGAACTCGTCGAGGATCTCGGTGTCACCGCTGACGACATCGAGCGCGGCGGGCTGCGCATCACCAGCACGATTATCGCCAAGCATCAGGATGCTGCCGAAGAAGCCATAGCCACCGAGATGCCGGACAGCGCGGAAGAGGAACGGCTCAAGGTCGGCTTGGTTGCTGTTACGCCAGGCACTGGAGCTATCACCGCCATGTACGGCGGCCGCGATTACCAAGAAACGCAATACAACCTAGCCACGGATGCACAAGCGCAAGCAGGTTCGTTGTTCAAGGTCTTCACCTTGATCGCCGCACTCCAAGGCGACGTCAGCACGTACCGGACCTTCCCGGGCTTCAGCCCACAGGATTTCGACATACCGGGGCAGACCGAACCGACGACCATCACAAACTTCGACGACCGACAGTTTGGGCGCATCGATCTACGCACCGCCACCGCTGACTCCGTGAACACGGTTTTCGTCCAACTCAACGAGGAGATCGGACCCGAGAACACCGATCGAGTAGCACAAGAACTTGGACTGCCCGAGGACACACCGGGACTCGGTGAGGGAAACCTAACGAACGTGCTCGGCACGGCCTCTCCCACTATGGTCGGTATGACCAACGCCTACGCCGCCATTGCGGCTGAGGGCGAGTTGTCAACGGCTCACATCGTGACCTCGTTTAGCAGCACTAACGGGACGTACGACTACACCGTGGACGAGGACACTGAAGAGGTTCTCGACCCCGACATCGCGGCTGACGTCACCGACGCGATGACGAGGGTCCTCACCGAGGGTTCCGGTGTGGGCGCAGACGACCTGGGACGCCCTGCCGCCGGAAAATCTGGAACCAGCAGCGCCAACCTCTCGGCGTGGTTCAGCGGCTTCACCCCTCAGGTCGCCGCCTCGGTGATGATGTTGCGCGGCGACGGCACGGAAGAAATGCAGGACGTTGCCGGCTTGGACCAGGTCACCGGTGGCTCGATCCCCGTCCAAATTTGGGGCGAGTTCATGCGCTTGGCTCAAGACGGCGACGAAATCATCGACTTTCCACCGCGCGCTGGCGTTAACGACGACATCCGGCGTCAGGCACCTGCGAATCCAAACCCCGCACCCGCACCCGCACCCGCGCCGGCCCCGACGCAACGAGTGGAAGAGACGACGCCCGAGCCCACCGAGACGGAATCCGAGGAACCGACCGAGGAAGAGCCTGCCGAACCGGAACCCGCACCAGAACCCGAGCCGGCCCCCGAGCCCGCACCTGAGCCCGCACCTGAACCGGCCCCCGAGCCCGAGCCCGCACCTGAGCCGACCCCCGAGCCCGAGCCGACCCCCGAGCCCGAGCCCGCACCTGAGCCGACCCCCGAGCCCGAGCCCGCACCTGAGCCGGCCCCCGAGCCCGCACCTGAACCTGAGCCCGAACCGGCCCCTGAGCCTGAGCCCGCACCTGAGCCGGCCCCCGAGCCCGAGCCCGCACCGAACAATGGAGGCGGACAAGGAAACGGCGGCGGACAGGGAGACGGCGGGGGCAATCGCGGAGGAGAGTCTGACGCCGACCCGGACGATGGCGGTTAAATCGCCGCCCGAGGCTGACCTCAGCCCGTCTCGGACCGACCCGATCATCCGGGTCGCGTCGACCGTCATCGGGGGCCCGATTGGTCGGTATGCCGTCGTCGGAGCCCGAGGAGCCGCTGGGGTTGCGTCTGCCCTAATAGTGATGGGGGCGGCGATGCTGGCGCTCGGAGTCTTTCAAAAGGGCCACTGCGTTGTTAAAGGCTGGGTCGATCCGGACCAGTTCTGGCGGGCCTGCTACTCCGACATCGTGGTGGTCAACGTCAGTTCGGGCCTCGCCGATCGCGCGCTGCCCTACGCCGGCGAGAGCCCTACCGACCAGCCCCTGGGTGGCGGCTTGGTGATGTGGGCCATGTCCCTGATCTCCCCGCATTCCGGCGGCGACCTCACCGCCCAGCAGTGGATCTTCGGGCTGTGGGCCCTGATCGCCATGGTCCTGGTAGCCGCCGGCGTTTTCGCGTTGGTCGCCATCGCACCGCACCGCCCGTGGCAGGCCGCGCACCTCGCCGTCAGCCCGGTGATTGCCGTGTTGGCGCTGGTGTCGGTCGACCTGTGCGCCATCGTGTTGGTGATCTGGGCGCTGTGGGCGTGGCACCGCCGTCACCCCGTGGCCTGCGGGCTCCTGCTCGGTCTCGCGTTCCTCTTCCGCCCGTTCCCCTTGATATTTGTGCTCGCCATCGTGCTCCTGGCCCGCCGCAGCGGGCGCACCCACCACGGTATGCAGGTGCTGATCTCAGCAGCCATCGGCGCGATCGCCATCTACGTGCCGTTCCTACTGATCGTCGGCGACCCGCTGTTGACCGCACCTCGACGGTGGATTTCCAGTGACCCTGGCAACGGCGCTCTGTCGATCATTCCCAGCCTCAACGGGTTGGCGTTCAGTGCCACCATGGCCCTGCTCGTGTCGTTGAGTGGGTGGGTCATCGCGGCCCTCGTCGGCTGGTGGCTCGCCGCCCGGGCACTGCCTCAAGCACCAGCTCCGGACCAGCACGCAGACCCACATCGCCGCCCAGCCCCCATGGCTAGCGTGCACACCGTGGTGGCCGTAGCCGCCCCGATGATGCTGATCGTGATGCTCACCGCAAAGTCCGTGTCGGTCCAGACCGGCCTCTGGGTGTTGCCTTTCCTCGCCTTGAGCACGCTGCCCTGGCGCGACCACCTCATCTGGGCCGCAGCCGAGATCGTGCACTTCGAAGCGGTCTGGCTGCATATCGGCTTTAGCGCCGACCCCGGTCGAGGATTGCCCGGCGATGCCTACTCCGTGTTTATCGCAGCTCGCGCCATGATGTGGTCCTGGGTGTTGCTGCGCGTCTGGGCCCTGCGACCACCCAACGAGCCGCCAACCCATCGAACGCCGACGGCGCACGCCTCCGCTATTTTGCCTCCGGCTGCTCAGCCCACCACCGCAACAGGTACGCAATAGCCCCGTCGCGGCCGACTTCCCCGTGTTCCATCCGCACCCACAACAGGTGCTTGTAGGCCCTGCCGAGCACCGGCCCCGGCTTGATCCCCAGAATGTCGGCGATCTCGTTGCCGTTCAGCTCGGGCCGGATCGCTTCCATCTCTTCCTGGGACCGCAGCATGTCGATGCGACGCTCCAGGTCGTCATACGTCGCCGAGAGTTTTGCCGCCTTGCGCTGGTTGCGAGTCGTGCAATCGGAACGGGTGAGGCGATGAAGGCGCCCCAGCAGCGGCCCAGCGTCCGTGATGTATCGGCGCACCGCAGAGTCGGTCCACTCGCCGCCGCCATACCCGTGAAAGCGCAGGTGCAACTCGACCAGTCGGGACACCGCTTTGGTGGTGTCTTTGTCGTAGCGAAGGGCGCGCATCCGCACTCGCGTCAGTTTGGCGCCGACCATTTCGTGGTGGTGGAAGCTCACCCCGCCAGCACCTTCGAATCGCCTGGTCGCGGGCTTGCCGATGTCGTGCAGCAGGGCCGCGAGTCGCAAAACCAGATCGGGGCCTGGCACGTCGTCGGGGCCATTGGCAGCGGCAGGACTCTCTAAGGCGATGGCCTGCTCTAAAACTTGCAACGAATGCTCGTAGACGTCCTTGTGCCGGTGGTGCTCATCGACCTCCAGTTGTAGCGCGGGGATCTCGGGCAACACGACGGCCGCCACCCCGGTGTCGACCATCAGCTCCAGACCGGCCCTCGGGTTGGCGCCCATCAGGAGCTTGTTGAGCTCGTCGCGGACCCGCTCTGCCGACACGATCGACAGGCGCTGCGCCATATCGGTCATCGCTTCGGCCACTGATATCGACACGTGCACCCCTAAGGTCGAGGCAAAGCGCGCGGCCCGCATCATCCGCAGGGGATCGTCCGAGAACGACACGTCCGGGGTATGCGGTGTGCGCAGCAGCATCGCCGACAGGTCATTAAGACCACCGTGCGGATCGACGAACACCCGCTCCGGCAACGTCAACGCCATTGCGTTGATCGTGAAGTCGCGGCGCATCAGGTCCTCGTTCAACGAGTCGCCGAAAGCCACGATAGGTTTGCGGGACTGCTCGTCGTAGGCGTCAGCCCGGTACGTCGTAATCTCCACCACGTGGTCACCGCGTCGGCCGCCGATGGTGCCGAAGGCTCGACCGACGTCCCAGGTGTGGTCGGCCCACCGAGACAAAATCGGCTCGATGACCTCCGGGCGGGCCGACGTCGTGAAGTCCAGGTCCGGTGAAGTGCGCCCCAGGAAGGCGTCGCGCACCGGCCCGCCCACCAGCGCGAACTCGTGTCCGGCGTCGGCGAAAGCGTGGCTCAGATCGCTCACTGAATCCAGGATCGGGGTCAGGTGTCGCACCGATCTGGCCAACATTTCGGCGTGGGGGGCGGGTTCAGACACGATCACCTACCTTACGCACGCACCGTCACGACTCTGCATTGGCGCGAACCTGGTCAACAATGAGTTGCGGCGATCACCCCGTTTCGATGCCCTAGCCTGCGCCCTGGTCGATACAGTGGTCTGATGACCATCGCCCCACGGCCGGCTCGCCCCGCCCGGCGAGTCGTCGCGCAGCATGAGACGTCTGCCGGGGGCGTCATGGTCGACGTTTTCCGGGGAAAGGCGCGCGTTCCGCTCATCGCCCGACGCAATCGCAGTGAGCGCATCGAGTGGTGCCTGCCCAAGGGTCACGTCGAAGCCGGTGAAACGTTGGCGCAGACCGCCGAGCGAGAGGTAGCCGAGGAAACCGGCATCGTCGGCCGTTCGTTGGTCACCCTCGGGATCATCGAGTACTGGTTCACCACACCTCAGCACCGCGTGCATAAGATGGTTTACCACTACCTTTTGGAGGCCACCGGAGGTTCGTTGACCATCGAGAACGACCCAGACCACGAAGCCATTGACGCCGCCTGGGTGTTCCTCGACGAGGCCGACCAGACGCTGACCTTTCCCAACGAACGCCGAATCGCCCAGTTGGCCTGGCAGCGTCTCGTCGGCGGCTCATAACCGCGCGGATCGGTTCAGACCTGGTGACCCGCAGCAGATCTCTGCCCCGTTCGCGTAACGGGCGATTCGGCATACCCATCTCTGCTGTGATGCTGGCGTGGTCCCTCGTGCTGGCCTTCACCGCAGTGGTGCCTGTGGCCAGCACCGCATCAACGAGCACGGTGAGCGCCGCCTCCACGTTCGGAGCTCAGGCCAGCGATGATTCCGTGCGGCTCACCCTGGACCGGGTGTCACCGTCCGTGGCCAAACCCGGCCAAACGGTGTCCCTGGTGGGGTCGATCGAGAACGTGTCCCAGGCTTCGATCACGCTGGGATCAGCACGGGTCAGCACCCAAGACCTCGCATTGGACACCCCCGCAAAACTCGACGCATGGCTGGCCGGAGAACACGCGTCGACTGCCTCAGCGCAGGTAGGACGACGCGCGCTTTCCCAACGTCTTTCGCCTGGCCAGAGCACTGGCTTCACCCTCACCATTCCCGTAGGTGCCCTTTCGCCACCGTTTTCGTTCGCCTCCCTACCGCTGCTTTTGGAGATCAGCGCAGACGACGGCACGATCCTGGACAGAACCCACACTGTCCTGCCTTGGTATGCCGCAGCGCCCCCTGTGACGCCACTGAGCCTATCCTGGGTGGTGCCGTTGACCGTGCCTGCCGAGCCGGCACTGACCTCCACGCCGGGGGACGAGCGCACCGCGGCCTGGCTCGACGCGATCGGCGAAGGCTCTCCGGCTCGTGCATGGCTCGACGGTCTGCAGCGCTATAACCCGACCTTCATGGTGGACCCGGCGCTGTTGGTGCCCTCAGCTTCGGCCGCAGACATTTCCGCCGCGGCCCCGACCGAGCAGGTCCCCCTGCCCACCTCTCCTGCAGAACCGACCGTATCGCCGACACAGACGCCTACATCCCCCTTGGCTACGTCGACCTCTCCGGAAGGCGAACCGGCTGAGACGTCAGCACCCTCTGAGCCCAGCCCTCTCGTCGAACTCCCCGACGAGCCCACGCGCATCCAAGAAGCCGAAGCCAGGGTGCAAAACCGACTCAGCCAAGTGCCGAGTGATCAACTCTGGTGGCTGCCGGTGGCCGATCCAGACCTTGCTGCCCTCGTCGATATCGGCGCTGGCGCGCAGATGGTCGACGACGTGCTCAACGCGGACCTCCCACCGTCGGTTCTCGAGGCTGAGGCCCTGGTTGGTCGTGGACGCCACGACATCGCGTGGCCGGTGTGGTCTCAGATTAACGCCGCCCGGCTCGATGCCGTGCACGCTCTGGGATCAGCCTTACCCCTATCGACAGTGCTCGTGCCCCGATCAACCTTTGCGGATTCCTCGGGTCTCGATCGGAAGCCGACTGCGGTGCGCCGCACGACCACTGGCGAGGTCACGCTGTTGGGCTACGACGACCGTTTGAGTGAATTGGTGGCCACCATGCCGACCGCGAGCGCCGACGGCGAGCAGATCCAGGCTGTCTTGGCATACACGTTGGCCCGGTATCAGCGCACCCCCGCCGACCCTGGGGCTGTCGTTGTCGCTCCTTCGCGTACGACCGCCATCGAGGCTGACACGGTGAGTGACCTAGGAGCTGCGTTGCGAACCGCTCCCTGGGTCACCCAGGTGCCAGCCGCCACGCTGCTCGAGGACGCCGTCTCCACGAGCAGCACCGATAGTTCGCTGACCACCACCGCCCTGACAAGTCCCCCGCCGAGCCCACTGTCACTGACCGAAATTGATCGGATCGAAGGGCTTCGTGACACGTTGGACCAGGTGAGCGGCATACTGCCGAGTGCCGTGGCTGTGCGGCGGTGGAAGCCCGTGCTCAACGGCTTGTACTCCACGCGGTGGCGCACCAACCCCGACGGGTGGTCGATGCCGCTGGCGGAGTTGGAATCTCAGGTAGAGATCGTTATCAATGGCGTGCGGATCAACCCCACCGACGTCAACTTCTTGGCCCAGGAAGGCTTGATCCAGATCACCCTCATCAACGACCTCCCGGTACCCGTGCAGGACCTCCAGCTCACCCTGGACCCAGGCAACGGCCGGCTACGGATCATTGATCAACCGGCGCCCATCAGTATCGGCGCTCAGAGCAGGGCAAACGTCCAGTTCCGGGCGCGTGCCGTGGCCGCCGGTGAGGTGCCGGTCCGGGCGACGCTATCGACCCCCAGCGGGCTGGTGATCGGGGAGACCCAAGTGGTCGATGTGCAGGTGCGTCCTACCGGAATGTGGATCTACTGGGTGCTCGGCGGAGTCGCCGGAGTGATTCTGGTCTTGGGGCTGACCCGGGCGTTGCGCCGACCTCGTCCCCATGCTGAGCAGGGGCGTGCATGAGTGAGCCGCAGGTGCCCTCGGGTGAGCCGCCCGAGGACAGCAAGCCGAACGTAGGCAAGGCGAATTCGTCGTCGTCCTTGGCCAGGTCCAGTGCCTTGATGGCTTCGGGCACCTTGGTGTCCCGGATTTTGGGGCTCGTTCGCGTGGCCTTGCTTGCTGCGGTCATTGATCCGCTGAGCCAAGCCGGAAATGCGTGGCAGACCGCGAACACGCTTCCCAATACGATCTATCTCTTGCTTGCCGGCGGTGTGCTCAACGTCGTATTTGTGCCGCAGTTGACGCGAGCCTTGTCCCGTGAAGACAAGGGACGCGATCTCACCGACCGCCTGATCACGCTGGCCTTAACCGCGATGGTTGCCATTACGGTCATCGCCACGGCGGGTGGCTGGGTGCTCACCAAGCTGTATGCGTGGAGTTGGAGCGGCGATCAGTTGGCCCTCGCTGTCGCCTTGGCCTACCTCTGTCTGCCGCAGATCCTCTTCTACGGCATCTACGCCCTCCTGGGCCAGATCCTGAACGCCCAAGAAAAGTTCGGCTGGTACATGTGGGCGCCGGTGGCCAGCAACATCGTGGCGATCGCCGGACTCATCATCTTCTCGTTCATCTACCCCGACGCAGGCGACCGTGCGCTCGGCGACTGGACCGCCTCGATGATCTGGCTTTTGGCCGGCACGGCAACCTTCGGGATCGTGGTGCAGGCGGCGGTGCTGTTCGAACCCGTGCGCCGCAGCGGATTTCGGTACCGCCCCCGGTGGGGTTTCCGGGGTGTCGGGTTGCGTTCGGCATCTCAGATGGCGATCTGGACGCTGGCCATCATCGCCATTTCTCAGGCCGGGCTGCTCCTGTCGACCAACGTGCTCAACGATGCGACCGACGGCGTTCAAGGCGTGCCCGGCCTCGCCGCATACGCCAACGCCTTCCTCCTCTTCATCCTGCCGCACTCGTTGATCGCAACCTCGCTGCTCACGGCCATGCTGCCGAGTCTGTCTCGGGCGGCCGCAGCCGACGATCGGCCGTTGCTCGCCCAGCAGTATCGACGCGGGTTGCGGCTGCTGGCGACCGCGATGGTGCCGATCGCGGTCGCCATGTTCATCCTCGCTCCGCAGATCACGGCCTTGCTGTTCATCCTCACCGGGCCAGCGGCGACCAACGCCATCGCTTCGATCTTGATGATCCTGATTGTTGGCTTAGTGCCTTACGGGATCTATCTGCTCTCCCAGCGCGTCTTTCACGCTTACCAAGAGGGTCGGCCACCCTTCCAGTTGCAGGTGGTGATCACGACCGTCTCGGTGGTGGCGATCATTGGCGCCTTCTTCTTGCCCAACCAGTTCACCGCCATGGGTATTGCCGCCGGCCAGTCCGCCGGTCAAATCGTGGCCGCGACCCTCGCCGTCATCTGGGTCCGTCGACGCATCGACTCCCCCGACATGAGCGACGTCCGCCGCACCTACCTCGGTGCCTTCGTTGCGTCGCTGATCGCTGCGGTGCCCACGCTCGGCATACAGCTAGGGTTGAACGCCCTCCTGGACGGCAAAGTCGCGGCTTTCGTCACGCTCGGCGTCTGCGGGGTGGTCTTTTTCGGACTGTACGGCGTGCTGGCGCACCGGTTTGGGGTCCGCGAACTGTCCGACGTCTTGACTCCGCTCACGAGGCGGCTCGGTCGGGGCCGGCCGGTGACGATCAAAGAATCACCGACGCCTGCTGTAACAGAGGCAGATAGCAAGCCGTCCCCACTAGTCTTGGACTGGTCTGATTCGGAACGTGAGTTGAGCAAGGAGTCCATGGTGCACGGCATCGATACCGGCACGGTCCTTGGGGGTCGCTATGTCCTCGAAGAGCTACTCGCTCGGCGAGACGACACCCTGGATTACTGGTCGGCCCACGACCAGACCCTCGACCGCCTCGTTGCGGTCACTGCGCTTCCCGCCAGCGGGTCCCACGAGGATATGGCCCACGCCGTGCTGGACGGCGCTCGCCGAACCGCCGGCGTGGACGATCCCCGTTTAGTGCGCGTGCTGGACGTCGGACTGTCCGACGGAGTGTGTTGGATCGTCGAAGAGGGGCTCAGCGACGCCGTCTCGTTGGCCTCCCTGGTCGTCGATCAGCCGTTGCCCGCCGAAGAAGCGCGCCGGATCGTCGGGGAGGCTGCCTCGGGGATGGAGTCGGCCCGCCGTCGCGGCCTGCACCATCTCTACCTCAATCCGCACGCCGTGCTGCGCACCAGCGAAGGCAGCATCAAGATCTCTGGGGTCGGAGTGGCTGCGGCCATCGAGCACACCGACGAAATCTCGGCCACCGAAGCCTCGGGAATCGACACCACTGACCTGCTGTCTTTGCTCTACACCGCCTTGACGGGCCGCTGGCCCGGTGAAGAGATCGAAGCCCTGCGTGTTGCCCGCCGACGCAACGACGGCTCGCTGCCCGCACCGTCGGAGGTGGTCGGCGGTGTTCCCGGCGATCTAGATGACTTGTGCCGCTCCACCTTCAGCATGGTCGAACCCAATCCGGCCGGTCCTAAGACGCCCGGCGAGTTAGCCAAGATTCTGGCCCCGTGGCCCTCCGAGGTCGTGACCGCTTCGTCGGTCTTCAGTTTGGACGCGCCGCTGGATGACGACGAGGGTGGTGGTGCCTACGCCGCGCTCGCGTCGGGCGCCGGGGCCAGTGCCAGTGCCGCTGCCACGGCCGCTCAGGCTGGTGGCGCTCAACGTCACGGCCGCGATGAGCAACCCGATGAACCTGAGCCCGACTACCACCGCCCAAGAGCAGGTGCCGTGGCGATGGGCAGCGGCAGTGCTGGTGCTGCCTCGAGCACCGTACAAGCGGGTGCCTGGGATGAATCCGTAGACAACATCGACAGCGGTGTCGACGGCACAACCAACGGGGACGACGATTCCGTCGTTGCCGCTGGCGGCACCGCTGCCGCTGCCACGACCGGCGGAGTGCCCAGCGGCGCTTCTGGGGGTGCGTACGGTGGAGAAGCGGGAACAGGAGCGGGAGCGGGCGCGGGTGGTGGATCAACCGGTGTTGGTGCCTCGACCACTCCCGCTGCCGGACCACCGTTCCAGAGCGGCATCGTCTTGGCCGTCATCGCCGTCGTGGTCGCCGTGGCTCTGTTCCTGGGATACGACTCGATCAGGGGCCTCTTCTCCGGTGAAGATGGAGACACCAACCCAACGGCAGCCACCGCGACATCGACCGACGACACACCGACGTCCGATGACTCACCGACGTCCGATGACTCAGAGACCGAGCAAGCGGCGCAGACCAGTGAAGCCGAGGACGACGCGGCGCAGGAAACTTCGGAGCCCACGGACGAGCCCCTGGAACCCATCGAGCTCGCTGACATCACGTCCTACGACCCGCAGGGTGATGGCAACGAGAAGAACGAACTGACCCCGTTGGCGATCGACGGTGACTCGACCACCTCGTGGCGCAGCCGCACCTACCTCTCACCGGACTGGGGCAACCTTAAGGATGGTGTGGGCCTAGCGATCGACCTCGGCGAGAGCCAAGACGTCAGCGAGGTCGACATCGCCTTCCCGCAGGGTGACTACGACGTGGAAGTGTACGTCGGCGACGAGGCAACCCTGGACGCCACCCAGATTGGAGGTGAGGACGACGCCAGCGGAGACATCACCGTGACCGCAGACGAGGCCGTTGAGGGTCGGTACGTCTTGGTGTGGTTCACCCGCGCGTGGCCAGGACCCAACGGTGAGATTGTGTACGTCTCCGAGGTCGCGGTGCGTTAAGCCGGTGAGCGCCCAGGACCCCCTCAGGCTGTGCAGCGACGTCGAGTTGTTGGCATTGCACCGCGATGGTGACCGTGAAGCGTTCGGCGAGATCTTTCGCCGCCACAAGGACCGTATGTGGGCCGTCGCGCTGCGGACCACACGAGACCCCGAGTTGGCCTCCGACGCAGTGCAAGACGGCTTCATCAACGCCTTTCGGCGCGCTGAATCTTTCCGGGGCGATGCTGCGGTCAGCACCTGGTTGTATCGGATCGTGGTCAACGCCTGTCTGGACCGGTTGCGCCGCTCGCGCCCGACCTCAGATATCGCCGACCATGACCCAGTCGAACCGCGCGATTACCACCGCAGCGTCGAAGTTCGCATCGACGTGCGCGCTGCTCTCGAGCACCTGCCCGAAGCCCAACGGATGTCCTTGGTGTTGGTTGACATGCAGGGGCTGTCGGTGAGCGAGGCCGCGCAGGTGCTGGGCGTGGCCGAAGGCACCATCAAGTCTCGATGCTCGCGGGGTCGTTCCGCGCTGGCCGAGTTGTTGGGGGAAGCATGAACCACGCCGGTCAGACCAGGGAACCTCAACGGCCCGGCATGCGTCGTATCACTGATGGGGTGCCGCGCCACGGTGCCCCAATGATGATTGTTGCAGTAAGGAGTTGTCGGTGAGCACCCCGCCCACGGGACCAACCCACGGTGACCACGACGCTGATCCCACCGGTATGCGAGACGTTCTCGCTTCACTGTCCGACCCCGCACCGATGCCCCACCAGTTGGCCGACCGCATCTGCGCCAGTTTGGCGCAGGAGCACCAAGCGCGCACCGGCGAGACGGGGTGGCCGACCACCACACGGCCAACCCATCATGGTGCCGTCGTGCATGACTTCGCCGCCGAAAAGAACCACCGAGGCCCAGCGCAGTGGATCATGGCGGCCGCCGTGGTGCTGGCCGTTGGAGGGATCGGCACGGTCGTGTTCGACCAGTTCCTGAACAACTCTCCTGACACGGGTAGCGTTGCTGCGCAAGCAAATCAAGGGAATTCGGACGGTGGGGAGTCGGACGGTGGGGAGTCGGACGGTGATGCGGAAGACTCCAGACCGGCTGAGTCAGAGATCGCAGCGGATGCAGCAACCCCTGCGGGCGACGCTGCTGAGCCCACCGGGCTCGCCTCCGTTGGCGACGCAGCGTTTGCCCTCGGTGCCCAATCGCTCCTAGCCACGGCGGTATCCGACGTCACAGGTCAGGGTGTCTCGGAGTCTCTGTCGCTTCCCGAATCCCTCGACGTGCAGGTAGGCAGTGTCGCCCCGCTGGACGCCGCCGAGCTCGATACCTGCGCACAGGCCGCGGGAGGAAATTCTGACACCTCGTGGCTGGGCCTCAGTGCCACGATCAACGGTGAAGACGTCGTGGTCCTCGGCAACACAGATTCAGGCTCGTCGCTCGCAACGCAGGCGTGGGCGCTCGACAGCAGTTGCCCGCAGAACGCCTCGGCGGCCGTCCTCAAGGGGCCGGTCCCACTTCCGTAACCCGCTCGGGAACATCATCGCCGTAGGATCGGTTGTCTAGGCACCAGTATCAAACCCCTTTTTCAGGAGCGTTTCCGAGCACATGAGCGTCATTAGCGGCATCTCCCTCGCGGCATCACCGTCCATTTCGACACCGGCGCCCGACGACGTCATTCATGACGTCATCATCGTGGGCTCTGGTCCAGCCGGTTACACCGCCGCCGTGTATGCAGCGCGCGCCAACCTCTCGCCCGTGCTGTTCGAGGGGGCCGTCACCGCAGGTGGGGCCCTGATGAACACCACGGACGTCGAGAACTACCCCGGCTTTGCCGACGGCATCATGGGTCCTGACCTCATGATCGCGATGCGCGGTCAAGCCGAGCGATTTGGCACCACCATCCACACCACCGACGTGATGTCGCTAGACGTCACCGGAGCGGTCAAGACGGTGGTCGACGAAGAAGGCAATCAACACCAGGCCCACGCAGTCATTCTGGCCATGGGGTCGGCATACCGGGAGTTAGGTTTGCCGAACGAGAAGCGTCTGTCGGGCCACGGAGTGTCCTGGTGTGCCACGTGTGACGGTGCCTTCTTCCGCGATCACGACATCGCCGTCGTCGGCGGGGGTGACTCAGCGATGGAGGAGGCAACGTTCCTGAGCCGTTTTGCGCGCTCCGTGACCGTCGTCCACCGTCGCGGAGAGTTGCGAGCCAGCCGCATCATGGCCGAGCGGGCCGAGGCCGACCCCAAGATCTCGTTCACCTGGCACAGCGAGGTCGCCGAGATTCACGGGGACGCCAAACTCACCGGTGTCACCCTCTCTGATCTGCGCACGGGTGAGCGTCGCGACCTCGACATTTCCGGGTTGTTCATTGCCGTAGGCCACGACCCCCGCAACGAATTGATCAAAGGGCAGGTCCACCTTGACGCCGAAGGTTACGTCCTCGTGCAGGGTCGGGGCAGCCTCACCAACCTGCCCGGCGTCTTCGCGGCCGGCGACCTGGTCGACCACACCTACCGCCAAGCCATCACCGCCGCCGGGTCAGGGTGTGCCGCCGCTCTCGACGCAGAGCGTTATTTGGCGGCCCTGGAGTCAGCTCCGTCAGCTAACACCGCCTTCGCGGCCAACGAAGCGGCCTTGGCCCACGGGTGATATCCGTCCAACCTGCCCCACTCAGACCAATAGTGACCGAGAGATAAGAGAGACAAGCATGGCAACGAAACAGACCGACGACAGTAGTTTTGCCGCCGACGTGCTGCAGAGCGATCTACCCGTCCTCGTGGACTTTTGGGCACCCTGGTGTGGACCCTGCAAGATGGTCGCGCCGGTCCTGGAAGAACTGTCCGAGACGTACAGTGAGCAGTTGACCGTCGTCAAACTCAACACCGACGAGAACCCCCAGGTGACGGGGAAGTACGGCATCACCGGCATCCCGACGATGAACGTCTACGTCGGAGGCGAGGTCGTTAAGACCATGGTCGGTGCGCTGTCAAAACCCAAACTCATCCGCGAATTGGAGCCATTCCTAAGCTGAATTAACCTGCGTCGCAACGTCGCCCAGGTTTTCCTGGTAATGTGGATAACCTGGGCGATATGTCGTTATAGGCGGTTAACCGCTGCCGCAGTGGGCGCGAGCACGCTTAGGATGCGCTCCAAGTCGTCCTTGGACGCAAACTCCACGCTGAGTCGTCCTTTGCGTTTGCCCATGGCGATCGTGACTCTGGTGTCCAGCACGTCCGATAGCCGCGTCGACCAGTCTTCAACGTCGGGATCGATCGCGGGCTGAGCACGGTTCGAGAGCCGGGGGGCAGGCTCGGTCTCGCGCAGCAACACGATCTCTTCCACCGAGCGCACCGACAGGCCCTCAGCCACGATGCGTGCGGCGAGACGTTCCATCGCACCCGGATCATCGAGACCCAAGAGCCCTCGGGCGTGGCCGGCCGACAACACCCCGGATGCGACTCGCCGTTGCACCAACGCAGGCAGTCTGAGCAGGCGAATGGTGTTGGAAATATGCGGACGGGACCGACCCAGTCGCTGCGCCAACACGTCCTGGGTGCAGCCGAAATCGTCAAGTAGTTGCTGGTAGGCCGCTGCCTCTTCCAGCGGATTGAGTTGGCTTCGATGCAGGTTCTCGAGCAGCGCATCCCGGAGGAGGTTGTCGTCACTCGTGTCGCGCACGATGGCAGGGATCGTCTGCAATCCTGCCTCGATGCTGGCCCGTAGGCGGCGCTCACCCATCACCAACTCGTAGTGAACGTTCCTCCTTTGCCCGCCAACGCTGCCATCGTTCGCATCGCCGTCTGCTACTTCCCGAACGACGACGGGCTGAAGCACACCCACGGTCGCGATGCTGTGAACCAACTCGGCCAGATCGTCTTCATCAAACGCGGCGCGGGGCTGCCTGGGGTTGGGGGCAATCGCCGCTACGGATAGATCCAGTAAGCGAGCACCCGGGACCGTAGTAAGTTCCACCGGCGGTGCTAACTCCGTATCCGTTTCCGGGGTCGCGGGTGCTGCTTGTTCTGCCGACACGTGAGCGTCGGGGTGAACGGTAGAGGTTTCTGATCCGACGATGGACTCAGTCCCGGAGGATTGAGTCGAGAAGAACACATCGACGGGGCGGGTCTGGCCGTAAGACTCCGTGGGGATAAGCGCACCCAGCCCCCGGCCCAAGCCTCTGCGACGGTCGTTCATCTGTGCTCCTGATCTACGCGGATAACTACACGCCTGCAGGGACATGCTGGCGAGTTAGTTCTACCGCAACCTCGCGGTAAGACAGAGCCCCCACGCTGGTGGGGTCGTAGGTTAGGACGGTTTCGCCGTGACTAGGGGCCTCCGAGATACGCACCGACCGCGGGACTGACGTGTTGAGGACCACATCCCCGAAGTGGGAACGGACCTCGGCCGCTACCTGCGCAGACAAGCGTGTGCGTGCGTCGTACATGGTCATCAAAATGGACGACACCCGCAGCGTTGGGTTCAAGTGCGCCTGGATGAGCGAGATGTTACGCATGAGTTGAGTCAGGCCTTCAAGTGCGTAGTACTCACACTGAATGGGGATAAGCACCTCGGTCGCGGCGGTAAAGGCATTGATGGTCAACAGTCCGAGGCTAGGCGGACAGTCGATCAAGATGAAGTCGTAGTGCTGCACGCGAGCGTGGTCACGCAACGCCGCGCGCAGTCGGAACTCACGGTCTTCTCGTGAGACCAGCTCAATCTCGCAACCGGCGACGTCCACGGTGGACGGTACGCACCACACGCCATCGATGCTCGTGGCCTTTTGCACCACCGCATCCAGCGACTGATTCTCGATCAACACCTCGTAGACGCCCTCCGTACCTTCCGAGTGTGAGATCCCCAGGGCAGTCGATGCGTTCCCCTGGGGATCAAGATCAATCACCAGGACGCGCTCACCCGCTTGAGCCAGAGCGGCGGCCACGTTCACGGTCGTTGTCGTCTTGCCGACCCCGCCCTTTTGGTTAGCCACCGTAATGATTCGCGTAGCAGGGGGCCGCGCTGGCGATGTTTCACGTGAAACATCCGGATCGTCTACGGACGCATCACCATCCGCGCCAACGGCTTCTCGGGTTATGGCGGTTCTCGGCGAGACGGTTCCGGGCCAACCGAGGCCCTCGAACACCGGCGACCGCCTCGTATCGCGGGGCCATCCCAAACCAGACCTGCGGCTCATGCCGACCGTCGCGCACGAGCGCTGGAAGCATGAGGGTTCTTGGCGCCGGCACGCGCAGGACGCCCAGACCCAGCGGTCGGAGGCACGCGGACGACCTCGACGACACGCACCGGAGGGTCCAAAACGTCGGCACCCAACGAGTGAACCGTCGAACTTTGCACCCCAAACTGCCCTATCCTCGCCTGCGCTTCGGCCAGTTCTGTGGCAGCGTTTTGCCCTTTGAGGGCTAGCAGGCGACCACCCTGAGGCATCAGGGGCCACGACCACGCAACCAACTGCTCCAGCTTGGCCACCGCTCGAGCGGTGACAACCGACGCCTGGATCCGGCCTGCTAGATCCTCTGCGCGTGCTCGCTGGACCGTCACCTGGGTAAGGCCCAGCGTCGCAACAGCATTGAGCAGCCAATCCGTGCGCCTGGCCAGGGGCTCGACCAGCGTGATTCGCAGATCAGGCCGCGCAATAGCGAGGGCCAAACCGGGCAGACCTGCCCCGCTCCCAATGTCGATAAGTCGAGTGCGATGTGGCAGCAGCGACTCGGCTATCGCACAATTAACAATGTGGCGCTCCCACACCTTGGGTGCCTCTCGGGGTCCGAGCAGTCCGTATGAGATGCCCGTCGTGACGAGTAAATCGGCATACTGCATGGCTAGGGGCAAGCGTTCGCCGAAGATCTCAGCCGCAAGACGTGGAGGGGTGGGGGCTGTGGCGTCCCCGGCCTTTTCGTCACGTTTCACGTGAAACACGGTCTCCTTGGGGCAGTTGAGGGTGGTCACACCATCGGGCAGAGCACCATTGTGCTCTCATGCCCTCTTAGGCAGGCAGAACCACAACGAAGCGGCGCGGCTCTTCGCCTTCGGATTCGGAACGAAGCCCGGCGCGAAGTACTTCATCGTGCACAACTTTGCGCTCAAAGGCGCTCATGGGCTCCATCTCACGGCGGGGTTCGCCAGCCTTGACCTCAGCAATGACACCGGCTGCGCTATCCACCAGCTCTGTACGCCGGTTCGCTCGGTAGCCACCGACATCGAGCATGAGACGGCTACGTTCCCCCGTGTCTGCCTGAACCGCGAGCCGAGTCAACTCCTGAAGTGCCTCCAGGACGTTCGCCTTCGTCCCGACGAGACGCCGGGGGACGCTGCCTTCCTCGGAGTCCACGATGGAGACGGCTGCACGGTCACCTTCGACGTCGACTTCCAAGTCACCGTCTAGATCCGCGATATCCATGAGCGTCTCGAGGAAGTCAGCGGCGACCTCGCCCTCGCGCTCTAGGTCCACTTTCGACGAAGAGCCGGATCGTCGCGACCTTGCGGCCCCAGGCTGGTCCCCTGCGTCGAAGGCTTGCTCATCGACGTCCCCACTCTCCTGCGACTCCGACTCCATCGCACTGCTTTCGAACAACTCTGGCTCGGGGGGGACGCTCGCTTCCTCAGCGTTGGCAGATGTCACTTGCCCCTGAGCCTCACTGTTATCGCCGACTGCCGGGGTGTCGAAGGAGGAAGTGGTCTCAACGTTGTTTTCCATGGTGCTCCTGCGTAGGTAGTGCGGAATAGTGGTCGTCGAGTCGTGCTAGCCAGCGGATCTAAGCAATGCCAGACGGCTCGGGGGGCGCTAACGGCCCTTAGGTCGGTTGCTCTTCGGTCGGTTCTTGGCCCGCTTCTTGCCCTGCGGTTGCACTCGCTGGCCGGACTGCTTGGTTGGCTCCTCAGCCTCTACCTCGTCGTCGGTTGCGCCGCTGAGTTGGAACTTCTCGATCGGTTTGCCCTTGGCCAGCCGGCGTTGCTCCAAGGCCTTCTCGGCCGCCGAGCCCGGTGCTGGCATGGCGCGGATGACGTAGAACTGTTGACCCATGGTCCACAGGTTGGTGGTCGTCCAGTAGATCAACACACCCAACGGGAAGTTCACACCGAAGACCGCAAACATGATCGGGAGGACGTAGATGAGGATTGCTTGCTGCCGAGCCATGGGACCGTCCAGGGCGGCGGCCGGCATGTTCTTGCGCATCAGTTGATGCGAGGTGATGAACTGCGTGAATCCCATCAGCACGATCAGAATCGCAGAGAGAACCATCGCCGCGGTGTCGCCGTCTGCGCGCAAGAACGACGACGACAGTTGCGCCCCGAAGATGGTCGAAGCTTCCATCTTGATAGCGAGCTCCTGGGAGAAGAAACCGACGGGCTCGTTCTTCCCGGAAACTACGTCTGGCAACCCGTTCAGAAGTCGGAAGAGCGCGAAGAAGAACGGCATCTGCATCAAGATCGGCAGACACGACGAGAACGGATTCGTGCCGTGTTTCTTGTAGAGCCCGAAAGACTCCTCAGTCATGGCTTTACGAGAGGCTTCGTCCTTGCGCCCTTTGTACTTCTTCTGAATCTTCATCAACTCGGGCTGAAGGAGCTGCATCCGCCGCTGGGATCGGATCTGCTTCACGAACAGCGGGATCAGCAAAATTCGCAAAACAATGACCAGGCCGATGATCGACAACACCCAGGTCCAGCCACTGGTGTCCGACATACCGAAACTGGTGAGCATACGTTCGAAGCCCACCATGATCGTGGACACGAACCAGGTGAACGGAAAGAGCAGTGTGTCGAACAGCCTACTGATGATGCGTCCTCAGGGTTTGGGGCGAGCCGAACTCACCGGACATCGAATGCGCCTGGGTCTGGCGCGGGGGAACGTGATCAACGCCGCCGTGACTCCACGGGTGGCAACGCAGAAGACGGCGGACCGAAAGCCACAAACCGTCAAGGGGCCCACGGGTTTGCAGCGCCGTCACTGCGTACGCCGAGCACGACGGGTAAAACTTGCAGGTCGGCCCGAGCATGGGGGAAATGAGCAACTGGTAGGCCTGCACCAACCAGATCAACGGCATAACCACGAACAGCTTCACGCCAAGACCTTCGCCAAGACTCGGTCGAGGTCGCTCGCCAAGTCAGCCGAAGTAGCCTGTCGTGCAGCCGGATTGGCTCTGACGACGAGCATTGAGCCAGGTGGGCACGCAGCGATCCGGTCCGACATCAGCGCTCTGAGCCGACGGGTGACTCGGTGGCGTACCACTGAGTTGCCTACTGCGCCGGACACCACAAAACCCACCCGTGCAGGATGGGTATCGGGAGACCACAGTCGAGCCGGGCCGCGGTGAACCACGATGCGAGGGGTCCCAGCACGTCGGGCACCCAAAGCACTTCCACCGCGCATCACCGCGGTGAAATCGCTCGACTTTCGCAGCCGATGGTGCTTGGGCAACATAAGACCGCCGGAGAAGGCGGTTAGGCCGTCAGCTTTTCGCGGCCCTTGCGGCGACGCGACGCGACGATGCTGCGTCCGGCCCGGGTCCGCATACGCAGGCGGAAGCCGTGCACCTTGGACCGACGGCGGGTGTTCGGCTGAAAAGTACGCTTGCTCATCACAACTCCATTAATCGCGGCGGCACGGGCCACCGCACCAGGGAAATTCATTGCTTGTCTCGCGCCACATCGTCCCTGCACGCGGATTGTTGCGTGTAGGGCTACGTGAATGGGGCGTCGACAGGGACCTCCTTACGGTACGGGAGCCTCACACAAGCGGTCAAACCCGGTGGACTCTGCCATTGGTACACCGTGGGCACCCGGACCTGATAGCGTCCTGTACTTCGCGATCTTTTTGTCCACCCTTTTGTACACAGCTTGTGGACAACGTTGTGGATGGCCATTTCAGATTGTCTCTGGCTTGTGCATCGACGGCTGCGGGACAGCATCGAGTTCGCTTGTGGCAGTAGGTCAAGCCCAACGACAAGGACGATTCGTATGACGTCAGAGCCGATCGATTTCACCCGCGTATGGTCGCGCGCCGTAGAGCAAATCGACACTTCCGGTATCGCTCCTCGCGAGCGTGCGTTTTTACGCCTGACGCGTCTTGTCGGGCTCCTAGACTCGACCGCCTTGTTGGCCGTCCCGTACGACCACACCAAGGACACGCTCGAAACCACCCTTCGGCTGCCGGTCATCCAGGCCCTGACTCATCTGCTTGGGCAAGAAGTGCGATTGGCGATCACCGTCGACGCCGACCTTCGCCGACAGGTCGAGGGTGAGGGCACGGTGTCGTTGCCAGCCGACGAAGCCGCCGCCCTCGCTGCGGCGCCAGAACCCAGCGATACTCGCGACGACGTTCGCCCCCCAGCCCAGCCGCACCGTGACCCGAACCGCGATGGCTTGAACCGCCGTGACTCGAACCGGCGTGAAGCGGCTACCGGGGTTGGTGTCGGAGCGGCCACCACGACCGACGGTGACTCGCGACTCAATCCCAAGTACACCTTCGACACCTTCGTGTCCGGTTCGTCCAACCGTTTTGCTCACGCCGCCTCTCTGGCCGTGGCCGAAGCGCCGGCTCGTGCCTACAACCCCCTGTTCATCTACGGCGAGTCTGGACTGGGCAAGACCCACCTGCTGCACGCCATCGGCCACTACGCGCGCAATCTGTATCCGCAAACCCGGGTTCGCTACGTCAACTCCGAAGAGTTCACGAACGACTTCATCAACAGCATCCGAGACGACAAGGCCGGCGCTTTCCAGCGGCGCTACCGCAACATCGACTTTTTGCTGATCGACGACATCCAGTTCTTGCAGGGTAAAGAGCAGACCGTCGAGGAGTTCTTCCACACCTTCAACACGTTGCACAACAGCGAAAAGCAGGTGGTCATCACCTCTGACCAGCCGCCCAAGAAACTGTCCGGTTTTGCCGAGCGTCTGCGCAGCCGCTTTGAGTGGGGCCTGCTCACCGACGTGCAGCCGCCCGACCTCGAGACGCGCATCGCCATCTTGCAAAAGAAGGCCGCTCAGGAGCGAATGACTACTCCGCCCGAAGTGCTCGAACTCATCGCGAGCAAAATCAGCACCAACATTCGCGAGCTCGAAGGCGCACTCATTCGGGTGACGGCCTTCGCGTCGCTGTCGGGACAATACCCAACGGCACATCTGGCCAGCGACGTCCTCAAAGACATCATCCCTAACGCCAATTCAGGTCGGATCACTGCAGCCACGATTCTGACTGAGGTCTCCGAATACTTCCGTATTTCGGTCGACGACCTCTGTGGGCCCTCTCGCTCTCGCACTCTGGTCAACGCCCGCCAGATCGCCATGTACCTCTGCCGAGAACTCACCGAGCTCTCGTTGCCCAAGATCGGTCAAGAGTTCGGTGGCCGAGATCACACCACCGTGATGCACGCCGAGCGCAAGATTCGTCAACTCATAGGCGAGCGACGATCCCTTTTTGATCAAATCACCGAACTCACAGGCGTTATACGCAAATCCGCAGCTCGCTAGCAACTGAGTTATCCACAATTTCTGTGGACAATGCTGTGGGTATCTTTTAGCGCATCCTGCCAGGTCATGGCCCTGTCACCTCCCGGTAACCTCCACGTCACCCACAGCCGAGGGTCGGCATACACAGGGCTTGTGGACATGATGGGTATGCCGACACATCACCGGGGGACGAACAGGGTCGTCCGTCGATCTAGCGTGTGGACAACAATCCGGCGTCCCCACCGCCTTTGGGTCCGTCCCCCACGCATCCACCTGCGATCCACACCCGCGACACGCCTACGCATCTGCGGCGACAGGACCCTGTCCACAGTGTCCACAGCCCCTATGACGACTACGAAACTATTAATCCCCCTAGAAATCCGCCCCACGTCCCTTGCGAACGGCCCAGCCTGCCGATCCAACATCCACCACAACACCAGCGCGGGTTGGCCACTGCCCAAACTGAGGGCTAATGTCATCCTCCACGTGTTCCGGATCTACCGCCGAGAGCCCACAACCCGAGAGTGAAGAGGCTGACTGTCGTGAAGTTTCGTGTTGAGCGCGACGTGCTTGCAGAAGCAGTTGCCTGGGTTGTTCGTGGATTAAGTAGCCGACCGCCGGTTCCCGTTCTTGCCGGTGTGCTGCTGGACGCCGACGAATCGGGAACTTTGACCCTGTCGGCGTTTGACTACGAAATCTCTGCCACGGTCACGGTCGAAGCCGACGTCTCCGAAGGCGGCAAAGTGCTGGTGCTCGGCAAACTACTTGCCGACATCTCCCGCAACCTCCCAACTCAGCCGGTGGACTTCTCCACTCAAGGCACCAAGGTCGGGCTGAGTTGTGGTTCGAGCCGTTTCTCGCTGATCCAGATGCCCGTGGACGACTATCCGTCCCTGCCTACGCCTGCGGTGGCTAGCGGGAACATCGGCGCCGATACGTTCATCCAAGCGGTTGCTCAGGTCTCGATTGCTGCGGACCGAGGCGACACCTTGCCGATCTTGACCGGCGTGCGCGTCGAGATCGAGGGTGAGAAAATCGTCATGCTCGCGACCGACCGCTACCGCCTCGCGATGCGCGAGTTCACCTGGAGTCCAGACAACACCGACGTCTCACACGTGGCGTTGATTCCAGCGCGCACGCTGTCCGAGACGGCGAAGGCTCTCGGCTCTGCAGGCTCAGTCGACATTGCCCTCGGCGATGCCGATGGGGGCCAAGGGCTGATCGGGTTCGAGGCCGGATCGCGCCGAGCCACAACCCGTCTCCTGGACGGTGAATACCCGAAGGTCACATCGATCTTCCCCAACAGCGTCGACACGGTGGCCATCATCGACACCCACGCCCTCATCGAGGCCGTCCGCCGCGTCGCGCTGGTCGCTGAGCGCAACACCCCGGTGCGCCTTCGCCTGACCGACGGCCAGGTCGCGATTGAGGCAGGCACTGGGGAGGACGCCCAGGGCAGCGAGGCGATCGAGTCGACATTGACCGGCCCCGAGGTGGAAATCGCGTTCAACCCGCAGTTCCTGCTCGACGGGCTCGGCGCCCTGGGCGCCCCGTACACGCGCATGGCATTCACTCAGCCGTCGCGTCCTGCTGTGTTGAGTGGCCAATCTGAGATCGACGGAGTGGCCGACGAGTCATATCGTTACGTACTGATGCCCGTGCGCTTTGCTGGCTGATGATCACCGAGCAACACCTGACCTGCACTGACCAACGAAGACAGCGAGGATCTGGCATGCAACTTGGAATGATTGGCCTGGGCAAAATGGGCGCGAACATGCGGGACCGGCTGAGGCGTGCGGAGCACGAGGTGATCGGTTACGACCTGGACGAGGAACTCACCGACGTCGAGACCCTCGAAGAGTTGGTGGGCGCGGTGGCTCAGCCCCGCACGATCTGGGTGATGGTGCCGCATGGCGACCCCACCGAGAAGACCCTCGAGGCGCTGTCCGATCTCCTTGACGAAGGCGACCTCATCATCGAGGGTGGTAACTCGCACTACGTCGAAGACGCTAAGCACGCCGAGCAACTCGCGGCCAAAGGGATCGGCTTCGTGGACTGTGGCGTCTCCGGTGGGATCTGGGGTCTTGAGAACGGCTACGGTTTGATGTGCGGTGGGTCTGAGAAGTACGTCGAGATGGCGATGCCGATCTTCGACGCGCTGCGTCCGGAAGGCCCCCGCGAAGAGGGTTTCGTGCACGCTGGCGATGTCGGTGCGGGGCACTACGCCAAGATGGTGCACAACGGCATCGAGTACGGCCTCATGCACGCTTACGCCGAAGGTTTTGAACTCCTTCTCGCCAAGGACATCGTCACGGACGTCACCGGTTGCTTCAACGCGTGGAGCCGCGGCACGGTCGTGCGCTCCTGGCTGCTCGACCTGCTCGTCGCCGCGCTGGAGAAGAACCCCGAGCTGGAAGGCATTGACGGCTACACCACCGACTCTGGAGAAGGACGGTGGTGTGTGCAGGAAGCCATCGAGAACCAGGTGCCGATGCCGGTTATCAGCGCGTCACTGTTTGCTCGGTACGTCTCACGTCAGGACAATTCGCCTTCGATGCAGATGGTTGCTGCTCTGCGAGGACAGTTCGGTGGACATGATGTCCGGATGTTGGACGAAGACGAGGCTGCCACGGCAGGACCCTCATCGGGCTCGGCCGGGTCTGGGTCCGGCGATGGGCCCACGTCCGGTAGTGGATCGGCAACGCACTGACCCTGGATCAACCTCGTTTGGTGCAGGGCCGGTGATGATGGGATTGTGCGCCTTACTCAGTTAGACGTCGTCGACTTCCGTGGGTATGCCGACGCCAAAGTTTCGCTGGATGGTGGCGTTTCCATCCTGTTAGGCCGCAACGGCCAGGGAAAGACCAACCTGGTCGAAGCGGCTGGGTATGTCGCCACCCTCGCCAGTCATCGAGTGGCCAACGACGCACCACTGATCCGGGCGGGCGCAAGCACAGCCATCATCCGCGCGAGCGTCCAACGCGACCAGCGGGATGCGTTGGTGGAGTTGGAGATCGTGGCCGGTCGGGCTAACCGGGCCCGACTGAATAGGTCACCGCTTTCGCGCCAGCGCGACCTGCTCGGCACCTTGCGTACCGTGTTGTTCGCACCAGAGGACTTGGCCCTGGTGAAGGGCGACCCGAGTGAGCGCCGCCGATTTCTCGACGATCTGCTCGTGGCTCGCCAACCCCGGTGGTCGGGCGTGCGCAGTGACTACGACAAGGCGCTCAAACAACGCAACGCTCTGCTCAAAGCCATGCGAGCTGGGCGCGGCCCGATGCGCGGTCCGTCCTCTCGATCCGGGTCTTCTTCTCGTTCTAGCGTGTCGGATCCCGAAACGGGGTCGACATCCGACACGCTAGCCGTGTTCAACACCCACGTGGCGCAGGTGGGTGCGGCGCTGAACTACGCCCGACTACGCCTGCTCCACGACGTGGCACCCTTTCTTGCCGAGGCTTACGCAGCGATCAGCGACAGTGATGGCACCGCTAGTGCGACATACCGATCGGGGTTGCACGACGGGATCGCGCCCGCACTGGCCGCTGGCGAGATTCCCACGCAAGCAGAACTCCAAGAGGCGATGTTGGAGACGATGGAACAGCGGGCCGTCCACGAGCGCGAGCGCGGGGTGTCGTTGGTGGGGCCACACCGGGATGACCTCGAGTTGAGCCTGGGCGAGCTGCCGGCCAGGGGGTACGCCAGTCACGGGGAGTCGTGGTCGATCGCTTTGGCCCTGCGGTTGGCTTCGTTTCAGTTGCTCAGGCGGGACTTAGGGACCGACCCAGTACTGATTCTCGATGATGTCTTCGCTGAACTAGACACCAGGAGACGGGCGCGGCTGGCTGATCTGATCAGCGACTGCGAGCAAGTGATCGTTACTGCGGCGGTGGCCCAGGACGTCCCAGAATCCCTGCTCTGCGGGACCGTCTTCGACGTCCACGAGCAGTCCATCACCCCCCGCGAAGCCGCTATATCATGAGCGACGAGCCCGTGAACAGCGAGACCGCCAGCGCGGACCGCAACCACGAGGCAGGCACACCGGATGAAGATGATGAGCCGCAGGAGGGTATGTCGGCAGCAGCCCAAGCGCTGGCGCGCGCCCGATCGGGGGCGAAATCTCGGGGCTACCGCCCTGGCACGGCAGGTCGGACCGGCGGCTCCGCCACGGATATGACGAGGCGTCGGGGGTTGGGTGAGGCGTCGAAAGATTCGGCGGACCCGCAAGCGTTGGGCGCCGAGGTCGAGCGATTGATTGCCTCCCGGGGGTGGGACTCTCAGGTCCAGGTGGGGTCAGTCGTGGGTCGGTGGCGGGTGATCGTCGGCGAGCACGTCGCAGCACACATCGAACCCGTCAGTTTTGAGGGCACGATCCTCACCGTCCGTGCCGACTCGACCGCGTGGGCCACCCAAATGAGACTCCTCAAGAACTCCATCTTGACCCGTATCGAAACGGAGGTGGGCCTCGAAACCGTCACCGATATCGTCGTTCATGCTCCGGGCGGGCCGAGTTGGCGTAAGGGTCCCCTTCGCGCCCCGGGCCCCGGTCCGCGTGACACCTACGGATGAGCTCGGAGGACTTCCGCGTCGACTTCGCTGGAACGGCTCTGTGACCCACTACAGGGTGTGGGTGCGTACGTGATCATGGGCGAGGCGTTGAAAATCGTGTCAACCGGCGTACACGGTCCACAGATGGCACCTGAAGGGACTGTGGGCAGGTAAACTCTTGTACGTCTGTCCCTTATTGAAGAGGAGCCCTGTGACTACGGTTGGACCCCCCGATGACCCGCGTCCCGATGGAAGCGACGCAATCGCTGCTGAGGCACCGGTGACCGAGACGGAGCCCGAGTCACTCGCGACCGCTCCGTCTTACGACGCCAACGCAATTCAAGTCCTGGAGGGCCTCGAAGCCGTCCGAAAACGCCCCGGTATGTATATCGGGTCCACCGGCGAACGGGGTCTGCACCACCTGGTCTGGGAGATCGTCGACAACTCCGTTGACGAGGCGCTCGCCGGCCACGCCGACCACATCGCGATCACCCTGTTGGCCAATGCTGGGGTGCGCGTGATCGACAACGGGCGAGGCATCCCCACCGACATTCACCCCATCGAGAAGAAGCCCGCGGTCGAGCTCGTGCTCACCCAGTTGCACGCCGGCGGAAAATTCGGCGGCGGTGGGTATGCCGTCTCGGGCGGTTTGCACGGCGTCGGTTCCTCCGTAGTCAACGCGCTCTCGCAGCGTCTCGACGTCGAGGTACGCCAGCGGGGAAACGTCTTCCGCCAGACCTACCACTTGGGAGTTCCCCAGGCACCGCTATCCAAAGACGAGTCGATCCCAGAGTCCGAGACCGGCACGATGGTCACGTTCTGGCCGTCCACCGACATCTTCGACACGGTCGACTTCGACTTCGAGACGCTGCGGGCACGATTCCAGCAGATGGCGTTCCTGAACAAGGGCCTGACGATCACGCTGGCGGATGAGCGCGTGGCCGTCGAGGTGGATCCCGACGCGTTGGACGATGACCCCATGGATGGCATGGATCTCGAAGACGGCGACGCCGCCATAGATACGGCCGATGATCTGCCGGTGACCTCCACCAAGGCCGGTAAACTGGTGACCTTCTCCTACGCCAACGGTCTGCTCGACTACGTGACCCACCTCAACAAGAGCAAGCGCAGCGAGCCGGTGCACGAAGGGGTCATTGCCTTCGAGAGCGAAGACAAGGCGCGCATGATGTCGCTCGAAGTGGCGATGCAGTGGACGGGCTCGTACACCGAATCCGTCCACACCTACGCGAACACCATCAACACGCACGAGGGCGGCACGCACGAAGAAGGCTTCCGAACGGCCCTGACTCGGTTGATCAATGACTTTGCTCGGAGCAACAAACTGCTGCGCGAAAAGGACGTTAATCTGACTGGTGACGACATTCGTGAAGGCTTGACTGCAGTCATCCACATCAAACTCGGCGAGCCCCAGTTCGAAGGCCAGACCAAGACGAAGTTGGGCAACTCCGAAGTCAAGGGCTTTGTGCAGAAGATCATGGGCGACGAGTTGTCGCACTGGTTGGAGGCGCACCCCCGCGAGGGACGCGAGATCGTCAACAAGGCCGTGCAGGCTTCTGCTGCTCGGATGGCGGCCCGCAAGGCGCGTGAAGCCACCCGCCGTAAGGGACTGCTTGAGAGCGGTGGCCTGCCCGGCAAACTGCGCGACTGTCAGACCAAGGACCCCACGATCTCGGAGGTCTTTATCGTCGAGGGTGACTCGGCCGGCGGCTCGGCGGTAGCGGGCCGTAACCCGCACAACCAGGCGATCCTGCCGATCCGAGGCAAAATCCTCAACGTGGAGAAGGCCCGGTTAGACCGCATCTTGGGCAACCAGGAGGTCAAAGCGCTGATTTCAGGCTTCGGCACCGGGATCGGTGAAGACTTCGATATCACCAAGGCGCGCTATCACAAGATCATTTTGATGGCCGACGCCGACGTCGACGGGTTGCATATCCGCACGTTGCTGCTGACGTTGTTGTTCCGTTTCATGCGCCCGCTCATCGAGGCCGGCTTCGTCTACCTGGCGCAGCCGCCGTTGTTCCGGCTTAAGTGGACCAACCACGAGCACCAATACGTCTTCAGTGACCGCGAGCGCGACGCCATGATTAAAGACGGTCTGGCCAACGGTCGCCGGCTGCCCAAAGACTCTGGCGTGCAGCGTTATAAGGGTCTAGGGGAGATGGACTACAAGGAACTGTGGGACACCACCATGGATCCTGATGGGCGCGTGCTCCTGAAGGTCACTTTAGAAGACGCCGCTGCCGCTGACGAGATCTTTGGGGTGCTCATGGGTGAGGACGTCGAGAGCCGGCGCGGATTCATTCAGCGCAACGCCAAAGACGTCAGATTTCTCGATATCTAGAGCTCGATAAAAGGACTGTGAATGACTGAAACGCCCACGACTGACCGTATCGAGCCTATCGACCTCAATACGGAGATGCAGCGCAGTTATATCGAATACGCGATGAGCGTGATCGTCTCGCGTGCCCTGCCCGACGTGCGAGATGGCCTCAAGCCGGTGCACCGCCGCGTGCTCTACGCGATGTACGACGGCGGCTACCGTCCCGACCGAGGCTTCAATAAGTGCTCACGTGTCGTCGGAGACGTCATGGGTCACTATCACCCGCACGGAGATTCGGCGATCTACGACGCGTTGGTGCGCCTGGTGCAGCCGTGGTCGCTGCGCTACCCGCTGGTCCAAGGCCAGGGCAACTTCGGCACCCCGGGCGATGACCCGGCCGCTGCCCCTCGGTATACCGAATGCCGGATGGCAGCGTTGGCGATGGAAATGGTCCGCGACATCCACGAAGGCACCGTGGACTTCGGGGACAACTACGACGGCAAAACCCAAGAGCCGGCGGTGCTGCCCGCGCGCTTCCCCAACCTCCTGGTCAACGGCTCGGCCGGCATCGCGGTGGGAATGGCCACCCAGATCCCGCCACACAACCTGCGCGAAGTGGCCAACGGGGTCCAGTGGTTGCTAGAAAACCCCGAAGCCAGTCGCGACGAACTGCTAGAAGCGCTGATCGCGCGCATCCACGGCCCCGACTTCCCCACCGGCGCGCTCATCATGGGCAAGTCGGGCATCGAAGACGCCTACCGCACCGGTCGCGGGTCAATCGCCATGCGCGCGGTCGTGGAGGTCGAAGAGATCCAGGGCCGCCAATGCCTCGTGGTCACCGAGCTGCCATACCAGGTCAATCCCGACTCGCTCGCCAAGAAGATCGCCGAGCTCGTCAACGACGGCAAACTTGGCGGCATCGCCGACCTGCGAGACGAGACCTCCGGGCGCACCGGCCAACGGTTGGTGGTCGTGCTCAAGCGCGACGCCGTCGCAAAGGTCGTGCTCAACAACCTCTACAAGCACACTCAACTGCAGCAAAACTTCAGCGCCAACATGCTGGCCCTCGTCGATGGCGTGCCCCGCACCTTGCCGCTGTCAGCGTTCGTCCGGCACTGGGTGGACCACCAGATCGAAGTCATCGTTCGCCGCACCCAATACCGGCTGCGGCGCGCGGAAGAGCAAATTCACATCTTGCGTGGTTATCTGAAGGCACTAGATGCTCTCGATGAGGTCATCGCGCTTATTCGCGCCAGTGCCACCGTCGAAGATGCCCGCAACGGGCTGATCGAGTTGCTGGACATCGATGAGGTCCAGGCTCGTGCCATCCTCGACATGCAGTTGCGCCGGTTGGCGGCGTTGGAGCGCCAAAAGACCATTGAAGAGCACGACCGCCTCGAAGCGATGATCATCGAGTACCAGGCAATCCTCGACAGCCCGCAACGCCAGCGCACCATCGTGAGTGAAGAACTCGGCGAGATCGTCGACAAGTACGGCGACGACCGTCGCACCCTGATCCACGCCTTCGACGGTGACATGTCGATGGAAGACCTCATCCCCGAGGAAGACGTCGTAGTCACCATCACCCGGGGCGGGTACGCGAAGCGCACCAAGGTCGCTGAGTACCGTCCCCAGCACCGCGGCGGTAAGGGTCGACGTGGCACCTCGCTTCGGGCCGACGACGTGGTGGGCCACTTCTTCACTACGTCCACACACCATTGGTTGTTGTTCTTCACCAACCTGGGTCGGGTCTATCGTGCGAAGGCGTACGAGATCCCTGAGGGTGGGCCGACGGGCAAGGGTCAGCATGTAGCCAACCTGTTGGCCTTCCAGCCCGGTGAGCAGATCGCTCAGGTGTTGACGCTCAGGGACTACGAGCACTCGGCATACCTGTTGCTGGCCACCCGCAACGGGTTGGTCAAGAAGACCCGCCTCGGCGACTACGACTCCCCCCGAACCGGCGGTTTGATCGCGGTGAACCTGCGTGACGGTGACGAACTGGTCAGCGCCGGGTTGGCTGGGGAGCAGGACGACGTCTTGCTGGTCTCGGTGCAGGGCCAATCGGTGCGTTTCACCGCTACCGACGAGGCGCTGCGCCCGATGGGCCGAGCGACCTCCGGCGTGACCGGGATGAAGTTCCGGAGCCAGGACCATCTGCTAGCCATGCAGGTAGTGGCTAACGGTGAGGACCCGTACGTCTTCGTGGTCTTCGAAACCGGGATGGCAAAGCGGACCCCCGTGTCGGCATACCGCGTGCAGGGTCGTGGCGGGTTGGGCATCAAGGTCGCCAAGTCCAGCGACAAGGGCGGGACCTTGGTCGGGGCGCTGACCGTGGATTCCGGCGACGAAGTGCTCGTCGTCATGGAGCACGGCAACGTGGTGCGCTCAGCCGTAGACCAGGTGCGGGTCACGGGCCGCGACACCGCTGGCGTGCGATTCGCGACTCCGGCCAAGAGCGACTCGATTGTTGCTGTCGCTCGAAACGCGGAATCCGAACTGGCGGACGCCCTCGATGCGGCGGAGGTGACGTCCGAGCCGATCGATAATGGCGTAACGTCAGACCCGGCCGGGCAGCCCAAAGCGTCAGGCAGCGACGTCGAGCCCGAGGATGAGACTCTCGAGGCAGGCGACACAGGAGGCTAGTGATGAGCACCACTGAGCGCAAAACCCAGGCACGTGAGTCGTCGGCGGCCGAAACTGCTGACGAAACGACGGAAGTCGAGACGGCTCAGGCTGCCTCGGAACCAGACCAGGCTGACGGTGACTCGGTGCGAGCCGAGAAGCCTGCCAATCCGACGGCGAGCTCGATGCGGGACTCCGCGATGGCTCGGGTAGCGCCGCGCCAGGACCTGTCCGCTCGTCGCTCTGCTGCTCGGACGACCGGAGCGGCGGGTGGCTCAGCGGCCGCTTCTGCGGGGCGCCCGGGTGCTGAAGGCGGCGCGGCGTCATCGGCGCAACGATCCAAGGGGCGCAAGAGACGTCGCACCGGCCCGAGGCGGGTGCGACTGACCATCCAACGGATCGACCCGTGGTCAGTGTTTAAGATCTCGCTGCTCGTGGCGGTCGGGCTGGGTATCGCCACGGTCATTACGGTCGCGGTGTTGTGGACGGTGTTGTCGGGTATGAACGTTTTCAACACGATCAATGCGTTTATCGTCCAGGTCACCAGCGGTGAAGACGGCGCGAGCCAATTCGACCTCATGCAGTACGTCGGGCTGGGTCGAGTGCTGTCGTTGACGGTCGTCTTCGCGGTAGCCAACGTGCTGCTCCTCACTGCCTTAGCGACCCTGAGCGCGTTCCTCTACAACGTCTGCGCCGCCCTGGTGGGCGGCGCTCACCTGACCCTGTCGGACGAGTAGTAGCCTGCGTTTTGTCCGCCTGGCGTGCGGTGAGGTAATCTCATGCGTCGCCCCAATCGCGGCGCGTCCGCGCGCTGCCATGGGCGTGAAGTGGGGCCTATAGCTCAGTCGGTTAGAGCGCTGTCCTGATAAGACAGAGGTCACTGGTTCAAGTCCAGTTAGGCCCACCCGTGTGTGACCGTTATGGCAGCAAGGAGTGAGACATATGAAGCGCATCCTGGTGATTCTCGCGGCTGCCGCAGGCGCGCTAGCCCTCGCCAAGAAGTCTCGAGACGAGCAAGCCGAGCGTGCCCTGTGGGCCGAAGCGACGGACGACGTCAAAAACTGAATACTCGCGACCACACGGCGATGTATGCCGCACGGTCGCCCTTGGGGACTTAGCTCAGCTGGTAGAGCACCGCCTTTGCAAGGCGGGGGTCAGGGGTTCGAACCCCCTAGTCTCCACCGATAAGAACGGCCCTCACCTACGTGGTGGGGGCCTTTTCGCGTGCGCCTGCCTCGGGCGCTGCCGGCCAATGACCGTTAAGCTCGCCCTCCCCCGCTTCGCGGCGGGGGACTGCGCGCTTAACGGTCATCAGCGGCGTCGTTTGCTGCTTCGCCCGGTATCACTGGACCCCGTCACTCACGTGTGCTGGGGGCTCGACCAATCTGCCGCAACCTCTGAGTAGATCAAGAAGTTGTCGATGTTTGTCTTCTTGATCATCACTTTCAAGGCTCTGGCCGCTCCATCGGGTTGCCTTCCCTGGTTAAAGTCCCCGAAGACGATGTGAGCGTTCGCTTCGTTGACCTCCAAGATCGACATCTTCACAAACCTCACTGACTCCTTGAACCGCTTGGCGTAGGAGAGCGGGTTGTACTCACGTCGAGAGTGATAGCCGACCGATCGCTTCCACTCGTTCCACGCGATGGTCGATCGATCGCCGTTGTCGCGTCCGTGAGTGGTCTCGTGTTCATACATCACGTACCAGAACCGGCCGAACTCAGCGATGCAGCGGGCGATATCCCCAGCGTCGTTGCCGGGTGACTCGCGTTTGGTCACGTCAGAAGCCTTCACGTCCCCGTAGTACTCCACTCGTGAGCCGTCTTTAAATACGAGGTCGTAATCGAACCCACCCTTCACCTTCATTTTCTGGTACTCCAGGAGGTGATTGAGGTGTTGGCTCTGGATAAACGAGTCGAGGCGAAATTCGAGATAGAAGCCGGGCCACTCACCTTGGAACGTGTCGGGCCACGAAGCCTGGTGCATTGCTTTGACTGCCACCAACGCGTCGATTTTGCCTTCTTAAAAGAACACATCGTTGAACTTTTGGAAGGCTTCAACACGCGGGTGACGTATCTCGTGACCGGCCATGAGGTAGCGGGCGAACGCACCGGCCGAGACGCTTGTGAGGAGATTGCCATTTCGGTCGGTGCGAGAGAACTGACCGTAGACCTGGGCCTGGTGTAGATCGTTCGTAGCGACGTGCGCCGCTGAGTTATTGGCCTTACGCAGAAGGTACGTGGTTGGATCGAAGTCGACGAAGATTGTGACCTGTGCGTAGTGGTAGATCCCCACGAAGCGTGTTTTCAGCCCGTCCCGTGAGGCGCGACGTTCGACCTCCAGCCACTTCTTTGGAATCTGGATGCGCTTCTTGAAACCCGGCCACCGGTTGCCAAGATGAGTCACTTGCTTCTTCAGGATGATCTGGTCCCCGATCCGAATGACTCGCTCGCCAGCGTAGGTGTCGGCCGTTGCCCCGGGTAGAGCGTCGAGAAGGAGCCGATTCTTCTGAGTGTTGGTGAGCGTCGTATCTGTGTCTTCGACGAGGTCGCCGCTCGGGCCGATCTGATCAACGACTGTCCCCATGGCTGCACCTTTCCGCGATAACGAAAACTGCTGGAAAGGTTAGTCGAGCCTGGGCGCCTCAGCTAGCGGTGGCTTCGGTGAGGGCCGGGGTGGTTGTTGCTTCGTGAACGAACGCTGCTCGGGCCAAGGCATCCGCTGTCGGGTTACGGGAAGCACCCAAAACGGCGCGCACAAGGTGCGGGGGAAGATCCGAAGCGTCCCGCTTCACGTGGGTGCGGAACACGTGCCATGCGGCCCCGACGGCAACTCCATTACCCACTTGCTTGTATGAAGCAGAGTCCCGTTGGCCCGTGAAGGAGAGAGTTCGTCCAAACCCTTGAAGTCGCGCTGCTTCATGTGGGGTGAGACGACGACGACGGCTACCGATGACCGATGTCTGTGTGATGGCCACGAGGGCCGGCAAGTAGGTTGCGGCTTTGGCTCGGATCCCGGACGGTCGAAAGTGCATCACGGTGTCCCATAGCGAGGCAGTGTCCTGGGCCTGCCACTCAAGTTTCCGCCGGGACTCGGGAAAGGATGCAAAGACTGGATGGGCGCGCTTCCAGTCCCGAATGATGTCCTCGTGCTGGTCGTGGAAGCGGGCATTCTTGAGCAGGATCTGGGATTTCCACCGTGGCAGAGCGTCGAGTTCGAACGGGTCGAGCGAACGCTCGGGGATCCAGGCATCGGCCCACAACGGGAAGCCGGGAAGTCGCTCACCTCGCGCAGACCACATCCGTCGCACTAGATCGTCCCAGACCTCAATCCAAGTGGTTTCACTGGGCGAGAGTTGGTACTTCGAGAGATTCACAATCTCTGAGTCGTCGTCGAGTATCCACTCGCTCTTCCAGTCGTGGACGTTCCAACCCTCGACCGGGTCTCGCACCACCGTTGGACGCACCCTTGTCTCGGCCAGTGCGCGCTCCCTGCCGACATAACTACCAAGGATGAAGACACGGTCACGCACCTGAGGGGTGCCACCTAAAGACGGCGGCAGCAGGTGAGGTGAGAACACGGATGGTGTCGACGAGACCCGGTAGCCGAGCTCGCGGAGCGTTTGGATGATGACATCCCACTCATGGGTGTGTCGGGGGCCCGCAATGTTGCGCACGTTCTCGAGCAGCACGACAGCGGGCCTACGTTCTTCGAGGATCCTGGCGATGTTCCAGAAGAGCGTGCCTCGCGCCTCGTGCATACCTCGTTGATATCCAGACTTCGAGAACGGCTGGCAGGGGAAACCAGCCGTAAGGACATCGTGCTGAGGGACGTCGACGGCACCGTCCTGCGGGGTTGCCATGGTGATGTCGGAGTTGATGAGGGGTCTCTGACTGGCGGGTAGGGGGTCAATCCAGTTCCGCATGTAGGTTCCGCGTGCTTCGGGGTCGATCTCGGATGCATAAACGCACGTTCCGCCGGCATGGTCAAGCATCGCGTGGAAGCCCCCGATGCCAGCGAAGAGATCCGCGTACGTGAACGGCGGACTCTGGGTGATCATAGAGTTAAGCTTAGCTGATGTTCAGCTAAGTCAACGTGCCGCGCGGAGTGATTGACCCGCAGTGCAAGGGTCCCGCTCATACCCCTGAGCCTCTCGTCGCGCGCATGCTGTTCTGGTCTCGGCATCATGCGCTTAGTAGTAAATCTCAGCCGTCGACAGACAGTGCATCAAGGGGGACCGACATACCCGGGGATAGCAGGCAGGAAGACACCCCCGTGTGGGCGACGTCTTACGCGGACGGCGTGAGCCCTTCGGTGATCTCGTCGAGCGCGGTGCGGAGGTCGACGTGTGGGGTCCAACCCCAGGCGTGGGCACGATCGGCGAGGATCTGGCCGCGCCACGCTTCACCGTCTTCCCAGACGGGCTCCATGTCGTAAGCACCGAGCACGGCTTCGACGTAATCTCCGGTGGTCGCCGGACCACCGGAGACGTTGACGGGGGTGCATGCGCCTTCGATGGGGCCGGATCCTGCGTCGTCACTGCTCACGATCTTGTCCATGGCAAGGTCAACGGTGATGGTCGCGAGATCGTCGAGGTGAACCCACCCAAAACTCTTGTCCTGTATGGCGTGACGCGACCACTCCTCGTCGCGCATCGTCGCGGGCCGCAGCGTGTTCCAGATCGACGTATCGCCAGCGCCCAAGATGGCTGGGGGTCGGATGAGCACCCGCGTGATGCCATCGATGGCGGCAAGTGCCGCGTCGGTGTCGCGCTTGGTGACGGCGTAGTCACCACCGTCGTCGTCCACGAGCGCCGACTGCTCATCGACATCACCCACGCCGGGTGACCGGTCGTAGACGGCAGCGGTGGAGATGTGCACGAAGCGCGAGACCCCTGCGTCGCGAGCGGCTTCAGCCAAGGTCGTCGTGCCCTCGACGCCGACTCGTTGTTGCGTCGCGAGATCGGAACCCATCGGGTGAACGGTGCTCACGATGGCGTCGGCTCCGAGCGCAATGACCGCAGCAAAGTCAGCGTCCGTGAAGTCGCCGACCTCTTCGCTCACGCCAGACAGCTCCGGGGCGGTGCTGGCTCGTCGGACGACCGCCCGCACCCGAGCTCCGCGCTCGCTGAGCAATTCACACACTCGTGAGCCCACCAAGCCGTTGGCTCCGGTGACGACGATCAGGGGTGAAGGGTTCGGGTTAGCATCAGGCATTCGTCAAGCCTCGCATGGCCTCCCACGGCCAGCCACTGGGGGCAGTTCGCGGCGGCATACTCCCCGCTCGTTCCAGCGACACGCCCGCCGAAAACGGCTAGATCGCGCACGTGCACGATCTAGCCGGTCCTGGTCGGGCATGTCGCGGGACAAATGTGCTTGCGTCGCCGGTTGATGGGTATGCGGGCGAGTGCTTTTCGATGTCGGAGTTCGCTGCGAGCGCGGTGGGCCACTGTATGCCGAGCGACGGCATACAGCCACGGCGGCACCCTGCCTTGCTGGAGCACGACGCGGTGTCGACAGCGCCACGCTTCGAGGAACACGATGGAGACCAAATTGTCCGCGCGATCGGCTGATCCGGTGCGTCTGGCACAGAATCGGTGGATCGCGAGGAAGTGTCGGTCAAGATGACGCCGAAGGCCTGGGGGTCGTCGGTCAACGCTAGGCACCACAGGTCGGCATCGGTGGCCGACTCCTGCGCAGTGACGCCCTGGGGTGGTGCGCTGTCTTTCATACCCACCTATGCCCCGGCGCTGAGAACCAGCCATTCTCGACGTGGGAGTAACCGATTGGCTCCTCACCTGAATAGACCTGGACAGATGAGACGTCGGTGCCAACGTGACCCATGAAGAGGTATTGAACGCCGAGCTCGAGTTTCGTGGGCACGATCGTTTCTTCTAGCAACGTCCCGGTGAAACCAGTCGCTGCCTCGACGGCCGTGCCGGTGCCATCAGGTAGAAAGCCGCACGCTGTCACGTTCAATCCGTCTGTGAGAGCCAAAGCCGAGTAGCCACCAGCGAGGATGTGCTCGTACAAAAGGGTGAGGTCGGCGAGCGGACTGACCACCGTGCCGGCTTGACTATCGCTCGCGGACATCTGACAGTCCGCAAGCGCGGCACTGTAGGGCGACGTGGGGTCTGGGGACTGGTCGGTGCCCGCGGGGCCTGAGCCGAGGTCATCACCAGAGAGCACACCGGTGCCAACAATGATGGCGGCTCCAACAGCGGCGACGGCCAATCCGCTGGCAATCACCATCCAGCGCTTCTTCAGCGGGGTGGGGGCATCGTCGACACCGTCTCGTCCGAAACTCACCCCATCGGCGGTGGCCATCGCCCGTGCGCCTGAAAGCGTGGCTCGAGAGGTCTCTGCGAGCAGCTTTCCCCGGGCATGGGCTCGGACCTCGGGGCTCATCCTGCGGACCTCCGGACCGGTGTCGGTGCTGCCGGTGGCAGGGGTGGAGTTGGCGTTGTGGTCGTCGTTTTCCATCATGCGTCCTTCGATCCCGGTCGCGGTCTGCGGTGAGATTGCTGTTGTTCCGTGAGGGTCGCGAGACGGGCCCGTGCCCGGGAGAGGCGCGAGCGCACCGTGCCAACCGGCACTCCCAGGGTGAGGGCGGCGTCGGCATACTCCAGCCCTTGCCATACGCACACCGCGATGACGTCCTGCTCTTTGTCGTTCAGCTGCGCAAAGGCACGCTCAATGGCGCTCAAACCCGGTTCCTGTCGGTCATCGGCATATCGGCCCTGTCCTCGACCGGCCAAGCGTCGGCGATCGTCGAGTTTGGCTACAACACTGTCGGCATGGTCGGGCACCGAGGTGCGCGGCAGCCGGTCAAGCGCCTTGTGGTGGCGCATCCGGGAGCGGGCGCGATGCGCGAGGGTATGCCGAGCGACGCCGAGCAGCCACGGCAAGGCTGAGTCGCGTTGCAGGACAACCTCACCCCGCAGCCTCCACGCCTCAAGGAAGACGACCGACACGAGGTCGTCGGCGGCGTCCGCCGAGCCGGCGCGGCGAGCGCAGTAGCGATGTACGGCGTCAACGTGCCGGTCGAAAATAGCGCCGAAGGCTTCGGGATCCTCGTGTGAGGCGACCTGCCACACCTGAGCATCCGTGGCCGAGTCCAGGTGCACGGTGGTCCGCGCTGAGGTGCCCGACTGGTGCTTCATACCCTTATGTGCCCGCAGCGACAGCCGAGTTCCATCGGGTTTTTCGCGACGTCGCCCGTGCACATCTCGCCGAGTGTCACCGAGCGCACGGATTTCGGGCCGTATGCCGTGCATACGGCGCCGAGTGGTGGCTTACGCACCAGCGGCTTACAGGAAGTCCATCGGGTCGAAGTCTTCGATCGCGATGATCCGCAGGCGAGGCAGATGCGTGTTAAAGGCCCGCGCGTCGTGCTCGAGGTCGAAGAACTCCATGCCGCGCGACTCTAACGGCCCAAAACCGTTGTTCCGGAACTCCTCGAAGGCCATCAGCCCCACCCGACGGTCGCTGTCGACCAAGGGCGTCATGGCCTCGACGAAGTCGCCGTCGTGGCTGACCAGCATCACGTCGGCGTCGCGGTCGAGCAGCGCGTCCATGGTGCGGATGATCGCCATGTCCACGACCTTTTCCTCGGCCGTCCCCGACAAAGGCACTGCCCGGTAGCCGATCGCCCGCAGCGCCTGGACAAAGGCCATCGGCAGTCCCGACGAGGCGTTCAAGAAAAACAATCCCTTCACCGGCTGGTCCCATTGGGACTGGGTGAACGTCAGCAGTCGGTCCCACCGCGGCCGCTCCTCAGGGTGTGGGCGGCGGTTCAAAATCGAGTTGCCGATGGTGGCGTCAATATTCTCACCGTCGACGAGCAGGTAAGTCACCCGCTCGTTTTCCTCAGGTGCGGATACGTCAGAAGTGTCCATTGCGGTTCCTTAACTCAAAATAGTTAATCGATATCGGCCGTACCATTCGGTGCACCGTCGAAGGCAAGGCTACTCGTAGACGAACTTCTGCGGCCCCGGAAACACCCACGACAGACCATCACGCAGCCGGTCGCGCCAGTTTTCCCACGAATGTCCGTCTCGCGCTTCGACATACCGAACGCTGGTGCCGGTGGATTCGAAGACCGGCAGCATCGAGCGATTGTGCACAATGAGCGGCTCGTAGATGCCACAGGACATAAACATGCGGTCGGCAACGCGTCGCGGATCGGCTCGATAGCGATTCATAAACTTCACCACCGGGTCAAAGGCCTTTCCGCCCCCGTGGTCATCGCCGATGTCGGTGAACACCAAGGACGCCGACTGCAGCAGCAAGGTCGAGGCAAGCCCGGGTTTGCGGTAGGCCGCTGACAGGGCCGCGACCCCACCAAAACTGGCCCCCATCAGACACCGGGCCTCGGGTCGATCAATCAACGACAACCGCTCCTGCAGGTAGGGGACGAGTTCGTCGGACAGGTGCCGAGCGTGGGCCGCGCTGTTGGGGTATTCACGCAACCGATCGGCTGAGTTGCTGAAGACCACCACGGTCTCGGCCATATCGAGGCGGTGGATCAGGTTGTCCAGCACCGTTTTCATGGCCGCATAGTTCAAATAGTCGTCGCCGTCGTGCACGACTAACAAGGGGTATGCCGAACTGGGGCGATAGCGCGCCGGCAGGTAGATCCGACTGATCGTGTTGCGGCGCAACGCTTTCGAATGGAAACCAATGTCGAACAACTCACCGGGACGTGCCGCCGGGTCGTGGTGCACCCACTCCGGAGTTTCGTAGCCTGCGGCCTGGCAGACCGACGACGACCCTACCGGGCTGTGCGCCACGTGCGGATTGAGTGGGTCGTTGAACTGGTCGGTGTAGTCGCCGATCCGTTTGCTCAGTTGGTATTCGACTCGTGAGCCTTCGGGCAACTCGATGGTGACCCACCACAGGGAAGTGTGGCCGAGGCGCTTCATCGGCACCCGTTGCGGTTGGTTCACGATCCGGTGCATCACGTGCACTTCATCGGCCTCGCCGCGGAAGAGGAACGTGCACTTGGCCCCCTCGACAATCGGTGCTTCGTGCTCGACAACAAAGGCCTCAACGGCCTCCTCGTCGATGTGATCGCGGGCCCGGAACGCGTTGATCGCCAACTTTTGGCGGGTCTTAGCGCGGCTGCCTCCCGCTGCGTTGACGCTCACGCCGCGCGCCCGTCCAACGTCGTCGTCGAGCCGTCGGAGGCCAGCACCGGCGCGGTCGGGGGCAGGGCGCCGTCGTAGCCGATATGCACCTGCACCCCGGCACCCAGCAGCAGCGACCGCGCGGGGTCGAAGCGGCGGGCCAGCAAGCCCATGCGCGTTGCGTTGGTGACGTCCAAGCGGTCACCCGGCGACGGCAACGCCACCGTATGCCGAACCAAGCCTAAGCCGCTGCGGTAGACCTCGGCGATGGCCGGCCCGTGGGCCGCCCGGTCGTGGAAGAGGACGACGCGCTCGGTTAGAGCCATCGCTCCGGCCCCCCAGGCAATGATCGGCACGTCGAGGGCGGGGGCGATGTTGAACAGGTTCATGGCGCCCATCAGCACGCCGACGTGGCCCCCGGTCAGGATGATGCCTTGGACCTGGGACAACTCGTGGGAGATCTCGGACCGCTCGCGGGCTATCGAGTCGCGGTGGTGAGGCTTCCAGTTTTCCCAGAACTCGGCATACTGCGCCTCGACCCGCTCGATGTGGCGGGCGTCCATCTGCCGCACGATCTCTTCGGCGTCCAGCACGGCCAGGTCGACCACCCCAGGGTGGTGCGGGGTGAGATGCAGCAACTCTTTCAGCGCCGACAGGGCATGGTCAAGGCCCAGCAGGTAGAGCTGCTGCATCTCCTCCAGCACCCGCCGTCGGTCTTGATCGGCTTGCGCAAACTCAGGATCGACGTCCCAAATGCGTTGCATCCGGTGCCAGAGCCGGGGGTTGACCGTGTTGCTGCCCAGGGTTTCGGACAGCAATGCATCGTCGGGCTCGCGCTCGCGCCACCCGGCGTTGATGGTGGCAAACCGGGCGTCACCCAAACCCAGGGAAGCCACAACCTGGGCGAGGTGTGGCTTGCGCTGCGGCCCCAAGAGGGTGATGTGGGTGTCGTCAGCGGGCATGCACGTGCACCGTTGCGCCCACGTCGTCCAGCATTGCGCGCAACACGTCATAGTCCGGGTGGCGCATCCGAATCCAGGCGTTGGCCATGTAGCCGTTCTCGATCGGCTGCGTCGGGCTGCCGCTGCCGGGCAGGTGTGCGTCGATGATCCAGCGACCCAACCGGTTCTCTACGTCTTCGAGCCCGTCGTAATGGCTGATCTGGCCGTCGCGATCGGGACGCAGCGCGATGATGCCGGTGGAGTGGCTACGGCTCGGGACGATATCGGTCTGGCCGTACAACACGGCCTGCGCCCAGGCGAGATAGAGGTCGATGTCGTTGCCGTTGCTGTAGAGGCCCCAGCACCCGACGCCTGGGGGTCGCGCGCCAATCTCGCTGAACTTCAGACCTTTTGGCCCGTGGAACCACTCCATGTGCGTGGCAGCAGTGCCGATCTTCAAGGCCGCACAGACCCGTTGACCCATCTCGCGAATCTCGGCATACAAGCCACCGCCGTCGATCCGGTTCGTGGAGACGTACTGCGGAGAGATCCACCGGTGGCGCATGGCTTCGAGCACCCCAGGGTAGTAGTGCGAGGCGAAATCCAGCGCCGGAGCGCCATCGATGCTGATGGTGTCGTAGAAGCCCTCGTGGCCCTCAATGAACTCTTCCACCGCGATCGAAGTGGTGCCGGAGCCGAATTGGCCCAACGCGGCTTCGAGCTCGTTGTCGTTGTTGACCCGGTGCGTCGCCGCAGCCCCCGCCCCGTCGCGGGGCTTGAGGATCAGCGGGTAGCCCTCCTGGGCGGCAAAAGCACGGACCTGATCGGTGTGATCCGCGCCGATCGAGGCCGCCGTGGGCACCCCGGCTGCTCGCAGGGCGTCTTTCATCGACGGCTTGTCGCGACACAGATACGTGGTGTGCACCGACGTCCCTGGTATGCCGGTGGCTTCCCGGACCAGCGCCGCTGGCAGCGTGTGCGACTCAATCGTGGCTTCGAGACGATCAATCCACACCCATCTCTGGACGTGGCGCACCGTGGCGGTCATCTGACCGACGTCGGTGACCGAGCCGACCTGCTCGTAGTGACCCATCCAGGACTTCAGTTCGTTGTCGAGGGCATCGGCCGGGGTCTCACCGATCCCGATGACGAACGCACCGGCTTGGGCCAACGCTCGGACAAAATCGCGCTGGTTCTTCGGGAAGTGAGGCTCAACGAAGACGATGTTCACGTAGTCGAGCCTGCCACACAAAGCGACCCCGGGTCAGCCGCAAAGGCTGAACACCGGGGTCGATCATGCGTTGGGGTCAGGCGCGGTGCTTGCCTTCGTTGGTCTCGTCCGTGTCACTGAAGTCGGTGCCAAAACCGGCCTGCGCGTCGGGGTCGGTGCCAGGAACGTCGTCCACCTCGATCATGACGGGCAGTTCTTCGCCCTCTTTGATCTCGGACGTCTCGGCGATGTCACCGTCGGTGGAAGCGCCGCTGGCCTCGACGCGCGTGTCGTCCACGTGCGTGTCGTCCACGTCATGAGCGACGGGTGTTGCGCCGTAACTGTCGACCGCGACAGGGGCTGCGTCGTCGCTGTGGACCTCAGCAACTTCCGTGGTCGTCGTCGACGTCTCCACGGGCCCTGCGACGGTGGTCTGGGCGGCACCATTCTTGGGCTTGGCCGTCGTGCCCGAGTCAGCCGAGCCAGCCCAGGGGTCGGTGTCGTCTTCGGTGGTGCTCTTCTGCTGGCTCAGGTAGTACGCCACGCCAGCGCCGATCGCGGCCAGGATGCCGAAAACGATGAGGAAGCCGCCCTTTTTGGGGCTCTTCTTCGGTGCACCGGTAACCGTAGCGACCCTACCGTCGGACTTAGCGAGCACGTCGTCTTTCGACGACTGTGCGTTGTTGAGCATCTCTTGCAACCTGGGCAGCACGTCGTCCACAAGGCGATCGCGGGCGTGATCAACTTTCTCGCTGACGTCCGAGACGCCTTGCTGCATCACGGGGACTGCGGCGTCGACGCCACGGTCCAATCCGGACACGGCCGAGTTGCGAGCCTGTGCGGCCCTCTCCTTGGCTGCCTCGCGGGCATCGGCGGTGCGATCCATGGCTGCGGCGCGCGCGTCGGCGGTGCGATCCAAGGCTGCGGCGCGCGCGTCGGCGGTCTTGTCGAGTGCGACCGACCTAGCGTTGCTGGCGCCACCCTTGGCGGCACCTGCGGCGGCAGCGGCCTTGGGGGCCATCGCGTCGGATAAGGAATGCAAACCGGCAGAAACGCTCGAGAGCACACTGCCCTTCACGGCCTCACCGCGAGCGGCAGCGGATTTACCGACCTTCTTCGCTTCCTTAGTAGCCTTCTTGCCCTGCTTCCGAGCCTTCTTGGTCTGCTTGCCAGCCTTGTCGGCGGCTACATCTGATTTTGTGCGAAACACTGTGGAACCCTCCTGTGGTGTTATGGCAGTAGCCATCTTGCCCTGTCTGCCCCACGCAAGCCACTCAGAACGGTTTGGACGCACGTCTGTCGCGGTGGGGTGGCACTGCGCGGCGTAGCCCGTGACAGGATGATGGCATGAATGTGACGCTGCATACCAACCATGGCGACATTGCGCTGACTCTCTTCGAGGATCACGCACCCAAGACGGTCGCGAACTTTGTAGGCTTGGCCCAGGGGACCAAGGAATACAACGACGACGCCGGTCGATCCAACCCGACAAAGTTCTACGACGGGCTAGCCTTCCACCGCATCATCCCAGGCTTCATGATTCAGGGTGGTTGCCCCTTGGGCGAAGGCGTGGGCGGTCCGGGCTACAAATTCGACGACGAGATCAGCCCTGACAAGGACTTCTCCGCTGCCTACATCCTGGCGATGGCGAACGCTGGCAAGCAGATGGGCAAGGGCACCAACGGTTCGCAGTTTTTTATCACCGTCGAGCCGACGCCCTGGCTCCAAGGCAAGCACACCATCTTTGGTGAGGCTGCCGACGCCGACAGCCGCGCCGTGATCGACGCCATTGCTGCCGTGCCCACCGGGCGAGGCGACAAGCCGAGCGAGCCGGTCTTCATTGAGAGCGTGTCCGTTAGCGAGTAGCGGCTGCTTCATTGCTGTTCCTGACCTCCACACATTGATATGACGACCGACGCGCCCCCGGTATGTCCCCGTCACCCCGATCGGGTGGCCTATGTGCGCTGCCAGCGGTGCGGTCGGCCCACCTGTCCTGACTGTCAGCGACCAGCGGCCGTGGGGATCCAGTGCGTGGACTGCGTGGCGCAAGCGAAAAAGGACGCGCCACGCAGCACCTCCCGCTTCGGCGCTCCGTTGCGCAACGCATCGGAGCGCCCGCAAGCCACCATCGCCATCATCGGCATCTGCGTGCTGATGTATGTCGCTCAGTTGGCTAATCCTGCGGTCACGGCAAACCTCCGGTTTGGGCCAGTACTCGCCGTCGATGAGCCGTGGCGAGCGCTGACGTCGGCGTTTTTGCACAGCCCCGGATCGATCATCCACATCGGATTCAACATGTTTGCCCTCTACATCATGGGCGGATACCTCGAACCCATGCTGGGGCGACTCCGGTTCGTGCTGCTCTACCTGATCAGCGCCATCGGTGGGTCGGCCGGGGTCGTGGTGCTGGCCACGTTTCCCGACGGATGGTTCACCGGAGTTGTCGGGGCCTCGGGTGCGGTCTTCGGCCTCTTCGCCGCAGTGCTCGTGCTGAACTGGCGGATGGGTCGCGAGACCGGTGGGATTATCGGCCTGCTGGTTATCAACGGGGTGATCGGTTTCATCCTCCCCAACATCGCGTGGCAAGCCCACCTCGGCGGTGCCGTCACCGGGGCGGCACTCGCTGGTGTGTTGGCTCTGACTGCAGCCACCGGACGTGATGCCGCAGCCGTGCGTAAACGTCGGTTGCAGTGGCCTGGCTTCGCGCTCGTGTTGATCGTCGTTGTCGCTGCCGCCCTATGGCGCTTTTGGCTGGTCCAAGGCTTCTAGCCGAGTCGAACTTACACGGGTGTAGTTATCCCCAGAACTGTGGATAACGTGTGGAGAAATCGCTATTTCCAGCGGGTAGACATCGCGAAGCCGGCCATGATGGCTCCCATACCAATGCCCAAGTTCCAGTAGCCGATAGAGCCGACGGGAAATCTACCTTCGGAAATGTAGAACGTCGCTACCCACAACACCCCAACGATCATCAACGCCGACATGACCGGCACGAACCACTCCGGGTTGCCGACGCGCTGCGTCTTTGGCTTCGATACGCGACGACCCTGCGCCTCTGCGCGAGTGGCCGGGTTGCCGGAGGATGACCCTGCCGACTTCTTCGACCCGGGGCGGGGATTTGGCTCCGACACGACATACTCCCTGATTGGTGATGGCTTTGGCTACAGGATAGTGGGTAAGAGCGTCTATTCTAAGAAGTCCATGACCTCTGACCCCAGCACTGCGCCCTCGGGCACCCGTGGGCGCAGTGCCAGGCGTTGGCGCTCGGCGGTGCCCGTTATGGCGTTAGCCGCAGGGCTCATCTTCGGCACGTCGGCTGCGTTGGCCAGAGCCGAGCCGGCCGCCACGAGCGAGCCATCTGACCTCGCCGGTCTGATCAAACAGCGTAACGTCACGGTCGAGAGGCTCACCGCGAACGTCAGAGGCCTGTCGGCGGAGGTCGAAGAGTTGGAGCGCTCTCACGGCAGTTCGACGCTGACCACCCAATTCAGTAGTCAGGCTGACGCGTTGGCGCCGCGGGTGGGGCTGAGCCCCGTGCAAGGCCAGGCTGTGCGAGTGACTCTCGACGACGCCGGATACGCCCTCGACACGCTGCCTGAGGGCTACACCGTGGATGACGTCGTCGTGCACCAGCAGGACGTCCAGGCCGTGGTCAACGCTATGTGGGCCGGCGGTGCCGAGGCGATGATGGTCCAAGACCAACGGATCATCGCCAGCAGCGCCATCCAGTGCGTCGGCAACACGTTATATCTGCAAGGCCGGGTCTACTCCCCTCCGTACACCATCACCGCGATCGGGGATCCCGACTCGCTGACTGCCTCGCTGGAGCAAGACCCTATCGTCGAGAATTACCGGGGCTGGTCACAGACCTTGGGTCTGGGTTACGTCGTTGACCCGCTGGTCAGCGTGGACATGCCCGGTTTCGCGAGCGTGCCGCTGGCTGAATACGTCCGGATACCCACATCGGAGACCGACAGCAGTCCCACCACCGAAGGCCCAGACAGCACCAACCTCGATCGCTAACCCATCGAGTCGGTGACGGTTAGCACCGTCCCGATTAGGGCTCGGGCTCGGGCTCGGGCTCGGGCTCGGGCTGGGGTTCGGGGTCTGGCTGCGGTTCTGGCTCGGGCTGGGGTTCGGGGTCTGGCTGCGGTTCTGGCTCAGGCTCGGGTTCGGGGTCTGGCTGGGGTTCGGGGTCTGGCTGGGGTTCTGGCTCGGGCTGGGGTTCGGGGTCTGGCTGGGGTTCTGGCTCAGGCTGGGGTTCGGGGTCTGGCTCGGCATCCGTAGGAGCAGGAGGATCGGTTACTTCCGGTGGGTCGACCCTCGGCCCGACCGGCTGCTCGTTGTTTTCGGGAGGTGCGTTTTCTCCAGGTGGCGTCGGCGCCCGCTGCGTGATCGTGGTGGTTTGCGTGATCGTGGGCACCGGGGACGAGGCAACGGTGAGGGTGACCTGCGTGTCGTAATCGACTTCGTCGCCGGCCTGCACCGACTGCTCCAAGACCGTGTTCGGCGAAGACTCGCTCGACTCGCGATAACGCGTGGCCGGTGCCAGGTTGAACTCTCGCAGCGTCACTATCGCGTCGCCTTGATTCTCGCCCACAACATCAGGGACCTCAGTCTTGCCACTGGCCACCGTGAGCACGACTTCTTCGTCGGGGGCCACGGAGTCGCCTGCGCCTGGGGACGTGGAAATAACCCGACCCTGCGCGAAATCGACATTGCTTTCCTCGTCGGTGTTTGAGGCCACCAGGATGTCGTCGTCCTCGAGCCGATCTCGGGCAGCCTCCTCGGTAAACCCTTCGACGTCGGGAATTTGGATGGCGTCGGGCCCGCTGGAGACGACCACGGTGACATCGGAGCCCTCGTCGACCTGCGTACTGGGTAGCGGATCTTGTTCGATCACCTCACCTTTGGCATCCGATGATTTGCGCAGCTGGATATCGGGCTCGAGGTTCGCGTCCCTCAGCGTCGTCTCGGCCAACTCTTGGGTCATGCTCACGACGGTCGGCACGGCGACGGTGACGGTGACGGGCTCGGGTTCTCCAGAGGGGGACAGCACCTGGAAGACCACGAAGGCCACAGCAGCGAGCGCCAACAAACCCAACGTGCCCAACACCCAATATCCGCCGGTATGCCGTTCCTCTGCCACCGGAAGCTCACCGGTTTGCTCGTGCTCGTCGTCAACGCGGGGACCACCAGAGCGTGTTGGCACGGCTTGCGTGGCAGCCCCTGCTGACGGGTCACCGAAGCCAGCTCCTGCCGCAGCGGCGGCTCCTCCCCACCCCGCTGGCGGCATACCACCTGGGCCCGCCGGGGCTTGATTGGCGGCTTGACGCGCGGCGTGTGCGTAGGTCGCGTTCGCGACGTCGCTGATCGGCGAGCCCGAGCGAGCAGCGATCAGGTCAGCCCGGAACTCCAACGCGCTTTGGTACCGCGTCTCGGGCGTCTTGGCCAACGCGTGCAAGGCAATCGCGTCGTACGGCTGCGGCAACTCAGTCTGGTACGTCGACGGGGGTTTCGGCGGCTCGCCCAAGTGCTGGTACACCAACGACACCGGGTCGCCTTGGAACGGTGTGCGACCACTGAGCAACTCAAAGAGCAAGCAGCCGGTCGAATACAGATCCGAACGAGCATCCACCGGGTTGCCCTGGGCCTGCTCGGGTGACAAGTAGCGGGCGGTGCCGAGCACGGCCTGCGTTTGAGTCATCGTTGCCGCAGTGTCCGCCAAGGCTCGGGCAATCCCGAAGTCCATGACCTTGACGGCACCACCACGGGTGAGCATCACGTTAGCGGGCTTGATGTCGCGGTGCACGATGCCTTTGGTGTGGGCGTAGTCGAGGCCAGCCAGCACCGAGGCCGTGATCCGAGCTGCTTCTTCGGGATCTAGCACTCGCTCATCGTTGAGCACGTCACGCAGAGTGCGACCTTCGACCCGCTCCATCACGATGTAGGGCACCCGAAGCGGGGCACCGCCGGACTCCCGGATTTCTTGCTCGCCGGAGTCGTAGACGGCCACGATCGCCGGATGGTTCAGCCCGGCCGCGGCTTGGGCTTCGCGGCGGAAGCGGGCCAAGAAGGAGGTGTCACGGGCGAGGTCATTGCGCAAGATCTTGATCGCCACGGCTCGTCCAAGGTTACGGTCGTGGCCGAGGTGGACCTCCGCCATCCCGCCACGCCCGATGAGCTCACCGACCTCATACCGGTCGCCCAAAACCCGAGTGGCGGTGAAGTCGCCATCAGCGCTGGCGTCGCCAGCCGGTGGGGTCTGATCGTTGGTGTCGTCGTCGCTCATGGTCCGATTCCTGCCTGCAGCACGGCGCGTCCAATCGGAGCGGCCACCCGACCGCCGCTCTCTCCGGTCCAGTCTCCGCTCGCGCTTTCGACCACGACGGCCATCGCGATTGCAGGGTCATCGGCGGGTGCGAACCCGGTAAACCATGCGTGTGCAGCGCCCTGATCTCCGAACTCTGCGGTCCCGGTCTTGCCCGCAACCTCCACCCCTGGGATCGCTGCGGCGCTGCCCGAACCGTTGTCGACCACTTCGACCATCATGTCGCGCAGGGCGGTCGCGGTCTCTTGGGAGATGGGGTTCGCAAACTCGGTCGGGTTGGTCTCGTTGATGACGTCGAGGTCTTCATCTCGCGCACTCTCGACCAGAAAGGGATTCATCTGGACACCTTGGTTGGCGATGGCCGCAGAGATCATCGCCACCTGCAGCGGCGTCACCCGCACCTCGAACTGTCCGATCCCGGTCAGGGCCAACTGGGCCGGGTCGACCTCCTCGGGGTAGACACTCGGGGTCACCGGCATCGGGATCTCCACCGACTGGCCGAAGCCAAAGGCCGAGGACTGTTCGCGCAGCGCGTCCGCGCCCAACTCACCCGCCAAGAAGGCCATCGACGTGTTGCACGAGACCCGGATGGAGTCGGCCAAGCTGACCTGGTCGGTGGGGCCGCAGGTAGCGCCCTCAAAGTTCGGCAACTCGGTGGTGGTGCCCGGCAAGGTGTAACGGCTCGGTCCCTCGAGCAGTGAATCGGGGGTGTACTGACCCGACTCCAACGCCGCTGCAGCCACGACCAACTTGTAGACCGAACCGGGTGGGTAAAGATCGCCAGCGATGGCGCGGTTGGTCAGGGGCTGGCCGTCATCGGTGTTGAGCGCCTCATAGGCCTCTTGGACCGCGCCGAGACGGTGCGACGACAGGTCATTCGGGTCGTATGCCGGGTGGCTAACGAGTGCGAGCACGGCACCGGTCTTGGGGTCCAGCGCCACCACCGCCCCGCGCCGGTCCCCGAGTGCATCCTCTGCGGCTTGCTGCACGTCAGGATCGACCGTCAACTCAAGGGCGGCCCCCGTGGGAGTAATCCCGGTGACCATGTCGACGAGGCGGCGGTAGAACAGCGAATCGTCGGTGCCCGCGAGCAGGGAATTCTCGGAGCGCTCTAGGCCCTGGTTGGCACCGTAGATGAAGGAGTAGTAGCCCGTGATGTGCGAGTAGAGGCGGCCTTCGGGGTAGTTCCGGGCCCACTCCAGTTCGTCATCGGTCTGCTCGGAGTCCGCGATGGCTGCACCGTCGACGAGGATCGCGCCCCGGTCTCGGCTGTAGTTCTCCAACAGCGTGCGCCGGTTGTTGGGGCGGTCGCCCAACTCATCGGCCTGCACAAACTGGATGTAGGTCGTGGCGAACAGCAACGAAGCAAACATCGCAAAGACGAGCACGGCTAGGCGGCGGATCGGAGTGTTCATCGGCTCGCTCGCAACTCGACCTCGGCGGGGTGGGCAGCCTCGGGGATGCGCTCGGACACGGGCCGTCGAGCGTGGTCAGAGATGCGCAACAGCAACGCGATGATGATCCAGTTAGCAATCAACGACGACCCCCCGGCCGATAGCAATGGCGTGGTCAGTCCGGTCAGCGGAATCACGCGGGTGATGCCGCCGATGACCACGAAGCACTGCAGGCCGATCGAGAACGCCAGCCCGGCGGCCAGCAACTTGCCGAAGCCCTCCCGCGCGCCAATCGCCGTGCGCAGGCCGCGTTCGACGAGCAGTGCGTAGAGCAACACCATCGCGAAGAGGCCGATCATGCCGAGCTCTTCGCCGAAGCTGGCGACAATGTAGTCACTGTTGGCGAAGTACGTTTCCTGCGGATAGCCCTCGCCGAGGCCGGTCCCGAAGAGGCCGCCGTGCGCCAAACCCATCAAGCCTTTGGCGACCTGATCGCTCAGGCCGGGCGAGAAGGGGTCGAGCCACAGATCGACTCGCGTTTGGACGTGGTCAAAGAGCACGAACGAGACGTAGGCCCCGAGACCGAACAGGGCTAAGCCGATGATGATCCAAGACAGGCGCTCGGTCGCGAGGTAGAGCATGGCCACGAAGAGGCCGAAGAACAGCAACGACGAGCCGAGGTCTTTCTGGGCGATCAAGATCAACGCCGACAAACCCCACGCCGCCAGCAGCGGCCCGAGGTCGCGCCCACGCGGGAGTTGAAGGCCGAGCACTCGGGTGCCGACCAGCGACAATGCGTCGCGCGTTTGCACTAAGTAGCCCGCAAAGAAGACGGCCAGCGCGATCTTGGCGATTTCACCGGGCTGGAAGGTGAAGCCAGCGACCTTGATCCACACCCGTGAGCCGTTGATCTCGTGCCCAATGATCGGGAGCATCGGCAGCAGAAGCAAAGCAAATCCGGTGGCCATCGCCAGGTAGGTGTAGCGGCGCAAGATGCGGTGATCGCGGATGAAGAACAGTACGGCTGCGGCGAGGATGATCGCCAGCGCGGTCCACATCAGTTGTCGGGTCGCTACACCCTCGGCCGCAACCCGGCCCTCACCGATGTCGATGCGGTGGATCATCACCAGGCCCAGCCCGTTGAGCAGGGTCGCGATCGGGAGCAGCAGCGGGTCGGCATACTGCGCCTTCCACCGGATCACCAGATGCAGCGCGAGCGTAATACCCAGGAATCCACCGGCCTGAGCCAACAGGTTGGCCGGGATCGTGCCGGACGTGGCGAGCGCGACGTTGACGTAGGCCGTGACGACAATGCCCACGGCGAACAACAGGAGAAACAACTCGGTCAGGCGCCCGGTGGGGGGCCGCACGTCGGTTACGGTGCTGACGCTCACGGCTCACACCCTTCCGGGAGGACGGTTTCGACCTGGCTGGGGTCCTGCTTGGTGTTGGCCGGCAGCGGCAGCGTGCGGTCGCCGGACGTCCCCAAGTTATCGGGGATGACGGGGATGGGCGTGCAGTCGACGGTGATCAACGAGCGAAGTTGCTCCACGATCGACGCGGCGTGGACCTCATCGTCGGCCGAGAGGGTCGCCACCACGCGATCTTGGTAGTAGGCGGGCAACTCGTCGGCGACGACGTCGGTGATCACCTTCGGCTCGGACAGCGTCCACGGCCCCAAGTCTTGCGCGACGCCCTGGAAGATGGTGATTCTGCCCTCGGCGACGCCGACGAAGTACTGCTGCTGACTCCACACGTAGGTGCCCCAGCCCACGGCGGCGATGACGGCGAGCGCGGCCACGGCGACGAGGGCGCGGCGCAACCACGCCCACAGCCCGGGCCGGGTTTCTTCGGCTAGTTCGGGCGCTTCGGGATGGCCTTGAGTATGCCGAGTCAACGCCGCCGCTTTGGCCGCGGGGCTGTCCCCGGAGGAGTCGCGCAGGTCAACGCCGCGGCGCTCGCTGGCCGCGCCCACGACCTGCGGACCGGTCGTCCCGTCACGCTCGACCACGTCGGCGACCACGACCGTGACGTTGTCGCGCGTGGCTGCCTTGAGTGAGATGGCGATGAGCCGGTCGGCAACGTCCCCGGGGCCCGCGTCGCTGCGCAATATCTGCGTGACGGTGTCTTCGGCGACGTAGTCGGTGACGCCGTCGGAGCAGATCATCAGGCGGTCGCCGGCGCGTACCTCGCGGATGGTCACGTCGGGCGCATCGTCGGTGCGGCCGGTCAGCACGCGGGTCACCAGAGAGCGCTGAGGGTGGTGCAGAGATTCTTCTTTGGTAATGCGGCCCTCGTCGAGGAGTTGCTGCACGAAGGAGTGATCTTTGGTGATCTGGGTGACCCGGGTGCCGCGCCGCAGAAACGCGCGGGAGTCGCCGATATTGGCGACCGCGAGTTTGTTGCCCGAGCGCAACATAGCGATGCAGGTCGTGCCCATGCCGCTCGCGTCGAGCGACTCGTGGCCCACCTCGGCGAGGCGATCGTTAGCCCCGAGGATGCTGTTCTTGAGCACGTCGACCATATCGTCGGCGCCGTCGGCCTCCCCGTCGAGGTGCACTAGTTCGCTGACGACCAGCGAACTGGCAACATCTCCCGCAGCGTGACCACCCATGCCGTCGCACAGCACCAACAACTCAGGCCCGGCGTAGGCCGAGTCCTCGTTGCGGGTTTTGCTGCCGAGACCGATGTGGGATCGGGCGGCATACCTTAGGGCAATGGCCATCGGCGCTTACCGACGCAGCTCGATGATGGTCTGACCGATCCGGATCTGCGCGCCGAGGTCGAGGCGAGCGCCGATGTCGATGCGGTGCTGGTTGACGAAGGTGCCGTTGGTGGAATCCAGATCGTCGGCATACCAGGCGTCTTGACCTGGGTAAACGCGCAGATGTCGCCCGGAAGCGAAGTCGTCGGTCAACACCAGACTGCACTCCGGGTTGCGCCCGATCAGCACGCCGGAATCTCCCAGCGGGACGGTGGTGCCGCGTAGTGAGCCGGCGACCACGGCTAGGCGGGTGGGCATCGATTTGGCCGAGCCCTTGGACTTGGGGGCCTTCGCCGTCTTGGCCTCTTTACGGTTGTTGGTGGCCCGGCTCAGCACCCGGGTGCCGTAGAGGTCCGAGCGCAGCGCGCCCACGATGGAGAAGACGAAAGCCCACAACAGGGCCAATAAGCCCAAGCGGACGACGTTGAGGGTCAACTCGCTCATCAGGTTGTGTCCAGATGGAACGCGATCGTGGTGTTACCGACGGTGATCCGGTCGCCGTCGTTCAGTTGCTCGGTGCCGATCTGATCCCCGTTGAGGTAGGTGCCGTTGGTCGATCCGGTGTCGCGGATCAAGACCTGCAGGTGTGACCCGTCGTGGCTGACCCGGATCTCCGCGTGGCGGCGGCTCACCCCGGGGTCGTCGACGACGACGCCAGCCGATTCGTCACGGCCGAGCGTGGTGACCGCGTTGGACAACGAGCGCCGTTCGCCGTTGACCTCTAGCCACGGGGACGGGCCTCGCAGGCCCTGGCGGGCTCGTCCGGCAGGTGGGGTCGTCGGTAAGGCGCGAGTGTGGCCAGATTCGTCGTCGCTCGGAGGTTGTGGCCGCTCGGGGCGTGGGTCCTGACGCTGCTGCGGCGGGTTGCGCGCGGGCACAGGTTGGGCGCGCTTGCCCTCCTTGGATGCCGGGACCACGCGAAAAATGCCGGTCTCGAGGTCGGTACCGTTGGTCAGGCGCACCACCATCGGCCCGGGCGAGGTGTACCGCTGCGAATCCGCGTGGTCCTCGGCGGCGGCTACCAGTTCGTTGGTCAACGCGCTGCTGTATGACGACAGTCGCTCAAAATCGCTGCTCGCCAACTCGACGGTGAAGACGTTGGGCACGATCGTGCGGCCCGGGCCGAGCACGGCCGCCCGCTCGTCCATGGCCCCCCGGATGTGTGAGGCGATCTCGACGGGCTGTACCTCGGCTTTGAATACCTTGGCAAAGGGCGCTTTGACGGCGCGCTCGATGCGCCGTTCAAGGGTCTCGAAGACTCCCATCGTCCACTCCTCTCAGTTGCAGTCGGCGTCACGGACGCTCAGTCTCAGGGCGATGTTATCTGCCGGTACTGGGCTATGGGTGCACATTGAGCAGCCTGGGGCACAGTATGTGGGTCTTCGGTGCTTGACGATGGCGACCGAGGGCTTGCTGCGTGTTAATCTTCTTCGGCACTCGCGCGAGTGGCGGAACGGCAGACGCGCTGGCTTCAGGTGCCAGTGTCCGAAAGGGCGTGGGGGTTCAAATCCCCCCTCGCGCACCCAGTGTTTTGAGTAAGGGCGCACCCATTGCGGGTGCGCCCTTCACCGTTTCCAAGACGGGATTTGCGCCATACGTTTGTGGCGTTAGAGCGCCAGAATCGTATGCCGCCGACTCGGGTGTGTCACTTGCGGCGGGCCAAGCCGTGCTCGTGGGCGAAGACGACGATCTGCACCCGATCTCGTAGTCCCAGTTTGCGCAGGATGGCCCCGACGTGAGTCTTGACCGTCGATTCGCTGGCGAAGACCAAGCGGGCGATCTCGGCGTTGGACAACCCCCTCGCGACCGCGTCGAACACCTCGCGTTCCTTGGCGGTCAGGCTCTCGAAGGCGGCGGGCAGCGTATGCCGACTCTGGAACTCCCCTTCCAGCAGCGTCGCGAGATCGCCCGGAGACAGCACCGCGTTGCCCCCGTGCACCGTGCGGATCGCCTCGGTCAGCATCTGTGGGGTGGCGTCTTTGAGCAGAAAACCGCTGGCACCGTACCGGATCGCGGTGGCCGCCCGATCGTCGAGATTGAACGTAGTCAAGACGATGACCCGCACCGGCCGCTTGCGCCCGGCAGCCCGCTCAGGCGCGAAGATCGCCTTCGTCGCCTCCACCCCGTCCATCTCCGGCATCCGAACGTCCATCAGCAACACGTCAGGCTGGTGTTCCTGGGTTAACGCCACCGCGCGTGCGCCATCGGGGGCCCCCGCGACGACCTCCATGTCGGGCTGGGCGTTGATCACGACGGCGACGCCTTGGCGGAAGAGCTCTTGGTCATCTACCAGTAGGACCCGGATCCGCGTGGGGTCGGTCATGATTCGAGTGGCAGCCAGGCGGTGGCGGTGTAGGTTTCGCTGTTTGTATCTACTTCTGCGCTTGCGTCGGATGCACTTCGGCGGCGGACATCGAGGTGACCACCAACCGACTCGAGTCTGCGCTGCATACCGCCCACTCCCGTTCCATCGGTGTGCTCGTCGTGAAGTGTGGTGCAGGAGTTGACGACCTCGATCCGCAACTGGCTGTCCCAGTGACGTTCGACCGTGATCGGCAGGTCTCGCTGACCGTGGCGCAACGCGTTAGTCAGCATCTCCTGCAGCACCCGGTAGGCCACCGCATCGCGCTCGGGCGGCAGCGGCCGAGGTATGCCGAAGACGCTCGACCGCACGTCGGAACCGGCACTACGGACCCCTTCGATGAGCGCATCCATCCCACCGGCGGCGATCGACGTCGTCGACGCCCCGTCGCGGGTGGCCCCCAGCACGTCGCGCACATCCTGCAACGACTCGCGGGCGGTCGTGGCGATGTCGGCCAAGACTCGTTTGTGCTCTTCGGTGCTCTCCGCAGGTAGGAACTGGGCCGATTCGGCCTGCGCGAGGACGACGGCCAAGGAGTGACCAACGACGTCGTGGACCTCGCGCAGCCATCTGTGCCTGATTGGCTCGCAAATGGGCGATCTCCTGCGCCTGCTGCTCCCCCGCCCGGGCCACCACCGCGACTTGCTCGGACTCAGCGGTCTTCGCCTGACTTCGAAGCAGTAACCCCACCAGCCAAGGTATGCCGAGGATCGCAGCCAGGATGATCGCGTATTGCATGTACTGCCACACGGTGAAGGCGTAGGAGTCTTGGGGGAGCGCTTCTCGTACCGAGTACCAGCCCGAGATCAGTTCTGACCCCAAATACACCGTCATTAAACCGACCAGAAGGACGATCGAGACTCCACTGAGCCGCACGAGGGTCGGACGGCCGTACCGGGTTGTCCCGAAGGCGGTAATACCCATCATCAAGAATGCGTCGTGTAACGCGAAGTCCAAACCGAAATACAGGCCAGCGACACTGAGACCGACGGCGATCAACAGCAAGGCGAGACCCAGACCGGGGGCTTTCCGAAAGCAGATCGCCGACACGATGAATATCGCCGCCACCGCGAGGGTGAGCGGGTCTGGTCCGAATTCCGGAAAGGTCGACTCGCCGAGCGTGGGTAGCCACAGCGCCGCCCCAAGGACGGCCACGGCGAGCTCGGGCAACCACGGGGCGAGCGGGTTGCCCACGTTTTCTGCGCGGGTGACCGCCACATCGTCTTGTGGTTGCGCAGGCTGTGACCGCTGCTGAGTGTCCATGTTCTGCAGAGTATGAGCGCACCCATGCCGTGTACATCCACCTCAGGTGCCGATGTATTGGCCGCACGAACGATTAATGACCCGTGGTTTGCGCGTCCTGGCGCTCAAACCACAGGTCACTCATCGGTGATTTCAGCGTTCCAACTTTTTTGGATCAACCGTAGGGCTTCCTCGACGTCGGGGCGTTGGGCGCTGGCGTTGCGGTGCACGGCATACAGACGACGGGTCGGTGCCCCCTGCAGCGGCAAAGCTACGACCCCTGGCGGCAACTCCCCCCGCCCTAGCCTCGGCAGCAAACAGATCCCGAAGCCTTCGAGCACCAACCGCAGGCGCGTGGCCATGTGTTCGACGGTGGCCCCAATGCGATAGGACAGCCGGTGGGCATCCAACGACTGCAGCAACCAATCACTGAAGACCCCAGGCATGTCGTCGATCCAGACCTGATCATCGAGTAGCGCGAAGTCGAGTCCGTGAGGGCCCACGGTGAAGGGGTGATCGTCGCGCAGCACCACGTCGACTTGGTCCAGACCGATCGGGCGGTCCATGACGCCGTGCTGCAACCGAACGTGGCGGTCCGTCCAGTCATGCACCAACGCCAGATCGACCTCACCGCGACGCACCGCCGCCACCGACTCGCCGGGGTTGAGCTCGAAGAGGGTGACTTCGAGATTGGGGTGCTGGTCCCGCAACGCTGTTGCGGTCGGGATCAACAACCCCCGGAAGCCCGTCGGGAAACTCGCCAGTGACAAAGAGCCCGAGACCAAGCCGTCGAGCATCTCCAGATCGGAGCGGGCGCGTTCGTCGAGGTCACGCATCTGCTGGGCCAGTCGCACCAACACCGTCGCGGCATCGGTGGGCACATTGGCGCGTCCCTGACGGTGCATGATCGGTTGTGGCACGTCGTGTTGCAGCCGCCCCAGCTGTTGGCTGACCGCCGAGGGCGTGCAGCCCAACCGATCGGCAGCCCCAAGCACCGTCCCCTCCTCAACGACCGCTTGCAGAGTCAGTAGGTGCTCGGGATTAAACATGTAGCAATTCTTACACGAATACTTGATTTAATGTGACTTGTCCTTATCTGTGCCAGGGGGCAAAGTAGTCATTGCATCACCCGCTGGGGGGACATAAACCACAGTCACCAAACACAAGGAGCACTTCACATGATCGCTGCAGTTTCACTCGTCGCACTCTCCGCCACGTCCGTCTACGCCTTGGGCCGCACCCGCCGCACTGCCGGGGCTGGCGTCGACTTCGTCCCGAGCATGGGCCGCGGAGTGAAGACCTTCGCCGACACGGGCGCCAACATGCGTCCGATCGAGCAGTTGCGCAAGTAGTTCTTGACCTAGTTCATCGGCCGGTGTCGCGAATGCGGCGCCGGCCGATGAGTGTCCCAACGCCTCCCGCCACGATCGCTGGAAAGGTCACGAGCGAGGCAAAGAGCGGAACGACCGCCACCATGTCGCGCCATAGTGAGCCGAGATGACCAGAAACGATGGTGGCCAAGAAGGTTGCCATGACGGCTAGGAGGATCCCTACGCCGATCCACCTAAAGATATGGCGGTCGAGGGTTGTCGAGGTTCCGTCGATATAACCCCAAACCAGAGCACCAAAGATGACCGGCGTTAAGAGCAATAGGCCGCCGACGTTGCTGGTGTTGCCGTTTCCCGGGACGACAAGAAGCACAGCCAACACGATGGCATACAGACCAAAAAGCACCAGCGTGCGCAGCAAAACCTTCATCGCCCAAGAGTACGTATGGCCAACAATACGTATCGGCGGACCTACGTCAGCATGGCGTAGAAAACCACGAGGCTCGGTAACGCCATTGCGCCAACGACCATCAATGCAATCAATCGCTGCCGCTTGGCGCGCCGTTCGCGCCACTGCTCTTCGGGCTCGTCAAGCCACGTGCTCATGGTCTCCTCCATATATCGGCAACCCGAGCACTCTACGACGGGGAACATCGAGGCACCCCACGTGGGTTCACAGTGCATGCCCGCGCCGCGCCCCACCCGTCTTTTGCTGGTCGGGGCAGGTCATACCCATCTGCACCTGATCAAGAACGGACAGAAACTCCACTACGCCGGGTATGCCGTCACGCTCCTCGCGCCCTCACAGTTCCGATATAGCGGGGTGGCCTCAAGCAGCGCCACCGGCGCTCTGCCGAGCGACATCGGCGTCGTCGATGTCGCGGCCCTAACCGGTAGTGCGATCGCTCACCACGCGGGCCAACTGGTGGACCTCGATGGTGTCGGGTCGGCAGGTGGGGAGCGTGCCGCCACAAAGAATCGCGCGCTGACCGACGACGGGACGTGGTTGGATTTCGACGTGCTGTCGGTCAACGTCGGCAGCGTTGCCGCTCGCCACGACATCGAAGCGACGGACGAGGTGTGGGCCAACGACGTGCTGAGCGTCAAACCTCTGGAGCAACTGCGGGACTTGAACGCTCGAATCGCGTCGGCGGCAACCTGCGGGGGATCGCCCGTGCGGGTGACGCTGATCGGCGGTGGACCCACTGCTACGGAACTCGCGGGCAACCTCCTGCGCGGCGACGGGGTCGAAGGGTCGCCGGCGCTGCAGGTCACGGTGATCGAGGCTTCGGAGTCGTTCATGTCCTACCTTCCGACCCGCGCCCAGCGGCGCCTGCTCGCCCTGCTGCGTCGCCGGGGGGTGCGACTGATGACCGGCCACTCGGTACGGCGCATCGACAGCGACCGCGTTGTCCTGGACGGTCGCGCGGTCGTAGAGCACGACGTCGTGGTATTGGCCACCGGTTTGGTCAGCCCCGTGCTCCTTGGCGCCGTGGGACTGAGCGATCACGAGTCGGCGGCGGACGGCATACCGGTGCGGGCGACGTTGCAGCATCGCGACCACGACGATATCTACGCGGTCGGAGACTGCGCGCACTTCATGGCCCAGCCGCTCGCGAAGATCGGGGTCTACGGCGTACGGCAAGGCCCGGTGCTGCTGGAGAGTTTGCTGGCGAGGGCGGCCCGCGAGCCGCTGCCCGAGTTCACCCCGCAGCGTCACGCGTTGCAGGTGCTCGACCTCGGCGGCGGAATGGGATTGGCGACCAGGGGGCCGTGGTGGTGGATGGGTCGAGCCGCGCTGCGACTTAAACGCCGGGTCGATCGTCGCTGGTTGGCGCAGTATCAGTAGCGCTCAGCGTTCGCGGCGACGCACCAGGTGCCCGACCACATCGGGGATCCACATCGTCTCGCCGCGCATCCACCGGGCGGCGACAATGTTGCTCGGCACGAGCATGAACATCGCGCGATCACTCTCGACCAACCCCAGATCGGTGCCGTAAACGTCGCTGACCAGGCGCCACTCGAGATCGGTGTGCCGCGCGAGGTGCTCACCGATCCCGGCCGCGAATCGCTGCACGATCGCAGAGTGGTCGGCGGCCTTGGTGGCGGACCATTCTTGGTATGCCGCATCTAGACCGTTCGTCAGCGAGGCCAGGTCGTCGACATCAACGCCCGCGTCGGTCAAGGCCTGCAGGTGCCTGCTGATCTCTTCGCGGTCCGCCTCGCGCAGCGGCTGAGCGGGTGTGCGCGGTATGCCGTCTTCGTCGCGCTCGACGTCTGCGCGAGGCGTCGGCGTAGGCGTGGTGCTGGCGGTCTTGGTGCGAGTGAACAGGCCCATGCCCTAAGACCCTAGCGGGGCAGGTCGCACTGTGTTGCGCACGGCCAAGCCCAAAGACGACCCCACCAGCAAGCCCAGTGCGATGGCGACGATAACTCCGGCGACGTCGAGGCCCGTGGCGATGATGGCGCCCTGATCGGCGATCAAGGTGGTGACGCCGAGCAGCCCCAGACTCCCCGGAACCAGTAGCCAAAAGGCCGGTAAGAACAACACGAGCCGGGCTAGTTGGGGACGCACCAACTCCACCAAGGTGGCCCCCATGCTGGCCGCGACCGCGCCGAGGAATCCGCCGAGCACCGGCGACCCCACGGCATGACCCAACGATTGGGCGCTAAAGGCCATCAGCAACACCAGCAGAACCCAACCCAGCATCGTCCATTCGACCCCCTCCATGCCGCTGATGCCGAGGCCGATCAGCAACAGCCCAAGGGGAGCGGCCCACCAGCCGATGGTGTCAACGCGGACGTTCATCATCATCTCGGTGGGCACGCTCAGGATGGTCGTGGCCGCGATCAGGCCAAGCGCGAAAAGGCCCAGCTGCACGGTGCCGTAGGCCAGCCGTGATGCGCCGGCCATCATGTGACCGGCCGCAAGCTCCGACATACCGGTCACGATCAGGGCACCGGGCAACAACGCGGCGATCGGCGGCAACACGGTGCGCATCGGCCCTTCGATCCATCCCGCGTTGGCCGCGACAAAGACGATGACGGTCACGATAAACGCCGCCAACGTGGGCAGCAACGTGGCCACCACCTGCACCCGTTTGGCTACCGCCATCAAGGTATTCACGGCCACGGCGCTCGCAGCCACCGCAGCGACGTTGGGCCACCCCGGTTGGAGGATGAGGCCGATCCCGACAGCGACCAGAATCCAGGCGATCTGCGTCAGCCAGACTGGATAGCGCGGTGGTTTGGCTCGCAGGGTCCCCAGTTGAGCGAACGCTTCGCTCGGCGTGAGGTCGGCGGACACCAGTTGGGCTCGGATGCGGCGTACTTCACTCGTTTGGTCCAGACGGATAGACCCGGTCATGGACTCGAAGACCGCCGGGTCACCGCTGCGCAGCGACATGGTCAGGCCCGTGGGCCCGGCGCCTACCTGCAGGTCGGCATAGCCCAGACGCACCCCGACCTCGATGAGTTCCTGCTCGATCTCGTTGACGGGCTGACCGGTGGCGATCATGGCTGCGCCCAAGCGCGCGAGCAGGGCGCGCGCGTCCGCCTCGGCATCCAGTGGCGCGCTCAGAGAATCCACATTCGTCAGTCTCTCAGGCGAAGTGTCGTGGCCGGCGCACGCTTTTGCTGGGCGTATGAGTGCGACTGGCAGTCAAGTGCCAGGAGAACGCGTCGCCTCCCAACTCAGGGCGGGATGTACGTCCGACACCCTCAGCCCGCGATGCCGCGTCGCGAATAGCGGTGGCTATCAGGACTCGTAGCGCTGTCGTGCTTCCTCGCCGAAGTGCTCGTGCGTCCACGCAAGGATCGAAACGATGTCGTCTTGAGCAGCATGACTTAGGCGATACCCGGCCATCAACCAGCCGGCGCCGTCTGTGCTGCTCGGAGCCCAAGTTCTCCGATGAAGTCGTCGAGGTTTTCATCGGCGATGTCATCGAAGGCTCCCGTACTTACGTCCGACCAACCGTGCTCAGCGGCGCAACGCAGGGCAGCAAGCCGTGCCGCATCCTCGGCCACCTGGCGTTCCAAGAGGCGGAGGCCTTCGCGCAGCACCTCGCTCGCGTTCTGATAGCGCCCCGATTCCACCATGGACTTAACGAGCTCGTGCTGGTGCTGACTCAGGACTACGTTCCTTGTGGCCACTACGACACCTCCATTGGCGTTATATGCCAACTAAGCATAGTCACTGCGGCGTCACCCCGCACGCCCAAAACACCGGTATGTCGCCGAGGTCTTCGCTCGTGCTTGAGTTGAGACTCACTGAGCCCACCTGAAGTAGACCTGTTGGCCCGGTCGTAATTGTGCGGCTCGGTCCATGTCGGCCGAAACCACCACCGCAATGACGGGGTAACCGCCGGTCACCGGGTGGTCGTTGCCGAACAGCACCGGCTGGCCGTCGGGTGGCACCTGGATTGCCCCGCGCACCATGCCTTCACTCGGCACCTCCTTGTCGGCGTATGCAGGCGCGCGGGTCAACGCCTCGCCCTGCAGTCGCAGACCAATGCGGTTACTTCGATCCGAGACCTCCCAGAGGCGATCGGCCCATCGGTCGGCGTCGGCAAACCAGTCGACGCGCGGCCCCGGCAACACCCGCAACGTCACCTTCCCGCTGGGCGGCAGCGGCACCGGCGCCACATCCACGTTGGGGTAGCGCCCTTGGTAGTCGCCGACGGTGAGCAGCGTCCCGGCAGCCACCGGGTCGGGCCCCAACCCGGAGAGCGTGTCGGTGGATCGGGAGCCCAGCACCGACGGCACGTCCCAGCCCCCACGCACGGTGAGGTAGGTCCGCAACCCAGCGGTCGGCATACTCAAGCGCAGTTCTTGCCCGTCCCGCAGGTCGAGCAACGCCGCGTGGCCCACCGCTGCCCCGTCGACACGGGCCTGGGCATCGGCGCCAGTCAACACCACGGTCATCGACCCGTGCGCGCGTGCCACCAACCCACCAAAGGTGATCTCCAGACCCGCCAAACCCGACTCGTGAGCCACCAGCCGGGCGCCCAGCTCGTAGGCAGATCGGTCCGCGGCCCCGGCGCGCCCGACGCCGATGGACGCCCAGCCCAGGCGGCCCGCGTCTTGCAGCAAGGCTTGCGGTCCGGAGTCAAGAATCTCCAGGGCGCTCATGCTTCTTCCGCCTGCTTGAAGTGGACCAACGACCCCGGTTGCAGCAGCGAGGGCGGGTCGACGCTCTCATCCCACATCGCGGCATCCGTGCGCCCGATGAGTTGCCACCCGCCGGGGGACGAGCGCGGGTAGACGGCGCTGAACTCACCGGCCAGACCGACTGATCCGGGCGGCACCGAGGTGCGCGGCTCGGAGCGACGGGCGACCTGCAATCGGGGATCGCCACCGCTGAGGTAGGCAAACCCGGGCGCAAAACCGAAGAAGTCCACCCGCCACGTGCTGCCCGTGTGCGCCTCGATGACCTCGTCGCGGCTCAGGCCGGTTGCTTGCGCCACGTCGTCCAGGTCGTCACCGTCGTAGGTCACCGTGATCTCGACGCACTCCCCCTGGCTTGTGTCGTCCGTGCTTTCGGGCTCGGCGAGCGAGGCAGCGAGATCGACAGCGGCCTGAACCAGCGCAGTGAGGTCGACGCCTGGGTGGGTATGCAGCAGCACCGTGCGCGCGGCGGGCACCAGATCGATCACCTCGCGGAAGGGATCAGCGTCGGCTTCGGAGCAAGAGCGTTGATCGAGACGTTCGCGTAAGGCGTGGTGTAGCGCTAGGACGGATGCGCTGTCGGGGACCTCGAGCAACACCGCCGCATCGCCCATGGGCAGGGCTGTCGCGGTGATCATGGGCTCGGCACAAACGCTTCGATGGTAATCCCTGCGCTGCGCAGGCTGGCGGCGACCGCGCTCGCCATCTCGACCGCCCCCGGGGAGTCGCCATGGGTGCAGATGGATTGCGCGTCAACGGTGATGTCGGTGCCGTCCTCGCAGGCCACCAGACCTTCGGTGACCAAGCGCACCATGCGGGCAGCCACGTCGTCGGGGTCGCTCAACAGTGCCCCCCGTCGGCCGCGGGGGACGAGCCTGCCGTCCGCGGTGTAACCCCGGTCGGCGAACGCTTCGGTGACGGTCGGCATACCCGCAGCCTCGGCGATCCGCAGCGAAGCCGCACCCGCTTGCCCCAGCAACGGCAACGTCGCGTCGTATGCCGACACGGCCTCGACCAGCGCTCTCGCCTGATCGTCGTGATCGGTGACTGCGTGATAGAGCGCCCCGTGCGGCTTGACGTACCGCACCCGCGTGCCCGCTACCCGACACATCGCGTCGAGGGCCCCGAGTTGGTAGAGCACGTCGGCGGTCAACTCAGCCGGCTCCATGGCCATGAATCGCCGGCCAAAACCGGCGAGATCGCGATAACTGACCTGGGCACCGATCACGACCCCGCGTTCGGCCGCTGCCGCGCAGGTGCGTTGAAGGGTCAGAGCGTCGCCCGCGTGGAAGCCGCAGGCCACGTTGGCGCTGGTGATGAGGTCGAGCATGGCCTCGTCGTCACCGAGGCGCCAGGTGCCGAAGGACTCGCCAAGATCGGCGTTCAGGTCGATGCTGCTTCGGAGCGCCATGCCCCACCCTCTCAGGTGAGGTCCGCTTCGCTAGGCCAGGTCGCGCGACAAGTTCTGGCCGGCGGCCTGCAACAAGGGAACCGCCTTGTCGATGACGTCATCACCCATGCGGGTGGCGGGGCCGGACACGGAGATCGCGAGGGGGGTCGGCACACCGAGCACCTGCACTGCCACACACCTCACCCCCAGTTCCTGTTCGCCCTCATCGATGGCATACCCGGTCTTGGCGGATTGGCGCAGGGTGGTGATGAAGTCTTGGGGGGTCGTGATGGTGGTGTCGGTGTGGGCCGGCATGCCGGTGCGTCGTAGGAGGTCGAGAACGTCGCTCTCGGGCATGGTCGACATGATGGCTTTGCCGACCGCCGTGCTGTGCGGCAGGACACGTCGACCCACTTCGGTGAACATCCGCATGGACTGTCGCGACTGGGCCTGAGCGACGTAGACGATCTGATCCCCTTCGAGCATGGCCAAGTTGGCAGACTCGCCTAAGTCATCGACGAGTTTCTGCAGGTAGGGGCGGGCCCAGACGGTCAGGGTGGCGGCTGCGCTCTCGCCCAAGCGGGTCAGCGCTGGGCCGAGGATGTACTGGCGGTTGGAGTCCTGGCGGACGTAGCCCAACTCGACCAGGGTGCGCACCAGGCGGTGGATCGTGGGCAGGGGCAACTCGGAGCTCTCGGCCATTGCGGATAGACCCATGGTGCCGCCGTGGTCAGCGATGGTCTCCAACAGCATGAACGCGCGCTGGATGGACTGCACGCTGCCGGGACGTGTAGCAATGGGTGTGACGGCTGATGCTTGAGACATGAGACTCCAAGTGTGCGGGTAGTAACTTATTTTCGCATGGTGGATGATCACGTTCTCACAACAGATCCTCTCGAGATCGCTGGACTTTCCGTCTAGCAAATAGTAATATCCACATGTCGGAATCTACGAGAGAGAGAGACAATGGCGAACACGAGTCCTGGATATGCCATCACGGTCCGCGTGGAGGCACCCTCTGCATCGGGTGCCACCAGCGGGCTTGTCTCCGCTGTCAGCGGCGCTGGGGGGTCGCTGACTGCTCTAGACGTCGTGGAATCCCACGCCGACCGGGTTGTGGTGGATGTCACGTGTGACGCGACGGATGCGGACCACGCAGAGCAGATTAACCAAGCTCTGGCCCGAGTGGAAGGGGTGACGGTCCGCAAAGTCAGCGATCGCACCTTCTTGCTGCACCTCGGTGGCAAGCTCGAAGTCCACGCCAAGGTCCCGCTCAAGAACCGCGATGACCTCTCCCGTGCCTACACCCCGGGCGTGGCCCGCGTATGCATGGCGATCTACGAAAACCCAAAAGACGCGCGCCGCCTGACGATCAAGCGCAACACCGTCGCCGTGGTCACCGACGGCTCGGCCGTGCTGGGTCTGGGCAACATCGGCCCCGCCGCTTCCCTTCCGGTGATGGAGGGCAAGGCCGCACTCTTCAAGCAGTTCGCCGGAGTCGACGCCTGGCCCGTGTGTTTGGACACCCAAGACACCGAAGAGATCATCATGATCGTTAAGGCGCTCGCTCCGGCCTACGGCGGCGTGAACCTTGAAGACATCAGCGCCCCCCGGTGTTTCGAGATCGAGCGACGACTGCGCGACGAGTTAGACATCCCGGTCTTCCACGACGATCAGCACGGCACCGCGATCGTGGTCCTCGCCGCGCTGGTCAACGCGCTTCGGGTGGTGGACAAAAAGATCGAAGACATCTCGGTCGTCGTCAGTGGCGTCGGCGCGGCCGGCAACGCGATCATTCAGTTGATCCGCGCTCAAGGCGTGCAGGACATCGTGGCCTGTGGCCGCAACGGGGCGGTCCACCAGGGCCAAGAGGGCCTGGACCAGGACCGTCAGTGGATCGCCGACAACACCAACGCGGCTGGCAAGACCGGAACGCTTAAAGAGGTTCTCGTCGGTGCCGACGTGTTTATCGGGGTTTCCGCGCCCAACTTGCTCGACGGCGACGACATCGCCGGGATGGCCGACGATGCCATCGTCTTTGCGATGTCCAACCCCGACCCGGAGGTCGACCCTATTGCCGCCCGGGAGCACGCGGCGATTGTGGCGACCGGTCGCAGCGACTTCCCGAATCAGATCAACAACGTGCTGGCCTTCCCCGGCTTCTTCCGCGGGATGCTCGACGCTGGGACCAGCGAGATCACGCTTGAGATCATGTTGGCCGCAGCGACGGCCATCGCGGACACTGTCCGGCCCGATGAGTTGAACGCGAGCTATATCGTGCCGTCGGTGTTCGACCCTGACGTCGCTCCTGACGTCGCTTCGGCGGTGCGCAAAGCCGCTGAGGCCACACAAACGTCTTCATCGCACTGAACTTCATCACCACCTAAGCACCACTACACGAAAGGTCACAGACGTGGGAGTCAACATCATCGGCGGCGACACCGGCATCGAGGGTCAGGACGACATCCTGAGCCCAGAGGCACTGGACTTCGTGGCCACGCTGCAACGCACGTTCGGTGCTCGCCGCGACGAATTGCTCGCCGCTCGGGAGACGCGTCAGGCTGAAGTCGAGAAGACCCACCGGCTGGACTTCCTCACCGAGACCTTAGAGGTGCGCACCGGCGACTGGCAGGTTGCCTCGGCACCCGATGACCTGCAGGACCGCCGCTGTGAGATGACCGGCCCCACTGATCGCAAGATGACGATCAACGCCCTCAACTCGGGCGCGCGCGTGTGGTTGGCCGACATGGAAGACGCCAGTACCCCGCACTGGGGCAACGTCGTCGGTGGCCAGGTCAACCTGCGTGACGCCATCCGGCATGACATTAACTTCACCAACCCCGAGGGTAAGCAATACGCCCTACGCACCGACGCGCCCTTGGCCACGATCGTGGTGCGCCCTCGTGGGTGGCACATGAACGACAAGAACTTCTTGGTCGACGACGCCCCCACGGTCGGTGCGCTGGTGGATTTCGGTCTCTACTTCTTCCACAACGCGGCCGAGTTACTCGAGCGCGGCAGTGGCCCGTACTTCTACCTGCCGAAGATGGAGTCTCACCTCGAGGCCCGGCTGTGGAACGACGTGTTCGTGCACGCTCAGGACGCACTCGGCATACCTCAGGGTTCGATTCGCGCCACGGTGCTCATCGAGACGATCCCGGCTGCGTTCGAGATGGAGGAAATCCTCTACGAACTGCGTGATCACGCCTCGGGTCTGAACGCTGGCCGCTGGGACTACCTCTTCAGCATCATCAAGTACTTCCGTGCGTCCGGCCCGGAGTTCGTGCTGCCGGACCGCGCCACGATCGGCATGACCACCCCCTTCATGCAGGCGTATGCCGAGTTGCTGGTCGCCACCTGCCACCGACGCGGAGCGCACGCGATGGGCGGGATGTCCGCGTTCATCCCGAGCCGCACTGACGAGGCGATCAACGAGCGCGCCTTTGCCAAGGTGTTAGAAGACAAAAAGCGCGAGGCCTCGCAGGGATTCGACGGTTCGTGGGTGGCTCACCCGAGCTTCGTCAGCACCTGCACGGAGATCTTCGATGAGGTGCTCGGCGACAAGCCGAACCAGATCGATAAGCCTGCCGTGGACGCCGGCGACACGACGGCCGAGCAGTTGCTCGACTTCTCCAGTGCCACCGGGTCGATCACCCGCGAAGGCCTGCGCGGCAACGTCGACGTGGGTCTGCGCTACATCGAGGCGTGGCTGGGTGGCCTTGGGGCTGTGGGTATCCACAACCTGATGGAGGATGCGGCCACCGCCGAGATTTCGCGCTCGCAGATCTGGCAGTGGGTGCGCAACGAGTCCACGCTCGAAGACGGCACGGTCATTACAGCGGAGTTGGTGCGCGAGGTGCTCGATGCCGAAATGGCCAGCATCAAGGACGCTGACGAGGGTGCCAGCAGCAAGCACCTCGACACGGCCCGCGAGGTGTTCGAACAGGTGGCCCTCGGTGAGGAGTTCGTGGACTTCTTGACCGACCCGGCCTACGACGCAGTCGTGGCTCGATGACGTCAACCGCGGTGACCGCATCGACCCTCGCCGATCTGACCGGTCAACTCGACGCGGATCTGGCGGCCTCTGATGCTGCGTTGGTCGCGGGCTTTCCCGGTGACCGTGGGGTGCGCCAGCCCCTGCACACCGTCTACGTGCCGGGCCACCTCTACCACGCTGACCTCATTACCGAGTGGGGCCAGCGTGCTGCAGAGGCGCTGGCCGAGAACGGCGGCGACATTGAGTCGTTCGCTGCGGCAACGGGTCTCGACGCCACCCTCATGGCAGACCTCTACCCGCGGATTCAGGCGAAGCTAGACAGCGAGCCCATCGAAGATCTGCGTATCGACTTCGAGGACGGCTTCGGTGACCAGGGTGACGAGGCCGAGGACGCTGCCGCCATTGCTGCTGCTCGGGCCTTGACGGCCAGCCTGGCCGCTGGGACTGCGGCACCGTTTTGCGGGATTCGGTTCAAGTCGTTTGAGGCCGCCACTCGGCACCGCGGTCTGCGCACGCTGGACGCGTTTGTCGGCGAGATGGCGCGCGGTGGGGCCATCGGCGACGGTTTCTTGCTGACGCTGCCCAAGGTCACCGCGATCGAGCAGGTCTCGGCGATGGCGAAAGCCTGCGACTGGCTGGAGGCCACCTACGGGTTGGCTGCTGGCCGGCTCGGGTTTGAGATCCAGGTGGAGACCCCTCAGTCGATCGTCGGCATGGACGGCACCGTTGCCGTGTCCCGGATGATCCAGGCTGCGGCCGGTCGTTGCACCGGGTTGCACTACGGCACCTACGACTACTCGGCCTCCTGTGGCATTGCTGCGGAGTACCAGAGCATGGAGCACCCGGCGGCCGACTTCGCCAAGGCGTTTATGCAGGTCAGTGCGGCCGGGACGGGCGTCTTCGTCTCTGACGGCTCGACCAACATCCTGCCCGTCGGGGATGCCGCTGCGGTGCACGGAGCCTGGGCTCTGCATACTCGATTGGTGCGACGTTCCCTGGAGCGCGGTTTCTATCAGGGCTGGGACTTGCACCCGGCCCAACTGCCCACGCGGTATGCGGCCACCTTCGCCTTCTACCGCGACGGTTTCGACGTGGCTGCTGCTCGGCTGCTGGCCTACACCGGCGGCGGCGACTCCCAATACATGGACGAGCCCGCTACGGCTACGGCTTTGGCCGGGTTTGTGCTGCGCGGCATCGAGTGCGGTGCCGTCTCCGAAGAAGAAGCCACTTCGCGCAGCGGCAACAGTCGTGCGGACTTGTCGGTTCTCGCTAAGCGCAAGGTCGCCGCAAGCGCCTGACGCGTTGAGAACGGGGTCTGCCGCCTGTGGTGCCTCGGCACGTCGGGCCAGCGTCAGATGTCGCAACGACCGGTGCTCAACCTCGTGCCTGATTTTTCGGGCCACGAGTTGCCACTCGTAGTCCCTCCCTGTCACAGTCGCCGGTCGGTCAGAAAGCGACCGGCGGAACCAGGCCAGACCCTGGCGAAAGGTCGAGACATGGATACATCTCGACGGGTTGATTGTGGTTGACGAGCGTTCGGGATCACCCCCATACTTAATGGGTAGACTTAATTATGATTAAGAGGTGAGATGACGGATGTCCATAGTTTTCGGCCCCGACCCCGTGACTATCGCAGTCAAGACTGTCATGGACCGTCTTCGGGCTGGTGACACCGCAGACTCCCAGGACGAACGACAGGTCGTTGACCTCAAAGAAGAGCACGGGCGTCGAGGCCGGGACGGCATTGTCGGCCCCAGCAATCCGCAAAACCAGGCAGCAGCCAAAGAACTCGCCGGGGCTGCTGCTTGCATGGCGAACACGCCCGGCGGAGGTGCCCTCATCGTCGGTGTTGCCGACAACGGGCGCGTCATAGGAACGCAATTGGATTGTGAGTGGCTCCGACATCGCATCTACGAACTGACATCGCGCGCTCTGACGGTTGACGTGAGCGAGCACCTCATCACTGACGAGCGCGTCTTGGTCATGACCATCCCCCGCGCGATCGAACCAATCGTCTACGACGGCAAGATCCGATGGCGAGTGGCGGCCAACTGCGTGGAGGTCGACCACAACACCTGGCATGCCAAGCGGCTGGCCCACCTCAACTACGACTGGTCGGCCCAAGAGTCGACCGTAGCCGTATCGGAGGCATCTCCGTCCGCGATCGAGATTGCCCGCCGGTTTCTCGACGATTCGGGCGAGTCCCATGCCAGCGAGTTGTCGCGAGTCGAGCCCGCAGACCTCTTGCGGCGTCTCAACGTGGTCAGTGGGCAGAATTTCTTGACGAACGCGGGGGTCTTGGCCTTCGTCGGTCGGGAGGAGTCGAGCGTCGACTACATGCGTCGCGACCATGCTGGCGGAGATAGCACGGTTCGGATTCGCCGCGCCGGACGTTCGCTGCTCGAAGACCTGCTTGAGGTCTTCCAAGCTCTCGAAGCACACAACAGCGTGAGGCACGTGCGGACCGGCCTGACCACGGGACAGATCCAAGAACTCCCCTCCAGCGCGGCCAGAGAAGCAATCGTGAACGGCATCGCTCACCGCGAGTGGGCAGTGGCCGCTCCGACAGTAGTCGAACACGTCGGTCGGACGCTGACAGTAACAAGCCCCGGCGGATTCTTTGGTGGTGTGAACGAGCACAACGTGCTGACCCACCCCTCGACTTCCCGCAATCGATCGCTTACTGATTTGCTTGCCGCCCTCCGTGTGGCTGAACGTGAAGGAATCGGGGTTGACCGTATGGTCCGCGACATGCTGGCCGTCGGACATCAACGCCCGCAGATCCGAGAGATCACGGGACCTTTCGTGCGGACATCCTTGATCGGAGACAACATCGACACCGGTTGGATGTCCTGGTTGCAGTCAATCGACCCCCGTGATGAAAGGCACGACGTTAACTCGTTGCTCGTGCTCAACCGGGTGCTTCTCGAAGGCTGGACTGACGTCGGCACCGCAGCCCCGATCCTGCAATTGAACGTGGAAGAAACACGCGGTGTCGTGACGAGATTGGGCAACGCCACCATCGAGGGTGTTCCCGTGATCACCCTCGCAAGCGGGGTGCCGGCCAGCGCTGAGCCCGCGTGGCACCTGACCGAGGCCGCAGCCTCAGTGCTCGCTCGGATCGATGTGGCTCAGAATCAGGCTCGTTCTTGGCCGTCCCGGGAGCGGGTGGCGATGTCGTACTCGCGGGCCCGAGGTCGGATCAGTTCCACCGAACTAGGAAGCCTCGTGGGAGCCAGCAGTACCAACGTAGGAGTGGTATTGAAAGAGTTAGAGAAACAAGCTCTCCTCGCGCCAGCCTGGCCGAGCCGTCGAGGCCGAGGCTTCTATTACAACTACGTCGGAGGGACGCATGACCTCGAACTTTGAGCTCCTCTCGGGGCATTGAGTAGGCCTCCCAGTTGATTACCGAATTGGATAACGGTATAGTGTAGAGATGGGATGCGCGACAGACCGCGACACGGAGACAGTGATGGAGTTTCTTCGTGACGCTGTCGGCGACAGCGGTCTTTCGCAATCGGCTTTCGCGCGAGCGCTGGGCACGTCGGGTCCTCGGTTATCGACGTACCTCAATGGCTCGACGCGACCCTCAGCTCACTTCGTGGTGAGGTCCCAACGGATTGGTCGAGCGTTGGGACGTGCGTCTGCTCGGGGCTGGATGTCTGCTCCCGTCACCGCGTCGCAGATGCGGGAGGGGCTCGTTGCTGAAGACAGAGTATGGACGTGGCGGATCCTGCTCCGCGGACGCGACTACCTGACGTGGATCTTGAGAGACGACGACCCGGAGTTGTTAGCGGCCTGGGAGGCCAGACCATCGTTGACTGGCTCGACGGAATGGGACGCGCTCTTGGCGGCTGTGGTGGAGAACGAACACCGACGGTTCGGGTTCGAGGTTCCGGACTGGGCGATGGTCGAGCCACTAGAAGTGGAGTGGCTGCCGGATCATCCGTTTCTCAGTCCTGATCGAGTCAGAGCGCAGACCCCGGAGTGGCTTAGGAGCCACAATATCTACGTCCCCGCTCGTGATCTCGTGACGGCGTGACCTCCCGAGTCGCTACCACTAACGTCAGCACCACACCCTGGATTGTGAGGCTGTCATCGCGGCCTTTAGCGATCTGCCGAGAGGCTTAACAACGAATCGTCGCCTCGATCAAGAAGTTTCTGACCGTCCTGCGGCCGCTGCGCTCAGCCATGATCACCGTTGACGGCCATCAACTCACCGCCACTTCACAAATCTCTGACGAAGTCCAGATCCTTGCTGGACCGGTCCAACTCAAGGGCGTGACTAGGCCCCAACGACTCAGGCCTGATGAGGGCTAATCGCACCCGAGTGTTGATAGGTGTCAACCGAAACTGGTGACAGCGGGCACTGCTCGATCGCCGGGCCATGCGATCGATGAGGACAAGCGCCGAAGCAATCCGGATCCGCAGTCTGCGGACAAGGTGGCGTTGCTGACCGACTTGCTCGGGGTCCGACCGCGCGGTCAACCGCCACGACGGCTCGGCTCTTGACCTCCTACGCGATGCTGCACCGGACGGTATCAACCTCTACTTCGACAACGAAGGGAGCGGCGGTCCGGTGCCCTCAGTCACGGCGCCCTCAAGAGTGCCGTCACTGAGGTTTCGTGGGTGTCCGTTACGCCCGGTGGCGGCGGGCGGCTACCGTCCCTGCGGCGGTCAGACCGAGCAACGCCATGGCAGCACTGACCATTGCGATCGTGAAGTTGTCGTCCGCGGCCGTGCCTCCTGCGCCGGTGGCGACACCACCGGTCGGCATTTGCGTCAACTGGCCGCGGACAGCCCCGTCGGGGAAGTCCGCGTTATGCACGTTTACGTAGTACTGACTCGGGTCATCCAGGATGTCCGCTGCCAGATCCTGCTCGACGTCCACGCAGCCGGACGACGACCCCGAGGCGGGCGCTTCTAACTCCACGACGACCGGTCCAGCCACTGCGGAGCCGCCCTCATGAATGTGGGCTGCTGCGGCCTCGGCGATGTCGGCCACCTCCAGCGTGTAGCAGACGGTCGCTTCCTCGGCGTCAATCGTAAGGGTCGCGGTGCCCGTGCCCGCAGAGTCTCCGGGGCCGGGCTCCTCCGCCTCACCCGTCAAATCGATCACGATCGAGTTGTCGACGTCGTGGGCGTGAGCGGTTCCGGCCACACCGAGGGAGAAGAGACCCAAGACAAGAGCAGGGGCAAGTACGAGTGGTCGTTTCACGGAAGCCTCCAAGAGTTTTGTGACGTGAGTCACGATGTAGCCAAGAGATTACTCCATTCCGCACGGACAGAGATCGCACAGCTCTTTGAGAAACCGAAGTGAGCGGGGGACGTGTCCGAGGACTCCACACCCCTGATGACGGAAGCTCTGCAGGACTGGCTCGAATCCCTCGCCCCTGACTGGGCCGATCAGACCTTCGAGTGCTTCACCACGGCCCGATCCGCAGGCTGATCAACGCAACGAACTCAGTGCAGCGGTGGGTGCCTTCTGGTCTCGATGGGCTCGACGATCCGAGGCCAGGTATGCCGACAGGGCAGCAGTCGCACTGACTCCCAGCACCGCAGGCCAGGTGCCGATCATCGGAGCCAACGGGTGGGACGCCGCAAAGGCTGCGGCGTAGACGACCCCGAGGCTGATGGCGATCGGCCAGCCGTCGCGTGCCTTCCATGTCATCGCAGCAAGTCCACCGGCAACAAGCAGCACCACCCCGCCCAGGGGCCGCACTCCGGTGACGGCGGCGACGGCATACCCACTGACCAAACCAGCGGCGACGATGGGTGAGGTCCATAGCGCTCGAATGTTCACCACGTCAGGTTAGCCCCGGTGGCGAGGATGCAGGGTCAGTTCGAGCCGCGGTCGTGGTCTCTGATCTCGGCCAACTGTTCGCGCAGACGCGTAAAGGCGTCTTGGGAGATCGCGCGCCACAGTTGAAGCGCCAAGGCGGGATCGTTGCGTTCCAGATCAGACAGCGCCTGTGGGCTGAGCACGGCAACCTCGAGGTCGTCCATCGCCGTCACGGTCGCGCCGTGGCGACCGTCACCGATCAACCCGAACTCGCCAAACGACATACCTGGGCCCAGCACGGTCAGCCGTTGTTGGTCCCCTTCGGAGTCTGCGACCGAGGTCTCGACTACCCCACGGGTGATCACAAAGATCCCCGCGAACGCTTCGTTCTGGCGCAGAACCACCGACCCGGGGGCAAACCGCTGGTCGGTCATCACCGCAAACAACAATGCACTGGACTCATCGTCCAACCCCGACAGCACCTGAGCATCGACAGCGTTGACCTGGGGCGCATGGCTCGGCGCCGAGCAGTGCCGCTCCAGCAACCGCTCCTCGACCCACTCGATGGCCTGGCGGCGCAGTTCAAACACCTGCTGCGGCCCGGGGTGACGTGACGTCCCGGCGCTGACCCGACCGGAATCGTCGACCACCACGATCATTCGGCCTTGCTCGGCATACGCCTCGTCGATGCGCTGCAAGCCGCGCCGGGCAAAGTCGGTGACGTCGGTGATCCGGCGCACGTCCAGCACCACAAACTCCACGTCGGTATGCAGACCCACCAGTTCGCGCAGCACCGACTCCGTCGCGCCAAAGGTCAGGTCGCCCTGCACTTCGAGCACCAGCGCGCGGTGGCCGTGCAGGAGCAGCGCCTCCTGAGCGACCGGCTGACGACGCACACCGGACGGAGCCTCGGTGATCGGATACATCAGGCGCACCGCCTTGTGCTCGACCTGGGTACCGCGCATCAGACTTAACGCAAAGTCCCTGCTCAAGCGCTCACAGGCCAAGACGCCGCGCACCGAGTTGCCGTGATGATCCAACCGGGGCGAGTACACGGCGATCCCCACCTGGCCCGGCACCACCGCGATGATCGCACCGCCGACTCCGGACTTGGCGGGTAGCCCGACGCGCACCATCCACTCCCCGGCGTCGTCATACATCCCGCACGTCGACATCACCGCTAAGACGCGAGAAACCACCCGGGACGACAGCAGCCGCTCGCCACTGACCGGATGCACCCCGCCGGTGGCCAACACCGCCGCCATGAGCGACAGATCCGCTGCGGTGACGCTGATCGAGCACGCAGCAAAATAGTCGTCGGCCACGCCCTCGGCGGAGCCGTCGATGATCCCGAAGCTGCGCAGCAGATGAGCCAAGGCGAGGTTGCGGTCGCCCCCGCGCCGCTCGATGGCCAGCACTTCCTCGTCCACGACGAGTTCACGGCAAGCAAGACGAGAGTATGCCGACACGATGCGCGCAATCCCGCTATGGTCCTCGACCCCACTCACCATGGACGCGGCGGCGATGGCCCCGGCGTTGATCAGCGCATTCGCTGGTCGTCCCGTCCCGGCCTGCAGCGAAATCTCGTTATACGCCTCCCCGGACGGCTCGACGTCAATCTTCTCGTCGACCACCTCGAACCCGGAGTCGGCGAGCGCTAGCGCGTAGGTGAAGGCCTTAGAGATCGACTGGATGGCGAACGGAACGTCGGTGTCGCCAACGGCGTAGGTGGTGCCGTCGAGCGTCGTCAGTGCGATCCCGAACTGGTCGGGGTCGAGGCCACTCAGCGACTCGGCATACCCGGCGATAGAGCCTTCGCGGACGGAAACGAGCTCAGCGTGCAGGGCTTCAAGGCGGTTTTGCAGCGGTGATCTCACGAGGCACAGTGTGCGCCGCGCGTGAGAAAATCCAACCATTGGTAGCGGTACTACGGAGTACAGAGTACTGTTTGGTCCATGGATGCGACTCAGTTGCTCAAAGGAGTGCTCGATGTGGCGGTGTTGGCCGTCGTTGAGCACGACGACGGTTACGGCTACGACATCGTGCGGCGCTTACGTCAGGCAGGGCTGGACGACGTGGGCGACGCCTCGGTCTACGGCACCCTGCGACGGCTTTACGCCGCCGGCGCCTTGACGACCTACGTCGTGCCCTCCGAATCGGGCCCGCACCGCAAGTACTACGGCATCAACGATCAGGGCCGCTCGACCCTAGAGGCGCAACGCAAGACCTGGCAGGGTTTCGCCACCACGATGACCACTTTGCTCAACGGGAGGGCAGCATGAGTTCCACTACGATCCCCGCCGAGATTCTGGCGTTCGCAGATTCGGTCCGCCGAGCCCTGAGTGATTTGCCAGGCGACGAAGTCGACGACCTCACGGATGGTCTCGAGGCCGACCTGGCCGAGGAGTATGCCGGGGAGAACCCGCGCCCGCTGCCCGAGCCGTCGGCATACGCGACGGAGTTGCGCTCTGCGGCCGGACTGCCACTGCGCGCGAAAACACCTACCGGGCTTAGCGCTGCCCTTGATACTCTGGGCCGTCACCTGGACCGAGTTTGGAACGACGCTCTACGCTCGGTTCGGCACAACCCACAGAACGCCGCGGCCCTCGAGTTCTTTGCGGCGATCACACCGGCATGGTGGGTTATTCGCGCCTACGTCACCGCGTGGTTATTGCTCCAGATCCGCAATGACGGCGTCGTTGGATGGTCTCCGCTTTTTCTGCTGGTGTTTGCGATTGCCACCGTGATCAGTGTGCAGTTGGGGCGCCGGCGATGGACCTTTCCCGGGGTCGACATCGTCACGAAGACCGGGAACCTCATCGTTGCGCTCGTCGTGCTGCTCTACGGAGGAGCGGTGTTCGCCGGATCGCCTGAGCAGTATGCGGTGACTGAGGACTACGAGGAGGCATTCGCCCCCGAAGTTGTGATCCCGCAGGCGCTCAGTGAGGCGGGAGTGGGCAATATCTACGCCTACGACGCGCAGGGCGAACCGCTGGAGGACGTGCAACTCTTCGATCAGACTGGCCGACCGATCAACACCATCAGTAGCGACGACGCCGAGGTGTGCGACGACTATGCGTGCGTGCAGGCCCAGCCTGCGCGACTGGTGACCGGGTCATCCGTCTTCAATGTCTTCCCGCTCATGATGATCGCGTCGCCCGAGGAAAGCGACTTTGGAGACGACGTTGACTGGCAAGATATCCAGAAGGAGAGTCCCCTCCTCAACGCGCCCTTTGTGAGGGTCCCGGCCGTGGATTCTATCGACGAGGGCACTCCCTGACGGCATACCCTCGCGTTGAGACCCTCGAGGGCCTACCTTGTAGAAGTCACGTGACAACGCAGTCAGCGAAAACTGGAGTCGGCCATGAGTTCGATCGTTCTTGCCCTTATCGGGATCGCCATGATTATTTCTGGCTACCTCCTGTATTCGCGCTATCTGGCGAGCAAGGTGTACGCGTTGCAACCGGATGCGATCACTCCGTCCCACGCTCTCGAAGACGGCGTCGACTACGTCCCGACGAACAAGTACGTGTTGTGGGGCCACCACTTCACCTCCGTCGCCGGAGCGGCCCCCATCGTGGGCCCGGCCATCGCGGTGATCTGGGGCTGGTTGCCCGCGTTCCTGTGGGTCACGATCGGCACCGTCTTCTTCGCGGGAGCTCACGACATGGGCGCGCTGTGGGCTTCGACACGTAACAAGGGCCGCTCGATGGGTGCCCTATCGCAGCGCTACATCGGTCAGCGCGGGAGCAACCTCTTTCTGGTCGTCATCTTCTTGTTGTTGCTGATGGTCAACGCGGCTTTCGCGGTCGTGATCTCGAGTCTGCTGGTCTCGACTCCCACTGCGGTCATCCCCACGTGGGGCGCGATCGTGGTGGCGCTGATCATCGGTCAGGCGCTCTACCGGGGGTGGGCCAGCCTTCCGGTAGTCTCGATCGTCGGGGTCGTCGCCCTCTACGCCATGATCCTGTGGGGCAACGCAATGCCCCTGTCACTGCCGGACTCGATGCTGGGGCTGCCCGCCAACTCGGTCTGGATCATCCTGCTCTTCCTGTATGCCGGAGTCGCGTCAGTCCTGCCGGTGTGGATGCTGCTGCAGCCCCGCGACTACATCAACGGGCTCCAGCTCTTCTTGGCGCTCGGCCTGCTCTACGTTTCGGTGCTGATCGCGTCCCCCACCATCGTGGCCCCCGCGTTCAACTCCAACGTGCCCGACGGCACCCCGGGGATCGTGCCGCTGCTGTTCGTCACCATTGCCTGCGGTGCCATCTCGGGATTCCACGGGATGGTTTCGTCGGGCACCAGCTCCAAACAACTCGACAAAGAAACCGACGTGCGGTTCGTCGGCTACTTCGGTGCGGTCGGCGAGGGGTTGCTCGCCCTCGGGGCCATCATCGCCACGACCGCCGGGTTCGCCACCCTTCAAGCCTGGGAGGACACCTATAGCGAATTCGGTGCCGGCAGTGTGGGTGCGTTCGTGCAAGGTGGTGGGGTCATCGTCGAGCAGGGACTGGGACTATCCCAGTCGTTGTCCGCGACGATCCTGGCCACTACCGCTATTCTGTTTGCCGCGACCACCATGGATACCGGGGTGCGGCTGCAGCGCTTCGTCGTCCAGGAGATCGGTGAAATCATGGGCTTCACGATCGGCAAGGGCATCTCGACCGTGATTGCTGTGGTCGTGGCTCTGGCGTTGACCTTCGGGGCCGGTGTTGACGGTTCGGGTGGAATGTTGATCTGGCCGTTGTTCGGCACGACCAACCAACTCATGGCGGGCCTGACCTTGTCGATCGTGGCCATCATGGTGATGCGTCGAGGCCGCAACCCGATCGCCCTGATGATTCCGTTGGTCTTCGTCCTGGTGATGACGGTCTACGCGTTGTTTGCCCAGTTAGGTACCTTCTGGAGCGAGCAGAACTGGTTGCTCCTCAGCCTTGACGTGGTGATTTTGGTGGCTGCGGTGTGGGTCATCATCGAAGCGGTCGGTGCTATGCGCAGCGCCAAAACCGACGGTCCGGACGTCGATTGGGGCGACGAGATGGCGGCTCAGCAGAAGACCGATACCGACACGCGGTCGGGCGGCTCTTCGTCGTGAGGCAATGGGCGTGAGACCGCCGTCGCGCACGGGCGATGGCTTTGATCCCTCCGCCAGACCGACCGTGCGGGAGTGGTTTCACGAAGTGTTCGCTGGGCGCTATCGGCGTACCTTTGCCCGAGCCCAGCAAGACGAAGACGACGTCATGTTGATGTTGGTCCTCAGCGAGTCTCTGGGGGTGCCCAACCCGATGAGTTGGTATGCGGTGGAGTTGCTCCCCGTCGTCTACGACCGCTTTCACGCCTGGCACCAACGCATGGGTTTAGACCGTTCCCCGTTGGATCGCATCTCGTGCTGCTAGACCTCGCGGCGCGCCGCAACGTGATGTTCGTCGGAGGCAAAGGAGGCGTTGGCAAGACCTCAATCGCCGCGTCGATCGCGCTGGGCCGCGCCCGCAGGGGCGCCCGGGTGTTACTGGTCTCCACCGACCCTGCCCACAACCTCGGACACCTCTTCGGTATGCCGATCGGAGATGGGTTCGTGGAGGTCGCGCCAGGTTTGGACGCGTGTGAGCTGGACCCCGAAGCAACGATGGACACGCACCTGGCCGCGGCCGAGCGGACGATGCGTCGACTCATGCCTGAGCACCTTGGCGGTGAGGTGACGAAGCACCTGACGTTGGCTCGCCAGGCACCAGGAGCAGCCGAAGCTGCCGTCTTGGAACGCCTGGCTGACGTGGTCGAAGGGGCCGAGCAGGTGTACGACCTCGTGGTGGTCGACACCGCGCCATCGGGTCACACCGTCAGGATGCTCGGCTTGCCGGAGGTGGTGAGCGCCTGGACGTCCGGATTGTTGGATCGTCAAGACACATCGCAGAAGTTTGCCGACGCCATGACTAATCTCGACCGGCGCACACGTCAGACCGATCCTGGTGGTGAAGTCGTGCCTCAGGTCAGCCGCCGTCAGCGTGAACGGTCAGCTCGCGAGGTCGAGATCAAGGACATCCTGCTGCGACGACAGGCCCGTTTCGCTCATCTACGCGACGTTATTACCAACAGCGAGCGGACGGCATTCGTCGTAGTGCTCGCTGCCGAGCGTCTTCCCGTGCTGGAGACGATTGAGCTCGAGCGTGATCTCGCCCGACTCGGAGCCCACGTCGATGCCTTGGTGATCAACAAACGCTCGCCCACCGATGCCGGTGACTTCCTGGCAGCTCGCCATCGCCAGGAAGATGTACATCTTCGCTCGCTGCGCGAGACGTTGCCCGACATCGCAACCGTCGAGATCCCCCTGCTCGACGCTGATCTCGCGGGAACGAAAGGCATGGATCGCCTCATCGCCTTGATGTGATCGGCACCGGGCGCACGTACGACGTTAGATCTGCGACAAAACACAACGTGTTACGCCTCGTTTGTCAACGTGTGAGAGCTACTCGACCTCAAGATCAGTGTTGAGGTGGCGATCGTTTCCAAACGGGCATACGTTCAGGTTTCGGCCGTACACACAGCCGTTACCTCAACGTTAGGGAGTGCTATGGCAACCATCTTGTGGATCATTGCGGTGATCCTGGTCGTATCCGGAATCTTCGCGCTTCTGCGCAAGCAGATCTTGTGGGGAGTTGTGCTGATCGTCGTCGGGCTCTTGGTAGGGCCTGGTGGAGTCAGCATCTTCACCTAGAAAGGTCATGCAGTCTCGCCGCTGACCGGTGCCGGTGGACGCGCCTCCGCTAGGGGACGCGCCCCGCACCGGTCGGCGTGCTGCCCTTTTGGGCTCCGTAGAGCGTCTCCTGCTCCGGAATAAACCTTTCATTACCTAGCGTCTCGCCGAGATCGACCTCTACGGTGAGCACGTGCGCCCAAGAATGGTTGACGCGGTGCGCAGGGCGGTCTACACTTCCACACAGTAGAAGTTTACTTCCGCCTAGTGAAAGGACTCAATGGTGAGTGCAATCACCACCCATGTGTTGGACACAGCGGGAGGTCGGCCCGCCAGGGGCGTTCCCGTCCGCCTGGAGGCTATCGATAGCGACGGCAACGCACAGACCTTGGCCGAGGCCGTCACCAACGAGGACGGACGAGTTCCTGAGTTGGGCCCAGACGAGATTGATGCCGGGACATTTCGACTGACCTTTGATACCGCCTCATATTTTGAGTCGACGAGTCAGCCGACGTTCTTTCCGGAAGTAGCACTCACTTTCCGGGTCGAAGATCCATCTCAGCATTATCACGTCCCCGTTCTCCTTAGTCCCTTCGCGTTGTCCACCTACAGAGGAAGTTGAGTCACCATGGCAATCTCATTGGGTTCGAACCAGTACGGCAAGGCAGAAACGCACGTCGTGCGCATCTACCGTGACACCGATCGTCACGAGATCCGTGACCTGACTGTGGGTAGCGCGCTGCGTGGAGACTTCTCCGCCGCACACGACACGGGAGATCAGAGCGACGTGCTCCCCACCGACACGCAGAAGAACACCGCGTTCGCCTTCGCGAAGGAAAAGGGCATCGACTCCCCGGAGCAGTTTGCCACCGACCTTGCGCGCCACTTCTTGACTGCAGCCCCGGTTGCGACCGGCGCCCGCGTCGAAGCCCGCGAAGATGCCTGGGCCCGCATCCAGGATCACGACCACGCGTTCACCCAGACCGGTGGCGGCACCCGCACCACGGTCGTCAACCTCGATGGCCGCGGCGACAACGAGGTCGTCCACGTCGTCTCCGGTATCAGCGACCTCGTCGTCCTGAAGTCCACCGGCTCGGAGTTCAAGGGTTTCCTGAAGGACAAGTACACGACGCTTCCGGAGACCACCGACCGGGTCTTGGCAACGTCGTTGGTGGCCCGCTGGCGCTACGAAGCCGGCCAGGAGATCGACTACAACGGTACCTACGACGCAGTGCTCGAGCTCATGCTCAAGCGCTTCTCCGAGATCCACAGCATGGCTCTGCAGCAGAGTTTGTACGGGATGGGCAAGTCGGTGCTGGAAGAGTTCCCCCAGATCGCCGAGATCAAGTTCTCCGCCCCGAACAAGCACCACTTCCTAGTGGATATGTCGGCGTTCGACGTGGAGAACAACAACGAGGTCTTTTACGCCGCCGACCGTCCCTTCGGTCTCATCGAAGCCACCGTGGTGCGCGACGACTCCAGCGACGCTGGGAACGCCTGGCACGGCATCCCAGGATTCTGCTGATCTCATCTATCTCAGGCGGCGGCATACGTTTGTAGCGCTCTAACGCCGGATTCGTATGCCGCCCACCGCTTCACCCGCCTACCGACGACAAGGAACCGAATGAGCCACACCCTGCCCTACACCGTGAACTGCTCGATGATGTTCACCGAGCTGCCCCTGCTGGAGCGTCCCGCCGCCGCCAAGGCCGCAGGATTCGATGCCGTCGAGTTCTGGTGGCCGTTCACGACGGCTGTTCCGGACGACGCCGACGTTGATGCCTTCGTCAGTGCAGTTCAGGACGCAGGGGTGCAGCTCAGTGGCCTCAACTTCTTCGCCGGCGACATGCCTGGTGGAGATCGGGGCCTGCTCTCGTGGCCCGAGCGCAGTGGTGAATTCGTCGACAACATCGACGCCACGATCAGCATTGGTGAACGCTTGGGCTGCACAGCCTTCAACGCGCTCTACGGCAACCGCATCGACGGTGTTGACCCCGACGAGCAAGACCAGGTCGCCACCGAGAACCTCGTCAAGGCTGCCGCAGCGGCCGCGAAGATCGGCGGCACCGTGTTGATCGAGCCGGTCAGCGGTGCGGCCAAGTACCCACTCCTGACCGCAGCCGACGCACTGGCCGTGATCGACCGTGCGCAGCAGGCTGGTGCTGGCGACAATATTGGCCTCCTCGCGGATCTCTTTCATATGGCCGTCAACGGCGACGATGTGGACGCAGTCATCGCCAACGACATCGACCGCATCGCCCACGTGCAGATCGCGGATGCCCCCGGTCGCGGCGAGCCCGGCACTGGAGACCTGCCGCTGCAAGCCCAGATGAGCGCACTCCAAGAGGGCGGCTTCGACGGCTGGATCGGTTTGGAATACAAGCCGACGAAGGCCACCGCCGACACCTTCGGTTGGGTCTCGGCCTAAGCCTTCCCCCCTACCGCCTACACAGTTAAGGACTCACAATGACTTCCATAGCATTTATCGGGCTCGGCATCATGGGCAGCCCCATGGCCGGTCACCTCGCCCAAGCCGGTCACACCGTGACCGGTTTCAACCGCAGCCCTGGTCCGTATGACGCGCTGAAGGAGGCGGGCGGTAAGCCCGCGCAGTCCGCAGCCGAAGCGACCAAGGACGCCGAGATCATCTGCATCATGGTGCCCGACAGCCCCGACGTTGACGATGTGCTCAACGCCGAGGGTGGGGTCTTCGATAGCGCACCCTCGGGCTCATTGATCATCGACTTCTCCAGCATCCGCCCCGACGTGGCCGCTGACCTGGCCAAACAGGCGAGCGAGCGGGGTTTCCGCATGCTCGATGCCCCAGTGTCCGGCGGTCAGGCCGGTGCGGTCAACGCCGGCTTGTCGATCATGGTTGGTGGCGAGGCCGCTGACTTCGCCGAAGCGAAAGACGTTTTCGACGCCGTTGGCAAGACGATCGTGCACGTGGGCCCCAGCGGCGCGGGGCAAACCGTGAAGTCGGCCAACCAGTTGATCGTGGCCAGCAACATTCAGGCCCTCGCTGAGGCCGTGGTCTTCCTGGAGGCCTACGGCGTCGACATGCCTGCTGCCCTGGAGGTCCTCGGTGGCGGCCTGGCCGGCTCCAAGGTGCTGGAGCAGAAGAAGGAGAACATGCTCAACCGGTCTTTCGACCCCGGCTTCCGCATCGACTTACACCACAAGGACATGGGCATCTTCACCTCGGCCTCGCGCGAAGCGGGCGTCGTCGTGCCGCTCGGCTCGTTGGTCGCCCAGTTGATGACCTCGGCTCGCGCCAATGGCGACGGTCAACTCGACCACTCAGGTCTGCTGCGCGGCGTGGAGCGTTTGTCCGGTCGCACCGACAAGCTCGCCTGAGTTCGTGCGCGCCACTCGCGGTCAACATACACACCTGCACTAACTAGATTCCCTAGCGTTCACGCGCTCGACGAAAGATGAGAAGCCATGCCTCGAATGCGCACTGCTGATGCCGCCGTACTGATCCTCGAGAAGGAAGGCGCGACCCAGGCGTTCGGCCTTCCCGGTGCCGCGATCAACCCCTTCTACAGTGCCATGCGGAAGAACCCCGTCATCAAGCACGTGCTGGCTCGTCACGTCGAGGCCGCTTCGCACATGGCTGAGGGGTTCACTCGTGCCAAGGCCGGCAACATTGGCATCTGTGTGGGCACGTCGGGCCCGGCTGGCACGGACATGATCACGGGGTTGTACTCGGCGATGGCCGACTCGATCCCGATCCTGTGCCTCACCGGTCAGGCACCGGTCGCCAAACTGCACAAAGAAGATTTCCAGGCCGTTGATATCGCTGCCATCGCGGGCCCGGTCGCCAAGTGGGCGGTGACCGTGATGGAGCCCGCGCAGATGCCCGGGTCCTTCCAGAAGGCCTTCCAGTTGATGCGCTCGGGTCGCCCGGGGCCGGTCTTGTTAGATCTTCCGATCGACGTGCAGATGGCCGAGATCGAGTTCGACATCGACACCTACGAGCCGCTGCCGATCGCCAAGCCCGGCACCACCCGCGCCCAGGCCGAGAAGGCGCTGGGCATGCTGATGGCCGCCGAGCGTCCGCTGATCGTCGCCGGTGGTGGCATCGTCAACGCCGACGCTGCCGACTTGCTGGTCGAGTTCGCTGAGGTCGTGGGCGTGCCGGTCATCCCGACCCTGATGGGTTGGGGCACGATCCCTGATGACCACCCCCTGATGGTCGGCATGGTCGGTTTGCAGACCTCGCACCGCTACGGCAACGCGACGATGCTGGAGTCCGACCACGTTCTAGGGATCGGTAACCGGTGGGCCAACCGTCACACCGGCGGCGTCGACGTCTACACCGCAGGGCGCACGTTCACCCACATCGACATCGAGCCGACGCAAATCGGCCGCGTCTTCGCCGCCGACTACTCCATCGTCTCCGACGCGGGCCTAGCCCTGGAAACGCTGCTCGAGGTTGCCCGCGAATGGAAGGACGCCGGCAAGCTCGGCAACGAAGAAAGCAAGTGGGTCTTTGAGTGCCAGGAGCGCAAGCGCACCCTGCAGCGTCGCACCCACTTCGACAACGTGCCGCTGAAGCCGCAGCGCGTCTACGAAGAGATGAACGCCGTCTTCGACCGCAACACCCGCTACGTCTCCACCATCGGTCTCTCGCAGATCCAGGCCGCGCAGTTGCTGCACGTCTACGGTGCGCGTCACTGGATCAACGCCGGTCAGGCTGGCCCGTTGGGTTGGACCATCCCGGCCGCCCTCGGTGTAGCCGTCGCTGCCCCCGAAGCCACCGTCGTCGCGCTCTCAGGTGACTACGACTTCCAGTTCCTCATCGAGGAGCTCGCGGTCGGCGCCCAGTTCAACATCCCCTACATCCACGTCCTGGTGAATAACGCCTACCTGGGTCTGATCCGTCAGTCCCAGCGCGGCTTCGAGATGGAACAGAACGTCCAACTCGACTTCGACAACATCAACTCCCCGGAGTTGAACGGCTACGGCGTGGACCACGTCAAGGTCGCCGAGGGACTCGGCTGCAAGGCCATCCGCGTCCACGCGCCCGACGAGATCGCCCCGGCGTTACAACAGGCCAAGGCTTGGATGAGCGAGTTCAAGGTGCCCGTCATCGTGGAGATGATCCTGGAGCGCGTCACCAACGTCTCGATGGGCCTGAACATCGACGCCGTCACCGAATTCGAAGACCTCGCCGCCGAAGGCAAAGATGCCCCGACCGCCGTCTCGATGCTCGACTGATTGACTCCTGCGATGACCACTCAGGTGTTGATTGCTCCCGACAAATTTAAGGGCTCTTTAACCGCGGCGGCCGTCTGCGCCGCGGTCAGTCGGGGCATCTTGAGTGAGGTTTCGGTGGACATCGCGGTGTGTCCCGTTGCCGATGGCGGCGACGGGACCATCGCAGCCGCTGTCGAGGCGGGGTATGCCGCTATGCCGGTGACCGCTTCTGGCCCCACCGGTGAGCCGGTCGAGACGTACTACGCGCGGCTCGGCGACGTGGCGGTGGTCGAGATGGCTGACGTCTCTGGCTTGGTTAATCTGCCCGGTGGCCGTCTGGAGCCGATGGCCGCGACCAGTCGCGGCACCGGTGAGGTCATGGCGGCAGCAATCGAGGCAGGATGCACCCAGATCATGGTGGGTATCGGCGGAAGCGCCAGCACCGACGGTGGGGCCGGGGTGTTGGCTGCGCTCGGTGCTCGCTTCCTCGATGCCGACGGTGCCGAACTACCCGAAGGCGGCGCGGCGTTGGCCTCGCTGGTCTCGGTCGACGTCGAAGCGCTGAAGGCTCGCATGCAGGGTGTCTCGTTGACGGTGGCCTGTGATGTGGACAACCCATTGACCGGCCCGCGTGGCGCAGCGGCCGTCTACGGTCCGCAGAAGGGTGCATCGCCGGAGCAGGTCACGCTCCTTGACGACGCGCTGAGTCACCTCGCCGACGTGATTGCCGATCACACCGGCGATGACGTGCGAGATGCGGCTGGCGCAGGTGCCGCTGGCGGTGTGGGCTATGCCGCGCTGGCGCTCTTGCATGCAGAACTGAGGCCCGGGATCGATCTGGTCTTCGACCTCGTCGGTTTTGCTGAACACCTCGAGAAGGCCGATTTCGTCGTTACCGGTGAGGGGTCGCTGGACGAGCAGACGCTGAACGGTAAGGCGCCCGCTGGGGTGGCTTCGGCGGCAGTAGCCTGCGGGATCCCCGTGGTGGCTGTCTGCGGCCGGACCACTCTTAGCCGCCAGCGACTCACAGAGGCCGGGATCGATGCGGCATACGCCCTGTTTGATCTCGAGCCCGACCTGGAACGCTCGATGGCGGGGGCGGCTGGGCTCCTCGAAACGCTCGGCGCGCAGATCGCCCGCGACCACCTGAGGTAGCACCTGGTTTTCGGGCATACGTTTGTGGCGCTCTAGCGCCAGATTCGTATGGCCCGAACCGTGTCGTCCACATCGAATATGCTGAACTCGCCTAAACGACCAGGACGGGATCTTCATGAATGTCGAAGCTTTCAATGCGCTGCCCGAAGACGAGGCCCGCGCCAACCTGCAGAAATGCCTCAACGTGCCTCGCTGGGTCGACAGCGTTGTGGCCAGCCGCCCGTATGCAGACCAGGCCGAGGTGATCGCCGTCGCCAGCCCGGCCGCGAAATACCTCGAGGACGACGAGCTCGACTCCGCCCTCGCCGGCCACCCGCGTATTGGTGAAAAGGCCAGCAGCCCCGACCACGACGCCGAGTTGAGTCGCAAAGAGCAGGGCGCTGTTGACCCGAGCGACACTGAGGTCCTCGAAGAGATTGTGGCTGGCAATCACGCCTACGAGGCGAAGTTCGACCGCGTCTTCTTGATCCGCGCAGCGGGTCGTTCAGCCACCGAGATCCGCGACGAGCTCAACCGTCGCCTCAGCAACGACCCCCTGGTCGAACGCGGCGAGACCGTTGCTCAGTTGCACGACATCGCCTTACTGCGGTTGGACTCCGTAGCCTGACCTGCGTACGCCAGACCTGGCCTTAGTCCGTACCTATGGGATGAAACCGCAGAGTGCGGTTCATCATGTGGGAAGGAGGACGATGACGGCTAGAACTCAGCACGATCGATCTTCGGGTTTGCCATCGTCCTGACGCTGATCGGCGCTCGATTCTGGGACTACTGGTCCACGCTGCTGCCCTGATCGGGGATTTCTAGCCTTCGCCACCCGCGTTGCCGGTGGTGCCAGCGCTGACGTCGAGCAGTTGGTAACGGTCGGCGGCCTCGCGGGCCTTCGAGGCGTCAATCGAGCCCTCGTCGGCCAGCATTTGCAGCGCCCGCACGACCATCGAGTGCACGTCGATGTGGAACCAGCGACGAGCGGCCTGACGGGTGTCCGAGAAGCCGTGGCCGTCGGCGCCCAGGGTGGCGAACTCGTTGGGCACGAACTGACGGATCTGGTCCGGCACCTCGGAGGCAAAGTCCGTCGTGGCCACAATCGGTCCCGCAGCGTCCTTCATCTTCTTGGCGACGTATGCCGTCCGGGCAGGCTCGTCGGGGTAAAGAAAGTTGTGCTCTTCGGCAGCCAGACCGTCACGACGCAACTCGTTCCATGAGGTTGCTGACCACACGTCAGCCGCCACGCCCCAGTCCTGCTCGAGCAGACGGGCCGCTTCGATGGCCCACGGCACGGACACTCCCGAGCCCATCAACTGACACCGCGGGCCGGAGCCCGAAGCGGTCGATAATTGGTGCAGTCCGCGCACGATGCCGTCGATGTCGACGTCCTCGGGCTGCGCCGGCTGCTGCATTGGCTCGTTGTAAACGGTGATGTAGTACATGACGTTCGGGTTCTCGCTGTCCTGCCCGTACATCTGTTCCAAACCGGCCGAGACAATGTGCGCGATCTCGTAGCCGAACGCCGGGTCGTAGGTCACCACGCCGGGGTTGGTAGCCGCCAACACCGGGGAGTGACCGTCAGCGTGCTGAAGACCCTCACCGGTCAGGGTCGTGCGACCAGCGGTGGCACCGATGATGAACCCACGGGTCATCTGGTCCATCGCGGCCCACATCGCGTCGCCGGTGCGCTGGAACCCGAACATCGAGTAGAAGACGTAGACCGGGATCATCGGCTCGCCGTGCGTGGCGTAGGACGTTCCGACTGCGGTGAACGCAGCAAACGACCCGGCCTCATTGATCCCGGTGTGCAGGATCTGACCCTTGGTGGATTCCTTATAGGGCAAGAAGAGCTCTCGGTCCACAGGCTCGTAGTTCTGGCCCTGCGGGTTGTAGATCTTGGCCGTCGGGAAGAAGCTGTCCATGCCGAAGGTGCGTGCCTCGTCCGGGATGATCGGCACGATGCGCTCGCCGAGGCCCTTGACGCGCATCAGGTCGCGCAGGATGCGCACGAAGGCCATCGTGGTGGCGGCCTGCTGCTTGCCGGAGCCCTTGAGGGTCGTCTTGTAGGTGTCGGCCCCTGGGATGGGCACCGACTTCGAGGTGGTGCGACGCGAGGGCACGAATCCGCCAAGTTCCCGTGTGCGGTCCATCAGGTACTGGATCTCAGGGGAGTCGTCGGCCGGTTTGTAGTACGGCACCTTGTAAAGGTCGTCGTCGATCTGCTTGTCCGTGACCGGGATGTGCAGTAGATCGCGGAAGCCCTTGAGATCTGCGGCCGTGAGCTTCTTCATCTGGTGGGTGGCGTTGCGGGCCTCGAAGTTCGCGCCCAGGCCGTAGCCCTTGACGGTCTTGGCCAAGATGACGGTCGGCTGACCGGTGGTGTTGCCATGAGTCGCCGCGTGATAGGCCGCATACATCTTGCGGTAGTCGTGTCCACCACGCTTCAGACCCCAGATCTGGTCGTCGGTCAGCGACTCGACGAGCGCTTTGGTCTCCGGCGTGCGACCGAAGAAATTGTCGCGGATGTAACTCCCGGACTCCCCCTTGTAAGTCTGGTAGTCACCGTCGAGCGTCGTGTTCATGACCCGCACCAGGTCGCGGGTGTGGTCGGCCTCTAGCAGCGCGTCCCACTCGCGACCCCACAGCACCTTGATGACGTTCCACCCGGCCCCGCGGAAGAATCCTTCGAGCTCCTGGACGATTTTGCCGTTGCCCCGCACCGGTCCGTCGAGGCGTTGCAGGTTGCAGTTGATGACGAAGTTCAGGTTGTCCAGACCGTCGTTCGCGGCGAGCTGCAACAGCCCACGCGACTCCGGCTCGTCCATTTCACCGTCACCTAGGAACGCCCATACCCGCTGGTCAGAGGTGTCCTTGATGCCGCGACCCTGAAGGTAGCGGTTGAACTGCGCCTGATAGATCGCGTTCATCGGGCCGATCCCCATCGACACCGTCGGGAACTGCCAGAAGTCCGGCATCATGCGCGGGTGCGGGTAGGACGGCAGCGCGTGCGGTGCCTTGGAACGCTCTTGACGGAAACCGTTCAGGTCGGCTTCGCTGAGGCGGCCCTCGAGATAGCCGCGGGCGTACATACCGGGCGAGGCGTGGCCCTGGAAGAAGACCTGGTCTCCGCCACCGGCATGATCCGGGCCGCGGAAGAAGTGGTTCAGGCCGACTTCGTACAAGGTGGCCGCGCCGGCATACGTCGAGATGTGCCCGCCCACGCCGATGTCGGGGTGCTGTGCGCGGTGCACCATGACGGCTGCGTTCCAGCGGAGCAAGCGTCGGTAACTGCGCTCGATGTCCTCGTCGCCGGGGAACGGCGCTTCCTCGTTGACCGGGATGGTGTTGACGTAGTCGGTCGTGACCGGTTCCGCCCCGCTGATGCCCGCCATGTGGGCGCGCTCGCCCAGCATCCTGAGCACACTGGAGGCACCCACGGTCCCCCGTTCTCGGACCAGCTGATCGAAGGAGTCGGCCCACTCACCCAGTTCTTCACGGTCAATCTGCGGGTCGGGGGGCGGGTTGTTCTGGCCAACGGTCATCGATGCTCCAGCTCTAAGGGACTAAGAGATTCAGGTGTGCTGAGTATGCCGTGTTAGTGCTCTACACGAACTGGCGGCTCAGCGTGGCGTGCCGGTTGACGTCCTTGTACAACAGGTAGCGGAAGCGACCCGGGCCGCCGGCGTAGCACGCCTGCGGGCAGAAGGCCCGGAGCCACATGAAGTCGCCCTCTTGCACCTCGACCCAATCGGCGTTCAGCAGGTACATGGCCTTGCCCTCGAGCACGTAGATGCCGTGCTCCATGACGTGCGTCTCGGGGAAAGGAATCGTGGCGCCCGGCTCGAAGGAGACGATGTTGACGTGCATGTCGTGGCGCATGTCGCTCTGCTCGGTGAAGCGCTGGGTGATCCAGCGGCCTTCGGTGCCAGGCATAGCCCCGCCTTCGAGATCGTTCTCGTTGGTGACAAAGGCCTCTGGGAAGTCGACCCCGTCCACCTTCTGGTACTTCTTGCGCACCCAATGAAAGGTCGCGGTCTCGGCAGACACATTGTGCAGCGCCCAGTCCGAAGCGGGGGGCAAAAAGGCGTAGCCGCCGGGGGTCAGCGTGTGCACGGTGTCGTCGAGCGTGAGTTCGAGGGTGCCTTCGGCGAGGAAGAGGACGTGCTCGGCGCCCGGATCGTTTTCGGGGGTGTCGCTGCCTCCCTCGGGTGAGACCTCAACGATGTAGTGAGAGAAGGTCTCAGCAAAGCCAGACAGGGGCCGCGCGATGACCCACAAACGGGTGTTAACCCACGTGGGGAGGTAACTAATGACAATGTCGCGCATGGTGCCGCGGGGCAAAACGGCATACGATTCGGTGAAGACAGCCCGGTTCGTGGTGAGTTCGGTCTGCGCCGGGTGCCCCCCATGCGGTGCGTAATACCACGGTGGCGAAGCGGAGGGGGACGGCGATGTCATGGAACGACTCCTGTGTCGGGCGGGAAGGTCTTGAGGGGGACGGTGGTGGCCGGCCCGCTGACAATATCCGCAGACCGGAAAATTTCTTCCACTGGAAGGAAACCACTAGCATGAGGGGCGCGTCAAGTCAGCACCATCGCCATTACGCACCCAAGGAGTGAGTCAATGAACCGGGACGGTCTCGTTTTTCGGGCTAAGAGGTTGTTGCGCGAGACCGGTGAGTCGCCCGGATGTGTCACCGTGCGCAACGGACGCATCGAAACGATTGAGCCGTATGACGCTCCGCTGGGTGATCAGGAGGTCCTTGACTTCGGCGATGACGTCGTGCTGATGCCGGGCATCGTTGATGCTCACGTGCACGTGAACGACCCGGGCCGGACCGAGTGGGAGGGCTTCACTAGCGCCACCCGCGCCGCTGCTGCCGGTGGTGTGACCACGCTGATCGACATGCCGTTGAACAGTATCCCGCCCACGACCACCACCTCCGCGCTTGCGGTCAAGCAAGAGACTGCGAAGCCCCAGACCTGGATCGACGTCGGCTTCTGGGGAGGTGCGGTTCCTGGCAACGTTCCGGACCTCGCGCCGCTGCATAGGGCAGGCGTCTTTGGGTTCAAGTGCTTCTTGCTGCACTCCGGGGTTGATGAGTTCCCGCACGTGGACGTCGACCAAATGTTGGAGGCCATGCGCGAGATCGTGTCGTTCGACGGACTGTTGATTGTTCACGCCGAAGACGAGCACGCCATCGAGACCGCCCCACAGGACCAGTTCCCGAGTGCTCAGTACTCCGATTTCTTGGCCTCGCGGCCCCGCGAGGCGGAAAACCGGGCCATTGCGCAGGTCATCGCCGGCGCCGAAGAAACCGGGTGCCGCGTCCATATCTTGCACGTCTCCAGCGCAGAGGCACTGCCGCAGATCCGGGCCGCCAAGGATCAGGGCGTGCCCATCACCGCCGAGACCTGCCCGCACTACCTCACGCTGCGCGCCGAGGACATCCCCGACGGCGCGACCCAGTTCAAGTGCTGCCCGCCGATCCGCGAGGGCGCCAACCAGGACGACCTTTGGGCAGGTCTGGTCGACGGGACCATCGACACGATCGTTTCCGACCACTCGCCGTCGACCATCGACCTTAAGCACCTGGACACCGGGGACTTCGGTGTTGCCTGGGGCGGGGTCGCGTCCGTGCAGTTGGGACTCGCCGCCATCTGGACGGCGGCCCGCGAGCGCGGGCTCAGCCTGACGCAGGTCTCGCACTGGATGTCCCAAGCGACCGCTACGCAGGTGCAGTTGGAGCACAAGGGTCGCATTGAGGTCGGGGTCGACGCCGACCTCATCGCCTTCGCGCCTGAGGAGACCTTCGTCGTGGACGTCACCAAGTTGCACCACAAGAACCCCATCTCTGCCTACGCTGGCAAGGAGCTTCACGGCGTCGTGCACGGAACGTGGGTGCGCGGTCAGAAGGTGGATATCGACGGTGCCCCCCATGGCGAGTTGCTTAGCCGGCCCACCGGCAGCACGGCGTAAGCGCTCGCGCTCGCGATGACGCGGCGTTTACAAAAATGTAAACGGCATTGTAAACTAGCACTATGTTGCGGGTGAGCGAAGAGACCAAACAGCGCGTTCAACAGATCGGTCGCGATGACTTTGGCGGAGCGTCCGTTGAGGAGACGCTTCGACGATTAATCGATGAGCATTGGCAGGCGGCCGCTATCGCTGCCGTCACTGCCTATCGAGAGTCCGACCCCCAAGGTTGGGCGGAGTACATCGACGAGGCTGATGAACTCTCGCGTGCGGATGCGACCATTAGCGACCATTGGGAAGAGCAACCCGGATGAGCCCGACCACAGTCGTGCCGGGCCACGTTTGGTTTGTTGATTTCGATCCGGTGAGGGGTCGAGAGCAAGGCAAGGATCGTCCAGCGCTCGTCGTTTCTTCGGACTTTCACCTCGCGGTAACTCACAGGCAACTCGTGACAGTGCTTCCGCTGACCACCGTGAAGCGTGGCCACTGGGTGCATCGAGTGGCGATCGAGTCGGGCGGCGGATGGGTTATTACGGAGCAGATCCGCACAGTCTCGGCCAGCAGGTTTCGTCGGCCTGCCTCTCACATCGTCGTGACCGAGGCGGAACTCGACGACGTTCGCTACGCCCTCAAAAAAATGCTGATGTGGTGAAGAACCTTGAAGCTTCCCGTCCTGTGGATGACAATCACGGGTGCAGGCACGCCCCTCTCACGGACGAGGTTGACGTGAGCGATGACCAGAAGAGCCGTCCTTGCGCCAAGGACGAAGAATGGGAAGCGGCGGCGGTGGCGGCCGTGCAGTCGTTCAGCACGTCCATGCCTAAGGGGTGGGCCGAGTTTCTTGCCATGACCGACGACCTCACGCGTCTGTATGAGCCCGCAGACGAGCCGAACGCTGAAGCGATTGCGGAAACTAAAGACGTATCGCCAGAAGACTAGAGTCGTCCATATTTGACTCGACAGTCGGATGAGAGCCGGCTGTCACACTCGTGCGATGGACCGTCTAGCCCTTGCCGCAGCCCTACTCGCGGTCATCGTCGCTTACGGCTTCTTGTCGGTGCGGTGGAGCATGCGCAACCCCGGTTGGTATGCCGCCCTGCCCAAGCCGTCGTGGCAACCGCCCGACATCGTCTTCGGCATTATCTGGCCGCTGAACTTCGTAGCGCTCGCCATCGCCAGTTGTGTCTTGGCCTACCAAGGCGCCACGACCGCCGTCACGTTCGGCCTGATTCTCGCCGTCTCGGTGGTCTTCGCGCTGACCTGGGCCTACCTGTTCTACGTGCCCCACCGCCTCGCGCTCGCAGCGATCTCACTGACCGTCGCGGCCGTGCTGACCTGGGCGTTGGTCGCGGTGGCCTTCGACGCTCAGTTGTGGGTCGGCATGCTCCTGATCCCCTATGCCGTGTGGCTCAGCGTCGCGACCAGCCTCGCCTTCGGGTACGCCCGCCTTGCCCCGAATTCGCTCACGCAGCGGAATGGGTGACACGTCCCGCGCGTTGAGATGGGAGTTCGCACCATCCTCTCGTGGAAGGCCCCTAGTTGTGGCACGCGCATTTGAATCAGTACGTATCGGCCAGTGGGATCTCCCGCAGAGCTTCGTGATGGCCCCGTTGACCCGCAACCGGGCCGGTGCCGGCAACGCGCCGACCGAGCTCAACGCCACGTACTACGGCCAGCGCGCAGGCGCCGGTCTCATCATCACCGAAGGCACAGCCCCCAGCGCCGTTGGACAGGGGTACCTCAACGTGCCCGGCCTCTACACCGACGCCCAGATCGCCGGTTGGAAGCTCGTCGCCGACGCGGTACACGCCAAGGGCGGGTATGTCGTCGCGCAGCTGATGCACGCGGGCCGCATCGCCCACTCCGACAACAAGGACGGCCTCGAGACCGTTGCCCCCAGCGCGATCACCGCGCCCGGGGACATGGTCACCGCCGAAGGGCCGAAGCCGCACGTCACCCCGCGTGCGTTGGAGACCGACGAACTGCCCGGCGCAGTAGAGGAGTTCGTGACCGCCGCCCGCAACGCGATTGGCGCTGGACTCGACGGTGTGGAGGTTCACGCAGCCAACGGCTACTTCTTGCACCAGTTCTTGGACCCGGCCAGCAACCAGCGGACCGACGAATATGGCGGCTCCCCGCAGAACCGGGTGCGTCTTGTCATTAAGGTCGTGACCGCTGTTGCGCAAGCCATCGGCGCCGACCGCGTCGGTGTGCGCATCTCACCGGCGCACCAGTTCAACGGCATCGTCGAGGACGACGCCGCCGACGTGGACGCAACCTACGCCGCGCTCGTTGACGGCATTGCGCCGCTGAAGCTCGCCTACTTGAGCATCCTGGCAGCCAACGGCACCGACATTGCGGTCAGCTTGGGTGAGCGTTTCGGTGGCCCGGTGCTGCTCAACGACGGCTTCAGCGACGTCACCAGCCTGGACGGCGTGGAGAAGGTGCTCAGCAACGACCTTGCCGATGCCGTCGTCGTCGGACGCCCCTTCCTGGCCAACCCCGACTTGGCTGCTCGTTGGCAGGGCGGGCACGAGCTCAACGAGCCGAACGGTGACACGTTTTACGGTGGCGGCGCAGAGGGCTACACCGACTACCCGACGCTGGAGCAGGCTTCCTGATGTCGACCGCGTGGAGCGTTTCGGACATGCCTGACCTCACCGGCAAGGTGGCTGTGGTCACTGGCGGCAACGCCGGCCTGGGTCGTAGCACCGTGCACCAACTCATGGCCCGCGGTGCCCACTTGGTGGTCAGCAGCCGCAACGTCGAGCGCGGTCAACGTGCCGTCGATTCGCTCGGTGCTCTGCGCGGCTCGGCCGAGGTGTTGCGGCTCGACCTAGCCGACCTGTCGTCGGTGGCGGAGTTCGCTCATCAGGTGAACGATCGGCATACCCGGCTGGATCTGTTGATTAACAACGCCGGGATCATGATGGTTCCGGAGGCCACCACGCAGGACGACTTCGAGCTGCAGATCGGCACCAACCACTTCGGTCACTTCGCGCTCACGGGTCACCTGATCGACCTGATCCGCGCGACGCCCGGTGCGCGCGTGGTCAGTGTGAGCAGCCTGGCGCACACCAGCGGCAAGATCACCGTCGGCAACGCAGGGTCGGTGCACGAGGTCGCCTCGAAGTATTCGACGACGAAGGCCTACGGCAACTCCAAACTGGCGAACCTGCTGTTTGCCTACGAATTGCAGCGTCGGTTTGCTACCCACGACGTCGATGCGATGTCGGTTGCGGCGCACCCGGGTGTGTCGTCGACCGGGCTCGGCGAGCACCTCATCAAGGAACGCCTGCGTCCCTTCGTGCGACCCGTCCTGGAGTTGGTTGCCCAGTCGCCGGACAAGGGTGCACTACCCACCCTGCGTGCAGCCACCGACCCGAACGCCTGGGGCGGCCAGTTCTTCGGTCCGAGCAACTTCGGTCAGTCGCGCGGAGCCCCCGTGGTCGTGGCCAGCAACGACGCCTCGTATGACGCAGCAACCGCCGCGAAGTTCTGGGACGTCTCGCAGGACCTGACCGGCGTTAACTACCTCTGACTCGAGTCTCGTCCTTCCTAGTGACCTGTGATTTGCGCGCTCTGGCGCACAAATCACAGGTCGTAGACGGTCAGTGCTGACTCTAAGCCGATGAAGTCGCTTCCGTTCCGGGTGATCAGCATCAGTTCGTGGCGTGCGGCCGTCGCAGCGATCTGTAGGTCCATGCGACGAGGGCGAGGGTTACGCCCATGAAGCCGCACGAGGTTGGCTAAAGCGCCGTAGTACTCCGCTGTGACTGCATCAAACGGCAACACCTCGAAGCGGTCCAGAATCGCTTGGACGTGTTGGCGGCGGTGCATCTGCATGATCGGGTCGGCCGTCGCGCCCACGCCGTAGGACAGCTCCCCGATGGTTACCGCCGAGATGGCCACCTCGTCGGTCACCCTGGCCACCTCGTCGGCAGGGAAGTCAATGACGACCGATGTGTCGAGCAACGCTCGGCGGGGGGTCCGGCTGCTCATATCGTGGCTTCCGTGAACGGGTCTGTGGGTTTATCCGAGCCGAAAACACCGTCTGCTGCGCTCAGATCGGTAAGCCACTGCGTCGGGTTCGGCGCTCGTGTTGCAGCGAGCGCTTCGGCAAGGTCGCCGACGGGCACAAACCTGTGCCTGCCCGAGTCGCGCTGATGTGGGACCACGTCAGCGACAGGACGACCGTTGACCGTCACCACGAAAGACTCGCCCTCGGCGACCCGGCGCATGACCGCCGCGTTGTCGTTGCGAAGCTCGGACTGCTGGATCTGGACGCTCATAGCGCGAGTATAGCGTTTCCATAGCGATAAGCCGATGAGCGTGGTGGATGATTGCATGACGTTATGCAGATCCGAACCGTAGGCCCGCGCAGCGACCCTGCCCTGGCCGTGGCGCTCCTCAATCTCCAGCATGCTGCATACGCGGTCGAGGCTGTTCTGATCGGTGACGATCGAATCCCGCCGTTGCACGAGAGCGTGGAAGAACTCTGCGACGCTCGGTTGCTCTGGCGCGCAGTTTTCTCGGACGGCGAGCTTGCGGGGGCCATCGGTTGGACGCAAACCACCGACTAGGTCGACATCGATCGTCTGATCGTGGCTCCTTCAATGCACCGACGAGGCGTGGGGTCGACCCTGGTGAGTGACCTGATCCGTGCGGAGACGGCGACGTCAATGGTGGTGTCGACAGCGTCACTGAACGCCCCGGCCATCGCGCTCTACCACGGGCTCGGGTTTCGTCAGGTCGGAAAAGATGAAGTCGTGCCTGGATTGTGGGTCAATCACTATCGGCGACCAGCGGCGGGCACCGGCCAAAGGTGGCAGCCATAAGGATGGGTGCTTCGGCGATGCTGTGGTGATGGGTTTCACCTTGCGTCCAGCACGTGCCGACGACGCTGTTTTTCTGACGCACATGCTGGTCGAGGCAGCCTTCTGGCGTGAGGACGGTCCGCATGGGTCGGTCGGTGAGGTCCTAGGCACTCCCGAACTGGCCCACTACGTCACCGGGTGGCCGGTTCCCAACGAGGTCGGTGTGGTCGCCGAGTCTGATCAGCCCGTCGGTGCGGCGTGAGACGTGCCCTGCTTGAAGCACTGATCGAGATGGCCCGTCAGGCAGGTGTCCTGGCGCTCAGCCTCAGCGTGGAGCTCGACAACCAGGCTCTTCAGACTTGAGCGGGCAGGGCGGGTCTTGACCGTGTGAACGGCGGGGCCCGTGACCTCGGTGATCATGGCTGTGTCAAGCAGTTCATGTCACGAAAGTGAGGCCACGGGTTATGAATCAGGGTACGCAGTGTGAACGGTCACGTCAGGATCAGCACGGTCAGGGCGATGCGAGTGTGTTGCTGGGTTTGGAGGGCCTGGCAGTGCGCGAAGTTCTGCTGGATGGGTTCGGGGTTAGGTGGGTGCACTTGGTCACCGATACCGACGCCACAGCAGCATGCCCAGTGTGCGGGGTGATCTCGATCTCGCCGAAGGGGTCCGCGGTCACGCGCCCACGGGACCTGGGCTACGGGCCGGGGCCGATCCGGTTGGTGTGGCACAAACGCCGGTGGCGCTGCCGTGAGGTGGACTGCGGGCGCCCCTCGTTCACCGAGTGCTTACCGACTGTGCCTGCTGGGGCCAGGTTGACCACCCGGTTGCGTGCGGAGTGCGGCGCCGGGATAGCCGGCGGGTTCTCGTGCGTGTCCGCGGCGGCCGAGCACTACGGCGTGGACTGGCGCATCGCCAACGCCGCGTTCATTGCGCACGTCGAGCCGTTCCTGGACCAGCCGTTGCCGCAGGTCACGGTGTTGGGCATCGACGAGACCCGGCGGGGTAAGCCGAAGTGGGCCCAGGACCCGGTCACCCACCGGTGGGCCGTGGTGGCTGACCGGTGGCACACCGGGCTCGTGGACGCGGCCGGCACTGGTGGCCTGCTGGGGCATGTGGAGGGCCGCACCGCGGCCCTGGTCACTACGTGGTTGCAAGCCCAACCGCAGTCGTGGCGGGATCAGCCACATGGCGATTGACCTGTCCGCGTCCTACGCCAAGGCGGTGGCCGATGCCCTACCCGACGCAGTACTCGTGGCTGATCGTTTTCATCTCGTCGCGTTGGCTAATGCCATGGTCACCGACGTCCGAACGCGGGTGACCCGCGAGACGCTAGGACGGCGGGGGCGTAAGACCGACCCGCAGTGGGCGAACCGGCGGCGCCTGCTGACCCGGGCGTGAGCATCTGTCCACGCGGTCGTTCACTCGGATGTGGAATCAACTCGCTGACGCTGGTGATCCCGGGGTTCAGATCCTGCTGGCCTACACCGTGAAGGAGGACCTGCGCCAACTGCTCGACTTGGCCGGCACGAACCCGGACCGGGAAGTCATTTCCCAGCGGCTGTACACGTTCTATGACCAGGCCGCGGCCTCCCGCGCCCCCGAAGTGCACCGCCTCGCAGCAACGATCGAGGCCTGGTGGCCCGCCATCGAAGCCGCCCTGATCACCGGGTACTCGAATGCACGATCAGAGGGCTACAACCGTTTAACAAAACATCAAGGCCGTAACGCCTTCGGATTCCGCAACGTCACCAACCACCGGCGTCACATACGCTGGGCCTGCACCCGCCAACACCGGCGGGCAACAGCCAGAATCACCCAGTTGCCCGCTCAAGTCTGAAGAACCGACAACCACGCCCACCGCCTCTATTCAAAGACTGGCTTCGTGCCTATCCAGCACGGCGGCGGGTCGGCCCCAAAAGTTATGACCTGCAAAAAGCGCGCTAGAGCGCACAAACCGCAGGTCGTACGTCGCAGGGGCTCAGGGGGCTTGGTGCTTGCGGTCAGGGGTGAACACGTGGCGCAGGAGCTCGATCGGCATACCGCCAGCCGGCTCATTCACCCATTCCCCGACCGCTTCGATCTCAGCGGAGCGGTGCATCCGGGCCAGCCACGTGTCGCGTTCACGCCGAGGCAGCGAATGGTCGCGGACCAGGACGACGTTGCTCTGCTGGCAGAGATCTAAACAGTCCACGACCTGCACCCGGACGCTCTCGGATTCCAAGGCCAGCAGTTGCTTGCGCTGCGCCTTGTGGTCGACATTCGGATGCTTGCGACTGGTGCCGCAGCAGCAGTCTTGACACACCATGATGCTGACGTCCAGTGACGCGTTACGACGATCTGCGGAGCCGTTGCTGGAGTTTTTGCTCATGCGAAGCGCCGCTGGGTCCAGTCGGTCCGGAATTCCGGGTGACCCGCATACGCGACGGTCAACACGTCGATCGACATCTGATCTGCCTCCTCGTTGCACGTGATCGTGGCTCGCAGGTCCGCCAACGTCCGCAAGGCACGCTCGTTGAGCGGACGCAGCAGCGCGGCGTCGAGCTCTTCGCTGAGCCGTGCGGCCAAGAAATCTGCCTGGGCAGGATGAAGGGAAGTGGGGGTAGAAACGTGTGGGGTGTGGGGCCGGCCGCTCATGATCCTCCATCGGTGACGGAGTGTGGTCAGGCATCTGCGTGCCCGAACCAGTTGGCGAGAGCGCTCCTCCGTCGAGAACGCACGTCGTTGACGTGAGCCAGGCGACCGGACTCACTCGTGGAACGAGTTTTACCGTTGCGGGACAGTGCCGGGATTTCACCGGACTTCGCTGGATCAAACCACCGCCGACTCTGCGCCGACAGCAAGGTTCACGGTAGGCGCAGAGTCAGACCGAGTCAACAGAGTTGCGCACGCCTGCTGAAGGTGACGTCAGCGGGTGGCTTCGGCGAGGACTTCGAGCACGTGCTGGTAGGTCCGGCCCGTGGCTCGGCTCATCCCGATCTCACAGGTCCGGTTGCTTGAGACGTATGCCGACGCCTGGGTTCCGCGGACCTCGTCGGCTTCGCGGCGCGTGGCCGAGGCGGTCAGTTCGGGGTGAAGAAGCCCCCGGTCACCGGCAAAAGCACAGCAGCCCCAGTCCAGCGGCACGATGACCTCGTCGGCCAGCGCGTGAGCTACCTGAAGAAGCGCCGGGGTGCCGCCGGCCCGCTCCATCGAGCAGGTCGGGTGCACTACGACCGAGTCCAGCCCCCGCACCGACAGTGACGGCAATACCTTCTCGGCGACGAAGGTGACGGCATCCAGGACGGTGATCTCGGGGGCCCGGTCGTGCAGCAACTCCACCAGCCCTTCGACACACGACGAGGCCTCGGTCACCACGGGCAGTCGTCCGCCGTCGGTGGCTTCCCGAAGTGCCGGGACAACCTTGGCCGCCATCACGTCATACCCCTGGGTGAGTCCTTTGGATTTCCACGGCGTGCCGCAACACAGTCCGCCGAGCCCGGCGGGGGTTCGCAAAGATACCCCGGCGCGCTCGCACAACTCGACCAGCGCACTACCCGCCCCTCCGCTGCCGTCCTCGGCGCCGAACATCGACCCGATGCAGGCACCGAACAGCACCGCCTGGGCGGCATCGGACACCAACGTGGGCCGGGGCCGTCCACCCCGTGGCAACGCATCGTCATACAGGGGCACCGCTGCCGGTCCGACCAGCCGCCGGGTGAGTGACGTCGCCGCCACCGACACACCACTGGGCAAGATCTTCGCGATGCTTAAGCCCAGACTGCCAGCCCTCGCGGTGACGCCCCAGCCGTGCGCGAGTGCCGTCCAGACCACTTGCGTCGGACGGCCCACCGATTCGGCGCGCAGCTTGCGCACGAGGTCACCGGTGTTGATCAGCACCGGGCAGGCCGTCAGACACATCCCGTCGACGGCACACGTTTGCTCCCCGGCGTAGGTGTAGTCACGCTCCAGTTCCTGGGCCAACGGCTCGTCCCCGCGAGACCGTGCCGCCTTCATCTCTCGGCGCAGCACGATCCGTTGGCGCGGTGTCAAGGTCAGGTCACGGGAAGGGCAGACGGGCTCGCAGTAACCACATTCCACGCACCGGTCGACTTCGGACTCGACCTCGTAGTTCGGTTTGAGATCGCGCATGTATGACGTCGGGTCATCGGAGAGAACCGTGCCAGGGTTGAGCAATCCCTGGGGGTCGATCAAGTTCTTGATGTCCTGCATGACCGCATACAACTCGTCGCCGTATTGCCTGCGCACGAACGGGGCCATGATCCGCCCCGTCCCGTGCTCGGCCTTGAGTGAGCCGCCGTTGCCCAACACGAGGTCGACCATGTCTTCGGTGAACGCCGCGTAGCGCCGCAACGACGCCTCATCTTCGAAGCGCTCGTTGAGCAAGAAGTGCACGTTGCCGTCTTTGGCGTGCCCGAACATCACGGAGCCGTCGTATTTGTGCTCAGTAAACAGTTCGGTCAACGACACACAGGTCTGGCCGAGTAGATCGACCGGCACCGAGACGTCTTCCAGCAGCGCGTTGGTTCCACGCGGTCGCGCCCCGGCCACCGCGCTATACAGCCCCTTGCGCACCCGCCACAACTGGGCTCGCTCGCTCGACGTTTCGGTCAGCTCGAACGGCTGCACCGGCAGCGACCTGAGCCGCGGCAATGCGGTCTCGGTCAGCTCGCGCAGCTCTTCGGTCGCCATGGATTGGTACTCAATCAAGATGGCGGCGTGCTCGCGGACCTGCAGATCTGCGATCTGGGCGGGACACGAGGGATCGATCGCCGCGACGCGCAACGAGGCAGCGTCGAGCAATTCGGCAGTGGCGGTGCCGGTCGCCACCAGGTCAGGCACGACAGCCGTGGCCGTAGCGATGTCGTCGAAGATCAGCAGTCCGGTCGCAACGTGCGAAGCGATGGGCAACGTGGTGAAAAGCGCTTCGGCCAC
>JAABUN010000147.1_pt1 | contig 174975 bp, 170 predicted proteins | sample 5559311 | NCBI WGS metagenome assembly JAABUN01 (sample SAMN10711877, study PRJNA513370) | rock metagenome | isolation source: Antarctica rocks | place: Antarctica: Victoria Land, Siegfried Peak sud
GCACGACGAATCCGCGCGTCTCGAGCGTGGCCAGCGCGTTCTCGAACGCCGCGTAGTCCTGCGCGAGGAGGTGGTCGATCGGCCGCCCCGCGGGGCCGGCCGTTCGCAGCCAGCGCTTGAGCGCATCGCCCTGCACGCGCTCGCCGGCCTCCTCGGTGAGGGCCAGCAGGATCGGCAGCTGCGGCTTGTCGTCGAGGTCGCCACTGACCACGGAGAGCGGATCGGCGCCGAGCACCTGCAGAAGCTCGCCCTCCTCGAGGCCGAGGCGCTGCATGAGGACGGCGGCGGCAGTCGAGGTCACCAGCGGGCCTGGGAGCCTGTTGAACTTTTCCCGCGCCCGCAGGAAACCACCTCGCGCGCACCAGGCACGGGCGATGCGGCCCCCTGCGAACACGGTCGAAAGATCAACAGGCTCCTAGAAGAGCTGGTTCTCGCCCCCGAAGACCTCGGAGACCGAGTCGTCGGTGAAGATGCGCCGGATCGAGTCGGTGAGCAGGTCTGCGCAGGAGAGCACGCGGACGTTGTCGGGTGCATCCGGGCGCAGCGGGATCGTGTCGGTCACCACGATCTGCTGGAAGGGGGAGGCCGCGAGGTTCTCGAAGGCGTTGCCGGAGAAGACAGCGTGGGTCGCAGCGGCGTAGACGCTGCGGGCCCCGGCGGCCAGGACGGTCTCACCCGCCGCGCGCAGGGTCCCGGCGGTGTCGATGATGTCGTCGACGATCACCGCGGTCTTGCCGCTGACGTCGCCGATCACCGAGGTGATCTCCGCCACCTGCTGGGCGGGGCGCTCCTTGTTGAGGATCGCGAGGCCCGCGCCGACCTTCGAGGCGAAGTTCTTGTTGAGCTTCACCCGGCCGGCGTCGGGCGAGACGACGACGAGCTCCTCGAGCTGCATGTCGTTGAAGTACTGCGTGAGCATCATCGTCGCGGTCATGTGGTCCAGCGGGACCTGGAAGAACCCCTGGACCTGGCCGGCGTGGAGGTCCATCGTGAGCACGCGGTGGGCACCCGCCGACTCGAGCATCCGCGCGACGAGCCGCGCGCTGATCGGCTCGCGCGGCGCGGACTTCTTGTCCTGACGGGAGTAGCCGAACCAGGGCATGACGGCGATGACGCGGTGGGCCGACGCACCGACGGCAGCGTCGATCATCACGAGCAGCTCCATCAGCGCGTCGTTCGGCGTGACCCCGGTGACGGGGTTCCCGCACGTGGGCTGCACGATGAAGACGTCCGCGCCGCGGATGGACTCCTCGTAGCGGCAGTAGACCTCACCGGAGGAGAACGTCTTCAGCGTCACGGGGCCGAGCTCGAGGCCGAGCTTGCCGGCGATCCGGGTCGCGAGCTCCGGGTTGGCCCGGCCCGAGAAGAGCATGAGCCGCTTGTCCGACTCGAAGGGCAGGCTCGTCGGAGGAGCCGACGAGGTCTCGCTGAGGTCGCGAGCGACGGTGGACAGGCTGAGGGAGGTCGTCGTCACGTGCGTTTCAGCTCACTCCGAGCGCGCAGCATAGTCCTCGACGTTGCGCTGTCGTGCGCGGGCCACGCCGAGTGCGCCGGGCGGGATGTCCTCCGTGATGACCGAGCCGGCGGCCGTCCACGCGCCGTCTCCAACGGTCACCGGCGCGACGAACGAGGTGTGCACCGAGCCCTTCACGCCGTCCCCGATCGTCGTGCGGTGCTTCTTGCGGCCGTCGTAGTTGGCCGTGATCGTTCCTGCCCCGAGGTTCGCGCCGGCGCCGACGTCGGCATCGCCGACGTAGGAGAGGTGCGGCACCTTCGTTCCCGGCCCGATATCGGAGTTCTTGACCTCGACGAACGTGCCGACCTTCGATCCCGCGCGCAGCACGGTGCCCGGCCGCAGATAGGCGAAGGGGCCGACGCTGACGCCGTCCTCGGCCGTGGCGCCCGTCGCGTAGGAGTGGACGACGGCCACCGCGTCGCCGAGCGTCGTGTCGACGAGCGTCGTGAGCGGTCCGACGGTGCAGCCCTCCCCCACGCGCGTGGAGCCGCGCAGGGAGCAGCCCGGCTCGATCGTGGTGTCGACGCCGACGACGACGTCGGCGTCGACGGTCGTGCTCCCCGGGTCGCGCAGCGTGACTCCGGCCTGCATGAGCTCCACCAGGATCCGCCGCTGCGCGACCGCCTGCACGCGCGCGAGCTGCACCCGGTCGTTGACCCCGAGGACGAGGCCCGGGTCGTCCACGGGGTGCGCGGCGACCCGCGAGCCCTCCGCCCTGAGCGCCGGCAGCGTGTCGGGGAGGTAGTACTCGCCCTGGGAGTTGTCCGCGCGCAGGCCGTCGAGCGCGCGCTCAAGCGCGGCGGGCTCGAAGCAGAAGATGCCCGTGTTGACCTCGCGGATGGCGAGCTCGCGCGCGGTCGCATCGCCCTCCGTCTTGGTCTCGACGACACGCAGCACCCCGCCGGTCGTGTCCCGGACCACCCGGCCGTAGCCCGACGGGTCGTCGAGCCGCGTCGTGACCATCGTCGCCGCCGCACCGCCGTCCACGTGCGACGCCACGAGCTCCCGCAGGACTGCGGCCGAGACGAGCGGCACGTCGCCCGAGAGAACGACCACCGGGAGCGCGGGGTCGAGGTGCTCGGCCGCGGCACGCACGGCGCCACCCGTCCCGTCCGCGACGGGCTGCACCGCGAGCATCACGCCGTCGGGCAGGCGGCCCTCCAGCACGCCGTCGGCGCCGCCGACGACGACGACCGTCTCGGCCCCCGCCTCGCGCGCGGCGAGCACCGGCCAGTGGACCATGGGCCGCCCACACACCGGGTGCAGGACCTTCGGTAGCTTGGAGCGCATCCGGGTGCCCTGCCCGGCGGCCATCACGACGGCGGTGAACGACACGGCGGTGAACGACACGGCGGTGATCCTACGCGGCGCCCCGGCGAGGCGTTCGTGGTTCACCCGCGCCGATGACGAACGTTCGGACGCAAGCTGGGGAGGCAGGACTTGAACCCGCACCGTCCCGGACCAAAACCGGGCGTCCTATCCAGTTAGACCACTCCCCAACGGCCCAGCTGCCCAAGAGTACCCGCGCACCGGCCTATCCGGCTGCGCCCGCCGCGCGCCGTACCTCTACCGCATGGCGCAGGTGGCGCACGAGCTCCTCCGGCGCGGCGGGGTCGGCCGCGAGCGCTCGGGCGTCGGCCGGGGTCACGAGGCGGCGCTCGGAGCGCAGCATCCCGATCCCGCCACCGCGCGCGGCAGCCGCCTGGGCGAAGCTGTCGAAGCCCTCGCCGAGCAGGTCGAGCAGCTCCGGATCCGGGGTGGGGAGTGCGAGCAGGAACGGCGAGCCGTCGGTGGAGGGTGCGTAGACGACGTCGAGCCCCTCCGCCAGGTCCTCCAGCGCGGCGGCGGCGTGCGCCGGGCCGAGCGTCGGCACGTCATGGGCGACGAGGAGCACCGGACCCGCGTGCTCGCGCAGCGCGGCGGCCGCCATCATCGCCGAGGTCGCCTCGAACGCCCGCCCCGGCGCGACGGCGGCGACCCAGCGGCGCGCGCGGGCCACGAGCTCGTCCCGCAGCGCTGCGGCCGACCCGGCGCCGAGGACCGTGTCGAGCCCTGGGTCCGGCGCGGCGCAGAGGCCGGCCAGGACGATCGCGGCCGGCTGCGCGCTCAGTCCCAGGAGAAGTGCGTGCCGGTCGGGGCCACCTCGACCGAGGCGAGCGCGGGGAGGGCTGCCGACAGCGCCCCGGCGAACGTCTCCGTGCTGGCGGTGACGAGGCGGATGAGCTCCTCGATCGGCGTCGGCGCCTCGGGCTTGACGCCGTTGGCGTAGTCCGTCGCGTAGCCGAGCAGCGCGAACGGGAGCTTCGCCTCTCCGGCCAGGACCGTTTCCGGCCCGGCGGTCTGCGACACCGCGGTGACGCCTGCGCCCATGAGCATGCGGATCTCCGCCTTAGTGTTGAAGCGGGGACCGTCGACGTGCCCGTAGGTCCCGCCGTCGCGCACCGGGTGCCCGTACTCGCGCGCTCCCGCGAGCAGCGCCTGGCGCAGCGGCTCGGAGAACGGCCCGTCGAAGATCCAGTGCCCGCGGCCCGGCGCGCCGGGCTCGCCGTGCAGCGTGCAGATCGAGCCGTCGGGCAGCCGGTTCTGCGGGAAGAAGAGGTCGTCGAAGACGATCAGCGAGCCGAGCTCGAGGCCGGGGTCGCAAGCACCGCAGACCGTCGCGGCGACGATCGCGTCGGCGCCCGCCGCGGCCAGGGCGGCGATGTTCGCCTGGTGGGTGACCGCGGAGGAGAGCAGCGCGTGGCCCTCGCGGTGGCGCGAGACGTGCAGCACGTCCGCTCCCGCGAACGTGCCGGAAGTGACCGGAGCCGTGCCGAAGCGCGTCTCGACCGGAGTCGGCTCGCCCGCCTCGAGGCCCGGCAGCGCGTAGGTGCCCGAGCCGGTGATGATGCCGATGCGCATGGCGCCGATGCTACGAGGGTGCGCCTGTGCTCAGCGCCGCGGCACCCGCCCGCCGCCCGCGCCGGGCTCCGTGGCCGGCCCGCCGCGCTTGACGATGCCGAGCACGCGCATCGCCTTCAGCCCGAGCGAGAGCTTCTCGCGGCCGTCCGTCGAGCCCACGTCGAGCCCCGAGAGGTCGCGGACGCGCTCGAGGCGATAGCGGATCGTGTGGCGGTGGGTGAACAGCCGCTGGGCGGTGCCGGCGACGTTGCCGTCCGCTTCGAGAAACGCCTCGACGGTCTGCACGAGGTCGGTCTCGTACTGGTCGTCGTAGGCGACGAGCGGCTCGACGGTCTCTGAGTAGAAGCGCTGCAGCTCGGCCGGGTCGTCGCTCATCGCCGACAGCAGCAGCCGGTAGGCGCCCGTCTCGTCGAAGGCCATCAGGGCGCGGTCGCGGTCGCCCTCGGCGACGTTGGCCGCCAGGAGCGCCTCGCTTCCCGCGCGCGCGAGGTCGGTTCCCTCGAGCGCCACGCGTGAGCGCCCCACCGCGAAGGTGTGGCCCGGCAAGCCGGCCTGCAGCTCGCGGAGCACGCCCTCGGCCGCGCGCTCAGCAGCGGCCTCGTCGCCTCCTGGGACCACCACGGCGACCTCCGCCGCCGGGCTCTCCCCACGCGCGGGCGATGCGGGGACGGCCACCGCGGCGCTGACGCCGGCCCGGGCGCCACGTTCGACGACCGCGAGCACGCGGGTGCGCCATCCCTCCTCGACGGGCACCTGCGGGTGGGCGCGCGCGACGAGCACGCTGGCTCCGAGCCCGAGGTCGATGCCGACCGCCGCGGCACCTGCGCCGACCTCGTGGGCACCGACGAGAGCGCCGTCGAGCACCGCGTGGACGAAGGCGGCGGCGGCCTCGAGAGAAGCGCGCTGCGGCGCCCGGACGCGCTCGACCTCGGAGGCCACGAGCGTCGTGACGATGTTGACCAGCCCGCCCTGAGCACCGTCGGGCTCGCGCAGGCGCATCCGCAGCACGCCGACGGGGAGGTCGGCGACGCGCAGCTCGACGGCTTCGACGCCGCTGCCGCCGGCGGTGAGCGAACGCTCGTCGGCCGGGGAGCGGGCGGCCACGGCCAGCACGGCGCCCGTGCGGTCGAGGAGCACGAGGCTCGCGCCCAGCGCGCGCGCTGCAGCGCGGACGACCTCCGGGAGGCCGGCGCCGGACGCGACGGCGTCCGTGATCGCGCTGAGCGCCGCGAAGTCGGGACCGGCCGAGGGTGGCTTGGCCGGGGTCGTCATGCAGCCGTCGAGTCTACGGCTGCGGCGTGGCGCTCAGGCCTGGACGCGATCCCAGAACCACACGACGCCCGCGCCCCCGCCCACCCCGGCGATGACGAAGGCCGCAAGCACGAAGAGGCTGAGGAAGCCCGCCCCGACGCGCTCGAACCAGCGCGAGTAGGACGTCACCGCCGGCACCAGGATGAGCCCGACGTAGGCGGCGAGCGCGAGCACCGCGCAGGCGGCGGCGACGACGATGGTGATGGTCTCGTTGCTCATCGGGCGCGTGCAGTGTGACGCACGTGGCCGACGAGCAGTGCCGCCACGCCGCACACCGCGAAGCAGGCGGCCCCGAGGCCCACGCCCGCCACCACGTCGGAGAGGTAGTGCACGCGCAGGTACATCCGGGTCAGCGCGATGGCCACGGCGAGCACCACGGAAGCCACGACCAAGCCGACCCGCGCGCCCCAGCCCGGCAGCACGCGGGTCACGGCGACGGCGATCGCCACCCAGGCCACGGCGTGGGCGGAGTGGGCGCTCGGGAAGCCCGCGGTCATCGTCTCCACCAGGCCGCCCGACGGCCGCATCCGGTTCTCCTCGCCGCGCACGAGCTGCTCGACGACGAGCGTGAGCAGGTAGCCCGAGCCGATCGCCGCCGCCTCGAGGACCTCCCGCCTGACCAGCAGCACGACACAGGCGATCACGACCGCCGCGAGCGTCACGGCGAGCAGCCCGAGGTCGGTGACGAGCTTCGCGACCTCGGTCAACCAGTCGGTGCGCAGGCCGTCGACGACCACCAGCCCGCGCATGTCACCCGGAGTCACGTCGCCCGGGCCGAGGACGAGCGCGTAGCCCGTCACCGCGAAGGCGCCGACGGCGCCGACGGCCAGCAGCGTCGTCAGCTCGAGCCCGAGGTCGCCGGGAGTCACGCGGTCGACGGCGAAGCGCGCCGGTCGCTCGCCGCGGCGCACGAGCACCCGGACCACCGGCCCGATCACCGGCAGGCGCTCCAGCGCCTCGAGACGGGCGCGCGCCTTCGCGCGGTTCTCCGGCACGCGCATGAAGCGCACGAGCGCCACGATGCCCGTCACGACCACGATCGTGCCGGCCAGCGCGAGCGACCCCGTCTTGGCGTAGTTCAGGACGGTCCCGAGGCTCTGCCAGAAGAGGTAGCCGAGCAGGCAGAAGCCGGAGCCCCAGAGCCCCGCGCCGATGACGTCGTAGGGAACGAAGCGCCGCAGCGGCATCCCGCTCGATCCGGCGAGGAACGGCGCGACCGCCCGCACAAGCCCGACGAAGCGCCCGAGCAGGATCGCCTTGCCGCCGTGCTTCTCGAAGAACCCCTCGACCTTGACCAGCCGCTCCGACGTGAGCGAGACCTTCGAGCCGTGCTTCTCGAGGAACCCGCGCCCCAGGCGACGGCCGAGGTAGAAGCTCGTCAGGTCGCCCGCGACCGCGCAGGCCCAGACGAGCGCGATCAGCGGAACGATGTCGATCTCGCCCTGCCCGGCCACCACGCCGCCGACGAGGATCGCCGACTCGCCCGGTGCGACCAGGCCGACGAACGCGCCCGTCTCCAGGAACGCCAGGCTCCCGACGAGCAGGTAGGTCCACGGTCCGAGCGTCCGCCCGACGCCCTCCAGGAGCTTCTCGACGTTGGGGAGCTCGAAGAGCCCGAGGCCGTAGAGGAGGGTGGCGACGGCGGCCAGCGCGCCGCCGACCAGCAGTGTCGGCTCGAGCTTGCGCCGCCGGACCACGAGGAACGCCGCGAGGGCAACTGCCGCGAACAGCCACAGCGGCTTCATGCGACGAGCCTGCGTGCGGCGGCCACGGGCTCGGTGAGCACGAGCCGCGGGTGGTGGCGGCGCAGCGCCTGGGCGGCGGTGCGCGCGGCGCCCGGATCCTCGAAGAGGCCGAGCACGGTCGGCCCCGAGCCCGACACGAGCGCGTGATCGGCTCCCACGTCGCCCACCTGCGCGAGCACCGCGTCGATCGTGGGCAGCATCGAGATCGCGGCGGGCGCCAGGTCGTTGACCACGAGCGCGTCGGGCAACCGTCCCGATCGCCGCGCGGTGGCCGCGCGCACCTCGCCGAGCCGGACGGCGAGCTCCTCCGGGGAGCGCTGGAGGCCCAGCCGGTCGAGCTCGCGGTAGACCGCGGGCGTGGACAGCTCGTCGGGGCTGGGCAGCACGAGCACGCTGTACCCGGGCCAGACCGGCGTGAGCGCCTCGACGTGCTCTCCCGCGCCCGTGGCCAGGTAGCGGCCCGGAAGCACCTGGGCGGGGACGTCGGCGCCGAGCCCCGAGGCGATCTCGCGCAGCAGCGCGAGATCGCCGATGCCCGCCTCGCGCGCGAGCAGCCGCAGCACGGCGCCCGCGTCGGCGCTGCCGCCCGCCATGCCGGCGGCGACCGGGATGCGCTTGCGGACGTCGATGCCTACGGGCGGCCCGTCCCAGCCCGTCCGCGCTCGGAACGCGGAGAGGGCTGCGGCGACGATGTTCGGGCCGTCCACGCCGGGGCAGCGGACCTCGTCGCCGGCCGTCCCTCGCCCGTCCCCGGAACGCGCGACGGGCGATCCGTCTGAGAGCCGCTCGAGGCGCAGCTCGTCGGCGAGGTCGACGGCCTGCATGACCGAGACGAGCTCGTGGCGCCCGTCGGACGCGCGCGTGCCCCCGACGAAGAGGCAGACGTTGATCTTCGCGGGCGCCCGCTCGGTCATCGCGCGAGCGCCTCGTGCAGCGCCCGGAACTCCTCCGGCTCGAGGCGCTCGGCGCGCTCGTCGGCCGGGTGGCCCAGGGCCACGAGCGCCTCGCGAACGCGGTCACGGAGGTCCGGCGTGGCGTGCGGGCCGAGCTGGAGCGAGCGCGCGAGCGCCTTGCGGCGGTGCGCGAAGGCCTGCTGGACCAGGCGGCGCAGCCCGAGCTCCGGAGCCGGGCCGTGGCGCTCGAGCAGCACGAGCACGGAGTCGACGTTCGGCACCGGGTGGAAGACGCTCCGCGCGACCTTGCGGTGCACGGAGACGTCGCAGGCGAGCTGCGCGAGGACGGACGGGACGCCGTAGGCGGAGCTGCCGGGCTGCGCCCCGAAGCGCTGGCCGACCTCCTTCTGCACCATCGCGACCCAGCGCGTCACCAGCGGGAGCTCCTCGACGGTGCGCAGGATGGCGCCCGCGGCGATGCCGTACGGGAGGTTGGCGACGACCTTGGTGGGCGCGGGCGCGAGGGCAGTCAGATCCAGCTGCATCGCATCGGAGAAGTGGAGGCTCGCGCGGTCCGCGAACGGGTCGAGCGCGTCACGCAGCGCGGGCTCCAGCGAGCGGTCCAGCTCGACGACGTGCGTGTGGGCCACGAGCGGTGCGAGGTGCTCGCTCAGGACTCCGAGACCGCCGCCGATCTCCAACACCACGTCGTCGTCGGCCAGGTCCGCCGCGCGCGCGATGACCCCGAGGATGTTCGAGTCGATCAGGAAGTTCTGGCCGAGGTCGCGCTTCGGGCGCACGCCGAACTGCTTCAGGCGCCGCAGGGACGGCTGGGTCGGGAGCTCCGGCGTGCTCACCAGCCGTAGAGCTCCGCGGCGGTGCGCTCGACCGACAGCTCGAGCTCCTCGTAGGCGACGCCGCGGGCAGCGGCGACGAAGGCCGCGGTGTGTGCGACGAACGCCGGTTGGTTCTCGTGCTTGCGGACCGCCTGCGGCGTCAGGTACGGCGCGTCGGTCTCCACGAGCAGCCGGTCGACGGGCACGCGCCGGGCGGCGTCGGCGAGCGCGGCGTTCTTCGGGTAGGTGACGTTCCCGGCGAAGGAGAGCCACCAGCCCGCCGCGACGCACTCGGCGACGCGGTCGGGCATCGAGAAGCAGTGCAGCAGGACGCGGACGCCGTCGGCGTGCTCCTTGAGCAGCGCGAGGGTCGCGTCGTCGGCCGCGCGGGCGTGGATGACGAGCGGCTTGTCGACCTCCCGCGCGAGGGCGATCTGCGCGAGGAACGCGCGCTCCTGGTCAGAGCGCAGCGCCCCGTCGCGGAAGAAGTCGAGGCCCGTCTCGCCGATCGCGGCGCAGCGCGGGTGCTCGGCGAGCTCACGGAGGTCGGCGAGCGCCGCGGGGTCGAAGCCGGTGGCGCTGTTCGGGTGGCGGCCGACGGCGGCCCAGACCGCCTCGAACTTCGACGCGGCGGCGAGCGCCGAGCGGTTGGACTGCTCGTCGGTCCCGACGGTCAGGACCTTCGTGACCCCGGCCTCGCGTGCGCTGGCGACCAGCTCCGCGTTCGGCGGCGCGCAGGAGTCCAAGTGCGTGTGGGAGTCGATCACGCCGGGGCGGGCTCGTGCTTCGGGAAGAGCGGCGCGAGCTTCTCAACCTGCGTGACCGCGCCCGCACCGAACGCCGCCGCCGCCCACGCGTCGTCGGGGGCGCCGAGCGCCTGCAGCAGCGTCCGGGCGGTCGCCGGCAGGTAGGCCGCCAGCAGCACTGTGACCGTCCTCAGCCCCTCGATGAGCGTCGCAAGCGCGACGTCGAGCTGGCCCGCGAACGCAGGGTCCTTGGCGAGCTTCCACGGCGCCTGCTCCTCGACGTAGCGGTTGAGGCGCCGCACACGCACCCAGATCGCCTCGAGCGCCTGCGTCAGCTCCCCACGGTCGATGCCCGCGGCAACCGCGTCCGGGAGGCCGTCGAAGTCCTCGCGCAGGTCGAGCGCTTCTACGGCGGGTACCGTGCCGCCTGAGTACTTGACGACCATCGCACTCACCCGGCTGGCGAGGTTGCCGAGGTCGTTGGCCAGCTCGCTCTCGTAGCGCTGCTCGAAGGCCTCCGCGCTGACCTCGCCGTCACCGCCGAACTGCACGTCGCGCAGGAGGTAGAAGCGCAGCGCGTCGACCCCGAAGCGCTCGATGATGGTGAACGGGTCCAGGACGTTGCCCAGCGACTTGCTCATCTTCTCGTCGTTCATCAGCAGGTAGCCGTGGACGAGCACGTGCCGCGGGACCGGCAGGTCTGCCGCCATCAGGATCGCGGGCCAGAAGACGCAGTGGAACTTGAGGATGTCCTTGCCGACGATGTGGAAGTCCGCCGGCCAGAAGCGCTCCGTCAGATCCTCGCCGGGCTTGGCGTAGCTCAGCGCCGTGACGTAGTTGAGCAGCGCGTCGAACCACACGTAGAAGACGTGCTCGGGGTCCCACGGCACCTGCACGCCCCACTGCAGCTTGGCGCCGCGCGAGAGCGAGACGTCCTGCAGGCCGCCCTGGATGAAGGCGAGCGCCTCGTTGCGGCGCTCCTTCGGCAGCACGAAGTCCGGGTGCTCGGCGTACAGCGCCTCGAGGCGCTCCTGGAAGGCGGAGAGCTTGAAGAACCAGTTCTCCTCGCTCTCCCGCGTGAGCTCGATGTGGTGGATCGGGCACCGCGACCCGTCCTCGACCTCGTTGTCGGTCTTGAAGTCCGCGCAGCGCGGGCAGTACCAGCCCTCGTAGCGGCCGAGCTCCACGTAGCCGTTCTCGCGGACGCGCTCGAGGATGCGCTGCACGCCGGCCTTGTGCTCCGGGTCGGTCGTGCGGATGAAGAAGTCGTTGGAGGCGTCGAGCTGCGGCGCGAGCGCCTTGAAGCGCTCCGCGTTCTGATCCGCCAGCGCCTGCGGCGTCATCCCCAGCTTCTCCGCCGCCAGTGCGACGGGCTCGCCGTGCTCGTCGGTGCCCGTCAGGAAGAAGACGTCCTCGCCGCGCTGGCGGTGGTGGCGCGCCATGACGTCGGCCGCGATCGTCGAGTAGGCGTGGCCCAGGTGCGGGGCGCCGTTGACGTAGTAGATCGGGGTGGTGACGGTGAAGGACATGGCTCTTCGAGGCTACTGGCGCACCGCCGCGTCACTTGCGCTCGAGCAGTCCCTGGTAGAGCGCGTTGGCGTGCGCACCCGTGAGCTCGGCGACGACGACGGCGGCCGGGCGGGCCTTCGCGCCCGCGGCGACGAGGCGCTCGAGCGCGTCGAGCGCGGCGCCGAGATCGGCGTCGGCCGGGGGCGGCGCGCCGATGACCAGCACCACCTCGCCGCGCGGCTCGGCCCGCGCGTACCGGGCGGCCAGCTCCCCGGCGCTCCCGCGCGCGACCTCCTCGTGGAGCTTGGTCAGCTCCCGGCAGACCGCGACGGGGCGCTCGGGATCGAGCGCCGCCAGCGCTGCGAGCGACGCCGCCGTGCGGTGCGGGGACTCGAAGGCGACGAGGGTCTCGCGCGCGCCCGCGAGGACCGCCTGCAGCTCGCCGGCCTTGCGCGGCAAGAAGCCGACGAAGCGCCAGGTGTCGGCCGGGAGCCCGCTGGCCACGAGCGCGGTGAGCGCCGCGCTCGGCCCCGGGAGCACCTCGACGCGCTGCCCGGCGGCCAAGACCTCCCGCAGGAGCACGTGGCCCGGGTCGCTGACGAGCGGCATGCCCGCGTCGGTCACCAGCGCGACGACCTCGCCCGCGGTGATCCGGGCGACCAGCTCGGGCGCGCGGTGGGCCTCGTTGTGCTCGTGGCAGCTCACGAGCTGGGTGGCGGTGATCCCGTGGCGCTTGAGCAGCCCGACGGTGTGGCGCGTGTCCTCGCAGGCGACGACGTCGGCGGTGCGCAGCGTCTCCAGCAGCCGCAGCGTCACGTCGTCGAGGTTGCCGATCGGAGTCGCGCACACGACCAGGCGGCCGCTCCGAGGCCCACCCGCACCGCGGCTCACGCGCCGATCCCCTCCGCGCCACTCGCCCCCTCGAGGGCCAGCACCGCCGCCCCGAGCATCCCGCTCTCCGCGCCGAAGCGGGCCGGGACGATGCGGGCGGTCTCCTTCGACGGGGAGAGCGCACGCTGCGCGAGGACCTCGCGTGCCGGCTCGAGCAGCAGATCACCCGCTGCGATCACGCCGCCGCCGACGACGACGACCGACGGGTTGAAGATGTTCACGAGCGAGGCGATGCCGATGCCGAGGTACTCACCGGCCCTCCGGACCACCGCGACCGCGGTCGGATCGCCGTCGTGCGCGAGCTCGGTGACCAGCGCCCCCGTCACGGCGCGGCCCTCCTGCAAGGCGCGGCCGAGTGCGCTCCCGGGGTACTCGTGGGCGGTCCGCAGCGCGTCGCGACCCATCGCCGTCCCGCTGGCGAACGCCTCGAGGCAGCCGCGGCTCGGGCAGTTGCCCTGGCAGCGCGGGCCGTCCTGGTCGATGACCATGTGCCCGAGCTCTCCCGCCGAGCCGAGTGCGCCGCGCACGAGCTTGCCGTCCACGACGATCCCGCCGCCGATGCCGGTGCCCAGCGTGAGCAGGAGCGCGTGACGGTGCCCCCGGGCCGCGCCGAAGCGGTGCTCGGCGAGCATCGCGACGTTCGCGTCGTTGTCGACGAAGACCGGGAGGGCGACGCGCTCGGCCATCAGGTCGCGGAAGGCGACGTCGCGGATCGGGAGGTGGACCGTCGAGACCGCGATGCCGCGCTCTTGGTCGAAGAGCGACGGGATGCCGATGCCGACCGCGCGGACCTCGCCGGCGGCGGCGCGCGCCTCCTCGACGATGGAGGCGACCGCGTCGAGGACCGCCGCAAGGTCGCTGGCCGGAGCGAGGCGGTAGGCCCGGTGGTGGACGTCGAGGTCGGCGTCGACCGCACCGGCAAGGAGCTTGGTCCCGCCCAGGTCGACGCCGATGACACAGCCGCCGGCCACGTGCGGTCACCATACTGAGCGCCGTGGCGCCCGACCCACCCGAGCGACCAGCTCCCAGCGACCCGCCCTACACGAAGTACCGCGCAGGCCGACCCTTCGGCCGCAGCGACGGACCACGTGACGGGCTCGCCCATGAGAAGCCCGCCGCGAAGGATGGCCGGGCCGGCAAGGCACGGTCCGCGCCAGGCGGGCCGGGCGGCGGCTCGCGCGCCGCAGGCACGGACGCGGATGCCGGCGAGCGCCCCTACACCGTCCACCGCGCGGGCGGCGGGAGCGAGCGGCAGCGACCCCGGCTGCGGCTTCCCGGCCTTGGTGGGCGCAAGCTCTCACCCGGGCGCATCGCGCTGCGGGTGCTCCTCGCGGCCGTCGCCTGGGTGGTCCTGAGCGGCGTCGTCTTCCTCGTCTCGGCCCTCGTGCACCGCGACGACGTCGGCGGAGGGCTGCGGGCCCGCGGCTTCCCGCCCGTCAGCCCGACGACCGTGCTCGTGCTCGGCTCGGACAGGCGCGAGGCGGGATCGGGCGAGCCGGGCGCGAAGACCAACGGCGCCCGCGCCGACTCCATCCTGCTCATGCGCATCGGCGGCGGGCACTCCTCGCGGCTGTCGATCCCGCGCGACACCGTCTTCGACATCCCCGGCCGCGGGCCCAACAAGGTCAACGCGGCCTTCGCCTTCGGCGGCGCCTCGCTCATGGCCGAGACGATCAAGGCGAACCTCGGCATCCGGATCGACCACGTCGTCGAAGTCAGCTTCTCGAACTTCCCCGACCTGATCGACGCGATGGGCGGCATCGACTACCAGGGCGGCTGCGTGGTCTCCAAGATCAACGGCGGCTTCGCGAACGGCGGCTTCACGCTGCGCCTGAAGAGCGGCAAGAGCCGCATCGACGGCCAGCAGGCGCTTGCGCTCGCGCGGACGCGCAAGAACCTCTGCAACAAGCGAGAGTCCGACCTCACCCGCGCGCGCCGCCAGCAGAAGCTCTTCTCCGCGATGAAGTCGCGCCTGATCTCGCCGGGCGCGTTCCTGCGCCTGCCGTTCATCTCCTGGGCGGCACCCAAGTCGCTGCGCTCGGACATGGGCGGCCCGACGCTCCTCGGCCTCTTCGCCGGCCTCGCGACCTCGGGCACGCCGCCCACGCGGATCCTGCGCCCGACGGGCGACGTCACGCTGCCCGACGGCGGCCAGGCGCTCACGGTGGACGACGCGTCCAAGCAGCGGGCGGCCGCGCGCTTCCTCGGCGAGTAGCGCCCCGCTCAAGCCGGCGCGAGTAGCGCCCCGCTCAAGCCGGCGCGAGCACCGGCAGTCCGTGGTGACGAGCGCCCTCGGCGAGGCGCGCGTCGTAGGTCATGACCGTCAGCGCCAGGCCGGAACGCGACAGCGCGAGGGCGGTCGCCAGGTGAACCGCGTCCAGCGACGCGACCGTCGCCGGGGCCACCTGCTCGGCCCGCCGCAGCGTCGCCTCGTCGAGCGGTATCAGCGCCACGCTCTCCAGGAGCCGATGCGCCCCCTCCGTCCGCTCGGTGCGCAGACGAGCGCACTCGTGTCGAGGAAGACCGTGCTCACGCTGCTTCAGCCGAGCCGCCGATCGCGGCTCTCGGCCAGCAGCTCGTCCGCGGTACCGGGTGCCGACGGCTCCAGCGGAGAGAAGATCGGCGTGGACATCTTCGAGCCGAGCGGTCGGGACGCTGGCGCCGAAGCGCACGGCGAGCTCTGAGTACCCCGCGGCCGACGCACCCGACGGGACGAGCCTTGCCACCTCTCGGCCACGCTCGGTGACCACGAGCGTCGCCCCCTCTTTCACCCGGTCGAGGTGACGGCTGAGGTGCTGGCGCAGCTCACGCACTCCCACAGTCTGCGACATGTGCGTCAGAACATGGCACTTCGCTTCACCCCGTGGTCACGGCAAAGACGGCGGGCGGCTGCGCGCCGTGCGGCCGTCAGGCCGTGGCGTCCTTCTTGGCCGGCTTGTCGGCCTTGGGTGCGGGCGCCGGCTTGCTGTCCGACGAGGACGAGCCGCCCGAAGAGGACGACGAGCTCGAGTCCGAGGAGGACGACGAGCCGCCCGAGCCCGAGTCCGAGGAGGCGGCCGCTGCCTTGTCGCGCTTCTCCTTCGACTTCTCCGAGTGGTCGTTGGCGCCGCTCTCGGCGGACTTCTCGAGCTCGCGGTTGCGGCTGCGGGTGCCGTAGTCGGTGTTGTGGAAGCCCTTGCCCTTGAAGTGGATCGCGGGCGCGTGGAACACCTTCGAGACAGGGACGCCGGTCTCGGGGTCGTGCGTGAGCGTCGCGTCGGAGAAGCTCTGCAGCACGTCGAAGGTGGTGCCGTCGGGACGGCGGTACTCGTAGATCGGCATACGGCGACCATCTTAGCCGCGCGCCCTTGGCACTCCCAAGCGCCGAGTGCCAGCCCAAAGGCCGCCGGTAGGCTGCGGCGATGGCCGAAGACGCAGTGACCATGGACAAGATCGTCGCGCTGTGCAAGCGGCGCGGCTTCATCTTCGCCTCGAGCGAGATCTACGGCGGCCTCGGCTCCACCTACGACTACGGCCACTACGGAGTGCTGCTCAAGACGAACGTCAAGAACGAGTGGTGGCGCTCCATGCTCTCCGAGCGCGACGACGTCGTCGCGCTGGACTCGGCGATCCTCCAGCACCCGCGCGTGTGGGAGGCCAGCGGCCACCTCGCGGGCTTCACCGACCCGATGGTCGACTGCCGCACCTGCAAGTCGCGCTTCCGCGCCGACCACATCGCCGAGGGCCACGCCGGCCTGGCCTGCCCCAAGAAGCCGAGCAAACTACCCGGCGAGGGTCCGGACTGCGACCTCACCCCCGCGCGCGACTTCAACCTCATGTTCAAGACGACCGTCGGCCCCGTCGAGGAGACGGGCTCCGTCGCCTACCTGCGCCCGGAGACCGCGCAGGGCATCTTCATCAACTTCAAGAACGTCCTGCAGTTCTCGCGCAAGAAGCCGCCGTTCGGCATCGCGCAGGTCGGCAAGAGCTTCCGCAACGAGATCACCCCGGGCAACTTCATCTTCCGCACCCGCGAGTTCGAGCAGATGGAGATGGAGTTCTTCGTCCCGCCCGCCGAGGCGGGCCAGTGGTACGAGACCTGGAAGGCCGAGCGCTTCGACTGGTACCAGCGCCTCGGCATCCGCCCGGAGAAGCTGCGCCTGCGCGAGCACGACGCCGACGAGCTCTCCCACTACTCAAGCGCCACCGCCGACGTGGAGTACGAGTTCCCGATCGGCTGGTCGGAGCTCGAGGGAATCGCCAACCGCGGCAACTACGACCTGACCCAGCACGCGCTCTTCTCCGGCGAGAAGCTCGAGTACTTCGACCAGCCGACGAACGAGCGCTACGTCCCGCACGTCATCGAGCCGGCCGCGGGCGCCGACCGCGCGACGCTCGCGTTCCTGGCCGACGCCTACGAGGAGGAGGAGGTCGAGGGCGGCGAGACGCGCACCGTCCTGAAGCTCCACCCGCGCCTCGCGCCCGTCAAGGTCGCGGTCTTCCCGCTCCTGCGCAAGGACGGCCACCCCGAGCTCGCCCGCGAGATCTACGCGAGCGTGCGCGGCACCTTCCAGGCCGAGTACGACGACGGCGGTGCGATCGGCAAGCGCTACCGCCGCCAGGACGAGATCGGCACGCCGTACTGCGTCACCGTCGACCACCAGTCGCTCGAGGACCGCACGGTCACCGTGCGCGAGCGAGACTCGCTGGCCCAGGAGCGCGTTAGCGCCGACGACCTCGTCGCCCACCTCGCTGCCCGCCTGGCCGCGCCGTGGAAGTCACCCAAGCTCGTGAGCTGACACCGATTTGCGGTGACGTGACGGCGCTCACACATCGGCTGACCAATCGGTCAGTACGCTTTGACAGCCTGTCAGCCCCGAGCACGAGGAGCCGCGCCTTCAATGGCCACCGCCGAGCACCGTCCGATTCCCGCCCCGATGGCCCCGCCCGTCCCCACGCCGACCGCGGCCATCTCCTACACGGATCTGTACGCGCGCTGGGAGAAGGGCAACTGGTCGGCGACGCAGATCGACTTCACCCAGGACAAGGTCGACTGGCACGAGAAGCTCACCGAGGAGCAGCGCCGCTCCGCCCTGTGGCTCTACACGCTCTTCTTCCACGGCGAGGACTCCGTCGCGGACAACCTCTCCCCTTACGTCGACGCCGCGCCGACCGAGGAGCAGACGTACTTCCTGACCACGCAGCAGGTCGACGAGGCACGCCACGCGGTCTTCTTCCACCGCTTCATGCACGAGGTCGTGGGGCTGGGCGGGGAGAGCATCTCCTCGACGCTCGCGGCGACCCAGGGCGAGCTCACCTGGGGCCACCGCCAGGTCTTCAGCCGCCTCGACGACATGGCCACCGCGCTGCGCGCGGACCGCTCGAAGCTCCAGCTGGCCAAGGCGGTGACGCTCTACCACGTCGTCGTGGAGGCCTCCCTGGCGCAGCCCGGCCAGCACATGATCGAGGACTACCTCGAGAGCTACGACGTCCTCCCGGGCTTCCGCGAGGGCATGCGCCACATCGCCGGGGACGAGCAGCGCCACATCGCCTTCGGGGTCAAGCTGCTCGCCGACTTATACGCAGAGCTCGGCGCGCCCGTGGCCGAGGCGATCGGCGAGGTGCTGCGCGACACGCTGCCGCTGACCACCGCGGTCGCCGCACCGCCGAACTGGGACCGCTCCTACACGGAGTGCTTCGGCTTCACCCTCGAGGATCTCGGCGAGGAGGGGGCACGGTCCCTGGAGCAGAAGATCCGCGCGATCGGGATCAAGCCGGAGTCCCTGCGAACCGGCATGGCCTGGGAGGAGGCACCGCGCGACCGGGCGATCCGCGGCATGCGGCTGCTGAAGGGCAACCTCATCGGACCGGGCGGCCCGCTCGACACCGACCCGGAGAGCGTCGCGCTGCTCTTCGACGGCATGCGGCGCACCGCCGACGGCTCGGTGATGCCGCACGGCACGACGCTGCAGTGGGACTTCTCAGACCACGAGCCGTGGCACCTCGTGCTCGAGAACGGGAGCACACGAGCGACGCGCGGGCGGGCCACCGCGCCCGACCTCACGCTGCGCACGAGCCTGGCCGACTGGATCGACCTCTCCGCCGGCCGCGCCGACCCGCTCAAGCTGGCGTTGCGCCGCAGGCTCCGCGTGAGCGGGAACCTGCGGCTGGCGCCCAAGCTCGGGCGGGTCTTCGCCTGACTAGCGCCGCGTGCAGGTCCGGTAGCGCCGCGCGTCGACGACGCGACGGCCACTGGCCAACCGCATCACGAGCTTCACCGAGACCGTCGACTTCCTGATGCCGCGCAGGCTCACGAGCGCGCTCGTGCGGGTGCGGCGCAGCGACGCGACGCGCTTGCCGTCCACGAGCACGCGACCCGAGCGCACCTGCTTCTTGTACTGGCGCCTGACCTTGACGCGGAACGCCCGGCGGCTGCCGCAGGAGCCCTTGAAGGTTCGGGGTGCGGTGGCCGGGGCGCTAGTCGCGGGGCGCGCGACGCCCGGCGATCCGGCTCCGGTGGCCGTCCCCGCCGCGGCGGGCGAGCTCGACGTGGCGGGCGAGCTCGACGTGGCGGGCGAGCTCGACGTGGCGGGCGAGCTCGATGTCCCGGCCGAGCTGGGCGTGCCCGCCGGGCTCGACGTGGCCGGCGTGTCGGTGGCGCTCGGGGTGCCGGGGGTCTGCGTCGCACTCCCCGGGGCCGACGCCTCCACCACGGGCTGCTGATCGGCGGCGGAGGCCACCGGCAGCGTGAGCACGCCCGGGCGCGACGGGTCGGTCGAGATGGTCGCGTCGCCCGGCACGTTGTTCGTGCGGTAGGCCGTGTCGCCCGTGGCGATCGTCAGGGCCATCTGGTGACCCTTCTGAAAGCGGTGCACGATGCCGGGCAGCTCGACCTTCACCGGCACGGACTGATTGGCCACGCGGACGGGCGAGATCAACCGCCGCTTCAGCGTGACCGTCTTCGTCACGGGGTCGATGTCGTAGAGCTTCACGAAGATCGCGAGCAGCTGGGAGTCTGACGTGCTGCCGGCCGCGGCCGACGCGGGCGCGGAGATCCGGAACTCCGCCGTGGGCACGCCGACCACGTCGGTGTCCTCGGTCAGCGGAGCAGTGGAGTACTGGGCGAAGCTCCCGGGCGAGTCGCTCGGCGGGATCAGCCCCGGCTCCACCGCGCTCGTCTCGCTGTAGCTGGAGCCGCCCGGCCCGACGGCGAACATGCTCGTGCCCGCCGCAACCGCCCCGGCCTCGGGCACCAGGGCGTTCGTCCCAGAGAGGAAGAGCTTCTTCGACGGCGCGACGGGATAGCCGGCCGAACGCGCGAAGGCCGGCGTGGCGTCAGGCGTGGCGCCCGTCGTGGGGTACTTGATCCAGTCGCGGAAGTAGGAGATGTCGAGCGACGGCGTGGCCGGCGCGTCCTTGAGGTAGTGGTCGAACCAGGCCAGGAACGTGCGGCCCTGGTAGTTGTCCGTATCGCCCAGGCGCAGCTCACCGGGCTCGGGCGTGCTGTCGGAATGCCCGTGGGACTGCCAGATCATCTTCGCCGGCACGCCGCGCGCGCGCAACGAGCGGAAGGTCGCGATGGACTCCTGGAGGTTGAAGAGGCTGTCCCCCTGGCCCTGGGCCAGCAGCGTCGGGATGCGGATGTCGTCGATGTAGTCCCGGACGGAGGCGTGGCGGGCGAAGGCGATCGTCGCAGCGTCCGGCGCGCCCATCGCGTCCATCTGGACCTTGGCGTTGCACGCGCGGTCGTCGAAGTTAGGGCAGCCCACGATGCGCTTGGGGTCGTTCATCAGGCCCGAGCCGCCGTTGATCAGCCCGACGCCGAAGAACAGCGACACCCAGTCGACCTTCTCGATGCCGGGCGTGAAGTAGCTGACGCCGGAGGCGAAGCTCGTGTTGTTCGGCGCCAGCGAATACGAGAGGTCGTTCCAGGTGATGCTCGGGACGATCGTGTCGACGCGCGGGTCGATTCCCGCGACCGCGAACTGGTTCTGGCCGCCGTATGAGCCGCCGAACATGCCAACGCGCGGGTCGTTCGTCGTCGGGTTGCCGTCGGAGCCGACGGTGTCGCGCTTGACGTAGTCCACGCTGGTGCCGTCGTCGGCCTTGCGCCCGCCGCCCAAGAAGGTCACGAGCTCGCGGCCGGCCTTGCCGTCGAAGTCCGGGTCGTCGAGCGTGATCTTGCAGCCCGAGCCGCCGAAGCCGAGTCCGGAGTAGGCGAGCACGACGTAGCCGCGCGCGGCGTAGGCCTTCGCGAATTCGGCCTGGCTGGCCTTCGAGCCGCCGAAGCCGTTCGTGGTCAGGATCGCCGGCCGCGGGTCGGCGGCCGAGGCGCCGTCCGGCTTGTACAGATCGACCGCGACCTTGCACGGCACGTCGCCGCCCGGCCCGACCAGCGTGTCGACGAACAGCGCCTTCGTAGTGAACGTCTCGGCGGCCGTGGCGGGCACCGCGCCGAGCGCGAGTGCTCCTGTCGTGACCGCCGCGATGCGGCGCAGCTTGCGTACGTGACCCATTCGATGCGTCTCCCCGTCGACCCTCGCGAACGGTGGCGTTCACCACCCGTTAACCAGCGTAGCTCGCGACGAACCGATTCGCGGCACTTCGTCATGCGGCGTCCGAGCGCGGCGGCAGCCGCCGGGCCAGATGGTCGAGGATCGCCGCGAGGGCGACGAGCGGCCCAGCGCTTCTCGCAACCTCCACGACGAACAGAGCCACTGCGCGCGCACACTCCTTGCCCGCGTCGAACCCGTCGAGGACGCCGGGAGATTCGGCGAGCAGCTGTTGAACGCTGGCGATCGTGGAGTACGCCAGCGCGGCGATTGCCACCGCGGCCAGCCCGACGAGCCCACGCGCGACGCGATCGATCACCGCCCGCCCCGTCGGCGGCCAACGCACATCCATCGCCCGCCACGCGAGCAGCGCCATGCCGGCGACGAGCACGACGAGCAAGGCGATCCAGATCATGCGGAGGATTCTCCGCCAGCCTGCGGCGGAACGACGAGGGGCGCCTTCCGGCGCCCCCCGAAGCTCTGCGCGTCGACGCGGCTCTAAGTCGTCGGCGTGCCCGGGGCGGGCGACGGGACCGGCGTGGCTGGGGCGGTGGTCGAGGTGTAGTCGAACTCCTCCTCGGCGCCGAAGAGCAGGTCGAGGAGCTTGTTGCGCACGTCGGAGGAGGCCGCGACGGCGACGCCCGCGCCCACTACGAGGACGAGCAGCTTGCGGCCGAGGCCGCCGCTCTTGCGCTTCTTCTTGGCCGGCGCGTCAGCGAGGGCGTAGCCCACGTCCTTGAGCGCCTCGACGGCGGTCGCGACGTTCGCGTGGAGCTTCTTGTCCTCGAGCACGGCCTTGGACGGCGACTTGCCGGAGGCGAGGCGCTCGTACGCGGTGCGAGCCGACTCGTAGGCGACGCGCACGTTGTCGTGCAGGTCCGCGTCCGTCGCGACCTTCTGGACGTAGGGGTTCGACTTCACCGCGTCGACCGTCTGGGCGGCGGTGGCGCCGGCGGCGGCCGCCTTCTTCTTGTTGCTCATAAGGACTTCCAGTCACCTCGCTTGAGGAGTCGATGGCCAGTGGTGCGCAGCCTATACCCGTCTGGGCGGTTCCAATGCGACGGCGAGGACCTCGCCGATCTCCTCGACCCAGTGGAACTCGAGCTTGGAGCGCAGCGCGGCCGGTATCTCGTCCACGTCGCCCTCGTTGCGAGCGGGCGCGACGATCGTCGAGATGCCGTGGCGCTGCGCGGCCAGCGCCTTCTCCTTGAGGCCGCCGATCGGGAGGACCTGCCCCGTAAGGGTGATCTCGCCGGTCATCGCGACCTCGTCGCGAACGCAGCGGCCCGTCAGCAGCGACACCAGCGCGGTCACCATCGTCACGCCCGCCGACGGCCCGTCCTTCGGAATGGCGCCCGCCGGCACGTGGATGTGCAGGTCGTGCTCGGCGAAGAAGCGGTCCCCGAGCCCCGGCGCGAGCTCTGAGACGTGGCCGCGGACGTAGGAGAGCGCGGCCTGCGCGCTCTCCTTCATCACGTCCCCGAGCTGGCCGGTGATCACGAGCTGCGGCTCCTGCGGGGAGCGGATCGGCATCGCGGTCGCCTCCACGAAGAGCACGTCGCCGCCCACGGGCGTCCAGGCCAGCCCCGTCGCCACGCCGGCCTGCTGCGTGCGCCGCCGCGTCTCGGCGAAGTACTTCTGGCGGCCGAGCAGCTCGCGCGTCCGCGCCTCGCCGAGGGTCGCGCGCTTCGGCCTGGCGCCGTCGGCGCCGGCGATGTCGAAGGCCACCTTGCGGCAGAGCGTGCCGATCTCGCGCTCCAGGCCGCGGACGCCGGCCTCGCGCGTGTAGTCGGCGATGACGGCCTTCAGGGCCGCGTCGGAGATCGAGATCCACGACTTCTTCAGGCCGTTGCGCTCGACTTGCCGCGGCACGAGGTAGCGCTTGGCGATCTGCAGCTTGTCGTCGGCGGTGTAGCCCGCGAGCTGGATGACCTCCATGCGGTCGCGCAGCGGCCCGGGCACCGTGTCCAGCGTGTTGGCCGTGGTGATGAACATGACGTTAGAGAGGTCGAACGGCACGTCGAGGTAGTGGTCGCGGAAGGCGCCGTTCTGCTCCGGGTCGAGGACCTCGAGCATCGCGCTCGCCGGATCGCCGCGGAAGTCCGCGCCCATCTTGTCGATCTCGTCGATCATGAACAGCGGGTTGTTGGCGCCCGCGTCGCGCAGCGCCCGGATGATCGTGCCGGGCATCGCGCCGATGTAGGTGCGGCGGTGGCCGCGGATCTCGGACTCGTCGCGCACGCCGCCGGCGGAGATGCGCTCGAACTCGCGCCCGAGGGCCTTGGCGATCGAGCGTCCGAGCGAGGTCTTGCCCACGCCGGGCGGGCCGACGAAGCAGAGGATGCTGCCGCGGGCGTCCGGCTTGAGCTTGCGCACCGCGAGGAACTCGAGGATGCGGTCCTTCACGTGGGCGATGTCGTAGTGGTCCTCGTCGAGCACCTCACGCGCATGGGTCAGGTCGAGGCGGTCCTCGGTGGAGCGGTCCCACGGCAGCGAGGCGATCCACTCGAGGTAGGTGCGGATGACGCCGTGCTCGGCGGCCGCGGGCGGCAGGTTCTCCAGGCGCTTGAGCTCGCGGTCGGCCTGCTTGCGCGCGTCGGCCGGGAGGTCCATCGCGCGCAGCTGCTCGCGCAGCTCGCCGGCCTCCTCGGCGCTCTCGTCGAACTCCCCCAGCTCGTCCTGGATCGCCTTGAGCTGCTGGCGCAGGACGTACTCGCGCTGGCCCTTGTCGATCTCAGACTGGACCTGCGACTGGATCTTCGAGCCGATGGAGACGACCTCGAGCTCGCGCGCGAGCGCCTCGACGAGCTTGCGCAGGCGTGCAGCGACGTCGGGCTCCTCGAGCAGCTCCTGCTTCTCCTCGGTCTTCAGGCGCAGCGAGCCGGCGATGAGGTAGGAGAGCGCGCTCGGGTCCTCGACGTTGGCGATGGCCAGCTGGAGCTCCTCGGGGAGGTAGGGCACCTCCTCGACGATCTGCGAGAACGTGCGCAGGACGTTGCGCTGGAGGGCGACGAGCTCGGGGGACTCCTCGACGACGTCGGGAAGCTCGGTGATGCTCGCGGCGAGATAGGGCTCCTCCTGCTCCCAGGTGCCCAGGCGCACGCGCTGAGCGCCCTGCACGAGTATCCGCAGGGTGCCGTCGGGGACCTTGAGCATGCGCGCCACCGCCCCGACGACGCCGACCTCGTAGAGCTGCTCGGGGCCCGGCGCCTCGTCCTCGGGCTCGCGTGAGGCGACCATCACGAGCATCCGGTTGCCGGCCAGCACGTCGTTGACGAGGCGCACGGAGCGCTCCTGGCCGACGGCAAGCGGCATGAGCGTGTCGGGAAGCGGCACGGTCTCGCGCAGCGGCAGCACCGGCAGGCTCGCCGGGACGCCGCGCTGGCCGCCGACCTCCACCTCATCACCGCTCGGATCCGGGGCGATCTCGATCACGACGCGCGCCCTGGGACACCGGAGTCCGAGTCGATCGGCACCTGGCGCGAGCGCCGGTCGGACGGGGCGAGCGGGAGCTCCACCCGCAGGATCCCGTCGCGGTAGGTCGCGCGCACGTCGTCGGCGAGCACCTCGGCGCCGAGACCGATCATGCGGCGAAACGGCCCGAAGTCGATCTCGAGCTGCTCGTAGACGCGGTCGTCGGCCTCGGCGGGGCGGCGGTGCCCGGAGATGACGAGCTCACGCCCCTCCACCTCCAGGCTGATCTCCGCGGGATCGATGCCCGCGAGCTCGGCCTGGACGACGACGCGCGGGGAATGGGCATCCCCCGACTCGTAGAAGACGTCGACCGCCGGGGAGAAGCCGCCGCCGCGCCGAGATGGCAGGCCGGGGCCGAAGACGTCACCGAACAGCTCGTCCATCTCGCGGCGCATCCGCTCGAAGTTCGCGAAGAGGTCGCGCTCGGGTCGCATCGGCCCGATGCTACCCGCGGTTCGTGCTCGGCTCCGAAGCTCGACCCCTTGTTCTCGATGCGGCCCTCCACCCGGCGCTACAGCTCGTAGACCGCGCCCTCCGCCGCCACCTCGACCGGCCCTCCGAACGCCTGGGCGGCCTGGTCGCGCGCCCAGCCGTGGTCGAGCTCGTCGGAGATGTGGGTGAGGACAAGACGCGCGGCGTCGGCGCGCGCCGCGTGTTCGCCCGCCTCGGCCGGGGTGAGGTGCCCGCGCACCCCGCCGCGCTCGGGCCGCGGGAGCGTCGCCTCGAGCAGCAGCAGGTCGGTGCCCGACGCGAAGTCGACGAGCTCCTGCGACGGCGCGTGATCGGCACCGAAGGTCATGCGCCCCGAGGCGCCGGCGATCTCCACGGCGTGGGTCGGCAGGTAGTGCGGGACGCTGCGGAAGCGGACGCGCAGCGGGCCGATCTCGAGCACGTCGCCGACGTCGTACTCACGCAGGCCGAAAGCGCTCTCGACGTGGTCGGCGAGCATCCCCCCGCCCGCGCACACTTGGCGCAGGGCCGCCGCCGCGCCGCGCGGTGCGTGCAGCTCGGGGCAGGCGGGGCAGTCCGTCCCGGGCCAGCGGTCGACGGGCACGGGCTGCTGGCGGGGCGCGTAGGTCAGCGCGGACGCGAAGGGCACAAGGTCGAAGAAGTGGTCGGCGTGGAGGTGGGAGATGACCACCGCGTCGACGTCGACGTAGTCGCGGAGCTGGCGCAACTTCGCGAAGACCCCGTTGCCGCAGTCGAGCAGCACGCAGGTGGCCCCCTCTTCGACGAGATACCCGCTGCACGCGCCGCCCGCGTCCTGCCAGGCGGGCGACTTGCCCAGAACCGTGATGCGCACCCTGCGTTCTTCCTCTCCGGTGACCCGTCCGGGACGTTACCCGCACCCCGGGGCCGACGAGTCGGCGGCGTCCGCGGGCCGTGCGCTTCGGTGCTGCTCAGGTCCGGACGCCCGGAGCTAGCCAGCGGCGGCTGAGGGGCGCGGCGGAGATCCCGTGCACGAAGATCGACGTGAGGACGCAGGCGATCGTCGTCCAGACGAGCAGGTGCTGGTCCTCGGCGGAGAGCACGTCGGCCTCGACGACGACGGCGGCGTAGAACAGGGCTGCGACGCCGCGCACTCCGAAGAAGCCGAGGAAGAGCTGCTCGCGGCGCCCGAGGAAGCTGCGGCCGGCGGTCGCCATCACGAGCACGGGGCGGATGACGAAGAGCAGCACCAGCGCCAGCCCCCAGCCGCCGAGGCCGGGTACCCCCAGACCCGTGGTCGTGAGCATGGTGCCGAACATGAGCAGCACCACGAACTCGAGCGTCTTGCCGGTCGCTTCGATCGCGTGGTGGACCGGACCGTGGATGTGGTGGTCGAACTCGTAACGGCGAAACGCGAACCCGGAGGCGAACACCGCGAGCAGCCCGTAGGCGCCGAGCGCCTCGGTGAGCCCGTACAGAGCCGCGACGGCGCCGACCGCCGCCACGCCGCTGAGCGGCTCGGCCACGATCCCGCGCTGCTCGGCGCGGGTGAGCAGCCATGCGCCACCCAACCCGGCTGCGGCCCCGAGCGCGAGCGCGAAGCCGGCGCCGTAGAGCAGGTCGGCGACGAGCCACTCGCCGGCCCAGGCGGTCCCGCCCTGGCCGACCGCGAACAGCCCGAGGACGACGAACGGCGAGGCCAGCCCGTCGTTGAAGCCCGCCTCGGTGTGCAGGGAGAGCCGCGGCTCGCCGAGCACCTCGCCACCCGGCGGCGTGAGGCCGACCTCGCCCGCGAGCACCGGATCGGTGGGCGCCAGCACCGCCCCTAGCAGCAGGGCGACCGGGAACGACAAGCCCATCGCCCAGACCCCGAACGCCGCGACGGCCAGGATCGTCAGCGGCATCACGACGCCCAGCAGCACCGCGATCGACACCCACGAGCGGCGACGCACGTGGCGCTCGATCGTCAGCCCCGCGGAGAAGACAGCGACGATCAGCGCGACCTCGGTCAGCCGCTCGAGCAGCAGGTGGTCGCCCTCAGGGTCCAGCGGCCGGACGTCGAGCAGCTCGAGCGCCACCGCGCCGAGCGCGCCGACCACGACGACGACCACCGAGGAGGCGACGGGCAGGCTCCTGCGCCCCGTCGTCGCCACCACCCCGATCAGCACGGCGGCTCCCACTCCTGCGAGCGCGAGCGTGTACAGGTCTCCCAGGTGCCAGCCCGGCGCGACGGCGAGCACGCTCAGCACGGGCGGACCGGCTCGCAGCGAAGGGGGTGCGGCGGCATGGGGGTTCCTCTCGGGAATCGGGTCGGCGAAGAGACGCCGACCAGTCTTCCCGGCACACCGCAGCGGACCCTAGCGGTCGGCGTCAGGCCTCGTGCAGCGCGGCCTGCTCCTGGGCGCTGGGAAACGCCCAGGCCGACTGCGTGCGGCGCTCGGTCCTGAAGACGAATCGAAGCTGGGTCGGGGGCCGCAGGCCCTCGGGGGCGTCGGGGCGGAAGGTCGCACACGGCTCGTCGAGTGCGAGCGCGCAGAGCGTGTTGCACCGGAAGTAGCACTGCTCGCACGAGACCTTCTTCGCTGCCGTCCGCCCCTTCGCCATACGCTGCCCTGTCCCCTCGTCCTGCGTCGTGAGCACCATCTGAGCGGGACTGAACCACACCTCCGCACCCACCCGCGGCGGCGAATCTCGCAAAGCGCACTGATCGCCTGAGCGGCTTTCCGCAAATGCCGCTGATTGGCTGCTTTTACCTGCAAATAGCGGAAGTCAAGGGCGGTGGACGATGCATGTGCCGCTCAGAGCGGGCGATTCACCACCCGCGCAGCCGGGCGTGCGCGGCGGTGACGTCGGCTGGAGTCGCGGCGCCCACGAGCGCGAGGCTGCGCGCCGTGTCCTCGACCAGCGCCGCGAGCGCCTCACGCACGCCTTCCGCGCCGCCCGCCGCGAGCGCCCACAGGTAGGGGCGCCCGACGAGCACCGCGTCGGCTCCCAGGGCCAGCGCGCGCACCACGTCGCCTCCCGAGCGGATGCCGCCGTCGACGAGCACGGGCAGGCGGCCGTCGAGCTCGGCGGCCACCTCGCGCAGCGCGACCGCCGTCGGCACGACCCCGTCGAGCTGGCGCGCTCCGTGGTTGGAGACCACGACGGCGCTGGCGCCGGCCTGCTCGGCCAGCAGCGCGTCCTCCGCGGTCAGGACGCCCTTGAGCATCACGGGCAGCCCGCTCACCTCGCGCACCCAGCCCACGTCCTCCCAGGAAGGTGCGTGCCAGCCGCCGATGCGCGGCTTGTCGCCGTCGTCCTGCTCCCAGGCGCCGAGGTGGTCCGCGAGCGCGACGCCTGGCGGCAGGGCGGTCCGCCCGTGGCGCAGCTCGCGCTCGCGGCGGCCCGTCACGGGGAAGTCGATCGTCATGACGACCTGCGCGTAGCTGTGCTCGGCGGCGCGCTCGAGAACGCGCTGCGCCGTAGAGCGGTCACGATCCATGTAGAGCTGGAACCACTTCGGCGCGTCGGTCGCCGCGGCGACGTCGGCCAGATCGGTGGTCGCGCGCGTGGAGAGGCAGGTCACGAGGCCCGCGGCTGCGGCGGCGCGCGCGACCGCGAGCTCTGCGTCGGGGTGCAGCAGCCCTTGCAGCGCGGCAGGCGCGAGCACGATCGGCGCCGCCATCGCCGCGCCCAGCAGCTCCACCGAGGGATCGGCCGCGGCCAGGCCCAGCAGCTGGCGCGGGCGCAGCCAGACGTGGCGCCAGGCCTCCTCGTTCTCTCGGAGCGTCAGCTCGTCGCCCGCGCCGCCGGCGAAGTAGTCGTAGGCGTCGGGCGGCAGCCGCGCGCGGGCCTCCTCGTGCTGGCGGCGCAGGAGCTCCATGGGGCGCGAGCGTAGTGGCGTCCGGTGGAGCCGTGGCCGCGATCGGCGAGCGCCGCGCGCTCGTAGGCTCTGAGCACATGGCCAACGTCCTCGTCACCGGCGCCACCGGCTTCCTCGGCGCCGCGCTGCTCCCCCGGCTGCAGCACGAGGGGCACCGCGTGCGCGCCTACGCGCGGCGCCCGGAGGCCGTCGCGGGCGACGTGCCCGTCGTCCAGGGAGACGCGGTGCAGGGCACGGGCCTCGACGCCGCGCTCGACGGCATCGACGTCGCCTACTACCTCATCCACTCCATGGAGGGTGCCGGCACCGCCAAGAGCTTCGACGGCCTCGAGCTGCGATCCGTCGAGAACTTCGCCGCGGCCGCGCAGCGCGCCGGCGTGCGCCGCGTGATCTACCTCGGCGGCCTCGTGCCGACCGACAAGGCCGCTTCGCGCCACCTTGGCTCCCGTCTGGCGGTCGAGGAGGTGCTGCTTGGCGGCGCCACTCCGGAGGCCGTCGCGTTCCGCGCCTCGCTGGTCATCGGCGCGCGCTCGCGCTCCTTCCGCTTCCTCGTGCGCCTGGTGGAGCGCGCGCCGTTCCTGCCGCTGCCGGGCTGGTCGGGCAACCGGACGCAGCCCATCGACGAGCGCGACGTGCTGAGCCTGATGCTCGCCGCCGCCACCTCCGAGGCGGTGACCGGTCCGCTGTCGATGGACATCGCCGGCCCCGACGTCGTGACCTACGGCGAGATGGTCGAGGCGATCCGCGACCACCTGGTCATCGGCCGCCCGGCCCTGCGCATCCCGATCACGATGACCGCGGTCGCCGCGAAGGTGGCGGCCGCGATCGCCGGGGAGGACGTCGGGCTCATCGAGCCGCTCATGGAGAGCCTCGAGTCCGACCTGCTGCCCCGCGACGAGGCCGCCCCTGCGTTCTTTGGCGTGCGCATGCACTCCTTCGACGCCGCCGTCGAGCACGCGCTCGGCGTGTGGGAGCGCAGCGAGCCGCTCGCCGCCCGGTGAAGCGCCGCCCCGGTTGCGATGAACGGACTGTCGGGTAGGGCCTCGAGCCATGTCAGAGGTCCGTGCCACCGTCCAGATCGACGCCCCGCCCCAGGAGGTCTTCACCGCTGCCATGACGCCCGAGCTCACCCCGGACTGGGTGACGGTCGTCATCCGCGTGGAGAGCCACGACGCGGGCGAGCTGCGCGAGGGCTACAAGATGAGCCAGCGGATGTGCCTGCGCGGCGTGCCGTTCACGGTGGAGTGGGAGCTCACCAGGCTCGACGCACCGCACTTCGCGCGCTGGGAGGGCAAGGGCCCCGCGCACTCCAAGGCGATCACCGAGAACCGCCTCGAGGCGCGCGGCGCAGGCACCCATTTCACCTACACCAACGAGTTCAAGACGCCCTTCGGCCCGCTCGGCGCCGTGGCGGCCAGCACCCTGATGGGCGGCTTGCCCGAGCGCGAGGCGACCGCGTCGCTGCAGCGCCTCAAGGCGCTCATCGAGAAGCGCTCGTGAGCGAGGTCCGCACCTCGATCGAGATCGACGCCCCGCCTGAGGTCGTGTTCGACATCGCCCTGGATCCACAGCGTCTCGGCGACTGGGTGACGATTCACCGTGAGCTGCTGTCCGCCGACTCCGGGCCGCCGCGCGCGGGCATGGAGATGCAGCAGCGGATGAGCCTGCGCGGCGCGGCCTTCAAGGTCTCCTGGGAGCTCGTGGCCTGCGAGCGCCCACTGCACGCGGAGTGGAAGGGCCGCGGCCCCGCGCGCTCCAAGGCCGAGACGGAGTACACGCTGGAGGCGCTGCCCGACGGAGGCACGCGCTTCTCCTACCGCAACGACTTCAAGGCGCCGCTCGGGCCGCTCGGAGCGGTTGCCGGAAATGCGCTCGTCGGCGGGGTGCCGGAAAAGGAAGCGATCGCCTCACTGCAGGCGCTCAAGGAGCTCGTGGAGTCGACTCACGCCAAGTGAGTCGCGCGTTGCAGCGTTGACACGGCCGCCGATCATGGTGACAGTGAGTTGCATGACCGATTTTCTGGAAGAGAAGAAGCGCGAGATCAAGTCGCGGATGGAGGAGCTCTCGGCGCTTGTCGACGAGCTCAAGGGGCGGATCGCCGGCGAGCTCGAGCCGCTCGAGGGCGAGCACCGCCAGCTCGAGGCCGCGCTGCGCGCGCTCGACGGCGTCGACGGGAAGGGCCGCGCCTCCGGTCGCAAGTCCGGCCGCTCGGGCTCGGGCTCGGGCGAGTCCCGCGGGCGCGGGCGCCCGAAGGGCTCGGGCACGCGCGCCAAGGAGGCTCTGGCGCAGGTCAAGAGCCGCCCGGGCATCACGATCCCCGAGCTGGCCGCGAGCATGGACATCAAGCAGAACTACCTCTACCGCGTGATGCCCGATCTGCAGAAGGACGGCTTGGTGCGCAAGGAGGGGCGCGGCTGGTACGCGCTCGACGCCGCCTGACGCGGTGAGCGCCGTCTGGCTTCGCACACCGCGAAGCCGGACGGCACTCGGCGCTTTCAGAGGTGCTCAGCCGAGCAGGCCGAGCCCCTTCACCGCGTCGCGCTCCTCGTTGAGCTCGTTCACGGTGATGTCGATCTTGGACTGCGCGAAGGCGCCGACCTCGAGGCCCTGCTCGATCTTGTAGTCGCCGCCTGAGCAGCGCACGGGGAAGGAGGAGACGATGCCCTCCTCCACGCCGTAGGAGCCGTCCGAGGCGACGGCCATGGAGCGCAACCCGTCGGCGCCGAGGACCCAGTCGCGGACGTGGTCGATCGCGGCGTTGGCGGCCGAGGCGGCCGAGGAGGCGCCGCGCGCCTCGATGATCGCTGCCCCGCGCTTGCCGACCTTCGGCATGTACTCGTTCTCATACCACTCCATGTCGACCGCGTCGACGGCCTTCTGCCCCTTGGCCTTGGCGTTGAAGAGGTCCGGGAACATGCTCGGGGAGTGGTTGCCCCAGATCACGAGGTCCTGGATCTCCTCCACCGTGCAGCCGAGCTTGGCGGCGAGCATGGAGACCGCGCGGTTCTCGTCCAGGCGCGTCATCGCGGTGAAGCGCTCCTTGGGCACGTCGGGCGCGTTGGACGCCGTGATCAGCGCGTTGGTGTTGGCCGGGTTGCCGACCACCAACACCTTGACGTCGTCGGCGGCGCCGGCGTTGATCGCCTCGCCCTGGGGCTTGAAGATCGCGCCGTTGGCCTCGAGCAGGTCGGCGCGCTCCATCCCCTTCGTGCGCGGGCGCGCGCCGATCAGCAGGCCGATGTTCACGCCGTCGAAGGCGGCCTTGGCGTCTGAGGTGAGCTCGACGGACTCGAGCAGCGGGAAGGCGCAGTCGGCGAGCTCCATCGCGGTGCCCTCCGCTGCCTTGAGCGCCGGCTCGATCTCCAGCAGCCGCAGCGCGACCTTCTCGTCGGGCCCGAGCAGCTGGCCCGAGGCGATCCGGAAGAGGGAGGCGTACCCGATGGCGCCTGCGGCGCCCGTGACAGTGACGATCTTGGACATGAGGCCAATCTACCCGAGGACGCGCGTGCTGCGACACGCCGCCCGGGCCGGCCACGCCGCGCTCAGACCGTCGCGAGCGCGGCGTTGAACGTCGCGCTGGGGCGCATCGCGGCTGCGGCCTTCTCCGGGTCGGGCCGGTAGTAGCCGCCGAGGTCGACGGGCGCGCCCTGCCCCGCGGCGAGCTCCTCGACGATCGCCGCCTCGTCGGCGGCCAGGCGCTCGGCCAGCGGCGCGAAGCGGGCGGCCAGCTCGGCGTCCTCGGTCTGCCGCGCGAGCTCCTGCGCCCAGTGCAGCGCGAGGTAGAAGTGGCTGCCGCGGTTGTCGAGCTCGCCGACCTTGCGCGACGGCGACCGACCATCCTCGAGCAGCGTGCCCGTGGCGCGGTCCAAGGTCTGGCCGAGCAGCCGCGCCCGCGGGTTGTCGGCCTTGTCGGCCAGGAACTCGAGCGAGACGGCAAGGGCCAGGAACTCCCCGAGGGAGTCCCAGCGCAGGTGGTTCTCGCGCTCGAACTGCTGGACGTGCTTGGGCGCCGAGCCGCCCGCACCCGTCTCGAACAGCCCTCCGCCCTGCATCAGCGGGACGATCGAGAGCATCTTCGCGCTCGTGCCGAGCTCGAGGATCGGGAACAGGTCGGTCAGGTAGTCACGCAGGACGTTGCCCGTCACCGAGATCGTGTCCTCGCCCCGCCGCGCCCGCTCGAGCGTGAAGCGCGTCGCCTCGGCCACCGCCATGACCTCGATCTGCAGCCCGTCGGTGTCGAGCGCGTCGAGCGCCGGGCGGACCTTCTTGAGCAACTCGGCGTCGTGCGGCCGGGCCTCGTCGAGCCAGAAGACGGCCGGGGCGCCGGTCGCCCGGGCGCGGTCGACGGCCAGCCGGATCCAGTCCTGGATCGGGGCGTCCTTGGCCTGGCACATGCGCCACACGTCGCCGGGCTCGACGTCGTGCTCGACGAGCGTCGTCCCGTCGCCGTCGACGACGCGGATGGTGCCCGCGGCGGAAGCCTCGAACGTCTTGTCGTGCGAGCCGTACTCCTCGGCCTTCTGGGCCATGAGCCCGACGTTCGGCGTCGTGCCCATCGTCGCGGGGTCGAAGGCGCCGTGCTCTCGGCAGTGATCGAGGGTCTCTGCGTACAAAGCGGCGTAGGAGTGGTCGGGGATGACGAACTTCGTGTCCTGCGGATCTCCCGCGGGGTTCCACATCTGCCCGGACGTGCGGATCGCCGCGGGCACCGACGCGTCGATGATCACGTCGCTCGGGACGTGCAGGTTCGTGATGCCCCGGTCGGAGTCGACCATCGCCACATCCGGGCCGGCGGCGATCGCCGCGTCGACGGCCGCCTGCTTGTCGGGATGAGCGCTCAGCAGGCTGGCCAGCCCGTTGTCCGGATCGACGTCGGGCACGTCGTCGAAGAGGTCCCCCACGACAGCGCGGACAGCGTGGCCGAAGATGATCGGGTCGGAGACCTTCATCATCGTCGCCTTCAGGTGGACGGAGAAGAGGACGCCCTGGGCCTCCGCGTCGGCGACCTGCTCGCCCAGGAAGGCCTCGAGCGCGCCCCGGCGCATGACGCTGCCGTCGAGCACCTCGCCTGCAAGCACGGGCGTGCACTCCTTGAGGACGGTGATTGTCCCGTCGGCGGCCACGTGCTCGATGCGGACCTCACCGTCGGCGGCGACGGTCATCGACGCCTCCGTCGCGCGGAAGTCGCCGTCGCCCATCGTCGCGACGTGCGACTTCGACTGCTTCGACCATGCCCCCATGGAGTGCGGGTGGGCGCGCGCGAAGGCCTTCACGGAGGCGGGGGCGCGGCGATCGGAGTTGCCCTCGCGCAGCACGGGGTTGACGGCGCTGCCCTGCACGCGGCCGTAGCGCTCGCGCACGTCGCGCTCGCCGTCGTCGGCGGGCTCGTCGGGGAAGTCCGGGAGCGCGAAGCCCTGGCCCTGCAGCTCCTTGATCGCCGCCTTGAGCTGCGGGGCGGAGGCGCTGACGTTCGGCAGCTTGACGATGTTCGCCGCGGGCGTCTGGGCCAGCTCGCCGAGCTCGGCCAGCGCGTCGGGAACGCGCTGCTCAGCGGTCAGGGCTTCGGGGAACTGGCTGAGGATCCGCCCGGCGAGCGAGATGTCACGCGTCTCGACCTCGACGCCGGCCGCCCCAGCGAAGGCCTCCACGATCGGCAGGAGCGAGTGCGTGGCCAGGGCCGGCGCCTCGTCGGTGTGGGTGTAGATGATCTTCATGGCAGCGGTGCGACACGCTACCCGTCGCAACCTTGGGGCGCCCGGCGAGTTGGGCGCTTCAGAGGAGCATCAGCTTCACCGACCGGAGGCCCAGCAGTGCCGTCACCCCGAACCCGCCGCGCCGTCGCCGCCGCGCTCGCCCTCGGCGCTCTGACCGCCGGGGCTCCTGCCGTCGCCGGCGCGGCCACCGTCACCGTAACCGGCGACGACGGCAACCCCGTCGCGGTTCCTGCCGGCGCTCCGCCGACGATCCGCAACATGAAGCCCGACGTCGGGGTCGCCTTCCCGCCCGGCGAGGGCCGCTATCGGCTCACGGTGACCAACGCAGCCGGGGCTGCGGTCAGCTCCGGCGCCGACTGCTTCTCCCGCGGGACGCTCGGCCCCTTCGGGGTCAACTACACGGGCAACGGAAGCTACGTCGTCACCGTCACGAGCTTCGCGCGCGACGACTTCAAGTGCGCCACGCCGCAGTCCACGGAGAGCTTCGCCTTCGTCATCGAAGCCTTCACGGTGGTGACGCAGCCGACCGCGCCGTTCCTGCTGCGCGCGCCCAGCAGCTTCACCCCGAGCACCCTCGCCCTTCCCCTGCTGCAGAACCCCGGCGCCGACACCCTCGAAGTGCGCTTCGCGCCCAACGCGACCCTCGCCCCCGACCGCGCGATCGTGGGCAACTCGACCAAGACGAGCGCCGACCCGAATGCCATCGCCCAACTTCGCTTCCAGGGTCCCGGCGTCTACACGGTCGTGGCGCGCCCGACGCGCTTCACCTCCGCCGGCGAGATCGGAGGACCGTGGAGCGCGCCTGTGAAGGTGTTCGTCGCCGCGCCGTTCGACGTCTCAGGCGGCCTGCAGTTCCTCGACTCGCGCGGCCCGAGCTACTCCGTGCGCATCAAGCTGCGCGAGAAGAGCGCTCGTGGCCGCGTCTCGATCGCGCTCGCGCGCGGGACCAAGGGCGGCAAGTACCGCTCGATCGGGTCGGCGAGGATCTCGGCCCTCGCGACGGTCGCCAAGCGCTTCCGCGTGACCCGTGCCGGCACGTACCGCCTGCGCTTCACCTTCAAGGGGTCGCAGACCACTTTCGGGGGACGCGTGACCTACCCGATCCGCATCACCCGGCGGTTCACCTCTGGCTGAGCCGACCGCGGACGGGGCCTACGGGCCCTCGTCCGCGTTGGCGTCGGGCCCGTTGACGGGCTCGCACTGCGGGCGGGCGGTGAAGCCCGGCCCGGTGCCGGGCCGGCAGTCGGGATCCTGCTGCGGCGCCGGAGCACGCTCGGTCGCCGTCTTCCCGGCTTCGGCACCACCCGTGCTCGGCGCCGGGGTGCTTCTCGACGGGGTGGTGGCCGTGGCGGTCGGCGTGGGCGCGCGGCCCGGGGCGGCGGGAGCCGTGGGGGTTGGCGCCACCGGGCTCGTCGGCGCGGGCGTGGACGCCGTCGGCGTGCTCGGTGTCGTCTCGGGCGCCGTGGTCGTAGGGGCGGTGGAGGAGGTGCGGACCGGGCGGGCGGGGCGCTCCTTGCCGCCGTCGCCGCCGCAGGCGCTCAGGCCGCCGGCCGCTGCGAGGGACGCGAGCGCCAGGGCGAGGGTTGTCCGTGCGAAGGGAAGAGGCACCACCCCAGGGTGCCAACTCGGCCGCAACGGCACGGTGCGCCCGCCGCGGCCGCCCGGGCGTAGGATCCGGTCATGGCCATCTCCCCCCCGCGACCCGGCGCCGGCCGCATCACCCACGACGTGGTCAACCAGGCGCCGCCGCTCGCGCCGTCGAACCTCTTCACCGCCGACGCCTCGCTCGTCGAGGCGCTCGAGCGCGAGGGCGGCGGCTGGGGGCACGAGCGCGCCGCGACCGCCGGGGAGCGCTGGGGCTCGCCCGAGGTGCTCGAGTGGGCCGTCCAGGCCAACGAGCACCCGCCCGTCCTGCGCACGCACGACCGCTACGGCAACCGGATCGACGAGGTCGACTTCCACCCCGCGTGGCACGAGCTCATGCGGCTGTCGAGCGAGTCCGGGGTCCACGCGCTGCCGTGGACCTCCGACCGCCCCGGCGCCCACGCGGTCCGCACCGCCCTCGGCCTGCTCGGCGGCCAGGTCGAGGCCGGACACGGCTGCCCGATGACGATGACCTTCGCCGCGGTCCCGGCGCTGCGCACGCAGCCCGACCTCGCCGCGGAGTGGGAGCCGCTGCTGACCGCCGCGAGCTACGACGGCCGCCTCGTGCCCGCGGCGGAGAAGGGCTCGGCGAAGTGCGGCATGTCGATGACCGAGAAGCAGGGCGGCTCCGACGTCCGCGCGAACACGACGACCGCCACGCCCCTGAGCGGGTCCGGCGGCGCGGGCGAGGAGTACCTGCTGCGCGGGCACAAGTGGTTTACCAGCGCCCCCATGTGCGACCTGTTCCTGGTGCTCGCCCAGACCGAGGAGGGGGTCGGCTGCTTCGCGGTGCCGCGGATCCTGCCCGACGGCACGCGCAACCCGTTCCTCCTGCAGCGCCTGAAGGACAAGCTCGGCAACAAGAGCAACGCGAGCTCGGAAGTCGAGTTCGACGGCACCTGGGGCCGCCTGGTGGGCGAGCCCGGCCGTGGGGTGCGGACGATCATCGAGATGGTCGGCCACACGCGGCTGGACTGCACGATCGGCTCGGCGGCGGGGATGCGGATGGCGGTGACGCAGGCGATCCACCACGCGCAGCACCGCGCGGCCTTCGGGCGCACGCTGGTCGACCAGCCGCTGATGCGCAACGTCCTGGCCGACCTCGCGTTGGAGAGCGAGGCCGCGACCGCGCTGGCGATGCGCCTGGCGCGCGCCTACGACGAGGGGGACCAGGCGCTCAAGCGGCTCGGCACCGCGGTGGCGAAGTACCACGTGTGCAAGCGCTTCCCGGGCGTCGCCTTCGAGGCGCTCGAGTGCCTCGGCGGCAACGGCTACGTCGAGGAGTCCGGGATGCCGCGGCTCTACCGCGAGGCGCCGCTGAACTCCGTCTGGGAGGGCTCGGGCAACGTCAACGCGCTCGACGTGCTGCGGACGCTGGCCAAGGAGCCCGGCGCCTTCGACGTCTTCTTCTCAGAGCTCGGCGAGGCCGCGGGCGCCGACGCGCGCTACGACGCGTTCACGACAAAGCTGCAACAGACCTTCGCCGACCCTGAGTCGCTCGAGCTCCGCGCGCGCCGCGTGGTCGAGGACATGGCCGTCGCCTGGCAGGCGGGGCTGCTGCTGCGCCACGCGCCGCACGCGGTCGGCGACGCGTTCTGCGCCGCGCGCCTCGGGGGCGACCGCGGGCTCAACTACGGCACGCTCCCGGCCACGACGGACTTCGGCGCGATCATCGAGCGCGCGCTGCCCGGCGCCTGATGCTCGTCCACCGCGAGGTCACGCCCGAGAACCCGATCGACGCGCCACCTGTCGTCTGCCTGCACGGCTGGCCCGAGAGCTCGCTCATGTGGGACGCGACGCTGGAGGCGCTCGCAGCCGCCGGCCTGCGCGCGCTCGCGCCCGACCTCCCGGGCTACGGCGCCTCGCCGGTCGTCCGCCCGGCCACCTGGGCGATGCACCGCCAGGCGCTGGAGGAGTGGCGCGTCGAGCAGGGGCTAGACCGCGTATCGCTCGTGGTCCACGACTGGGGCGGGCTCATCGGCCTGCGCTGGGCCTGCGACCACCCGGACGCCGTCGAGGCACTCGTGATCTCCGACACGGGCTTCTTCCCCGACGGCAAGTGGCACGGCATGGCCGAGCTGATGCGCACGCCTGAGGAAGGCGAGAAGCTCCTGGCCGACCTGACGGAGGAGGGGTTCACGGGGCTCATGCGCTCCGTCTCGGAGGGCATGACCGACCGGGCCATCGGCACCTACTGGGAGGCCTTCTCCACCGCGGAGGGCCGCGCCGCCCAGCTGGACCTCTACCGCTCGGGCAACTTCGAGGAGCTCGAGCCATACGAGGGCTCACTCGCCGCGCTGGGGGTCCCGACGCTCCTGCTGTGGGGCGAGGAGGACGCGTTCGCGCCCGTCGCCGGCGCCCACCGCTTCCTCGCGGAGATCCCGCACGCCGAGCTCGAGGTGCTTCCGGGCGCGGGGCATTTCGTCGTCGAAGACGAGCCCGAGGCATACGCCGCCGCAGTCACGCGCTTCCTGACGCGCTCGGCGTAGCGTCGGCCGCCCGCGCTGCCACCATGTCTGCCATGGGCGGCGGCTCGATCCAGCTCGCACGGCTGTTCGGGATCCGCATCGGCGCGAGCCCGAGCTGGTTCGTCGTGCTCTTCGTCATGGTCTACGCGCTCTCGGGCTACTTCCGCGACGCGCTCGGCGGCTCGGACTCGGAGGCGTTCCTGGTCGCCGTCCTCGCCGCGTTCCTCTTCTTCGTCTCGATCGTGCTGCACGAGCTCGGGCACGCCCGCGTGGCGCAGCGCAACGGAATCGCCATCGACGGCATCGACCTCTGGTTCTTCGGCGGCGTGGCCAAGCTCGACCGCGACACGCGCAGCCCGGGCGAGGAGTTCCGCATCTCCGCGGCCGGCCCGGCGGTCACCGCCCTCATCGTGGTCGTGGCCCTGGTGGCGGCCGTCCCGCTCAGCTCCCCGCAGGAGGTCCTGGACTCCGCGCGCTTCTCTGACGCCGCGGTCTCCCCGACCATCGCGCTGCTGAGCTGGCTGGCGACGATCAACCTGTTCCTGCTCGTCTTCAACCTCGTGCCTGCCTTCCCGCTCGACGGCGGCCGCATCGCCCGCGCGATCGCGTGGCGCGTCACGGGCGACAGGCACCGCGGCACCCGGGTCGCCGGGCGCCTCGGCCAGCTCTTCTCGCTCCTGCTCATCGGGGCCGGCGCCTACCTCGCGCTCACCAGCGACCCCTTCAACGGGATCTGGTTCATGGTCCTCGGCTTCTTCCTCGGCCAAGGCGCGCGCGCCGCGGTGACCGGCGCGGACTTCGCCGAGTCGATCGACGGGGTCACCGCGGCCGACGTCATGGACGCCGCACCGGCGACCGTGGCAGGCGCAGCGGCCGTGGCCGAGGCGCAGGCCGAGCTCGAGCGCCGCGGCTGGCCGTGGCAAGCCGTCGTCGCGGCCGACGGCCGGTTCCTGGGCATCCTCGACGCGAGCTCGGACACCGACGCGTCGAGCGCCGGCGACGCCGTCCCCGAGAGCGACCGCGAGGAGTTCGCCGTGGGCGGCGCGACGCCGCTCGAGGCGCTCCTGCGCTCCGAGCCGCTGCGCCGCCTGGGCGCGCTGGTCGTCGTCGACGACGGCGACCGGCTGGTCGGGGTGGTGACCGTCGAGCAGGTCCACCGCGCGCTGGCCGCTGCCGCGCCAGGACGCTGACTCACCGCAAGCCGGGAGCGAACGGGCGACGTATACAGTCCGACCCGCCATCCAACCGTTTCTGGGAGCCCGTTGAAGAATCCACGCATCCGCTGCGAACGCGCACACCAGACGCCACGCGGCTATTCATCAACAGACTCCTAGCGCAGAAGAAGCCACATGCCTTCCCATGACGTCCTCATCATCGGCGCGGGACTCGCCGGCCAGCGCGCAGCCGTAGCCGCCGCCGACGCCGGGGTCTCGGTCGCGATCCTCTCCAAGGTCCACCCGGTCCGCTCGCACTCCGTCGCGGCGGCCGGCGGCATCAACGCCGCGGTCTCGGTCACCGACGACTGGCGCTCGCACGCCTACGACACGGTCAAGGGCTCGGACTTCCTCGGCGACCAGGACGCGATCGAGGTCATGTGCTCCGAGGCGCCCAAGGAGGTCATGCACCTCGAGCACATCGGGGTCACCTTCCACCGCAACGACGACGGCGAGTTGGACCTGCGGGCCTTCGGCGGCGCCTCGGTCAAGCGCACCGCCTACGTGGCCGACATCACCGGCCAGGCGATCCTGCACGTGCTCTACGAGCAGCTCATGAAGTACCACGAGACCGTCGACCGCTACGAGGAGTGGTTCACCACCTCGCTGCTGATCGACGACGACGGCGAGTGCGTGGGCTGCGTCGCGCGCGACATCCGCACGGGCGCGATGGAGACCTTCACGGCCAAGAACGTCATCCTCGCCTCGGGCGGCGCCGGCCAGTGCTTCAAGCCCACCACCAACGCGCTCATCTGCACCGCCGACGGCATCGCGCAGGCCTACCACGTCGGCGCGCCGCTGATGGACATGGAGATGATCCAGTACCACCCGACCACGCTGGTCGAGAACGGATTCCTGATCACCGAGGGCGCCCGCGGCGAGGGCGCGCACCTGCTCAACGCCGACGGCGATCGCTTCATGGAGAAGTACGCGCCGAACAAGATGGAGCTCGCCTCCCGCGACGTCGTCTCCCGCGCGGAGCAGACCGAGATCAACGAGGGCCGCGGCGTCGGCGAGGACGGCTCGGGCATCTACCTCGACATCACCGTGGTCCCGCGCAAGCGCGTCCACGAGGCGCTGCGCGAGATCGTGAACATCGGTAAGGACTTCGCCGGGGTGGACATCACCAAGGAGCCGATCCTCATCCGCCCAGGCCAGCACTACATCATGGGCGGCGTGAAGACCGACATCAACGGCGCGACGCCGATCCCGGGGTTGTACGCCGCAGGTGAAGTGGCCTGCGTCTCGGTCCACGGCGGCAACCGCCTCGGCGCGAACTCGCTGCTGGACACGCTGATTTTCGGCCGCCGCTCGGGCGAGCACGCCGCGGAGCGCGCGAAGGCGATGACGATGCCCACGACCACCGACGTCCAAGCGCGGCGCGACGACGACCAGATCGCCGACATCATCTCGCGGCCCAAGACGGGCCGCAGGATCTCCGAGATCAAGGACGAGCTCGGCACGGTGATGAACCGCTACGTCGCGGTGTACCGCGACGAGGCGGGCCTGCTCGAGGCTCACGAGGTCGTCGCGCGGTTGAAGGAGGAGGCCAAGACGGCCTACGTCGACGACCGCGGCACCGTCTTCAACCAGGACGTGCTCGGCGCGATCGAGCTCGGGTACATGCTCGACGCCGCGGAATGCACCGTCGTGGCCGCCATCGAGCGCAAGGAGTCGCGCGGCGCGCAGTTCCGCACGGACTTCCCCGAGCGCAACGACGACGAGTACATGCGGCACATCAACACCACCAAGAACGGCGGGGGCGCGCCGCACGTCTCCTACTCGCCCGTGACGATCACCCAGTGGCAGCCCGAGGAGCGCAAGTACTGATGGCCCGGGCGAAGACCTTCATCGGAGAACACCATGGCTGAGACCCGCAAGCCCTCGCAGGACTTCACCCTGCGCATCCGCCGCTACGACCCGGACTCGGGCGAGGCGCCGTACTGGGACGAGCACACCATCAACCTCGAGCCGCATCGCTCGGTCCTCGAGGGCATCCTGCAGGCCCGCGGCAAGTTCGACGGCTCGATCGGCATCCGCTGCTCCTGTAAGGCCGCGATCTGCGGCTCCTGCGGCGTGCGGGTCAACGGCCAGGCCGGCCTGGCCTGCCACACGCACCTCGACGCGGCGGCCAAGACCGGCAAGGACGGCGTCATCGAGGTCGAGCCGATGGGCAACATGCCGATCATCAAGGACCTGATCGTCGACATGGACGCGGTCCACTGGAAGAAGATCCAGCGCGTCACGCCCTGGCTGCTGGCCCAGGACCCCCTCCCCGAGCGCGAGCACATCGTCCCCCGCGAGGCGATGGTCGACGTCACGCAGTCCATGGCCTGCATCCAGTGCGGGGCGTGCGTCTCGGACTGCCTCTCGATGGAGGTCGACCCGCTGTTCATCGGCCCGGCCGCGTTGGCCAAGGCCTACCGCTTCGTCGGGGATCCGCGCGACGTGCAGCAGTTCGAGCGCCTGAAGGACCTCGCCGAGGACCCGCACGGCATGTACGACTGCACGCACTGCTTCAAGTGCATCGAGGCGTGCCCGAAGGGCGTGGCGCCGATGAACCAGATCATGCGCCTGCGCCGCCGCGCGGGCAACGACCACCACATCTCAGATCGCAACAACGGCGAGCGCCACGAGCGCGCGTTCGTCTCGCTGGTCCGCCAGGGCGGGCTGCTGCACGAGGCCGAGCTGCTGCCGCGCTCCTACGGCGGCGACTCGTGGTTTGCGAAGTTCGCTCCCAACGCTGGCCTCGAGCTCGCGAGCTCGCTGCCGGCGATCACCAAGGCGCTGCTGCGCCGCAAGGTGACGCTGAAGGGCGCCCTGGCGCCGCACAAGCTGGCCAAGCCGGACCTGCAGAACGTCCAGCGCATCTACGACGCCGTCGAGGGTCGCGAGGAGCGCTACGAGCTCAACCTGTACATCGAGGGCGCCGACGAGGACACCGACGCGGCTTCGGAGCCCAACTTCCAGGCCGTCGACGGTGACGCGGACGGGCAGGCCATGCCCTCCGCCCCGGGCGCCAACGCGAAGGGACTTGCCTGACATGAAGGTCGCCTACTGGCCCGGCTGCGTCTCGCGCGGCTTCACCCCCGAGCTCCACGGCTCCATGGCCGCGGTCGCTCCGCTGCTCGGCATCGAGCTCGTCGAGCTCGACCGCGCGTGCTGCACCGGTGCCGGCGTCATCGCCGAGCACTCCCAGGAGCTCGCCGACACCCTGAACGGCCGCACGTTCGCCCTTGCGCAGCAGGAGATCGCCAACGGGGCGGATCTCATGATGAACATCTGCTCCACCTGCCAGGGCGCGCAGTCCGAGAGCCAGGAGCGCCTGGACAACAACGCGGAGTACCGCGCGGTCGTCAACGAGACGCTTGCGCCGGAGGGCCTGACCTACGAGAAGGGCCTCTCCAACAAGAACTTCCTCTGGCTGCTGGTCGAGGAGATCGGCCTGGAGAAGCTCGCGTCGATGGTCAAGCGGCCGCTGACCGACTTGAAAGTCGGCCCGTTCTACGGCTGCTACATCGTCCGCCCCGCCGAGCGCATCGGCATCTCCGACGAGCACCCGCGCGACACGTACCTCGCCCTGGTCATCGAGGCGCTGGGCGGCACGGTCATCGAGTACGCGGGCTCGCACAAGTGCTGCGGCTTCCCGATCATCACGATGAACAAGCAGGCGTCGCTCGCGCAGGCCGGCCAGCACCTCGCCGACGCGGCCGACGCGGACGCTGACTGCCTGGTCACGCCGTGCCCGCTGTGCCACCTCAACCTCGACCTCCAGCAGCCGATCGCCGCGCGCCAGATCGGGCGTCCGCTGGACATGCCGGTGCTCCACCTCCCCCAGCTCGTCGGCCTGGCGCTCGGCCTGTCGCCGAAGGAGCTCGGCCTGCAGCGCCACGTCGTCAAGCCGACGTCGGTGATCGACTGGACCACGACCGTCGTGGCCGGGGTCGGGGACAAGCACGGCGAGTCGGTCCGCGGCGGTAGCGTCGCGGCCGCGAGCAGCGGCGGCTGGTAGCGGGCGTCGCGGTGCCGCTTTTGGGCGCTGGGTGTGCAAAAGCGGCACCGCGGCGCCGAAGCGGTTTGGGGGGCTGCCAAGAGTCGAGGTGGACGCGGCCGACGGCCGCCTCGGCACGATTCAGGCGGTCAGGGCCTCGACGGCCGCGCGCAGTGAGGCCGGGTCGACCGCCGGGAACCGGAAGAGCCCGTCCTCGATGCGCTCGTAGAGGGCGAGCAGCTGCGTCGGTTCGACCAAGCCAGTTGCGACCATCGCCTCGACGTCGGCGACGTCCTGCTCGAAGCCGCGCTCGAGCTTGGCCATCGCTTGAGAGCAGAAGTCGAAGTGGTGCACATCGATGCGGCTTTCGCGAAACAGGAACGGACTGCGCTCCCGCCACCCGGGGAGCTCTCCGACGAAGTCCATCGGCGACGCCAGCTCGATGTTGACGTCCAGCCGCTCCTTGAGACGGGGGAGGTGCCGGAGCAGCGCGTCGTCGTCGGGCTCGAGGCGAAGATCGATGTCGAGGGTCGACGAGCGCCAGCCCTCGATCACGGCCGACGCGCCGCCGACGAGGTACAGGCGCGCCGGGGTCGTCGTCGCACGGCCGAGCTCGCGCGCGAACCGGCGGACAGCTGCGGCGTCAGCGTCGCGACGCACGGTCGGCGGCGCGCGCGTAGCTGAGCGTCCGGCGCAGGATCGCGTGGTGACGGCTGTGGGCGGTCGCGGCGTCTTCGTCCTCGAGCAGCGCGTAGAGGCGGTGCGATGGACGCTCCACCTGGACGTCGGGTACCTGGACGCCCGCGTGCTCCAAGCGCGGCCGCGCCTCGAGGACCGCGTAGGCCGAGGTGCTCCAACGGCCCGCGGCGAGGTCGGCCAAGCCGGCGTCGACGATCTCGTGGCCTGGGAGCTTCACGCCGCGCGCGGGCCGAGCAGCCCGCGCTCGTGCAGGACCTCGGCGATCTGGATCGTGTTCAGCGCGGCGCCCTTGAGCAGGTTGTCGCCCACCACGAAGAGGTTCAGCGAGCGCGGGTCGGCGAGGTCCTGCCGCACGCGCCCCACGGCGACCTCGTTGCGGCCCGCGTACTTCAGCGGGGTCGGGACCTCGTCGAGCACGACGCCCGGGAACGCGCCGAGCGCCTCGAGCGCCGCCTCGACACTCGGCTCGCGCGTGAACGTCGCGCGGACCTGCACGGAGTGGCCGACCATGACCGGCACCCGGACGCAGGTCGGCGTCACCGCCAGATCGGGCAGCCCGAGGATCTTGCGCGACTCGTTGCGCAGCTTGAGCTCCTCGTCGGTGTAGCCGCCCTCGCCCAGCTCACCGAGCAGGGGCACCACGTTGAAGGCCAGCGGCGCGGCGAAGACGCTGTGCCGGACGCCCTCAAGCGCTGCTGCGCCGTCGTCGACCAGGCGCTCGCGGTCGGCGAGCAGCCCCGGCACCTGCTCGGCGAGCTCGTCCATGCCCTTCTGCCCGGCGCCGCCCGCCGCCTGGTAGCTCGTCGCGACGATCGCGTCCAGGCCGAAGGCGTCGTGCAGCGCCTTGAGCGGCAGCATGATCGCCATCGTCGTGCAGTTCGGGTTGGCGACGATGCCCCGTGCGGCACCGTCGAGCGCCTCCGGGTTGACCTCGGAGACGACGAGCGGCACGTCCGGCTCCATGCGAAACGCGCTCGAGTTGTCGATGACGATCGCGCCCGCGGCCGCGAACCTCGGCCCCCACTGCTTCGAGATCGAGCCGCCGGCGGAGAAGATCGCGACGTCGAAGCCGGCGACGGCGTCGTCGGCCAGGCCGACGACGACGCGACCCTCGCCGAGGTCGCGGCCGGCGGAGCGCTGCGAGGCGAATGGCACGACCTCGGAGGCCGGGAACGCGCGCTCCTCGAGCAGGTCGAGCATCTGCGTGCCGACGGCGCCCGTGGCCCCGACGACTGCGACGCGGTAGAGCCGCTCCGGGCTCAAGCGAACTCCCCGAAGGGCTGCTCGGGACGGATCGTGTCGGGTCCGCTCAGCTCGAAGGCGGAGTGCAGCGCGCGGACGGCATCCGGGACGCGGGCGACCGGCACCACGCAGGAGATGCGGATCGGGCTCGTCGAGATCATCTCGATGTTGATCGCCTGCGCGCCGAGGGTGGTGAAGACCTTCGCCGCGACGCCGGGGTGCGACTTCATCCCGGCCCCGACGATCGAGACCTTCCCCATGCCGTCGTCGGTGAGCACCTCGACGCCGAGCTCGTCGCCCATGGACGCGAGCGCCTCCCGCGCGGCGGGCACCTCGTCCTGCGGGACGGTGAAGCTCATGTTCGCCAGCTGGCCGTCGGAGGTCGGCTGGTTCTGGATGATCATGTCGATGTTCACGTTGGCCTCGGCCAGCGCGGTGGTCACCCGCCCCGCGATGCCGGGAGTGTCCGGGACGCCCTTGAGCGTCACGCGGGCCTCGCCGGTCGAGTGGGTGACGGCGGTGATGAGCGGCTGTTCCACGATCTCCTCGGGAGGGACGACTTTGGTGCCCGGAGCGTCTTCGAAGCTCGAGCGGCAGTGGATGCGGACGCCGTGGTTGCGCGCGTACTCGACGCTGCGCAGCTGCAGGACGCCGGCGCCCGAGGCGCTCATCTCGAGCATCTCGTCGAAGGAGACGCGGTCGAGCTTGCGCGCGTCGGGGACGATGCGGGGGTCGGCGGAGAAGACGCCGGCCACGTCGGTGTAGATCTCGCAGACCTCGGCGCCGACGGCGGCGGCCAGCGCCACGGCGGTCGTGTCCGAGCCGCCGCGCCCCAGCGTGGTGACGTCCTTGGTGGTACTGACGCCTTGGAAGCCCGCAACCAGGACGATGCGGTCTTCCTCGAGCCCCGCGCGGATCCGGTCGGCCCGCACGTCGAGGATCCGCGCCTTCGTGTGTGATGTGTCCGTGACGATCCCCGCCTGTGACCCCGTGAGCGACATCGCCTTGTGCCCCAGGTCGTTGATCGCCATCGCGCACAGCGCGCAGGAGACGCGCTCCCCCGTGGAGAGCAGCATGTCCATCTCGCGCGGGTCGGGCTGCGGGGAGACCTCCAGCGCGTCGGCGATCAGCCGGTCGGTCTCCTTGCCGCGCGCGGAGAGCACCACGACGACCCGCGCGCCCGCCTCGCGCTTGGCGACGATCCGGGCGGCGGCGCGCTTGATGCGCCCCGCGTCGGCGACGGAGGTGCCACCGAACTTCATGACGACGGTGCCGGGCATGCTCGAGCTGCAGGATACGGCTCGCGAGGTCGGGCAGTGACGCCCTGGCGCCGGAAGCTCGCGGTCCTCGCGGTGGCCGGGGCGGCCGGCGGCGGCACGCTCGCGCTTGCCACGGGCGGCTCGGATCCGGCGCAGGAGAGCAAGGTCCCCGAGGGCGGCTCGGGCTTTCGCCCGTCCTCCCCGCGCCTCGGCGCGCCTGTCGAGCCGCGGACGCCGAAGGAGCGCGAGCAGCAACGCAACGCTGACGTCAAGCTGCCCGTGCCGCTCGCGCGCGCCGCGGCACGGCTGTTCCTCGTCGGCTTCTCGGGGACCACGCCGAGCGCGCCGTTCTTCGAGCGGCTGCGTGAGCGCGAGTGGGGCGCCGTGCTCGTCGAGCGCGCGAACGTCGTCGACGCCGCGCAGCTCGATGCGCTGACGGGCGAGATCGACGTCGTCGCCCGCGGCGCGCGGCGCCTGCCGCCGCTGGTGGCCGCCGCTCAGCTCGGCGGCGCCGAGGTCGCGGTGCCGGGCATCGGCCCTGCGCGCCAGGCCACGATCCCGAACGCCCTCGCGGCGCGCACGGCGGCGCAGCGGGCCGGGCGCTCCCTGCGGCGGCGCGGCTTCGACATGGTGCTCGCTCCGTCCGCGGATCTCGCCTCGGCCGGCGGGCCGTGGGAGGGCCGCGGGTTCTCCGAGGTTCCCGCGGAGGCCGGCCGCCTGGTCGCGGGCGCGGTCGACGGCTGGCGGCGGGCGCAGATCGCCCCGGTCGTCGGGCACTTCCCCGGCGAGGGGACCGCGTCGCAGGATCCCGAGCTCGGCGTCGCCACCGTCGGCCTGTCACGGCCCGAGCTGCGCGGGCGCGACCAGGTCCCCTTCGGCGCCGTCGCGCGCACGGCGCCGGCGATCCAGCTCTCGGGCGCCCTCTACGCCGGCTTTGACGGCGTGACGCCCGCGACGTTCGACCCGGCCGTCGTACGGGCGCTGCGCACGGAGGGCTTCCGCGGGGCGATCGTCTCCTCGAGCCTCACCGCCGCGACGCTGGCGACGGGCGAGGGAGTCGGCGCGGGTGCGGTCGCGGCGCTCAAGGCGGGCTGTGACGTGCTCTTCGTACCCGGCGACCAGACCGACCAGGAGGAGGCCTACCGCGCCGTGGTGCGCGCCGTGCGCGTCGGGACGCTGCCGGTCTCCCGCGTGCGCGAGGCGCTCGAGCGGATCGACCGCCTGCGCCGCGAGGCGGGCTGAGCTGCAGGCCTTCGCGCCAGCGCTTGCTCAGATCGTGCGGCGGCCCGAGAACGCTTTGCCGAGGGTGACCTCGTCGGCGTACTCGAGGTCGCCGCCGACGGGAAGGCCCGAGGCCAGCCGCGTGACGGTCACCTCTGGCGTGCTCTCCCTCAGGTGCGCGGCGATGTGCAGCGCGGTCGCCTCGCCCGTGGTGGTGGGGTTGGTCGCGACGACGACCTCGGTGATCCCGCCGGCCTCGACGCGCGCGAAGAGCTCGCCGAGCTTGAGGTCCTCCGGGTCGATCCCGTCGATCGGGGAGAGCGCGCCGCCGAGCACGTGGTAGCGGCCGCGGTACTCGTGCGTGCGCTCCATCGGCACGACGTCACCCGGCTCCTCCACGACGCAGATCAGCGCGACGTCGCGGCGCTCGTCGCGGCAGATCGGGCAGCGCGCCTCGTCGGCGAGGTTGAAGCAGATCTCGCACAGGCCCATCTTCGCCTTGACCTCGCGGATCGCGTCGGCCAGGCCGAGCGCCTCCTCCGCGTCGGCGCGGAGGAGGTGGAAGGCGAGGCGCTGCGCGGTTCGCTGCCCGATGCCGGGCAGTCGGCCGAGCTCGGTGATCAGCCGCTGGACGGGCGGGGCGTACAAGCTCTACATGCCCGGCAGCCCGAGGCCGCCGAGGTCCATCCCGCCCGTCAGGCCGCCCATCTTGTTCGCGGCGAGCTCCTGCGACGAGCGCAAGCCCTCGTTGACCGCGGCGAGGACGAGGTCCTGGAGCAGCTCGGGATCGTCCGGGTCGATGGCTTCAGGCTTGATCTCGATCGCCGTTACCTGCTGGTCGCCCGTGACCGTCACGGTGACCATGCCGCCGCCGGCCGTGGCGGTGACGCTCGCGTCCTTGAGCTCCTCCTGGGCCTTGGCCATGTCGGCCTGCATCTTCTGGACCTGCTTCATCATCTGCTGCATGTTCGGCTGGGGCATCAGGACTTGCTCTCCTCTGGGTCGGGCACGATTTCCTGGGCGTCGAACTCCTGCTTGAAGCGCTCGACCCACTCCGCCTCGGAGACGACCACCTGTGGCGGCGCCTGCGCGAGCGTGGTCGGGTCGACGAGCTCGAAGCTCAGGCGGGGCTGGAAGCCGACGAGAGTGCGGATGACCTCTGCCAGCGCGGCGCGGTGCGCGGGCGCCTCGGCCTTGCGCCGGAAGAACGCCTGGCTGGGGTCGTAGGCGAGCACGAGGTCGTGGCCGTCCAGCGAGGTCGGGACGGCGGGGGCGATCACGCCGTGCAGTAGCGCGTGCTGCTCGCGCAGGCTGTCGAGGACCGCGGGCCAGAGCTCCTCGAGCGCCGCGAGATCGACGCCCGTGGGCGCTTCGGGGGGCGCGAGCGCCGGCGCGGCGACGAGGGGCGCCGGCGCGCTAGGCGCTGGCCCGGGCGCGGGCGGCGCGGACGAGGGCGGCGCCGGCGCGACAGGGCTCGGCGGCGCCGAAGAGGGCTCGACGGGCGCGACGGGCGCGGCGGGCGCGGCCGGCGTCGGAGCGGCGGGCGCCGAAGCAGCGGGCGGCTCCTCGTGCGCGGGCGGCAGCGCGTCGTACACGTCGAGCGGCGGCTCGTCGTAGTGCGACTCGGACGGCCGTGGGTTCCGGTGGGCGCCATCCACCGGCGGAGCCACGAGGTCGCGTGCGGCGCCCGTGCCGTGCGGGGATTCGCCCGCACGAGCTGGAGTGGCGTCCGCTCCGCCGCCGAACGCCGCGGCGAGCGGCGAGCTGGACGTCACCGGCGCCGGCCCGGAAGCCGCGATCGGCTCGCCGGCGTGGGTGGGGTGCGAGCCGGGCGACGCGGGGCGCGCGGGCGCCGGAGGGGGCGGCGGCTCGGCGATCGCGCGCGCGGGCTCAGGCGGCGGCGCCACCGCGGCGGCGGCGGCGAGCGCCCGTTCCAGGCGCTCCAGACGGGCGAGGAGCGCCTTGGTGGACGCGTCGACCTCGGGCGTCGCGGCCTTCACGAGCGCGAGCTCGAGCTGCGTGCGGCCGTCCGCGCCGTCCTTGGTCGCGCGCAGGGCCGCGGCGAGCAGGTCGATGAGCCGCACGACGTCGGCTGCAGGCACGCGCTTGGCCTGCTCGGCCAGCCGTGCGTCGCGATCGGGCGTCACGGAGAGCTCCGGCGGCACCGCCCCGAGGGTCTCGGTGATCAGAAGCTCGCGCGCGTGCGCCTCGAGGTCGCGGACGAACTGGGAGACGTCGCGGCCCGTGTTGACGAGCTGCGCCGCAGCGCCCAGGGCCGAACGTGCGTCGTGCGAGGCGACGGCGTCGAGCGCGCCGAAGAGCAGCTCCGCGTCGGCGATGCCGAGCACCGCGAGCACGTCGGGGGTGACGATCTCGGTGCCCGAGTACGTCACGAGCTGCTCGAGCGTGCCGAGCGCGTCGCGGAAGGAGCCCGTCGCGTGGCGGGCGAGCAACGCGACCGCGTCGGCCGGGATCGCGATGGACTCCTGGTCTGCGACGCGCTGCACGACGCGCGCAAGCTGCTCGACGGTCGGGCGCGCGAAGTCGAAGCGGTGACAGCGGTCGACGACGGTCGGCAGGACCTTGGCCGCCTCGGTCGTCGCGAGCACGAAGATCGTCGAGGGCGGCGGCTCCTCCAGCGTCTTGAGGAACGCGTTCCAGGCCTGCGGCGAGAGCATGTGCGCCTCGTCGAGGATGTAGACCTTGTAGCGGCCGCTCACGGGGGCGAACTGCACGGAGTCCCGCAGCTCGCGGATGTCGTCGACGGAGTTGTTCGAGGCCGCGTCCATCTCGATGACGTCCAGCGAGCTCGCGCTCTGAATCGAGCGGCAGGAGTCGCAGCGTCCGCAGGGCGCCGTGGTCGGGCCGGGCGGGCGCGGATCGTCGGCGACTCCGGAGCAGTTCAGGCAGGCGGCCAGGATCTTGGCCATCGACGTCTTGCCGGTGCCGCGGGAGCCCACGAAGAGGTACGCGTGGTGCACCTTGTCCTGCTCGACGGCGTTGCGCAGGGTGCGCACGACGTGCTCCTGGCCGACGACGTCGTCGAACGTGCGCGGGCGGTGGCGGCGGTACAGCGAGGGGGCGGAGGACATCGTCTGGCGGTGAGTCTCGCACACCGCCCGGCGCGTCCTGGCTTGGGCCGGACGGCGCTCGCGGCCGGCCCGCCGCGGCCTCACGTAGCCTGCGGCGCGCATGGCACGCGCCCGCTTCGCCGCGGGGATCGGGGCCCTCGCGGCGCTTCTGTGGCTCGTCGCGGGCCACGGCCTCGTCAACTACGACACGCTCTACACGCTGGTGTGGGGGCGCGACCTGGCCCACGGCGAGCTGCCCGACTACGACGTCCCGCTCGCCCCGACGCCGCACCCGCTGGCGACGCTCCTGGCGATGATCGCCACGCCGCTGACCGACCTGCGCTCGGGTGGAGTCGACGGCGAGCTCGCAGCCACCGGGGCCATCGCACTTGCCTTCGTCGCGCTCGCCCTGCTCGGCTGGGTCGTCTACCGCCTCGGGGCGGCGTGGTTCCACCCCGCCGTCGGCGTCCTCGCGGCGCTGCTGCTGCTCACCCGCCGGCCCGTCCTGGACTTCGGCGCGCGCGCCTACGTCGACCTCCCCTACCTCGTGCTCGTGCTCGGTGCCGTGCTCGTGGAGACCCGCAAGCCGAAGGCGGGCCGGCCCGTGCTGCTGCTGCTCGGCGCGGCGGGCCTGATCCGCCCGGAGGCGTGGCTCTTCGCAGCGGCCTACGGGCTGTGGACGCGCGACCTGCGGCTGCTTCCCTACGTCGCGATCGGGCCGCTCGGCTGGGCGGTCTACGACCTGGCGATCACGGGCAACCCGCTGCACTCGCTGACCGACACGCAGGACAACGCCGAGGCGCTGGACCGCGTGACGGGGCTTTCGAACGTCCCGGGCACCGTGCCGCGCCGGCTCGGCGAGATCCTGCGCGAGCCCGTGCTGCTCGGCGCCGCCGGCGGCGGGGTGCTCGCGCTGCTGTGGCTGCGCGAGCGGGCCAAGCTCGGCGCCGCCGTCGGCGTCCTGGGCCTAGTCGCGTTCTGCGTCCTCGCCGCCGCCGGCCTGCCGATCCTCGGGCGCTACCTGCTGCTGCCCGCGGCGATCCTCACGCTCTTTGCGGCGGCGGGGGTGCTCGGCTGGCTCGCGCTCCCGGCGGGCGACCCGCGACGCCGGCCGTGGCAGGCGTTCGGCGCACTGGTGGCGATCACGCTCGTCGCGTTCGCGCCCGCGCAGGTAGGTCGGATCGGCGACTTGCGGCGGGCGCTGCGAATCCAGGAGGGCATCCAGGGCGACCTCGCGCGCCTCGTCGCCGACGACCGGCTGCCGCGGGGCTGCGTGCCCGTCACCGTCCCGAACCGCCGCCCGATCCCGCTCTTGGCGCTGTGGCTGGACCGCCCGCCACAGGCCTTCGCGACCGCGCAGGAACGAGCGCCGGTGCGCGGAGTGCTCCTGCAGCCCGCGTCGCCGCAGGTCGCCGCGGACTACATCCTCGACCCGCGCGACCTCGACCGCTCGGTCGCGCCGCCGCCGGCGAACTTCCGACAGCGTGGCGCCAACCCGAGCTGGCGCCTCCTGACCGCCGGGTGCCATTGAGGTTCGACCGCTCCGAAGTCAGACGGCGCTCGGGGCCGCGTCGGGGTTGACAATCGAGTGTGAGTGAGTGCATACTCACTCGCGCATGACTCGCACGCTCTCCACCGCCGACGTCCGCCGCGAGGCGCTCCTCGAGGCCGCGCTGCCGCTCTTCGCCCAGCGCGGCATCACCGGCACGCCGACCCTCGCGGTCGCTCAGGCGAGCGGCATCTCCCAGGCCTACCTCTTCCGCCTCTTCCCGACCAAGAGCGACCTCGCGATCGCGCTGATCGAGCGCACGAACGAGCGCATCCACGCGACGATGGCGGCTGCCGCCGCGGCGGCGAAGGTCGCCGACGAGCCGATCCTCCCGTCCATGGGCAGGGCCTACTCAGAGCTCGTCCAGCACGACCGCGACCTGCTGCTCCTCCAACTCCACGCGCACGCCGCGTCGCCCGAGCTCCCGCGGGTGCGTGACGCGATGCGCGACGGCTTCCGCCTCCTGGTCGCCTTCGTGACCGAGGCCTCCGGCGCCCCCGCCGACGAGGTCCAGCGCTTCTTCGCGCGCGGGATGCTGCTGAACGTCATCGCCGCCCTCGACGCCTGGGAGCTCGAGGAGCCCTGGGCGCGCCTGCTCGTCGATCCGCCGCAGCAACCCGCGCGGAGTGCAGCGAGCTGACCCCTTTTTTCACGACGGTTTGAGTAACCACTCACACACCACCAGAGGAGCACCCACCGTGTCGCCCCCATCCCCCGCCCGGCCGCGCGCCGGGTGGACGCTCGCCCTCGTCTCGGTCGCGCTCTTCATGACCGCGCTCGACAACCTCGTCGTCGGCGTCGCGCTGCCGTCGATCCGCGCCGACTTCGGCGGCTCGCTCGAGTCGCTCGAGTGGACCGTCAACGCCTACACGCTGTCCTTCGCGGTGTTCCTGATCCTCGGCGCCGCGCTCGGCGACCGCTTCGGCCGCAAGCGCATGTTCACGATCGGGATGGCGCTCTTCACCGCCTCCAGCGCCGGAGCGGCGCTCGCTCCGAGCATCGACGCGCTTGTCGCCACCCGCGCGCTTCAGGGCCTCGGCGCCGCGATGGTCACGCCGCTCACGCTCACGCTGCTCTCCGAGGCGTTCCCGGCAAAGAAGCGCGGCCTCGCGCTCGGCGTATGGGCCGGGGTGAGCGGCCTCGGCGTCGCGCTCGGGCCGTTCGTCGGCGGCGCGGTCGTCGAGGGGATCTCCTGGCAGTGGATCTTCTGGCTCAACGTGCCGACTGGCCTCGTGCTCCTCCCGCTCGCGGTGCGTTACCTCAGCGAGTCCTTCGGGCCGGCGCGCGCGCTCGACCTGCCGGGAGTCGGCCTGATCGCCGCCGGGCTTTTCGGCTTGACCTTCGCGATCGTCCGCGGCCAGTCGCTCGGCTGGACGAGCGCCACCGTCCTCGCCTCGGCGATCGCAGGGGCGCTGCTGCTCGTCGCGTTCGTCGCCTGGGAGCACCGCGCGCCCGCGCCGATGCTGCCGCTGCGCTTCTTCGCCTCGCGCGGCTTCGTCACGACGAACCTCGCGAGCTTCGCGATGTTCTTCGGCGTCTTCGGCTCGATCTTCCTGCTGAGCCAGTTCTTCCAGTCCGCGCAGGGCTACGGCCCCTTCGAGGCGGGGCTGCGGACGCTGCCGTGGACCGGCATGCCGATGCTCGTCGCGCCGATCGCGGGGCTCCTGTCCGACCGGATCGGCTCGCGCCCGCTGATGTCGGCCGGCCTCGCGCTGCAAGCGGGCGCGATCGGCTGGCTGTCCGTGGTGACGACCCCCGACGTCGCGTACTCCGCGCTGATCCTCCCGTTCGTGATGGGCGGCACGGGGATGGCTCTCGTCTTCGCCCCGAGCGCGAACGCCGTACTGCGCTCCGTGCGCCCGGAGGAGGCCGGCCAGGCGTCGGGCGCGACGAACGCGATCCGCGAGCTCGGCGGCGTGATGGGCGTCGCGGTGCTGGCCAGCGCGTTCGCCGGCGCCGGCTCCTACGCGAGCCCGCAGGCGTTCACCGACGGCCTCGTCGCAGCGCTTCCGATCGGCGCGGCGGTGCTGGCACTCGGCGCGGTCGCGGCGCTCTTCGTCCCGGCGATCACGCGCGCGGAGCCCGTCGAGGTCCCGGCTGAGGTGGTCGCGCTCGCGGCCTGACGCATCGGTTCACCGAGGCCCCGGCGAGCCGCCCGCGGCCATGCCCGCGACGCGGGACAGACGAACCGCCCGTTGCCGTGCCCGGGGTGCGGGACGAGCAACAGGCGGTTGCCGTGCGTGCGAAGGAGTGGATCGTGCACCCGGCCCTGTGGTACCGCCTCGGTGACGCTCTCGCCGAGCGACGACTCCGGTCCGGGCCACCCCGCTGCACACGCCGGAAACCGCTTAAGGCTGCTTCCTTCCGGACCTGACCTGGTTCACGGGCCGACGTTGCGCGGGACCCGGGCCATCGACACCGCCGTCGACGCGCTGACCCCGAGGCAGGACCCCTCAACCGGGGATTCGGCCTCGCTAGAGCGGAACTGCGAGCGACAGGGCGCCGCTACTTCCCCACCTAGCACGATCCGCGGACGAGGCTAGCGCCTCGGGCGGTTCGGGGACGGTCTACGGCGCCACCTGGGGCAGGCGTGCGTCGAGTTCGCGTCGCAGCTCTCGTTGCACACGCTCGTCCAGCCCGTCGATCTGCTTCTCGAAGTCCCGCTGCACCACGCGCACCTGGTCGTCGAGCTCGGAGCGCAGGGCGTTGCCGAACGCCGTGAGCAGGAAGGCGACGGCGCCGACGGTCAACGCGGTCTGCAGCAGCGCGAGGGCGGCGACCCAGGGCAGGATGCTGCCGCGCGAGTACGAGCGTCGGCACCACGGGCACTTGCGCTCCGGCGTGACCGAGATCGTCGAGCAGTGTGGGCAGACGCGCTGAAGCGGCTGGCCTTGGGGAATCGCCATGCGTTGCGAGGCTAGTCCGCGCTTCTGGGCATTTCGTGAGGATGCGCTTCTACCCCGAGCTCCCCGCCCGCCGCACCGCGACGATCGCCCGCGACGTCGCAACGGTGCTCGCCATCGTGCTCTTCGCGACCCTCGCGCTGCGCGTGCACGACCGCGTCGACGCGCTGAGCGCCGCAGGCCGCGGCGCTCAGGAGGCGGGCCGGTCCGTGCAGAGCGGGTTCAACTCCGCGGCGGGCGCGGTCGACGGCGTGCCCGTCGTGGGCGGCCAGCTTGCGGGCGCGCTGAACGGTGCGGGCGACGCCACGGGCGGCGAAGCAGTCTCCGCGGGTCGCGCGGGCGAGCAGGCCGCGCACGACGCGGCGCGGCTCCTCGGGTGGCTGACGTTCCTGCTCCCGACGGGCCTGCTGCTCTCGCGCGTGCTGCCACCGAGGGTGACGCAGGTCCGCACCCTGGGAAGCGCGCGGCGCGTGCTGCGCCTCGACGATCGCGCACCGGAGCACCAGCACCTGCTTGCGTCCCGCGCCGCCTTCGCGCTGCCCTACGCAACGCTCCTGCGCCACACGCCGGACCCGCTCGGCGACCTCGCCGCCGGCCGCCACGACCGCCTCGTCGCCGCGCTCGCGGAGGACGCCGGGCTGCGCACGCCAGCGGCGTGACGGCGTGACGCCCCGCACCGCGCCCGTTCTACACTGCTCGCACCCCTGGGGCGCGTAGCTCAGCGGGAGAGCGCTCGCTTCACACGCGAGAGGTCGCTGGTTCGAAACCAGCCGTGCCCACTGGAGAGTTCGGAGGTTGCAATGCCGCAGACGGGCTTTGAGGGCACTTAAGGGCACTTATGTTGGCTCGTGAGCACCGACACCGGGGCGTTTCAATCGCCTCCCGCGGCGCCGGCGGCCAAGTGGCCGGCAGGTGTCTTGAGAGCTTCCGTAAGGCCGGACGCCGACCGCCGGTCGGCGTCGGCTTCAGGGCACGTCGATCGTCGGCGCAGAGTCCGGCGCTGGCCGCTCCCCGCCGGAGGAGAACGCGCGCGCGTCGTGCTCGGCCGGCGTCAGCTTCGACGCGACCTTCACCGACGGCACCGTCGTCGATCAGACCTAGGACCCAAGCCCGTGAGCTCTCGCAGGGAGAGCCGCCAGCGTCGCCCGCCGGTAGCGTGACCGGATGGCAGACGACTTCTTCGACGTCCCGCCGCTCAAGCCCTCTGCTGAGCCGGTCCGCTACCGCGCCCCGGAGTGGGCGGGTCCGCCGCACGGCGTCGCGCCTGCCGTGGTGGCGCTCGACGTGCTGCTCGGACGAAGCGACCGGGCGGTGGTCCTCCTGTCCGCGGCCGACGTCTATCCGGCGGGCGTGTCGCTTCGGCTGTTGATGCTGGTCGGCGGCGAGCTCGGCGATGTCGACCCAGGACTGTTCGGCTCGGGCCGCCGGGGAAGCAACACCGATGCCGAGCGTCAGCGCGCACTGTGTTTCGGGGTCCAGTTCTCCGACGGTGCACGAGCCACCAACCTCGACTACGGGTCACCGGCAGAACCCAACGGTCCGTTCGGCTGACTCCGCGGGGCGGCGGAGGCGGCGGCGGGCGCGCAGGCCAAGAGCTGTGGTTGTGGCCGCTGCCGACAGCTGGCTGGGCCAGGTGGCGGCGAAGGCCGCGGGGGTGCGTCGGCCCAGGGCGGAGTGGGTGCGTCGCGTGTTGTAGTCCTCGCGCCAGTCGTCGATGAGGACGCGGGCTTCGGCCAGGCAGGAGAACAGCTCGACGTTGAGCAGCTCGTCGCGTAGGCGGGCGTGGAAGGACTCCACGTATCCGTTCTGCCAGGGCGCCCCGGGGTCGATGTAGCGGGTGGTGACCCTGGCCTGCTTGCACCAGTCGATAAGGGCGTGGGCGGTCATCTCCGGGCCGTTGTCGCAGCGCAGGTGCTCCGGGGCGCCGCGCTCGGCGACCAGCTGCTCCAGGACGGCGACGGCCTGGTCGGCGCTGCTGTTGCGGTCGACGTGCATCGCGAGGGCCTCGCGGGTGAACTCGTCGACGACGTTGAGGAGCTTGAGCACGCGGCCGTCGGCGGTCTGGTCGAACTGGAAGTCGAAGGCCCACACCTGACCGGGCCGGAGGGCCGCGAGGCGGCCCTCCGGCGCGGTCGACGCCCCGGTCCGGGCACGCTTCCTGGAGCGGCGCGGGACGCGCAGGCCCTCCTCGCGCCACAGGCGCTGCACGCGCTTGCGGTTCACGCTCCAGCCGAGCTCGAGCAGGTGGTCGTGCGCGCGCCGGTAGCCCCACCGCGGCCGCTCTGTGGCGAACGCGCGAAGCAGCCCGCGCAGCGCCTCGTCGTCGCCCGCCCTGACCGGCTCACGGCGTTGGGTGGAGCGGTGCTGGCCGACGACCCGGCAGGCCCAGCGTTCGCTGACATCGAGGCGGTCGCGGAGCATCGCGACCGCCTGACGCCGGCGGGCTGGGCTCACCAGTTTCCCTTGGCGACCTCCTTCAGCGCCCGGCACTCCAGAGCCTGGTCGGCCACGATCGCCTTGAGGCGCTGGTTCTCGCGCTCGAGCTCCTTAAGGCGCTTGGCGTCGTCGGCCTTCATCCCGCCGTACTGGTTGCGCCACCGGTGATAGGTCACCTCGGAGACCTCCAAGGCCCGCGCCACCTCCGCGATCGGCTTGCCCTGCGCGAGCAGGCCGTCGGCCTCACGCAGCTTGCGGATGACCTGCTCGGGAGTGTGCCTGCGCTGCTTCAACGTGATCGTCCTGTCTCGCCCATCCTGAAGGGCGCATAGAACTCTCACAAGCACCGGACCGAACCACAGGGGTCACGCCAGGCCACCTTCCGCGGGCAGACACACGAAAGGCGAGGGACTGGCTCTCGCGAATCGCCAAAGTTGGCGTGCCTTGGCGACGGGTTCAGGACCCGCACGGCGCAGCCGGACGCGGGTGCCGCGCGGCTTCTCGGGGCCCTGTGTAGCTTCGCCGCGTCAGCGGTGCCGCCGGTTGCGCGGCCCGTGTCGAAGATCGTGGCGTCAGGGTCTTCTGTGGGAGCCTTGGCGACGGTCCATACCCACAAGCGAGTAGAGGCCCCGATGGCAGGGCAATTCTTCAGTGTTGGCGTCCGGCCCGATCGTGAACGACTCATCGTCGAGGTTCACGGCGAGATCGACCTGCTCACCGCGCCACGCGTCCGCGAGGCAGTCGCCGAGGCCGTCGCGTCCGGCTGGAGCCAACTGGTCATCGACCGGCGCGCCGTGAGCTTCATGGACTCCGCCGGCGTGCACCTACTGCTAAGGCCTTGGGCCAGGACGGCGTCGCGTGTCAGATGATCGACGGGCGCCCGGAGGTCCACCGCGTCCTTGAGCTCTGCGACCTCGCAGGTGTCCTCGTGCATCCCCGCTCCGGCGAACTTGTAAGGCACTTCCGCACGGGCTGCGAGCGGATCCACGCGCCGGCCAACTTGTGTCGTTGCTTGTCCGGAATGCGGCACAACCGGCTCTCGATCCGACGTGGATGCAGGTGCACGGAGTCGCCACCGGCAGTACTGCACGCCGGTACCCGTCGGTGACGAGCGCCTCGAGCGAGATCGGCACCTCCGGGTGGTCGTCGCAGCCTTGGTCGCCGTTGAGCGCGAATTGGATTCTCGAGATTGGCCAAGCCTGCCCACGGTCGGGAGCGCTTTCCTAGTCACCGTTCGACTCGCGAGACGGTCAGCGGGCGTCCCCCGCAGGCGGTGCTCGCGTTGATCGCCGTTGCTGACAACGTCGTCTAAGCGACTCTAATTTGTCTAAAAGACTCTAATCAGCGGTGGTACGGTAGCCGCATGCCGAACCCGTTCCATGCGAGCTTCGGAGTCAGCCCGCCGCTGCTGGTTGGGCGCGATGGCGCACTCGAGGACTTCGTCGAGGCGCTTGAGGACGGTCCGGGGGCGTCTGGACGCGCGACGCTGTACACCGGCGCACGCGGGGCCGGGAAGACCGTCATGCTTAATGCGGTCGAGGATCGCGCGAAGAAGCGCGGCTGGCTGACCATCAGCGAGACGGCCACGCCAGGGTTCGTTGCGCGGATCACGCAGCAGCACCTCCCGCGCCTGCTGCGCGACTTCGAGTCAAGTCGCGTTGAGTGGTGTAGAAGCTCGTCGGGTGCTGCTCATGCCGCGAGGGCGGCGTGGTCCTCCTGATTGTTGTCGTTGGTGAGAGAGGTGAAGGGCTCCGTGTTGGCGTCGAGGATCAGCCGCATGGACTCGTCGCTGAGGTAGCGGCGGCAGACGAGCCATTCGTCGTTCTGTTCGATCAACATCGCGCCCGAGAGGCGCAGCGCGGAGGCGTCGTTGGGGAAGATCCCGACAACGTCTGAGCGCCGCCCGATCTCGCGGTTGACCCGCTCGAGCGGGTTCGTCGAGCGGAGCTTGGTCCAGTGCGCGCGCGGGAACGCGAAGAATGCGGTGAGGTCCTCCTCGGCGGCCTCCAGCAGCTCGGCGACCTTCGGCGCCAACGGCGCGAGCCGCTCGATCACGTCGCTGACCCGGCGCTTGGCCTCGGCCGCGTCGGTGGCGTTGAAGACCTCGCGCAGCGCCGCGGAGACCAGGCCGCGCTGGGCGGGGCGGCAGTGGCCGTGCATGTTGCGGACGAAGTGGACGGTGCAGCGCTGCCACGGCGCGTCTAGGACCCGGACGATCGCGTTCTTCAGGCCTTCGTGATGGTCGCTGATCACCAGCCGCAGGCCGGCCAGGCCCCGGGCGCGCAGACCGCGGAGGAACTCCGTCCAGAACGCCTCGCTCTCGACCTCGCCCAAATCGAGGCCGATCACTTCCCGGCGGCCGGTCTCGTGGACGGCGTAGGCGACGACTAGGGCCTTGGAGACGACGCGGCCGCGGTCACGGACCTTCAGGTGCTTGGCGTCGAGCCACAGGTAGGGGTAGGCGCCTTCGAGCGGGCGTGATCGGAACTCCTCGACGTGCTCGTCGAGGCCCGAGCACATGCGCGAAACGCGGTCCTTGCTCATGCCCCCGATCCCGAGCTGCTCGACCAGCCGGTCGACCTTCCTCGTGGAGACCCCGTTGACGTAGGCCTCCATCACCACCGCGACGATCGCCTGCTCGCAACGCCGCCGCGGCTCGAGGAACGACGGGAAGTAGCTCGGCCCCGACCGCGTCTTCGGGATCGCCAGGTCGACCTGCCCGACCCGGGTCTCCCAGGCCCGCTGCCGATACCCGTTCAGGTTTGTCACCCGTCCGTCGGTGCGCTCGCCGCGGCCCGCCCCGGTCAGCTGGGCGACCTCGGCCTCCATCAACTCACCCACCACCAACGCGACTGCGTCGCGCAGCAGATCTCCATGCTCGCCGGCCATCGCCCTCGCGGCGATCTCCGCAGCAGTAGTCATCATTCGATCTTCGGCCATCGTGGTGCTCCTATTCGTCGTGCTCCTGGAAGAGAACGACGAGCTTGGACGCCACGGTGGTCGGACTACTTCAGCCCGCGCCCCGCAGCGCCTCCTACACCACAACACGCGACTTGACTTGGACCGCTCACGGCCTGGTCGTCCCACTGCGCCGAGCCCACTGGCGCTTGGAAGTCCCCCGCTTCCTGGGCCTACGCGCGCGCTGAACGTCCGACTCGCTTGGGACCGGTCGAACATGAGACTCCGAGCACGGGCAAGGATCTTCTGCCCGTAGTTGCCCTGGTGCCCGGAGTCCACAACGGACCCACGCGGGGTGGCGAGCACCGCGTGCGGTGCTGAGAGCAATGCCTTCATAGAGGAGTCCCACGGCTGGCCTGAGGACCTGGTCGCGGGCGTCGAGTGCTGATGTTCTGGGTCGTGTTGGTGGCTTCAAACCGGGCGGGTGAGAGTTGCCCGCCGATGGTGTGCGCTCTACCACGGTGCAGGGGTGCCCGGCTTGCCGCAAGCGGGCAACCCCGGCGTCAACTTGACGTCGGTACTCGGCACGTGAGCGTGCGCGAGACAACGAGAGCGTGGCGTCACGTGGACGGAGAGCACTCAATCTTGATGCCTAGAAAACCGCCGTCTGAATTCGGGGTGCCAAGCGGCGAGGCAGTCGTCCTGAGACCGCAAGCGGGTTCTCGCCGCGGGACTTGACGGGATCGTCGGATTTGTGACGCTGGCGTTGACATTCGCGTGGGTGCGGTCTACGGTCAATGCGTGGGATCAATGTCGATCGCAGTGGTCGGGGGCGGACCGTCTGGTTTGCTTACCGCTCGGCTCCTCGCCAGGGCGGGCTTCTCGGTACGTCTCTTCGAGCGACTTCCTCCGGGCGCGACGTATGGCTTCGGCGTCGCCCTTGCAGGTCGGGCCATCGATCGCCTGCAAGAGCACGACAGTTCGGCGGCGAGTCGGATCTCCGAGATTTGCCATCCGCTGCAGCAGTGGACGATGCGTCGAGACGGCGACTCGGCGAGCATCAAGGACGGCGGTGCGTTCGGCGTCCAACGCGCGAAGCTGCTGACGGTGCTGCATGGGCTCGCCGTCGAGGCCGGCGTGCAGATAGAAGCCGGGGTCGAGCTCTCCTTCGAGCAAGCCTCTGCGGCAGCAGATGTCGTCGTGTTCGCTGAAGGAGTCGGCAGCCACGGCCGTCAGGCGCTGGCCGAGACGTTCGGTGCGCGAGTCCAGGCTGTGCCGATGCCTTACGTGTGGTGCGGGGCGAGGCTGGAGCTCGACGCGATGACCCTTGATCTACGCCGCACGCCGGATGGGATCTTCTGCGGCCATGTCATGCCGTACGGAAATGGAAATGCGACGTTTCAGGTCGACACGCTCCCCGAGACTTTGGTCTCGGCAGGGCTGCCAGCGCATGTCGAGATCTCTGGCCCGCCGGATGCAAGCGACGAGCTGTCGTTGAACCATCTCTCCGCGGTGTTCGCGCCGTTGCTCGAAGGCGGCCAGCTGCTCGGCAATCGCTCACGTTGGAGCACGTTTCAGCTGGTGGAGTGCGAGCGATGGAGTACGGAAAGGTTCGTTCTGATCGGCGATGCGGCCCACACGGCTCACTACACCGTCGGGTCGGGAACCCGTATGGCTATGGAGGACGCGATTGTCCTGTCCGAGGCGCTCGCTGGCGAAGGCAGCGCCGCCGCGGCTTTCGCCAGCTACGAGGCGGCCCGCCGTCCGGCGGTCGAGCATCTTCAGTGGCGGGCGGCTCGCTCGCAGCACTGGTGGGGGACCCTGCCGGTGCGCTACGAGTTGCCGTTGCCCTTGCTGCTCTTCAGTTACTTCACGCGGACTGGAAGCGTCGGCATCGAAGAGCTGGCGCAAACAAACCCCGCGATCGTAGGGGCCGCTGCCGGTCACGAACGGCACCTTCCCGTGGACGACGGCTACGAAGTCATCGAGACGCCGACCGATGGCGTCGTGGGGGAGGTGTTGGCGGGGCGACTGGTCCGCGAGCAAGATCTGCGAGCGAGCTTCGTCGAAGTGGCTTGCGACGACCTGACGCCGTGGTCGCGAGACACACAGCATGCGGGGGGTGGCTTCAGCACAGCCGAGCAGGCGCCGGGAATACTCCTCACCGGAGGCGACGAGCGGCGCCAGGTACTTGATCGGTTCGATATCGGCGAGGAGCTGCGCAGCTCGACCGGAGCGACCGTAGCCGTAGCCGTGCCGAGCTCTGCGATCGCCGACGGGGCCACGGCGGTCCTTGCTCGGCGTGCGGATCTCGTCGCCGTGAGCGGCGAGGCGGGCTGATGGCCAGCGGAGTGCCGGTCGGAGATTGGCGCGATCATGTCGTGCCGTTCCCAGCCGGGGAGGTGAAGCGTTTCCGCGAACTCGGACTTTGGTCGGGTCGGACGATCGGCGAGGAATTCCATGCGATGGCCGCCTCGGCCGGCGACCGCGTCGCGGTCGTCGATCCGCGCGGTCGCTTGACGTACAGCGAACTCGATCGCCGTTCGACTTCGATCGCTGCCGGCTTGTTGGAGCTCGGGCTCGCCGTCGGAGACAGGGTCGTGTTCCAAACGTCGAATCGGGTGGAGACGGTCGAGGCCTGGTACGGGGTTCTCAAGGCCGGATTGGTACCGGTGTGCGGACTGCCCATCCACGGTCGCCATGAGATAGACGCACTGGTGAAGTCGACCGGCGCTCGCGCTCATCTCATCGATGCGGAAGCTCGCGATGGGCAGGTTCTCAATCTGGCGTTGGGGGTTAAAGCTCGCTCGCAGTCCGTCCGACACGTGGTCACGATCGGCGGCCCGGCAGGCGCCGGGGATGCCTGCATTGCCGTTCTTGCTGACGCCGACCCGGATCTGGGCCGCCTCGAAGCCGTCGACGCTTCGCTACGTCCGGACGACCTGGCTCTGCTTCAGCTCTCCGGGGGCACCACCGCGGCACCGAAAGCGATCCCAAGACTCCACGCAGAGTCTTGGTACAACGCACTGGCCACGGCACAGCGATATCCGATCCTTGCTGAGGAGCGGGTCGCGCATGTCATTCCGATCGTCCACAACGCCGGGTTACATTCAGCGCTGCACGCCGCTCACTCGGTCGGCGCAACCCTGCTGGTCTGTGGCCCCGACCCCGACGAGTTCATCCCGTTTCTCCTCCGCGAGCAGGTCGACAGTGTCCTGCTCGTGCCGGGAATCGTCTCATGGCTGCTCAAACGCGAGGACTTTCGCGAGCTGTTAGGTCGCCTTCGCCGGCTGTCGCTGTCTGCTTCCGCTGTACCGGTTGAGCTTTTCGAGCAGCTTGAGGACATGGGCGTGGTGGCGGTACAGCAGTTCGGCATGGGGGAGGGCTTCTGTACCGGGACGCCGCTTGATGCCCCGCGCTCGATGCGCCGCGACACCGTCGGCTACCCCCTATCCAAAGACGACGAGTTTCTCGTAGTCGACCCGGACGGTCACGAAGTCTCCGAAGGGCAGTACGGGGAGCTCTGGGTCCGCGGACCCTACACAATCCGCGGCTACTGGAACGCTGCAGAACGCAACGCGGAGGCTTTCACCCCGTCCGGCTTTTACAAGACGGGCGACGTCGTCCAGTGGCGTGAGGTCGACGGACGGCGCTGCGTGGTTGTCGGGGGCCGGATCAAAGATCTGATCAACCGTGGCGGTGAGAAGATCAACGCTGAAGAGGTCGAGAGCGCACTCCTGCGCCACCCCGCCGTGCGAGAGGCGGCGCTCGTCGCGATGCCCGATCCTCGACTCGGTGAGCGCGCATGCGCATACCTTGTGACCGAGTCGCCGGAGGCGATGCCAACCCTCGCGGACCTCACTGCGCTGCTGGGAGGCATGGGCCTGGCCAAGTACAAGTGGCCCGAGCGTCTGGAGTTCATAGACGTGTTGCCTCGTACACCGATCGGCAAGGTTGAGAAAGCGAGCCTCAGAGAGCGCGTCGCATTGCAGATAACGAGGGAGGAGCTCGCCGATGCGAGTAGCTAGCGTCGACGGCCGTGCGGTGCTTGTCGCGGAGGATGTCTTCGTCGACATCGCCACCGCCAGCGACGGCGCCTTCAGAGCGGAGCCGATGGAGACGTACGCTCGCTGGGGCGAGCTGAGCTCCTGGGCGGCCGATGCTGATCTGTCGGGCGGCCGTCCACTTGCCAGCGCCGCCTTAGCGTGCCCGGTTCCCGCTCCGCGTCAGGTTTTCGCCCTTGCGGTCAACTACCGCGATCACGCGATCGAGGCGTCGATCGAGCCACCGAAGCATCCGCTTGTTTTCACGAAGTTTCCTTCCTGCATCTCAGGGCCGTACGCCGAGATCCCGCTATCGAGCAACCGTGCTGACTGGGAGGTAGAGCTCGTAGTAGTGATGGCACGCGAAACGTGGCGAGTTTCCGAGGCGGACGCCTGGGCTGCGGTCGCCGGGCTCACGGTCGGCCAGGACATCTCCGAGCGACGGCTTCAGTTCCGCAAGCCCTTTCCCCACCTCAGTTTGGCCAAGTCACTTCCGGGATTCGGGCCCATTGGGCCCATGGTCGTCTCTCCCGACGAGATGCTCGAACCGGACGCGCTCAGACTGTCTTGCTCGGTCAACGGTGAGGTGATGCAAGACGCTACGACCAGCGACCTCATCTTCTCGGTTCCGCGGCTAATCGCGGAGATCTCGGCCTCGGTGCGTATGCAACCCGGTGATCTGATCTTTACGGGCACCCCGTCAGGCACGGGCTCCACCCGAGACCCACGTCGTTACCTGCAGCCAGGCGACGTGGTGGAGAGTTCGATCGAGGGGATCGGCTCAATGACAAACGTCTGCACGGAGGCAAGCACATGAGGATCGATCACGCGGCGATCGGCGTCGATGACGTCGACCGTGCCGTGAGTTGGTATCGCGACGTCATCGGGCTGCGCGAGGTGGGAACCGATGGGCGTCGCCGGTTCTTTAGCTGTGGCGGTCGGGTCGGGTACGACCTCTCGCTTGAGCCGGGCGGACCCGGCATGCGACATGTCGCCTACGCGTGTTTCGGCGCCGAGCAGTTCGAGGCGGCCGTCGCACAGCTCGATGCCTCGGGCCTGCCGAGCGTCCCGGTTGATGGAATGGGCCCTGGCATCGTCGACGCGAGGGCTGCAAGCTTGCCGGGGGGGCACGTGATCCAAGTGGTCCAGCGCGAAGGGGCCGATCATTATCTCAGCGTGGCGGCTTGGGCTCCCGAGGCGCCCTATTCGCCGCGTGAGCTCGATCACGTCAACATTGCCGCGCGCGACGTAAGCGCCGCGGTCGAGGCGCTGAAGCTGTCGCTCGGCTTGGTGGTGAGCGATCTGCACGAGGTCGAGGGACCGGGGACCGTTGGCGCCTGGATGCGTGCAGGCGAGCGTCACCACGACTTCGCCATCATCAACAATCGCGTCGACGGCTTGCATCATGTTGCCTATCAGCTGGCTGATCCGGGCATGGTCATCCAGGCCGCCGATCGCCTCGCTAGCGCCGGCACGACCGCGGAGTACGGCATCGGGCGCCATGCGCCGGGCTCGAACGTGTTCCTCTACGTCCGCGACCCGAGCGGCAACCGCGTCGAGCTCTGCGCGGATATGGCGCTGGTGCCGGCCGGCGCGCCTCATCGCGTCTGGAAGGGCAAGGACGTGTCCATCATCAACACACTGGCCCCCTATGGGCCGCCGCGAAGCTTCTGGGAGATCACCTGAACACGAGAGCGGGCGGTCAGCCGAGTTAGCCTTCCGCTACGGCGCTGACGAGCACGTCAAAGAGTTGACGTACACGTCGAATCTAAGTATCGTACCGAGACGTGAGAGCCCGTAAAATAGAGGTGATCGGGGGAGGGCCTGCAGGACTCTTCGCAGCGCGCCTGCTGAAGAGCGAGCATCCGACCTGGGCGGTCCGGGTGAGCGAGCGGCTCGTCCCTGACGACACGTTCGGGTTCGGCGTGGCGCTCACTGCGCGCACGCTTCGAGCCGTGGGGGACGCGGATGCGCCTACACGGGACGCTTTGGTCAAGGCAAGCGTGCCGATGCCCGCCCAGCAGATCCGACTTCCGCGCAGCTCGGCGCTCAGCCGCGGAGGGGGTGGCGGCGTGGCCATCGCGCGCTCAGCGCTGCTAGAGATTCTTCTGCGCGCGGCTCAGGATGTCGGTGTCGAGATCGAGATGGGCTGTGATCGCCGACTTGACGAGGTTCGTGATGCGGACCTCGTCATCGCCGCCGACGGCGTTGGCAGCGCCGTGCGCGAGCAGTTCAGCGGTCGGCTGGGCGCCCGGTTGCGACTTGGAAACGGCGTCTTCATCTGGCTCGGCGTCGACAAAGCCTTGACGGCAAATCTCTTTGCCCCTGTCTTCACGGATCACGGGATGTTCAACATCCATGGCTATCCGTACACGTCGGACCGCAGCACGATCGGTGTCGAAGCCGATTTCGAGACCTTTCAGGCGGCCGGCATGGATGTCTCCACGGATCAGACATCACCGGATAGATCAGACCAATTCTCCGTCGATTACCTACAGCGCGCCTTCGCGGAGGTTCTCGACAACGCGCAGATCCTGGCCAACCGCTCTCGCTGGATGCGCTTTCGCACAGTAACGCTGGACCGATGGCATATCGAGAACATCGTGCTGATCGGCGACGCGGCGCACACCGCGCACTACTCGTTGGGCTCGGGCACCAAGTTGGCGTTGGAAGACGCTCTGGCGCTGGCCTCCACTGTCTCTCGTGGCGAGGTCAGTGAGGCGCTCACCGAATACGAACGACTGCGACGACCGCCGGTCGAGTCGCTCCAAGATCGCGCCATTCGTAGCCAGCGATGGTGGGAATCGCTGCGGCACCGGGTCGACGCGGTCGACGCGTCCCAGATGATGCTCGCGTATCTGAGTCGCGCCGGGGCCGTCTCGGGTCGAGTCCTTGCCAAGCACGATCCCGCCCTACTACGCGAGGGCCTCGCTTCCTTTGCGGGAGTAGGTCCCGACGATGTCGACATCAACGATCCCTCTCGCTGGACGCTCGCACGTGCTTGGTCGCGCGGCGACTGGCGAGCGCAGAGTCGCGTTATCGGTGACAGCGTTCTGGGGCTACCCTCCGGCCTTCGGCGCCTGACCTTCAACGAAGCCCTCAACGGGGCAAGCACACTTGATCACACGCAGGACGGGGGTTCCTATCTTGAAGTGACCTCCTTGCACGAACTCGTCGAGGCGCGGAAAAAGCGCCCTCACGGACGCGCTTGCGTGGTCCTCTCTACGAGGATCGACGACCCGTGGGCCGAGCAGGCGGACGCACTCCACGCGCATTGCCTTGAGTTGCAGGAGGCAGGGGCGGCAGCGATCCGGCTGGAGGGGCCAACGGACAGACGAGCCTTACTCGATCGAGTCGCTCTCGCGGAGCGGATCAAGCTCCAGACATCGCTCGTCGTCATCGTCACCGGGCCGCGAGCGTTTATCGATGATTTGGCCGACGGGGTCGCTGCCGGACGCGCAGACCTCGTCGCGGTGTTCTCGGACTCGGAGTCAGACGATGGGTACTAGACGTCAAGCGGGGATCGTTGACCTTCCGAAGCGCCAGCGCGATAGCTACTTGGCGGCGGGACTCTGGGAGACGCAGACGATCCCGCAGCAGTTCCGGGCATCTGCGCGCCGGTGGGCAGGTCGCACGGCTGTGCGCACGGCTGACGAGGCGTGGACTTATGCCGAACTCGACCGGCGCTCGGATAGCGTCGCGGTCGGCCTTCTGGAGGCAGGATTCGCTCCGGGCGATCCCGTCATCGTGCAGCTGACCAATAGTGCGGCTGTGGTCTCGGCTTGGTACGGGATGCTGAAGGCGGGCTTGATTCCGGTGTGCACGCTCCCGATTCACCGGCGCCACGAAATCGAGGAGATCGCCGGACAAACCGGCGCCGTCGGGCATCTCGTCCAAGCCGAGCTGCCGAGCTTCGATCTGTTCGCGTTCGCAGAGGAGATGCAACGGCTCGTACCGACGATGACGAAGATAATCTCGGTGGGCGCGCCGCGTGGCAGCGGCGGACTGCGCGTCGAGGACCTCCAGAGGACCGAGCTGACGCCGAGCCGCGTCAGTGTCCTGGATCGGATTGCAGAGGCCGCGCTCTCCGACGACGTCGCGGTCTTCCAGCTCTCAGGCGGCACGACGGCGGTGCCCAAGGTCATCCCCCGTTGCCACGCGGAGTATTGGTACAACGCGGTCGCCACCAGCTCGTGGTGGGGGCACGATGCCGACAGCGTCCTAGCCTTCGCCCTCCCTCTGGTGCACAACGCCGGCGTCGCGAATGCGTTGCATGCAGCGGCCGCGGTGGGCGCCGAGCTGCTTCTCGCGACGCCGGCCGCCGCCGTGACGGTGCCGCTCATGGCTGAGCACCATGCGACGTTCTTGCTGTCCCCGCCGGGTCTCATGCACGAATATCTCGCGCACCCGCAATTCGCTGCGGCGTTTGCGGCCGTTGAGCACTGCGTGCTTACCGCTGCCCCGGTGCCGCGAACGCTGTTCGATGATCTCCAGAGTCGAGGGGTCCGCGTGCAGCAGGCGTTCGGAATGAGTGAGGGGCTGTTCATGTTCACCCCGCCGGACGCTCCTGCCGAGCTTCGAGCGAGGACCGTCGGTGTGCCGATCTCCGATCAAGACGAAGTCGGGGTTCTCGTCCCCGACAGCAACGATCCCGTCGCACCGGGCGAGATCGGAGAGCTCTGCGTTAAGGGCCCGTACACCATCGCCGGGTATCTGAACGCTCCCGAGCGCAACGCGACGGCGTTCACCGCGGACGGCTTCTATCGCACGGGCGACCTTGTCCGCAAGCAGGTCATCGACGGCGTGGCCGGGTTTTCCATCGAGGGCCGGGCAAAGGACCTCATTTCACGTGGCGGGGAGAAAGTCAACGCTGAGGAGGTCGAGCGCCTGCTAGCCCGCAGCGAGCTCGTAACCGAGGCGGCCCTCGTGGCAATGCCTGATGACCGACTGGGCGAACGCGCCTGCGCGTACATCGTGCCCGCGGACCCCGAGCGGCCGCCCGACCTGGCCAGCCTTTGCGCCTTCCTTGAGCAAGCGGGACTCAGCAAGTTCAAGTGGCCGGAGCGCGTCGAGCTCGTCGAGGCGCTGCCGCGCACGCCGATCGGAAAAGTGCGCAAGGCCGACCTGCGCGAGGACATTCAACGGAAGGTCGCGTTCGGCGGCCCACCGAGCCTGCAGCTGCCACCCACTCCTCCGTCGCCTCAGGAGACACCATGAACTACACGGCCGGGATTCACCATGTCGCGTTTCCCACTACTGACCCAGGCTCCGTCCTGGAGTTCTATGTCGGCAAAATGGGGGGCGTTGTCCCGTACTGCATCACCTGCAAAGGTTGGGGCGCACAAGGCTATCCCGACTACGTGCACATGTTCATCGATGTCGGCCGTGGCGCGAACCTGGCGATGTTCTACTTCTTCGGTCTCGACGACGTTCGCAACGCCCCGCCGATCTCGACCCATATCTCCTTCGGCGCCGACACGATGGACGATCTCGACTACTGGGAAAGCCACCTGCGAGACGGCGGCGAAAAGGTCCTCCGGCTCGAGCACGAGGCGATGACGTCGCTGTACGTAAAGACGCCGACCGGGGCGCAGCTGGAAATCGCGCACAACCTCAGGCCGCTGAACGAGCACGATGCGATCGACGGGCAACTGACCGCAGAGGCACTCTGCCGGACCGCCGCCGAAGAGGTACCGACGATCGAGAGGATGTGGGAGCACAAGGCCGCGCTCGTTCAGGACAGGATTGGTTCGTATGAGGGAGCCGTGCTCTACGTGCCGGTGGCCAGCGAGCTTGAGGCCATCCTCGAAGGGGTGGAGACCTCAGCGACGGTGACGACGGTCGATTCGTTTCACGTCGTCCAGGGCGACGCGGAGACCCTTCGCGTCGAACGACCCGAGGGCGTGCGTGACTCGCTGTGGGCAGGATGCGGCACCGGCGGGCTGCAGGGCACCGTGACTCGCTATGACCAAGGAGCGTTGGAGCTGACCGCGTGAGCTCGGTAAACATCCGGCGCGCCGGCATCGGCGCGTCAGCGGTCGACTGGGCTCCTGACCAGCTTCCTGGCGACGTTCGGATAACGCCATCCGTTCTGTCGGCGTCAGATGGGGCCCGATCGATGGCCCTCTTCTACGAGCCCGCGGGGCGAACCGGGAGATCGGTGTTCTTGATGCATCCGCGGGTCGACTTCACGGCTCACTACCTGATCCCCCCGCTTCTGCGCCGCGGCATCAGCGTGTGGGCCCAGAACGGCCGGTTCGTGAACAACGACTTAACGCTCGTTCATGAGCGGCTGCTGCTCGACATCGGGGCTGGGATGAGCGCGCTGAAGGTGGCCGCCCACGACATCACGCTGATCGGCAACTCGGGTGGGGGGAGCCTGGCCGCCTTCTACGCGCAGCAGGCTGCCAGACCCCCGGGCGATCGCCTGGACCGCACGCCGTCGGGATCGAGGATCGATCTCGCGGCGGCAGACCTTCCGCTCCCAGATCGCCTGGCGTTGGTAGCCGCCCATCCGGGGCAGGGTGACTGGTTGGCCAAGGCGATCGACCCTGCGGTCGTTGATGAGACCGACCCGAGCCTGGTCGATCCGGGCCTCGATCTGTACGACGAAGCCAACGGGCTCGGACGGGGCTACGACGAGGCGTTCGTGACGCGATATCGCGAGGCCCAGCGCAGCCGTGTCGACCGTATCGACGCCATCGCGCGAGAACTGATCGCACAGCGGGCGGCGCCACGGCGTGCGGCGCGGGCGGCTCAGGTCATCATCGTGCACCGCACAGACGCCGATCCTCGATGTGTCGATCTCTCGCTCGATCGATCCGACCGGGCAGGAGGGTCGATCTTCGGTCGTGACCCGGGCCGGTCCAACTACGGGTTCGCGGGTCTAGGCCGCATGTCGACGCCTGACGCGTGGCTGTCGACGTGGTCGGCGAACACGAGCCAGGCCGCGCTGCGTCTGACACTTCCCGAGCTGTCGATTCCGCTGATGCACATCAGCTACACAGCGGATCAAAGTGTCTTTCCGAGCGATACTCAAACCGCGCGAGCCGTGGCACCCACGCTCTCGCGGACACTTGACCTCGTGGCCGACCACTATGGCTTCAGCACCGACGGTTCCGAGCGTGCCGCGGCCGAGCCAGTCTCTGACGCGCTCGCCGACTGGCGATGACCAACGAGGCCGGGATACGTGGCGATTCCCGTTCTCTGCCGCCTTGGGGCGGCGCCGCAGTGGCTACGGCCGCGTCTAGACTCGCCGGCGTGCCGCCTTCGCCCCCGACGAGCAAGGGATCGAAAGGCGGGCGGCAGCCGACCGGTGCGCGGCGCGGTCTGGTGGTCCGCGACATCCTCGACCACGCCGGCCGACTGTTCGCCGAGCAGGGCTTTGACGGCACCACGCTTCAAGATATCGCCGATGCCATGGGCGTGGGCCGCTCAGCGCTGTACTACTACTTCAAGAGCAAGGACGAGATTCTCGCGACGCTGGTCGGCGAGACCAGCGGCCGAGCGCTGATCATCGTCAAGGCCGTGCGCGACCGAAGCGACCTCGACACCGAGGGCAAGCTCAGCGAGATGGTGCGCTCGCTTGTCTTGGACCGCGCAGAAAATCCTGGGCAGTTTCGGATGCTCGACCGCACCGAGTCTTCGATGCCGCCGAAGCTGGCGGCAGAACACCGCGACGCGCGCCGACAAGTGCTGGCTGAGCTCGTGGAGCTAATCCACGAGGGTGTGGCCAGCGGCGTCTTCCGTGCGTTGGACGAGCGTGTCGCAGCGCTCTCGATCTTGGGCATGTGCAACTGGGTCGCGTGGTGGCATAGGCCCGGGGCCGACCAGTCCACCCATCCGATCGCTGACCAGATCGCGCAGTCGGCGGTCGACGTCATGCGTCACAACGGTCCCGGGAGCGCTCGGGCCGATGACCCCAGTGCTGTCGCTCAACGCATCAAGCAGGATCTCGATCACCTGCAGCGACTGCTCGCCAGACAGTAGTCCGTCCCTCCGAGCTTCAGCGCGGCCCGATTCGGGCGTCGGGCTCGTCCAGCGCGGCCTCGATGCAGCCTGAGGGGGCAGCCACCGCCGACGGTCGGTCGGGGGCCTCCAAGCATCTTGCACGATCCGAGGAGCATCGCTAGCGAGGACTTCGTCGAGACGCTCCGTTGCCGCTTGACTTCCTACGCCCGTTCTGACTACGCTGTCGAAATCCTGACGGTTGCGTCGAAAAAGGAGAGCGCGGGTCGTGTCAATGCACATCATTAGGAAGGCCCGCTTGGGCTTGGCAGTCCCGGTAGTCGTTGCTGCGGTGTCGGTCGCTGGCTGCGGCAGCAACTCCAACAGCTCGTCGAGCGGATCCTCGACTCCGGCGGGGGGGACGGCGCCCACCGCCGCCAAGGCGCCGACGGTCGCTTACAGCGGGGCGGAGTCCACGCTGCCCACGTCAGTCGCGGCTCCCCAGCCGAGTACGGGCAAGTCCCTGAAGATCGGCTGGATCCCTCCGACCAACCAAGTGCCGGCACTGGCCAGCATCCAGACCATCATGCAAAATCAGATCAAGAAGCTCGGTGGAACCTTGCTGGTGAAGGATCCTCAGCTTGCGCCCGACAAACAGGTCAGCTTGTTCAACGAGCTGCTGTCGCAGGGCGTCGACGCGATCGTGATTTACCCGATCATCCCCGACGTGCTCGCTCCGTCTCTGAAGAAGGCCGCCGACAAGGGCGTCAAGGTCATCAGCCTCGATACGCCCCCAGACGCAAGCAAGCCGCCGTTGGCCGGCTATGCGATGGACATCAGCCTCGGCCGTGACCAGTCGGCCTACGGCTTGGCTAAGGATCTCGCCGCCGAAAAGCCGGGCGGAAGCTTTGGCATCCTTGGTCTCGCAGCGCCGATCCCCTCGCTGAATTACACCGCCGACCGCGAAAAGTATTGGGCCGGCAAGATGGGGCTCAAGTACGTGTCGACCTCCGGTGCCAAGGACGCGTCGTCGTCTTCTGCGGCGACGGCGATGAGCGGCCTGCTCGGCCGCTCGCCCAACCTCGACGGCGTCTTCGCCTACAACGATGTCGGCGCCCTGGCAGGAATCGGCACTGCGCGCTCTGGCGGCAAGAACGGCATCGCCTTTGTCGGCATCAACGGCAGCAAGGCGGCAGCAGATGCTGTCAAGGGCGGCAGCTACCTGGCGACCGCTAAGGAGAACTGGGAGTGCGTTGGCAAGAACGGAATCAACGCCGCCTACAACCTGGTCACTAAACAGAACCTGCCCCTCCCGAAGCGGATCCTCTGCGCGTCGACGGTGATTGACAAGTCAAACGTCAACAGCATCACGCCCAACGCGTAGGGACGCGATGTCTCACCTGTCAGCCAGCCCAAGCAGCGAGCAGGGGCCCACGCGGCCCCTGCTTGAGCTTGTGGCTATTGAGAAGCAGTTCGGTGGCGTGCGAGCGCTCCGTGGTGCGGACCTGACGCTGGCGCGCCGCGGCATGGTGCTCGGCCTCATCGGTGAGAACGGCTCCGGCAAGTCCAGCCTCCTGCGCGTGCTGTCGGGTCAGATCGCGCCCGACGCTGGGCGCGTCTGCATCGGAGGTGACGATGTACGTCTGGGCTCACCTCATGCCGCACTCCGACACGGCGTAGCGATGGTTTCTCAAGAGACCTCAGTTGCCGCAGAGTTGAGCGTCGCCGAAAACATCTTTTTAGGCGGGCGCATGTCTCGCGGACGATTTGGCATCGACTGGCGAGCAACGGCGCTCAATGCGCGAGCGCTGATGGACCAGGTCGGCCTGCGCTGCAGCCCCGAATCGATCGTCGGCGGGCTGCGACCCGATGAGCGCCAGCTTGTCGAAATCGCACGCGCCCTGTCGTTCGACAGTCGGATCCTCGTGCTAGACGAGCCCACCACGTCGTTGTCAGAAGGCGAAGTCGAAGCACTCTTCGGGGTGATCGCCAACCTGAAGTCGCGCGGAATCTCGATCATCTTCGTGTCTCACAAGCTCTCCGAGCTGTTCGGGATCGCGGATCATCTAACGGTTTTACGCGACGGAACGACCGTGGCCGATGGGCCGGTGGCCTCATTCACACCGGAGTCGCTGGTGGAGGCGATGGTCTCTGAGCACCGCGCTTTCGAAGAGGTTGCACGCGTCCCGATCGCGCAGGACGAACCCGTTGCGATCGCGATTCGTGCCCTGACCGTCCCGGGCACGCTGCGAGACGTCGAGCTCTCCGCCCAGCGCGGCGAGATCGTCGGGCTTGCCGGCCTTGAGGGATGCGGGCGAAGCGACCTACTCAGGACCATCTTCAACGGAGGAGCCGCAGCAGGCGAGGTCTTCATCGACGGCAACGCGATGCGGCCGCACTCGCCGGCGTCGGCGATCGGCTGCGGCCTTGGATACGTGCCAGCCGACCGCAAGTCAGAGGGCCTCGTGCTGAGCATGAGCGTCCGCGACAACCTCAACATGGTCTCCAGCGCGCGTGTCGCGCGGCTGCGACGCCCTCGGCGGGGGCTCGAAGATGAGCGAATGCACGACGTCGTGCAACAGACGCGCCTTCGAGCTTCCTCAGGCGACGCCCGGGTCGGGGACCTAAGCGGCGGCAATCAGCAGAAGGTTGTCCTCGGAAAGTGGCTGCTGGCCAAGCCCCGCGTCCTCCTTCTTGACGAGCCGACCCGGGGAGTGGACGTCGCCGCAAAGGCCGACATCCATCGCCTTTTGCGCTCGGCGGCAAAAGACGGAACCACGATACTGGTCAGCTCCTCCGAGGGCTCGGAGTTGCGTGAGCTCTGCGACCGGATCCTGGTGATGTTCCGCGGCGCCGTCGTGAAGTCGTTTCCGGCGGCGGAAGCGACTGACGCTGCGATGGCACGCTACGCAGGCGGCCTCTTATGAGTTCCACCGCGAGCGTCGAAACGCAGGTGGCCTCAGAGACGGTAGCCAAGCGAGTATGGAGTGGAACGCGGCGCTTTCGCCCGGTCCTAGTTCTGCTCATCGTCCTCTACATCTACATGGCGGTCACCCAGACAGGCTTCTTCACGACGAGCAACATGGAGAACCTGGCGACGAGCGTTTCGGTGCTCTGGGTCGCGAGCCTTGGAATGACTTTCGTGGTCCTTAGCGGAGGTTTCGATCTCTCGATCGGAGCGGTCGGCGCCCTTGCGGCGTACTTCATGGGCAAGGTGCTCGAAGCCGGAATGCCGCCGGGTGCGGCGATCGCGCTCGGAATCGTCTCTGGCGGTCTCGTGGGCGCGGCGATCAACGGGATGCTGATCGGCGTCCTGCGACTCTCGTTCTTCGTGGTCACGTTGGCGTCTATGACCGCTCTGACGGGTGTCGTCAATCTGTGGTCGAACACCCAGACGATCACGCTCACGTCGCCGACAATCGTCAACATCGGTGTCGGGCACTTCGTGGGCATCCCGATCGCCGTCTGGATCATGGTAGGGACGCTGGTCTTGCTGCTGTTCCTCCAGCACCGCAGCTACTTCGGCCGCGATGTCCTAGCGGTGGGTGGCAACTTCGACGCGGCTCGCCTATCAGGGATCCGGACGGAGAGGACAATCCTCGCCGTCTATGCGATCTCCGGTGCGCTCGCGGCGCTCGGGGGCATCATCATCGCGGCTCGCATCGGCGGCGCATCTCCGGAGGTCGACAACAACCTTCCCCTGCAGGCCGCGGCCGCAGTGCTGATCGGGGGGACCACCCTCACCGGCGGCGCCGGCGGCCTCGGCGGTACGGCGATCGGCGTGATGTTCATCGGCGTCCTGCAAAACGGCTTGAGCATCGCCGGTGTCCAGAGTTTCTGGCAGCAGGTCATCACCGGGGTAATTCTCGTTTCGGCCGTCCTCTTCGACACGCTGCAATCTCGCAATCGCCAGCGCTGGTCGCGGCGCTTCGGGCGTGGCGCCCACAAGCTTGGTAAGTCCCCAAAAATCCTAACCCCTGACCAGGAAGGACCCTCATGATCGACGGAATGGTCGTCGTGGATGCCATCGTCCATGCCTACGACTTCTCAGAAGAGAACATCCAAGACAACCCCATCGCGCGAGCCACCCACGACCTGATCTGGGGGTCGAGCGTGGCCACCTTCCCGGCGGATCGCCTGCTTCCTCGAGAGACGGCCGTCGCCGATTGGCCGATCGACGTCACGACGAACACGATCTTTCGAGAGTCGGCCACGGACTTCGCCGCGCATCACTGCCTGAGGCTCGATTCGTGGTTTCGCGACGGGTTGGTCAACCAACAGAAGAATGCTGAGATCGCGCGGCGCTGGCCGAATCGCTACTTCTCATACGTCGGAGTCGATCCCACGAAGGGCGTCGAGCAGTGCATCGCCGACATGCGCGAGCAGGTCGCGGAGATCCCCGGAGCGGTGGGCCTGAAGCTGTACCCGCACCAGATCTATCCTTTCCATTCCTGGCGCATGGACGATCCCGAAATCGCGTTCCCGCTGTACGAAGAGGCCGGCAACCTCGGCCTCAAGGTCGTCGCGATCCATAAGGCGCTTCCGTTGGGCCCGGTCCCGATGGATCCCTACAAGGTTGGCGACGTCGACGGGGCGGCCATGGCCTTCCCCGAAATGAACTTCGAGGTCATCCATTCGGGGATGGCCTTCGTCGAAGAGACCGCGTGGGCGATCGCTCGCTTCCCCAACGTCTACGCGAATCTTGAGGTGACAACGTGGATGGCGATCAACCAGCCGCGGCGCCTCGCAGAGACGATCGCCGCCCTGATGTCCGGCGGTGCGTTCAACAAGCTCATGTATGCAGGCACGCTGCCGATCTTCGACTGCCAGTTTCTGCTGGAGAAGTTCGTGGCCTTGGAGTTCCCCGAGGACGTCGTTGAGCGCTACGGCTTCGAGTTCACGCGCGAGATGAAGGAGGGCATCCTCGGTCTGAACTACCTCCAGATGATCGGCGTAGACCGAGACGAGGCGCTGGCCGCAATCGCCGAGGATGAGTTCTCCGAGTTCAACGACGGCACGCAGCTCGAAGCGTGGGGCACGCAGTGGCAGGCGCACGGAAAAAAGGCGGCAGCATGACCCCGACGACGATGGACGAACAGATCGCCGCCGTCCTGGACGCGGTCCTCGATCCCTGCAGCGTCGCTGCGGGCGCGCCCCTGAGCCTGATGGACATGGGCCTTGTGCGCGGCTGGGAGGTCGGCGACCTCGGTGACCTCACGGTCCGTCTCCGGGTCACCTCGCCACTGTGCACAATGGCAGGTCACTTCATCGAAGACGCGCAGCAGCGACTCTCGGCACTCGCCCAATTGCGTTCGGTCGAAGTCGTCGTGGATCCCGCGCTGGATTGGTCGCCCGACCGCATCAGCCCGAAGGGCCAGAAGCTGCTGGACCGTCGCCGACAGCTAGCCCAGCAACGGATCCGCGGCTTCGCCGCAGCGCCGTCGGCGGGGCCATGATCCCGTTCGCCGTAGCGCCCACATCGGTCGTGCCCTACTGGCGTGACCCCGACACCGCGGTGCACAGTCGGTTCATTGTCGTCGATGGAATCCGCACCCACTTCCTCGAAGCCGGGGCCGGCCCGACATTGGTCTTGCTCCACGCGGGGGACTACGGCTCCTGCGCCGAGATGGGCTGGGAGTTCAATATCGCGGCACTCTCCCAGCGCTACCGCGTAGTCGCCCCGGATTGGCTGGGCTATGGGCAGACCGACAAGCTCTACGACTTCGAGGGTGGTCAGCGTCGCCGGCTGGCCCACATGACGCGTGTCATCGAGGCCCTCGACATTGATCAGGCGGCATTCATGGGAAATTCGATGGGAGGTACGCTGCTGGCGGGTGTCGCCGCCTCACCCCAGCCGATCTGGCCGATCGCCGCGCTGGTCTTGGCCTCGGCAGGAGGCTTTGCGCCTGACAACGAAGCTCGTCGCAACACACTGGACTTCGATTGCACCGCCGCAGGGATGAAAACCGTTCTCCGGACGGTCCTGCACGATCCGCGCTGGGCAGAGGATGACGAGTACGTGGGGAGACGCCTGAAATTCGCTACGTCGCCGGGCGCCTACGAAGCGGTGGCCGCCGCACGCTTCAAGTCGCCGCTGGTGCCGGCCCGCAGCGAGTTCGGCCGTCCTGACGCGACAGCCTACGAGCAAATCGCGGTTCCCACGCTCCTAATGGCGGGCGCAGATGATCGACTGCGCGAGCCCAACTATCTCGATGCGCTGGCGGCACGAATCCCCGACAACCAAGCCATCGTCTTCGACGAATGCGGCCACATGCCGCAGATCGAGAAGGCGAAGGAATTCAACGAAGCCGTCCTCGACTTTCTCGCTGCGGTCTACCCACCGGTTCAGGAGCTCACATGATCTATCACGTCGTACTCACCAACTTCGCCTCCGAAGCCGACGACGCAATCGAGCAGACGTTCCGCGGAGCCATCAAGCTGCGTGAAGACATCCCTCAGCTAGCGGAGGTCCGATGTGGACTGATCGACCCTGCTGACGAGCCGACCTACGACGCGCTGTACGAGTTTGGGTTTGAAAGCCGCGAGGACTTTGCGGCGTTCTCGGCTCACGAGGCTTATCAGCAGTACGTCGCCGAGGTGCTCCCGGTTTTCGCATTGGTCGTCGCCTACAACTACGAAGGATTTACCGCTGCGACCCCACGCTTGTCGTGATCAGCCTTCCTTCGCCGATCACGGCGAGGCCCCGAAGGGGTGGTGGGCGGGCGCGGGTTGGTTCGCTCGACGACCACCCGGCAGCGGGCTCTGGCACGTGGTCGGGAGACGACCGCCTCGTGGTGTACCCGACGATCGCGCGTGATCGAGGCGGCCCCCACCCACGGTTTAGTAGCTGATGGGTCTCCGACCCGGGCTCTCATCCAGCAGGCCCACCGCAGGTGAACCGCACCCCGAGCCAGCATCGCTCGTCATCTGCGAAAATCACGCGGCCGAAACGCGCGCCGCGACGTCCTCGTCCGTCTTCTGCTCGCACCTGCAGCCCACCCAAGCACGCGAATCACACCGGCACGACGACCAGTGGCCAACGCCCGGCTCTCCACCCGCGCCCGTCGCAGGAAAGCACGCCCGCATTCTTGACAGGGCCTCCCAACCCGACAATTGGCGATCCGCCACGCCGAACGAGGAGACCCTGGCGGCTGCGCCGCCGAATGCCGCCGGCCTAGTACGGCGCCGGCGATCGAGCAGCTGCCGCGTTCTGAGCATCGGCATGCACATCCGCTCCGACGCGGGTCTGCCCGCAGCAATCGTCTCGTTCTCCCGACTGAGACGACGACATGTCACGCATGCGCCGCGAGCGTTCACCGCCTGCCACAACCTCACCGGGCCAAGGGTACGAGCCCGTCGTTCGCGATCGACCCTCGCGGACCCAGACGGTAAGCCCTTGGGGAGCAGCGACGAACTCCTCCTCCTGCGTCGCTGCTCCTCCGGTGGGGATTGAGCCGGGCTGGGACAGTCCTATAGATGTCACGGACCTGCATCTGCGCCAGATGCCAGTCGCGACGCCGCAAGTTGTGCGGCTGCAGGTGGCAGGTGACCCTCTACGTCACGCCGCGCGGCTTGACGACCTCCGCGATGACCGCAGGCGCCCGCACGTTCGCGATCGAGTTCGACTTCCACGACCATCTGCTCCGGATCACGGCCGACGGCGGCCAGGAGCGCACGGTGGCGCTCGAGCCCAAGACCGTCGCGGCCTTCTACACCGAGACGACCGCCGCGCTGGCCGAGCTCGGCTTGGACGTGACCATCGCGCACCCCGTGCCCGTCGAGCTCGAGGAGGCCGTCCCGTTCGCAGAGGACACCCAGCACGCCGACTACGACCCCGACGCCGCGCACGCGTTCTGGCGGCAACTCGTCCAGGCCGATCGCGTGCTGAAGGAGTTCCGCGGGCGCTTCGGAGGCAAGGTCAGCCCGGTGCACTTCTTCTGGGGCGCCATGGACATGGCGGTCACCCGGTTCTCCGGGCGCCTGGCGCCGCGCCACCCCGGCGGCGCCCCGAACTGCGGCGACTGGGTCATGGTCGAGGGCTACTCCCACGAGCTGGCCAGCAGCGGCTTCTGGCCCGGCGGCAGCGGGGAGGGCTCGTTCTACGCCTACGCCTACCCCGAGCCCGACGGCTACCGGACCCATCCGGTCACGCCCTCCGAGGCGTTCTACTCAGAAGTCAACGGCCAGTGGCTCCTGCCCTACGAGGCCGTGCGCACCGCCGCCGACCCCGACGCCGCGCTGCTCGGCTTCCTGCAGAGCACCTACGAAGCCGGCGCGATCCACGGCGGCTGGGACCGCGACGTGCTCGAGTACGTCCCGGTGGACGGAGCCCGGCCAGCATGAGCAGCTCAGACGCTCCCGGCCCGGGGATCCTGGCGGACCCGATCTTGGTCTTCGGCGCGACCGGCACCCAGGGAGGAGCCGTGGCGCGCGAGCTGCTGGCGGCCGGCGCCGCCGTGCAGGCGCTCGTGCGCGATCCGGGTTCGACGCGGGCGACCGCGCTCGAGGAGGCCGGGGCGCAGCTCGTCGTCACCGACCTCACCGATCAGGTCTCGCTGGTGCGCGCGCTCGCGGGGGCGGGCGCCGCCTACGCGGTGACCACGCCGTTCGCAGACGGCGTCGACGCCGAAGTGCTCCAGGGCGAGGCGATCATCGCCGCCGCGGAGGCGGCTGAGCTTCCGTGGCTGCTCATGGCCTCCGTGGCCGCGGTCGACCGCGCCGCGGTCCCGCACTTCGTCAGCAAGGCGCGGATCGAGGCCCGCCTGCGCGAGTCGCCGGTCCCATGGACCGTGATCGCCCCGAGCTACTTCTACGAGAACGTCCTGGGTGCGATCGAAGCGATCCGCGGCGGGACGCTCCCGCTCGCCGTGCCGGCCGACCGGCCGCTGCACCAGGTGGCCCTCGCCGACCTCGGCCGCCTCGTGACCGCCGTCCTGTCGCGTCGTGACGAGCACCTCTCGGTGCGCGTCGAGGTCGCCGGCGACGCGCCGACGCCAGCTGAGATGGCCGCGGCGTTTGGCGCGCGACACGTCGAGATGCCCCTCGAGGAGGTCGGTGAACGCAGCAGCGACCTCGCGGCCATGTACGCCTTCCTGTCTGGCGAGGGCTACGGCATCGACGTCGAGGCGCTGCGAGCGCGCTACCCCGAGGTCGCCTGGCAGCGGTTCGCCGACTGGGCTCAGGGTGTCGACGCCGAGCACCTAGGGCCCGCGTGAGCCGTCAGGCCCGGGTTCGCAACGCCTGGGGCGAGGCCTCCCAGAAGTCGTCGAGCTTGACCGCGTCACCGTCCTCTGAGCGGCGCGACACGGCCCACAGCTCGACCGGCTCGTCGCCTTCGTTGCGGTGCGAGCGCGGGGTGTGAGGCGCGACCCGCACGGCCGCCGGGGCGGTGACCGCGTGGACGTCGTCGCCCATGCGCATGGTCAAGGTCCCGCGGGTGACGAGGTAGAGCTCCTCGGTGCGCTCGTGGTAGTGAGCGGTGCCCTGCTCGAAGTCGGAGTGCGGCGGGACGCGGACGAGCGTGGCGGCGAGCTGGTCGCCACGGAGCGCCTCGGTCAGCGGACGGAACTCCCCGGGGACGTCCGACTCGGCGTAGACGTCGTCAACCTCGGCGGCGGACACGATGGCGTAGTCGTCAGGCATGCACTGTCCCTTCCCGGCGCGCGACCGCTCGCACCCCGCGAGCGCCGGCCGCCTACATACCCAGGTGCAGACAGCCCCCGATCGGGTCCACCGGACGGTCGCGTTCAGATTCACGAACGCTCCGCGAGAGGCAGACTCCACCCATGGGAAGAATCCTCGACAAGCTCACCGGTACCAAGCGCCCCGCGGAGGGCACGCCGCGCAGCACGCCGGAGGAGCTGCGTGCGGCGCTGCTCGCCGTCGCCGGACCCGACGACCCCTACCGCGTCACAGAGGGCGGGCCGAAGAACGCGGACCTCACGGCGGAGTGGCGGATCGACGAGCCGACGTGGAGCACGACCTTCTCACAGAAGGACGTCAGCCACGTCATCAAGATCATGATGAAGCTCGACGACGAGGCTGGCGAAGTCCGCTCGATCGACCAGACCTACACGGTCACCTGGCGCGCGGGAGTGGCGCAGCTCTCGATCACCAGGGAGTCCCACCGCGGCCAGACCAAGCAGGTCGCCTTTCGCAAGGAGATCGGCGTCGACGGCACGACGAGGACGACGTGGTCGTTCTCCAGCGACGAGCTCAAGGACCCACTGCGCGACGCGGCGCTCCAGCGCGGCTGGGGGTGGAAGGGCCTGACGTTCGGCAAGCTCTGAGGGTCGCTTCCCGACGACCAGTTAGGTTGGCCACTGCATGCTGCCCGCAGACGACTTCTCCGTCGACGTGCGTCCCGACCGCGAGCGCCTGGTCCTCGCGCCGCGTGGTGCGCTCGATCGCTTCACCGCGCCCGAGCTGCGCTCCGCCGTCGTCGAAGCGGTCGCCGCGGGCTGGCGGGCGATCGTCATCGACCTGCGCGGCTTGGAGTTCATGGACGCCGGCGGCGTCCACCTGCTCGAGCAGCTGCGCGACGGCTTGGCTGCGGACGCGCACTGCTCGATGATCGACGGGGTCGACGCGGTCGCCTTCCCGCTCGAGCTCCTCGGTCACCGGCGGCTGCTTCCGCTGGCCGAGATGGACGAGGACCGCTCGGTTGGGTCTACGCCTGAGCCGGTCGCCTCGAGCGCCGGCTCCGTGCACCAGCTGCTGTACACGAGCGTCGCGTGCCAGGCCGTGCCCGACGACGAGCTGCTGACGCTCTTCGCCGGCGCCCGCGCCACCAACGCCGAGCTCGGCGTCACCGGCCTCCTGCTCCACAGCGGAGGCAGCTTCATGCAGCTCCTGGAGGGCAGCATCGACGCCGTGCGCGAGACCTACCGCCGCATCTGCGTCGACGTGCGCCACCACCAGATCCGCCTCCTGCTCGAACGCGACGTCGATCAGCGGGCGTTCTCGGCCTGGTCCATGGGCTTTCGGCACATCGACCCCGCCGACTTCGAGGGCCTCTCCGGGTTCCTGCGCGAGCCGGACGCCGACGCTCCCGCGCCGGATCTCGCCGAGAAGCTGCTTCGCGGCTTCCGCGCGGTGACCTGACCGGGCGGCCCGTCCCGGCCGCCCACGGGACGACGGCTCGCAAAGTGGGTAGGCGCCGTCCATGGCCCCCAAGCCCAAGAAGAAGCAGTCGAGCACGCAGGCGGCGCAGTACGCCGAGGCGGCGCGGAAGAAGGTCGACGCCCGGCGGGAGGAGGCGTCGGGCGCGGCTGGCTGGATCGCCGACCGGGCCGGGAGCTGGGAGCTGGACGAGCGCAGCTCGACGCTCATGGAGCGCCAGAAGTACTTCTGGAACCCGCTCATGGACTACTACTTCCGGATGGAGATCGAGGGCTGGGAGCGGCTGCCCGAGCCGCCGGCCCTGCTGATCGGCGTCCACTCGGGCGCACCGTTCGTGTGGGACGCGTGGACGGTCGGCTATCAGTGGTGGCGCCACTTCGGCGAGGAGCGGATCCTCCACGGCACCGCTCACGACGCGCTGATGGCGGCGCCGGGGATCGGCACGTACTTCCGCCGCATGGGCGTCCTGCCGGCGGCGCCCGACTCGATCGCCGCCGCGCTGGCGGCGGGCCGCGACGTGGCGCTCTGGCCGGGCGGCGAGGTCGATTCGCTGCGCCCGTGGAACGAGCGCGACAAGGCGGTCCTCGCCGGGCGGACCGGCTTCGTCCGGATGGCGATCAACGCCGGCGTGCCGATCGTTCCCATCGCCACCGTGGGTGGCCCCGACTCGATGCCGGTCCTCTTCCGCGGCCGCGGCATCGCCAAGGCGCTGCAGCTCGACAAGATCGCGCGCCTGAAGGTCTTCCCGGTCGCCTTGAGCGCGCCGTGGGGCATCGCGCCCGCCGCCCTCCCGGAGCTCCCGCTGCCGACCAAGATCCGCACCGCCTTCCAAGAGCCGGTCGAGCTCGACCACGACCCGGAGCGCGCCGACGACCAGGCTTACGTCGAGGAGAAGTACGAGGAGGTCCGGCAGAGCATCCAGCGCGGGATGGACGCCCTCGCGCGGCGTCGGGCGTTCCCCCTCTTCGGCTAGCGCCTTCCCGGCCGGCCCGTCAGGATGCGGGGCATGAGGCTCTTCGGCGGCGCGGGCGGCTCCTCCTGGCAGACCGATCACCCGTGGGCGACGGTCTACGACTTCGTCGTCGAGCACGAGCACGTCGGGCACGGCCTGGCGCGCATCGGGATGGCCACCGACTTCGGCCTGCTGTTCGCCGCCGCCCAGGCGATCGGGGAGCTGCCCGACGGCGCGGCGGTCCTCGACGTGCCGTGCGGCGGCGGCGTCGCGCTGCGCGACCTGCGCCCGAGCCAGGCGGTCCGCTACGTCGCCGCCGACATCTCACCGGCGATGCTCGAGCGCACGCGTCGCGCCGCGGCGCGGCGTGGGCTGCCACAGGTCGAGACCGTCGCGGCCGACGTCGGCGCCCTGCCCTTCGCGGACGCGACGTTCGACCTCAGCGTCTCCTTCACCGGCCTGCACTGCTTCCCCGATCCGCGACGGGCGCTTGCCGAGCTCGGCCGCTGCACGCGTCCGGGCGGCGAGCTGACGGGCAGCGCGTTCCTCAACGACTCCGGCCTGCGCTTCGAGCCGATGCGTCAGGTCGGCCGCGCCATGGGACTCCTCGGGCCGAGCCTGACCGAGCCCGAGCTGCAGCGCTGGCTCGGGGACGCCGGCTTCGTCGACGTCGCCGTGCACCGCTCGGGAGGACTGACGTACTTCCGCGCGCGCCGTGCCGATGGTGCACGAGCGCGTTGAGATAAGCGGTCGGCGACCGCGCTCAGCCGCCCTGGGGCAGCAGCATGACCTTCAGCCAGCCCGGCCGGCGGGCGTCGAACGCCTCATAGGCGGCGAAGGCACCGGACACAGAGGCGTCGAGGCGTCGCTTCACCCGGACCGTGACGACGCCGCTGCCAAAGCCCGCCACGCCGGCGGGCAGCAGCAGCTTCCCGCTCGTCCGGTAGCGCCGGAGCCCGCCGCGCCGCGCCACGCGCAAGGTGAGCCACTTCGCCTTCGCCCGTCGGGGGATCCTCGCCCCGCTCCACCCAGCCCTCGAGCGCCATCGCCGCGTTCTGCTCGACGAGCACGACCGCGGTGCCCTGCTGGTTGATCTCGCGGATGACCTCGGCGATGCGCTCGACGATCTTCGGCGCCAGGCCGAGCGAGGGCTCGTCGAGCAGCAGCAGCTTCGGCTCGCTCATCAGCGCCCGGCCGATCGCGAGCATCTGCTGCTCGCCGCCCGAGAGCAGCACGGCCCGCTGCTTGCGACGCTCGGCCAGGATCGGGAAGAGGACGCGGGCGTGGGCGTGGGCGCGGCCGCGCGCCTCGCCGCTGCGGACGGTCATGGCCCGGGCGCGCGTTCTCCTCCACGGTGAGCTCGCCGAAGATGCGCCGGCCCTCGGGGACGTGGACGATGCCGGCGCGGACGATCGCACCCGGGTCCACGCCGCGGATTTTGCGGCCCTCGACGCAGATCGGGCCCTCGTCGGCGGCGCCGTTCTGCAGCCCGAGGGGGCCAGGAGATCGCGCGCGGCACGGTGGTCTTGCCCGCGCCGTTGGCGCCGAGGACGGCGACGACGGCCCCGTGCGGGACCGTCATGCTCACACCGCGCAGTGCACCTCCGTAGCTGACTTCGAGGTCGCTGATCTCGAGCAGCGGCTATGAGCAAACGAGGAGCTCACCGGTGCAAGGTGAGGCGCTTGAAGTTGCGCCGCTGGTCTTTGCGCTCGACGTTGCCCGCGACGTCGATCGCCCGCGTCCAGACGACGTAGCGCCCACGCGGGAAGCGGCCCTTCAGGGCGAAGGACCAGCGTGCGGCACCCTTGGCGGCGATGTACGACGTGCGCAGGCAGCTCACCACGGGGCCAAAGCGCCCGTTCCCGCGCAGGTAGCGGCAGCGCTTGCTCGAGAGCCGCCGGCCGACGGCGACCGCCACGGAGCGTACGCGGTCGCGGGCCGCCTGGCCCTTCACGCCGCAGCCACGGTCGACGGCGGTGCCGCTCAGGCGGATGAGCCGGCGCGAGCCGCGCACCGCGCCGCGACCACTCGACAGCGGCCGCTCCCGATCGGTGCATCCCGGCCGCGGCGCGCCGCCCGTGTCCGGCCTGCTCCCAGCGCCCGGCTCGCTGCCGGTCGGCTGCGAGATGGGCTGGAAGGCCGCGGACTGCGAGCCACCCGGCAGCGAGCCGGGCTGCGCGCACAGGCCCGGCCCGGCGGTCTGGGTGGAGACGAACGTGCCGGGATCGGCGTTGGGCAGGCCCTTGGTCGAGCCCGTGTCGCCGCCGGACGTCGGCCAGACGATCGACAGCCGGCAGCGCGCGTCGAGCGCGATGCCCCACACGTCGGTCGACCGCGAGCACTTCAGCCCCGCCTCCACGCCACCCGCGGGCGAGTCGGGATCGCAGATGCCCATCATCCCGGTCACCGTCCACTGATAGGCGGGGATGTTCGAGACCTTGACGTCGTCCACCGTCGGGGTCGGCGACGTGACGTCCAACGCCCGCAGCGCGTGGAGGAAGAACAGCGGGTCCTTGCCTGCCGTGGGGTTCGGTTCGCCGCGGTAGTAGGCCACCGCGACCTTGCCCGGGTCGCCCACGGCGAGATGCACGAGATCTGAGCCCGGGCCGCCCTGCGGCACGAGCGTGACGGGCTTGGACCACGCGCCGCTCAGGGTGCCGTCCGCGGCGGGCTTCTGCCAGACGAGCTTGACTCCGGAGCCGTCGAGCTTCGGGTAGGCCTGCGGCGCCTCGGGATAGGCGACGTACACCCCGCCCTCGTTGTCCAGCGCACCGTAGGCCAGCTGCATGGAGACGACCTGGTTGGTCTTGGAGTCGTCGACGGCGAGCGAGCTCGACCACGACCCGGGCGATCCGTCGGCGGAGGTGGAGACCCACACCCGCGTGGCGTTGACGACGTTGAACTCGAGCGGGCCGAAGATCGACGCGGCGCAGCCGCCCGCGTCCGGCCCCCCACTGACCGGGAGAACCCCTGCGCGCGTGGTGTAGAAGACGTAGATCCGCCCGGTCCTCTGGTTGACCGAGATGCTCGACGGCCCGCCGGAGTCCGAGCACTGCAAGTCGGCGTAGGCGTCCGAGCCCGGCTGAGCCGAAGGCACGGGCGGGCCGAAGTTCTCTCCGCCGTCGACCGACTTCGCCACGAACATGTTGTGCTGCACCGTTCCCGACCCGAGGTTGTGGTAGAGCAGGTACACGGTCGGCTTGCCCGTCGCCTTGTCGTTCGGCCCGACGGCGAACCACTGGCGATCCTGGTCGGCGAGCATGGTGGCGCCGCCGGTGGCCTTGAAGGTCTTGCCGCCGTCGTCGGTGTAGCCCGAGGGGAAGTTCAGCCCGGCCACGTCCAGCTCGCTGGTCAGCACCCGGCCCGTGGGCATCGTGACGACGTCGACGTCGATCGTCGCCTTCGTCTGCGGCGGGTCGCCCGCGGTCTTCTGGAAGCTCTGCCCGCCGTCGCGCGAGGTGTAGACGATCTCGCTGCCGCTCGCGGTGTTGCTCACGGCCCAGCGGACGTCGTCCCGGGCCACCGAGATGCGCGGCTCGGTGCGGTCCTTCGAGTCCTTCAGCTTGACCGTGGTGAACCCCAGATCGGCGGCTTGGGCGGGGACGGGGGCTCCGAGGAGGCCGACGGCGAGGAGGGCCAGCAGGACACGGCAGGGACGCATGGCCGGGAAGCTACTCCAGCGCGCGCCCAGACGCCAGATCCCGGTGCGTCGGGCGGCGCCTGCGGGCGGCCGCAGGGCGCCGGCGCGTGCCCCGGGACGGCCACCCGGCATGATGCGCGGCGTGGCCGCCTCCCCCGCAGACCGCCCCGACGCCTCTGGAGAAGGAGACCCGTCGATCATCGACGAGCTCGTCGCCAGCGCCGCCGAGCACGCCGTGACCCCCGACTCCCCGCCGCGCACGCCGCGACCGGCACGCCGGGTGGCGGTCGTGGCCTGCATGGACGCACGGCTGGACCTCTTCGGCATCCTCGGCCTGGAGCCCGGCGACGCCCACCTGATCCGCAACGCCGGGGGCGTCGCCACCGACGACGTGATCCGCTCGCTGACGATCTCCCAGCGCAAGCTTGGCACTCGCGAGGTCGTCCTCATCCACCACACCGACTGCGGCATGCTCACCTTCACCGAGGACGAGCTGCGCCAAGAGCTGCTCGAGGAGACCGGCGTCAAGCCGAGCTGGGCGGCCGAGAGCTTCTCAGACCTCGACGTCGACGTCCGCAGCTCGCTGCAGCGTGTCCGCACGAGCCTGTTCCTGCCGCACCGCGACCACGTCCGCGGCTTCGTCTACGACGTGGACACGGGCGTGCTGCGCGAGGTCGAGTAGATCTCGCGGGACCTGCCGCCGGCCCTCGAGCGGCTCAGAACCGGTTTCGAGATGAGGCGCCGTCGACGGCTTCCTCACGGCCGCGCCTCTTTGAAACCGGTTCTCAGCGCCGCCGGGCCACGCAGGTCCGGTACCTGCGCGACGTCTTCACGGTCCTCCCGCTCGCCAGCCGCGAGGCGATGCGCACCGTGACCCGGCCGGCCGGGCGGCCCTTCAGCGTGATCCGCGTAGCCAGCCGCCGTCCGCGGACCGTGCGGGTGCGCTGCCCCGGGATGCTCACGCGCGCGGAGACGACGCGACGGCCGTGGAGCCTGCGCGGGAGGTGGATGGCGAAGCTGCGCCGGCTCGCGCAGCCGACCGATGTCCGGCCCTTGGGGACCTGCGCCGTCAGGTCGCAGCCGCCGAGGGTCAGCGCGAGCGGCCCGTCGCTCTTCACGCGCACGTCGGCGTCGCAGCCCACTCCGGCCCGCGGCAGGTCGACCGTGGCGCGCGCGAGGTTCGTAACCGTGAGGTCGATGCGGTTCGCCTTGGCTCCCACCGGGGCGGCACCGCGGTCGAGCGTGCGGCGCTGGAAGGGCAGCGGGCCGTGGGAGCCGCCGTTCAGCGTGCCGGCGGAGAGCGCGGGCGCGAGCGGGGGCGCGTCGCCGCGCCCGGAGGCGTGGGAGACCGCGTCGATCGTCCCCGCCGAGCCCGATGCACGCGCGGCGAGCCCGGAGAGCCAGTAGGCGTGATCGGCACGGCTCTCGGCCTTGGTGTCCTCGGCCGGATCGACGAGGTAGGTCACGTGCGCGGGATCGCGGTCGACGGTGTGATCGCCGAAGAAGGCGGCCGCCGGCGAGAACTCGTCGTTGTTGCCCAGGGTGATATGCCCGGCCGGCGTGAAGATCAGGTGGTCGTAGCGCAGGCCGCTGCGGGTCGCGTTCAGGTATGCCTGCTCGCTGAGCTCGGGGCCGACGAGCTCGTCGGTCTGCCCGTACCAGGCAAGGACCGGGACGTTGCGCAGGGAGGCGAAGGTCGCGGCCGAGGTCGGCGGCCCGACGATCGGGAAGGCGCGGGCGAAGAGGTCCGGCCAGCGCGAGGCCAGTCGGTAGGTCCCGCCGCCGCCCATCGAGTAGCCCGTGACGTCGGTGAGCTCCGGGTTCAACCGGTAGTGGCGCGCGACGTCGGCCCACATCTCGAAGACGTCGCCCTCCGCGTAGCTCTTGTAGCTGCCGTCGGGGCCGCGGCTCTCCGGCGAGGCGAGGATCGACCCGCTGCCACGGTCACCGAGCTGCTCGGCCTCGTGGCTGCCGAGGAACTCGTTGTAGTTGGCCGACAGCCCGTGCATGCTGACCACGAGGCCGAAGCCCTTGGCGGGCAGGGGCTTGCGCGGCACGTAGAGCGCGTAGGGCTGGAGCTGGCCGACCTGGCGCCCGCTGCACTCCGCGCCCATCGCGGTCAGGCACTTCATGGCGTAGTCGACGCCCTGGCCGAAGACGTGGCGGCTGGCGAAGATGCGGTCGAGATGCCCGGTCTGCGGGACGCCGCTGTCGTCCTCGGCCCCACGCGCGAGCTTGCCGAAGTCGACGCGGGCACCGAACGGCGTGACGTCACCCGAGGCGAGCACGTCGCCCTGGCGCCGCTCGCGCCACCAGGAGCCGTCGGCGAGGACGCCGACGCCCCCCTCGGCGATCGTGTTGGCCACGCCGGGGTCGTAGATGTGCGGCACGGGCTCGTTCGTGCGGAAGGCCATGTTGAACAGCGCCGCGCCACCGGGAGCCGCGCCGCCGGGAGCGCTCGCCGTAGCCGCGGGTCCCGGCGCCAGGTACCGCGAGGCGGCGGGCTCCCAGAGCCCGACGCCCGCGGCCATCCGCACCACGTCGCTCGCGGGATCCCAGGCCGCATGGGGCACGCGGACGTCGATTTGGCGGCGCAGCAGGTCGACCGTGGCGGTCGGAGCGGGCGTCACCGGCGTGCCCGTCGCGGCGTCGAGCAGCTCGGCCTTGGTGCCGTGCACGGTCAGGAAGAGGCGCGCGGGCGAGCTCACGCCGGCGCCGTGGGGCCAGCCGACGGGCGCCGGCGCATCCCCCAGCGCGACGGTGAACGCCGTGCGCTCCGGCTGCTTGAGCGTGTTGAGCGTGACCCGGAACGCGGTCTCGGAGGTGAGCGGCTTCACGCGCAGCTCGACGAGGTCGGCGGCGTTGTTCGCGAAGGCCCCGGTGTCGGTGGGGTAGGTCAGCGTCCCGTGCTTCGGGGCGAAGAGGTTCTCCGCCTCGACGAACGGGTCGCCCGGATCCTGGACCCCCGTCGCACCGTGGTCGTCGAAGAGGAAGTCCTGGTAGAGGAACTCACCGCCGCGGTAGGCCTCCGCGCCCGAGACCAGGATCGGCGCCGCCTTCCACGGCCCGGTGCTCTGCAGCTGCGGTGCGTCCGAGGCCGGCGCGTAGAGGAGGTCCGGACCCGGCGCCCGGCCCGAGGCGACGGACGGCAGCGACGAGGGCTGCCCGGCCGCGACGGCCGGCGTGGCCGCGACCGATGCTGCGAGCGCCGTGAGCGCTGCCGCGGCGCGCAGGCGCGCTGCCACGTGGGTGATCGTGCCCATCTGCTCCTGCCTCCCGTTCGACGCCCTTGGCCCCCACGCTACAGGCGCCAGGCGACCGCGCACCACTTTCCAGCGCGGCGCGGGCTCGGAGTGTCCGTGCGCACCCGGGTGATCCGATTCCCGCTACAGGCCGCAATTGTCAAATATGAACCTCAGAACTCCCTCCGCCCTGCTCGCTGCAGGAGCCCTCGCCTTCACCGCCGCCGCCTGCGGCGACAGCAAGGAGTCGTCCTCCACCTCGACTCCCGCAGCTTCTTCGAGCTCGTCCTCCGCCAAGAAGGCAAAGCCGATGCCGGAGGCTCAGATCAAGGACCTCACGGGTACTTCGACCAAGGTCACGCTTGACGCGGGCTTCGTCGAGGCCCTCACCTCCCTCAAGGTGATGCCGGGTGCAGTCGGCGACGCCACGGTCTCCAAGGCCGGCGTCGCGAGCTTCCCGATCACGGGCGGCAACGTGACCTACTACAAGCCCGGCACGATCAACCCGTACGTCCAGGGCATGATCAACCACGACGGCTCGGGCCTCTCGCTCACCGCCGGCGGCAAGAAGGTCGAGCTCACGGACTTCCTCGTCGATCCGGGCAAGTCGGTCCTCACGGGCAAGGTCACCGTCGACGGCAAGGAGGCAGCACCCAGCGCGCCGCTGTTCTTCCTCGACGGCCGCACGCTGCAGCCGCTGCGCACGAACGCCGACGGCTCCAAGGCCGTGCTCGAGGGCACGACCGTGAAGCTCAAGCAGGAGGCCGCCGACCTGCTGAACATGACGTTCGGCATCCAGGACCTCAAGGCCGGCCTCGTCATCGGCGTCGCCAAGATCACCGTCAACACCGGCGCGTAGTCCCGGCGCTCCCGCGCGGAGCGCCACCTCTCAATGTCCCCCTCGGAGGCCCGGGCGCAAGCCTGGGCCTCCTTTTCGTTCTCGGCCTGACCGAGCCAAGACGAGTACCGCGCAGACTCCGTCAGTCCTCCGGAGCGGTGCTCGGAGCGGTGGGGACGAACACGACGAGGGTGGCGTCGTCGTCGAGCGGATCGACGACCGCCTCGCGGACCGCGTCCTCGATCGCTCGCAGCGTCCCGGCCGCCGTCGTGCTGTGCGCCTTGAGCGCCGCCTGGTGGACGCCGTCGATGCCGAGCGTGCCGCCGTCGTGGGTCGGGCGCTCCATGATGCCGTCGGAGAGCAGCAGCAGGCGCTGGCCGATCTCCAGGCGACGCTGCTGGACCGCGGCGCGCTCGGGCATCGCGGGGTCGCCCAGGCGGGGCACGAGCCCCTCGTCGAGCAGCTCGAGGCGGCCGTCGGCGTGGATGAGCATCGGCGCGACCTCCCCGCAGGCGACCCACCGGAAGACCGATGCCGGTGCGTTCCAGCAGCCGACCGTCGCGGTGGCCGTCGAGCGCTCGAGCGAGACCGTGCTGAGGACCTCGTGCATGAGCGCGACGGCTTCGGCGGGGTCGTTGCCGCGGTGGCGGGCCGCCCGGAAGGCGCCGAGCAGGACCGACGCCAGGCCTGCTGCGCGCGGTCCGGTCCCCGCCGCGTCGGCGATGCCGACCCAGGCGCAGTCGCCGTTCTCGGCGTAGTCGAACCAGTCGCCGCCGATGTCGTAGCCCGGCAGCACGTTGCCGGCCAGCGACGCGCCCGTGATGCGCACGATCCGCGGCGGCAGGAGGTTCTGCTGGATCTCCGCGGCCGGGGTCGTGGGCCGCACGCGCCGTGTGATCTCCATGACGTCGGTGTAGTCGTCGGCCAGCTCGATGGCGGCCGCGGCCTCCAGCGCCAGGTCGCGCAGGGAGTCGTCGCCCTGGCCGACCACGAGCAGCACGCCCATCGCGCGGCCGCGCAGGTACAGGGGCGCGAGGTCGCTGCCCGGCAGCAGCTCCTCGACGGCCGCGCGCAGCGGCGCGACGCCCTCGCGCGGGATCTCCGGGCCGACGGCCAGCGGGACGGGAATCCGCTTCGGGAAGGCCGCCGCGCCGGCCATGCGCTGCATGTGGGCGCCGTCGAGGTCCACGAGGTAGACCGCGGCCGAGCTGACGTTCGGGCTGCGCTGGGCCTCCGCGACGATCTGCTCGGCGAGCTGGTGCGGCGGCACCTTGTTGAGGACGTCGGTGACCGACATCGGCGTCGGGGCGACGTGGGCGACCTCCCCGGGCGGCCGCAGGTAGTCGGCCTCGTTCGCCTCGGCATCGTCACGGGCCTGGGCGCGCACCGCCTCGACGAGCACCTCGCGCGACGCGAAATGCCGGTAGAGCGTGCCGCGGCTGACGCCGGCCTCCTCGGCTAGGGCCGCCATGCTCACCTCGGGATCGGTGGCGAGCCGGTGGCGCGCGACCTCGAGCAGCCGCGCGGCGTTGAGCGCGGCGTCGCTGCGCTGCCGGCGGCGAACCTGGTCCTCGGAGGCGGCCATCACCACAGCGTGCCCGGCGCGGACGTTCTCAAGCGATACAGACTGTCTTGGAACTGCGGGACTTCGTCGCACATGTCTTGTTTGAGCCGGTGCGTGACGGAGATCAACTGGCATGGCCAACACGGCTCCTGCGTGAACGCCGACTCGGTCGAGCCGAGCGCCGGCTGAAGCTTCCCACCAACCACCCCCGAAATCGAAGGAGACTCATATGCCTACCGTTGACGAGATCCACACTTGGGCCGGCCGCGACGCCGTCGGCCCCGACGGCAGCAAGATCGGCAAGGTCGACCACCTGTACCTCGATCGCCAGACCGGCGAGCCGACGTTCGCCGCGATCAAGACCGGCCTGTTCGGCGGCAGCGACTCGCTCGTGCCCGTCGAGGGCGCCAGCCTGCACGAGGAGCACATCCACCTGGCTCACGACAAGGCGAAGATCAAGGACGCGCCGAACGTCGACGCCGACGGTGAGCTGTCCGAGGCCGAGGAGGCCAAGCTCTATGAGTACTACGGCATCGCCGGCTACTCGCAGTACGAGGGCGAGGACCACGCCACCGTCACCGACTACGACCGCCAGCGCGACGAGCGCGAGAGCGTCGGGCGTGACACCTCGGGCCCGACGACCGACGACGCGATGACGCGCTCTGAAGAGGAGCTGCGCGTCGGCAAGCAGTCGCGCGAGGTCGGCAAGGCGCGCCTGCGCAAGTACATCGTCGAGGAGAACGTGAGCACGTCGGTTCCGGTGGAGCGCGAGGAGGTCCGCGTCGAGCGCGAGCCGATCACCGACGCAAACCGCGGCGACGCCCACGACGGCCCCGATCTCTCCGAGGAGGAGCACGAGGTCACGCTGCACGCCGAGACCCCGGTGGTCGAGAAGGACGTCGTGGCCAAGGAGCGCGTGCGCCTCGACAAGGACACCGTCACCGAGCAGGTCGAAGTCGACGAGAACGTCCGCAAGGAGCAGATCGAGACCGACGGCGACACCGACATGGATCGCGACCGCCGCTAGCACGCACAGCACGGCGGTCGCCGGCCCACGCCGGCGACCGCCCGCAGTTCCCCTTCCCCACCTCGCTCAAAGGAGCACGCAAGTGATCGCAGCTTTCAAGATCGGCGACTCGGTTCAGCAGGGAACCGACTCGTTCTTCGCCTTCATCCCGAACCTCATCGGGTTCCTGGTCATCCTGCTGGTCGGCTTCATCATCGCCAAGCTCGTGCGCAAGGCGCTCGACAAGGTCCTCGAGAAGTCCGGCGTCGACCGCGCGCTGCACAACTCCGATGCTGGTCAGTACGTCGAGAAGGTCTCTCCCGGAAGTCGTCCGTCGCACCTCATCGGCTTCGTCGTCTTCTGGTTCATCTTCCTGTTCGCGATCTCCGCGGCCGTCGGCGCGCTGAAGATCGCCGCGCTGACGGTCTTCATCACCAAGGTGCAGTCCTACCTGCCCAACGTGATCGCCGCGGTGCTGATCTTCGTGATCGCCGCCGCCATCGCCGGTGCCGCCGGCGCCGCCGTCCACAAGCTGATGGGCGACACGCCGACCGGCAAGATGGTTCGCGCAATCGTCCCCGGCCTCGTGCTGGCGATCGGCATGTTCATGGTCCTCGACCAGCTGAACATCGCCCCGCAGATCGTCACGATCACCTACGCCGCGCTGATCGGCATGCTCGCCCTCGCCGGCGCGCTGGCCTTCGGCCTCGGCGGCCGCGACGTCGCGGCGAAGATGCTCTCCGACGCCTACGACGCCGGACAGCGCAACAAGGACCAGGTCAAGCAGGACATCCAAACCGGCAAGGCCCGCGGCCAGCAGCAGACCGAGCAGCGCACCGTCACGGAGCAGCGCACCGGCACCGGCAACCCCGGCGGCTCGGTGGACCCGGGTCGCAGGCTGTAGGCGAGATGCACTGCCCCCACTGCGACGCGGCGCTTGGGGCCGACTGGGCGCTCGAGCGCACCGGCCGCTGCCCGACGTGCCGGCTCGTGGTGGGGGCGGGGCGCGCCACCGCTGGCCGCGGCGGCGGCTCGAGCCTCAGCGGCGCCGGAACCGCGGCCGGCATCCTCAGCGGCGCCGCCCGCCGGGAGGACGCGGCGCCAGGCGAACCCGCGGTCGTCGCGGACGCGCTGTGCCAGGCGGCGCGCCTGCTCGGAGTGGAGATCGGCAGACTGCGCATGCTCGACTACCAACTCATGACCGAGCGCGACCCGGAGCTGCCGAGCCTCGGCGTGGTGCTCGCGACGTTCGGGACCTGGAAGCTCGCGCGCAACAGCGGCGCGCGGCAGACCGCGCCGGAACCGCATGCCGGCGGGCGACGCTCGCTCGCATCCAAGTCGCACTGACGCCCGCTTCGCGGACTAGGTGAGTCGTTCCACATGAACGCTGCCGGGAAGGCACTGCTGAAGCGGCGGCCGAGCGGCTTCCGGGTGAGGGTCGTCGCCCGCGGCATCGACTCCGTCGGGCGCAGGCGGACGGTGACCAAGTCCGTCGTCCTGCGCCGCGGGCGCTGATTCAAGCCAGCGCCTCGAGCTCATCGGCCAGCCAGACGATGAGCTCGGCGACGTCGGGCATCTGCTCGCGATCGGCGACGATCCCGAAGTCGAGCTTGCCGCAGTAGCTCATGACGGTGATGTTCAGACCCATGCCGTCCGTGATGACCGAGACGGGGTAGTTGGCCACCAGCCTGGCTCCCGCGCAGTAGAGCGGGAACTGCGGGCCCGGGACGTTGGAGACGACGAGGTTCCACGCCGGGCGGCCCGGGCCACTGGTGGCCAGGCGGAAGGTGAGCTTGGCCGCACGCGAGAAGACGGCGGGCGGGATGAAGTGGTTGGCGTCCTGCAGCAGCGTGGCCGGCAGCGCGCGGTGGCGCTCCTTCATGCCGTCGAGCGCCTCGTGGGTGCGCTGCAGGCGGGTGGCCGGATCGGCCTCGTCGGTGAACAGCGGCGCGCTCATCAGGATGATGCGGTTGCCGTAGGTGCCGGCCTGCTCGTTCGTGCGCACGGAGACGGGCACTTGGACGACCAGGGGCACGTCGGGCAGCTCGTCGTGGGCGACCAGCCAGCGCCGCACCGCGCCCGCGCAGATCGAGACGACCACGTCGTTGACCGTGGTCCCGTGGGCCGTCTTGACCGCCTTGACGTCAGCGAGGTCGAGCTGGCCGAAGGAGAAGCGGCGGTGCGCGCTGACGCGGCCGTTGAAGGTCGTCTTGGGTGCGACGAGCGAGCCGCGGTTGTTCACCGGGGCCTCCTGTCCGGCGATCGTCCGTTGGAGTCGCTTGGCCAGCCCGCCGACGGCACCGGCGCCGGGCAGCGTGCTGAACGTCGTCTCCTCGAGGTTGGGGATCGCCGACGGCAGCGAGCGCAGCGCACGCAGCGGGTACTTCGGCACGCCGAGCAGCCCGCGGACAGCCATGCCGAGCTCTGAGGGCACAGGCTCGTCGTCCCCCCAGCGCGGCGGGGTCGGGACGTCCCGCGGCTCGGGCGTCAGGTCGAGCAGCAGGCCGGTGATCTCTGCGCCGGAGATGCCGTCGATCAGCGCGTGGTGGATCTTGGTGAGCATCGCGACGTGGCCGGACTTCAGGCCGGAGATCAGGTAGAGCTCCCACAGCGGGCGGGTGCGATCCAGCGGACGCTCCACGATGCGGGCGACCTGGTCCTCGAGCTGCGCGTCGGAGCCGGGCGCCGGGAGCGCTATCTCACGGACGTGGAAGCTGAGATCGAAGTCCGGGTCGTCGACCCAGTACGGGTAGTCGAGGCTGAGCGGCACCTCCTTCAGGCGCCAGCGCAGCGGCGGCAGGAGCGGCAGCCGCTCGAGGATCAGCGCCTGGATGTCGGTGCAGGTCAGGGTGCCGCCGGCCCGCTCGCTCGGGTCGAGGATCGCCAGGCCGGCGACGTGACCGCTCTGCCGGGCGTTCTCGAGGGCGAGGAACTGGGTGTCGAGGCTGGTGAGCTGGCGCACCGACCCGACGCTACCCGAGCTCGGGACAGCTCGGGGCGGTGCCCGTGGCGAGTCAGCGCACGAGCGCGAGGAACTCGCTGCGCGTGCGCGCGTCGTTGCGCAGCGCGCCGCGCAGCGCCGAGGTCACCGTGCGCGCTCCGGGCTTGCGGACGCCGCGCAGCGACATGCACGCGTGCTCGGCCTCGAGCACCACGCCGACGCCGCGCGGCTCGAGCGTCTCCTCCAGCCACGAGGCCACCTGCACGGTGAGGCGCTCCTGGACCTGCAGGTCGCGGGAGAACGACTCGACGACGCGCGCGAGCTTGGAGAGCCCGATGATCCGCTTCCCGGGCAGGTAGGCGACGTGCGCGACGCCGTGGAACGGCAGCATGTGGTGCATGCACAGCGAGTGGAACGGGATGTCGCGCGCGACGACGAGCTCGTCGTAGCCCTCGTCGTTGGCAAAGGTCGTGGCCACGAAGGGCACCGGAGTCAGCAGCTCGGCGAAGGCGAGGGCGACGCGGTGCGGCGTGTCCGCCATCCCCGCGCTGCTCATGTCCGTGCCGAGCGCGACGAGCAGCGCGCGGGCGGCCTCCTCGGCCGCGGTGAGGTCGATGCTCCGGGCGGCGGGACCCGGCCCCTCCACGGTGGTGCTCATCGCCGCATCGTAGTGTCGCCGGGGCTGAGAGCGACGGCGCGTTAGGCTTGGCCGCATGTGCCGGAACATCCGCACCCTGCACAACTTCGAGCCCGCCGCCACGGACGATGAGGTCCACGCCGCCGCGTTGCAGTACGTGCGCAAGATCAGCGGCACGGCCAAGCCGTCACAGGCCAACGAGGAGGCCTTCGCCCACGCCGTCGCGGTGATCGCCGAGGCATCGCGCGAGCTGCTCTGCGGGCTGACGAGCGCGGCGCCGCCGAAGGACCGCGACGTCGAGGCCGCCAAGGCGCGGGCGCGCGCGCAGAAGCGCTACGCCGCGTAGGCGCGGCGCGCCAGGCGCCGCGCGGGCGCGGCGCGCCAGGCGCCGCGCAGACGCGGCGCGTCAGCCCCCGTTCGGGCCACGGACCGCGGCGCGGATCGCGTCGCCGTGCTCGCCGAGCCGAGGCGGCGGGGAGCTCAGGGCCAGCGGCGCGCCTCCCAAGCGGATCGGCGTGCGCAGCTGCGGCGTGCCGTCCGGGAGCGCGGCGACGAGCCCGGCCGCGATGTCCGCGTCGGCGAGCACCTCGGCCACCGTGTTGATCGCGCCCGCGGCGACTCCGGCCTCGTTGAGCGCCTCGACCCAGGTGGCGACGTCGCGGTGCGCCAGTGCGGCCTCCAGCAGCGCCTCGAGCTCGGCGCGGTGCACGACGCGGGAGGCGTTGCTCGCGAAGCGCGCGTCGGCGGCCAGCTCCTCGAGCGCGAGGACCGCGCACAGGCGCGCGAACTGCTCCTCGCTGGTGACGGCGACGGCGAGCGGCCCGTCGGCCGCCCGGAGCACCTGGTACGGCGCGATGCTCGGGTGGACGTTGCCGAGCGGTCGCGGCTCCGTCTGACCGACGAGGTGGCTCAGCGCCTGATTGGACAGAAGCGACGCGCACGCCTCGACCAGGGAGACCTCGACGCGGCCGCCCTCCCCCGTCGCTTGTGCACGGTGCACCGCCGCGAGGACGCCGATCGCGCAGAACAGGCCGGCCGAGAGGTCCGCGACCGGGACGCCCGCCTTGACCGGCGTCTGCGCGTCCGGCCCCGTCACCGCGAGGATGCCCGCGTGCGCCTGCACGACGAAGTCCAGCGCTGGCCAGGCGGCGTGGCTCGAGTCGTGCCCGTAGCCCGAGATGACGCCATGCACGAGCGCGGGGTTGCGGGCGTGGAGCGCGTCGTCGGAGAGGCCGAGGCGCTCCATCGTCCCCGGCAGGAAGTTCTCCATCAGGACGTCCGCGTCGGCGGCGAGCGCGAGGATGACCTCGCGATCGGCGTCCTCGCCCAGGTCGAGCTCGATCGACCGGCGGCCGCGGTTGCAGACGAAGAAGTAGGCCGCGTCGCCCGATGGTGCGAACGGCGGCCCCCAGCGCCGCGTCTCGTCGCCGACGCCCGTGCGCTCGACCTTGATGACGTCCGCGCCGAGGTCGGCCAGCACCTGCGTCGCGAACGGCCCGGCGAGGATCCGCGAGAGGTCGAGGATGCGCAGGCCGGTGAGCGGACCCTCCGGCGAGCCGGCGTTCGTCGGGTCGTGTGCAGGCCAGCTCACGGCAGCGACCCGCTCAGCGCACGCGGACCGAGAGGCAGGTCACGCACCCCTCGAGCTTCTCGAGCTCGCTGATGTCGACCGGCACCACGCGGTAGCCGAGCTCGGCGATCTGCGCCGCGCTCGCCGGGACCGACGCGGACATGAGGACGGTGTCCGGCGCGAGCACGACGACATGGGCGCCGGCCTCCTCGGCGACGGGCAGGAAGCGACCGAAGATGCCGGGGTCGTCGACCGCCGACGGGTAGCCGATCACCGTTCCGTCGGGCAGCGCGGTCACCGCGCTCTTTAGGTGCAGGACCTTTGGTCGTGGGCACGGCGACGACGGTGCAGCCGAGCGGGTGGAGGATCGCGCGATCCTGCCGGATCCCCGCCGCGTTGGTGCGCCCGCCGCGCGCCACGTAGACCGTGGCGCCGACCTTCAAGACGTCGCCGCCGTCGAGCGTTCCGGGGCGCTCGATCCGCTCGACCGCGAGCCCGAGGCGGCGGACGGCGGCCTCGGCGCCGGCCACCTCGCCGACGCGGGCCGGGCTGCCCGGGCTCGTGAGCACCGCCGTGTCGCCGAACACCACCGCGTCCTCCACGAAGACTGAGTCGGCGAGCCCCGGGGCGGCCTCGACCTCCTCGGTGCTCCAGCCGTGCGCGACGAGCGCCGCGACGTAGGCCTCCCACTGCTGCTCGGCGAGGCCCCGATCGACCGCGACGCGCTCGATGTGCGTCGTGATCGCCTCGGCGAGGTTCTCCGCGGGGCGGCGGACGAGCGCGATGCGGCGCTCGGCGGTCGGGGCGTGCATGGGCCGCAGGCTATCCCCGGCGGGCGGGCCGCTTGCCATAGTCCGGCGATGCCCGACCCCTTGACGCTCGAACACCGAGACGGCATCGCCGTCCTCACGCTGCGAGCCCCAGAGCGGCGCAACGCGCTCACCGTCGCGATGGCTCGCGCCCTGATCGCCGCCTGCGACGAGATCGACGCCGACGCGGGGATCGGCGCCGTCGTCGTCTGCGGCGAAGGCGCGTACTTCTGCGCGGGCGGCGATCGCGCGGCGCTCGCCGCCGCGGGCGAGGATCCGGCCGCTCCCGGCGCCTGGGCCGACATGGGCACGATCTATGAGTCCTTCGCGCGGGTGGGCCGCCTCGAGCCGCCGACGATCGCGGCGATCCGCGGCGGCTGCGTCGGGGCGGGCACGAATCTCGCGCTGGCCACCGACCTGCGCGTGGTGGCCCAAGACGCGAAGCTCGCCTCGGGCTTCCTGCCGATCGGCCTGCACCCGGGCGGCGGGCACTCCCTGCTGCTCTCACGCGCGGCGGGCCGGGAGACCGCGAACGCGATGCAGCTCTTCGGCGCGACGGTCAGCGGCGCGCGGGCCGTGGAGCTGGGCCTGGCCTGGGCGGCGGTGCCCGCCGACGCGGTCGACGCCACGGCGCTCGAGCTCGCGGCCACCCCGGCCCGCGATCCGGAGCTCGCGCGGCGCACCGCCCGCTCCATGCGGACGATCGCCGGGCCGCCCGCGCTGCCGTGGTCCGCGGCGCTCGACCTCGAGCGCGCGTCGCAGATGTGGTCCATGCGTCGCAAGGCCCTCGCGGGGTGACGCGGCCCGATCGGCCCAGAGCGCCGCGGCGTGTGCTCTGATGCCCCGCATAGGAGCTTCGGAGCACACACCGCCTCGGCTCACACCGTGAAGACGACCTTGCCGAACAGGTCGCCGGCGGCCATCGCGGCGAAGCCGTCGCGTGCGTCGACGAGCGCCATCGTGCGGTCGATCACCGGCGTCACCGCTCCCGAGGCGCAGAGCTGCACCAGGCGGGCCAGCTCCTCGCGGGAGCCCATCGTCGAGCCGAGCACGCGCAGCTGGAGGAAGAACGTGCGCGTGAGCTCGGCGGATGGGGCGTCGCCGCTGGTCGCGCCGCTCACGACGAGCGCGCCGCCGGGCTTGAGCGCGCGCAGCGAGTGCGCCCAGGTCGCTTCGCCGACGGTCTCGATGACCGCGTCGACGCGCTCGGGCAGCCGCGCGCCGGGCTCGAAGGCCTGCTCGGCGCCGAGCTCGAGCGCGCGGGCGCGCTTCTCCTCCGAGCGGCTCGTGGCCCAGACGCGCACCCCGGCCGCGGCGCCGAGTGCGATCGCCGCGGTCGCGACGCCCCCGCCCGCACCCTGCACCAGGACGGTGGAGCCCGGGGTGGCCTCGGCGCGCGTGAAGAGCATCCGGTAGGCGGTCAGCCACGCCGTGGGCAGGCAGGCGGCGTGCTCGAAGGAGAGGCCGGCGGGCTTCGAGATAAGGTTCTCCCGCGGTACCGCGACCTGCTCGGCGAACGTGCCCTGGTGCTTCTCGGAGAGCAGCGAGCGCTTCGGGTCGAGCGTCTCGTCGCCGCGCCAGGCCTCCGAGGCGACGACGCCGTGCACGACGACCTCGTTGCCGTCCGCGTCGACGCCGGCCGCGTCGCAGCCCAGGATCATCGGCAGTGCCTTCTGGCCCAGCCCGACGCCGCGCAGCGACCACAGGTCGTGGTGGTTGAGCGAGGCGGCCCTGACGCTGACGGTCGTCCAGCCCTCCGGGACCTCGGGCTCCGGGCGCTCCCCCACCTCCAGGCCCGCGAGCGGGTCGTCGGCATCCTGGCGGGCGGCGTAGGCGGCGAGCATGTCGTGACCCTAGGGCTGGACCGCTCCCCCGGTGTAGTCGAAGGCGAAGCACGGCCCCGAGCAGACGTCGATGATCTTGCCGTTGTCACGCAGGAACTCCGACTTCTGCACGCGGCCGTTGACCGTGTCGCGCGGCGCCTCGTGCGGGTCCCTGCCCGCGCGGGGCGGGACGTTGGCGGCCGGCGGCGGCGGCTCGCCCTCGGCCTTGCCGCCTTCGGTGCGCTGCGGGCCGATGTCCCAGAAGACCAGGCCGGAGCCCGCCGCGCCGTAGCCCGGCTGCCCGAGCGAGCCGAACAGGCTGTAGGGCTTGCGGGCCGGCCCCGGGTGCGCGAGGCCGCTGAACCGTGGACGCCCGGGCTCGAGGACGGGTTGGTGGATGCGCGCGCCGACCGTCCGCGCCATGACCTCCGCGGTCACGTCGGCGACCTGGTGGTCCCCGAAGGCCGAGTGCATCAGCACCTCGTGCGTCGGCGTGTTCGGCAGCGGGTCCGAAGTCATGTGCTCCGCGTAGCCGTTCGGGTCGCCGCGGTCCCACATGACCTGCAGCAGCGCGAGGATCAGCGGGCGCTGCAGCTCGTCGGGGTAGTTGTCGTAGAGGCCCCCCGCCGGCGCGTCGACCCCGCCGAAGGAGCCCTTGGCGTACATGTCGAAGTCGACGGAACGCGGCAGCAGCGTCGAGTAGTTCATGCCCGGCACGCCGAGCACGGCGCGATCGAAGTCGGGCGCGATCGCCGTCAGGCTCCCGCCGTAGATCCCGCCCTGGCTGTTTCCGTCGTAGAAGAGCCGGTGCGTGTCGATGACGGAATCGCCGGCTCCGCGCCGGAAGGCGGGATCGCTCGAGAGGCCGGCGGGGTGGATCATCAGCCGGCCCAGGAAGAGCTGCTGCAGAAAGCCCTGCTGGACGTGGTCGATGAGCTGCGGGAACTGCGAGAGGTCCTGCAGCACTGCCAGGGCCGTCGGGACGTCGGCAGTGGCCATGCCCGCCCAGTCGGTCGCGCAGGGCATGAAGCCGTGCTCCTGGGCCAGGGACTTCTGCTGCCCCTGCTGGACCTCGCCCTGCCCGCCGAAGAGCCCGTGGCCGTAGAGGTTCGGGCGCAGCTTCTCGGTGGAGGCGCCGTCGAGCGCGCGGCGCGGGATCTCGCAGGTGAACTGCGCCTGGACGACGTTGCCGGGGAGCTGCGTCGGCGTGAGCTTGTCGCCGGCGTACGCGAAGGTCCCGCCGTTGGCGCAGCCCGTGGTGGTCAGGTAGCAGGGGACGGTGAACGTCCCGCGGACGATCCGGGCGATCTTCGGGTCCTGCGCCGGCGTGAAGTTCCGGACGCCGTCGAGGTCACCGAAGCTCACGCCGACCGGCGCGTCCGGGATGCCGGGCGGGTCCGGGATCGAGTCGTCGATGTCCGGGTTGAGCTTGAAGGCGGGCGGCGCGCCCTCGACCGTGCGGTTCTTCAAGTCCGTGTCGCCGAGCTGAGCGAAGGCGCGATCACGGATCGAGAGCATGCGCGCCGTGCTCGACTTCGCCGTGGCGACGGTGAAGTCCCAGGCGAGGAAGAGGTCGTCGCGGGGCACGCCGGCAGAGCCGAGCTTGGCGAAGATGTCCTCCATCGCCGGGCGCCGCTGCTCGACCTTCGCGTCGGTGGTGATGACCTTGTCCCGGTAGACCGTGAAGGCGCGGCCGGGCGCGATCGTCGTGCCGGCGGCGGTCTTCAGGCGGCGCAGGGCGACGACGTAGCGCTCGCCCTCGTCGAAGTTGACCGCCGGCCGGATGATGAGGTTGCGGTCGGCGGGGTTCGTCGGGTTGGCGTCGAGCTCCGTCCAGACGGGGTGGGGCTTGCCGGTGCGGGCGTTGAGGACGACCACGGGGGAGTCAGGCAGCAGCGAGGCGCCCGGGTCGTCGATCGGCGGCGGGTCGGTCGCCGCGATCGCGGCCGGGGTGTCGAGGCCGGGCACGCGGGTGACCAGCGAGGAGCCGGGGCTGAAGCCGTCCGCGACGTTGATCTCGCTTGGGTCGATCGGCTTGCCCGCCTTGTTGGCCGGCATGGAGAGCAGCTGGAGGTTGAGCCGGAGGCCGGTAGGGCGGGCGGCGTCGGTGGTCGCGAAGTGGTTGTTCGGGAAGGGCTGGAGGCAGACCGCGGGGTCGAGCGGGTCGCAGCGGTCGGCGGTGCTCGTGTCGAAGCCGGGGTCGGTGGGGGTGGTGCTGCCGCCGCCCGAGCCGTCGTCGCCGGCGCCGCCGCCGCCCGAGCCGGCGCCCCCGCCGCCCGAGGCGCCCCCGCCGCCGCCGGAGCCCCCGCCGCCCGAACCGCCGCCGCCGCCGGAGCCACCGCCGCCCGAACCGCCGCCGCCGGCGGTGGAGCCGGCGGCGTTCGCGCCGTTCTGACCCCCTGCGCCGGGGGCGCCACTCGCGCCGGCCGCCCCGCCCGCGCCCGGCTGCGAGACGGCACCGCAGCGGCGCCCGGAGGCGCTCAGGATCTTCGTCGAGCGAGCCGTCCGGCGCCTGCCGCGCGTCAGCGTCGCCGTGGCGCGCAGCGCCTTGCACCGCGCGAGGAGCCGGCGGCCGTCGGCGTTCAGCGCGATCGCCACGATGCGCTGCCGGCGACCCGAGAGGCGCACGACGCGCCGGCCGGCGCTCTTCGTGCTCCCGCCGGGAAGCTCGCGCAGCGTGAGCCGCAACGCGTAGCTCCCGCCCCTCGGTGCGCCGACCGCGACCCGCACCGTGGCGCGCACCGCGAGCGTCTTCTGGCCCTGGGTGACGATCCTCGCTCGCAACGGCGTCGCGGCTTGCGCCGGAGCCGCTGACACGAGCACGGGCAAGAGCAGGCCGACTAGACGAAGTGCGCGAAGCTGGTGCATCGCGCGAACGTACCTGAGTTCGGGCAGCTCCGGTGCCGGCCGCGCCGCGCGCGGACCGCCGCAAGCCGTCCCGCCGCCACCGGCGCCATAGTGCGTGACCTTGCAACGCCACGTCCGCCTCTCCCTCGTCGACGGCCGCGTCGTGCTCGTCGGCTTCCAGGACATCCACCTGCGCGACCAGCACAACCACTCCGCGGGTCTGCTCACGCTGGAGCAGGCCCGTGAGCTCTTCGACGCTGAGCCCGAGCCGCAGCGCACGAGCAATCTCGACGTGCTGCAGCGCCACTACCGGCCGGCGCACGCCGGCGACTAGTGTCCGCCCGCGTCGGCCGCTAACCCACGCCGGCCTCCCGCAGCCAGCCCCACGCTGCGGCCTGATCGACGACGGGCACCTCGAGCTTCTCGGCCTTCGCCGTCTTGCTCGCGCCGACGTCGTTGCCCGTGACCAGGAAGGACGTGGCAGAGCTCACCGACGTCGCGCTCGTCGCGCCCGCCAGCTCGAGCAGGCGGATGAACGCCGGGCGGGTGACCTTCTCCGCGGTGTCGGGGTGCATGAGCGCGCCGGTCACCACCACGGTCGCGCCCTTCAGCGGGGTGTCGCCGGCCTCGGCCGCGTCGACCGGCCGGTCCTCGTCGCGGACGTCGAGCGACACGCCGCGCTCGCGCAGGAGCCGGAGCATCTCGCGCGTCTCGGGGCGGCCGAAGTACTCGACGAGCGAGGCCGCCACGACGTCGCCGATGTCCTTGACCGCGGCGAGCTCCTCGGCGCTGGCCGAGGCGACGTCCTCCACGCGCTCGTAGCCCGCGAGCGCGAGGCGCTTGGCGACGCCCTCGCGCGCGTGGCGGATGCCGAAGCCGATCAGCGCCCGGCGCATCCCGAGTGCCTTCGAGTGCTCGATCGAGTCGACGAAGCGGTGCGAGCTGACCTCCCCCATGCCGTCGTAGGCCAGGAGGTCCTCGACCGTGAGCGCGTAGAAGTCCGCGGGTGAAGCGAGCTTGGCGTCGGCGTGCAGCCGCGCGATCCACGTGCTCCCGACGGCCTCCATGTCCGCGGCCGGCCGGCCCGCCCACCACTGCAGGCGCCGCAGCGTCTGCGCGGGGCAGTCGAGGTTCGGGCAGAGCAGCTCGCGCGAGTTGCCGCGCTCCTCGAGCTCGGTCTCGCAGGAGGGGCAGTACGCCGGGATCTCCGCGTCGCGAACGCCCTCGGGCTGCGGACCCGGGGCGGGGCCGCTGACGAACGGGATGACATCGCCCGCGCGGCGGACGAGCACGCGCATCCCGACCCTCACGCCGCGCGCGCGGAGCACGTCCTGGTTGGCGAGCGTGGCCGAGCGCACCGTCGTGCCGCCGACGAACACGGGCGCGAGCACGGCGCGTGGGACGACCTTGCCCCCCGGGCCGACCTCCCAGCGGACCTCTGAGAGCGTCGTCTCGCGCTCCTCCGCAGCGAGCTTGACCGCGACCGCTCCCCGTGGCGTGCTCGAGCGGTAGCCCGCTGCGGCGTACGCGCGCTCGTCGTCGAGGCGGACCACCGCGCCGTCGATGTCCCAGTCGAGCTCCGCGCGCGTGGCCTCGATGGCCGCGATGACCTCGAGCACGGCGTCGGCGCCGGTGACCACTCGGATCTCCGGCACCGCGAAGCCGTGCTCCTCGAGCCCAAAGACGGCCAGGCCGTCGGCGTCGAAGGCGAAGAAGTGCAGGACCCGCCCGGCCGCCGCGGCGGCCGCGGGATCCTTCTGCAGCAGCGTGCCCGCGCAGGCATTGCGCGGGTTGGCCAGCGGCTTGTCGGGATGCGCGGCGTTGTAGGCGGCGAAGACCGAGCCGAGCATCACCGCCTCGCCGCGCACCTCCGCGCGGCCCGGGACGCCGTCGAGCGCACGCGGCAGGTTCGTCACCACGTGGGCGGTGGGGGCGGTGACGTCCTCTCCTCTCCTGCCGTCCCCGCGCGTGGCGACGTGGACGAGCTCGCCGTCCTCGAAGACGACGGAGAGCGAGACGCCGTCGAGCTTCGAAGTCACGCGCAGCGGTTGGCCCGGGAAGCGCTCAGCGAACTCGCGCACGCCCGTCGAGCGGTCGTCTGGGCTGACCTTGGCGAGCGACAGCATCGGCTTGGCGTGGCGGATCGAGCGGCGGCCGGCGCGCGGCGCGGCGCCGACCTGCTCGAGCGGGTTCTCGGCCGGCGCGAGCTCCGGACGGGCGGTGAGCAGCTCCCGGAGCTCGTCCTCGCGCGCGTCGAAGGTGGCGTCGTCGACCTCCGGCTCCCCCGCGTAGTAGCGCTCGCGCAGGCGCTTGAGCGCGGCGGCCAGCGCGTCGACGCGGGTCTGCTCGGGGTCCTCGGCCTCGGCGCTCACGTCGCGCACGCTACGAGACGGTCCCGACGTCGAGTCCCGGCCTGGTCTACGCGCTCGGGCCACTGGCGGCGGCCGAGTCGCGCAAGCCCCGGGGCTGCAGCGCCCAGGCGAAGCAGCGCGACGTCCAGTCGGGCTGCTCGCGCTCGTAGAAGCGGTGCGCGTCGGTGCGGGCGTCGCCCGAGTGAGCTCGCGGTGGGTGGCGCCGTGATCCCGCGCCCAGGCCTTCGCCGCGTCGAGCAGCGCCTTGCCGACACCGCCCGAGCGGCGGTCGGGGTCGACCACGAGGTCCTCGACCCACGCGCGCTGGCCGAAGCGCACGGAGCGCACGTCGAGCGTCACGGTGCACAGGCCGACGACGACGGACTGGGCGGCGGCCGCGGTGCGCGCGAGCGGCTGCGCCGGTGGGCCTTTTTGAAACCGGTTCTCAGACAGCGCAGCAGCCGCCGGGCGACGAGCCGCGCGCGTTTGTCAGCGAACGGACACCTCGCGTCACACCGTGAGGCGATGGGCCACTAGAAGACAGCATCCATCCCACCAGGAGGCCGTTCGTGACCCACCGCTCGCCGCTCGCCATCGCCGCACTCGCCGTCACCGCGGCAGCGCTGCCCACCGCCACCGCCGGCGCCCAGAGCCCCGCGTCGTCGGGGACCGTCTACGCTATCGGCGCGGGAACCGCCACGCCGACCCCGGCCGACCGCCGGTCCAACACCTCGATCGCGAAGGCGGTCGCCGACGCTCAGGCCGCGGCGCTGCCGCTGGCGATCAAGGCCGCCCGGGCACGGGCCCAAGTGCTCGCCGCCGGCTCGGGACTGGCGCTCGGGGCGCTTGTCGGCATCGCCGACCAGGCGCCGTCCCCGTTCGGCGGCTTCGGCGGCTACGGGGTCGACGGGACGTTCGGACCCGGGCGCTACTGCGGCACGGTCTCGACCTACCGGACCAGCCGCCTCGCGAACGGGCAGATCCGGCGCAAGCGCACCGGCTCGCGGCGGCTGTGCCGGATCCCGAGCCGCGTCGGCACCACGGTCGCGGTCACCTTCGAGACGGTGAGGCCCCCCACCTGAGCGGGTCACGCGCGCTCATGACGCGGCGACGGAGAAGAGCCCGGTCCTCCGCGCGCGAAGCGGCCGGACGGCCATCGCAGGCGCGGCGCGCTGGGACGTCGTCGAGATCGAGCCGCGACTCCGCGCGGCGGCGCGAAGCAGCGCGCGGCGCGCGCGGCGCTCACTCCCGCGTCAGCTCGCCGTCCACGCGCGGCCAGATCCCGAGCGGGTTGCCGCCCGCGATGGCTGATCGCTCGCCGTGCGGGACCGGCACGAGCGCGCGCCTAGCGGTGCTGCACGCGCGCAGGGAGCTCTCAGACGGCCGATCTCGAGCGGGCGGCTCGCCTACGGGCGCACGAACGTGTCGGGGTCCGGGCCGATCCGGGTGCCCGCGTCGAGCGCCTCGACGGCGTCCATCTGCTCCGGGGTGAGCTCGAAGTCGAAGACGTCGAAGTTCTGCTCGATGCGCTCCGGGGTGACGGACTTCGGGATGACGACGTTGCCGAGCTGCAGGTGCCAGCGGATGACGACCTGACCCGTGGTCTTGCCGTGGGCCTCGGCGATCGCGGTGAGGGCCGGATCGTCGAGGACCTGCCCTTGGGCGAGCGGGCTCCAAGCCTCGGTGACGATCCCGCGGTCGGCGTGCTCACGGCGCAGGCCGACCTGCTGGAAGAGCGGGTGCAGCTCGATCTGGTTGACGGCAGGCTGCACGCCCGTCTCCACCTCGATCCGCTCGATGTGTGCAGGCTGGAAGTTCGAGACGCCGATCGCGCGGGCCAGGCCATCCGCCTGCAGCTCGATCAGCGCCTTCCAGGTCTCGACGTACTTGTCGGAGGACGGGACGGGCCAGTGGATCAGGTAGAGGTCGACGTGCTCCATCTCGAGCTGGTCGAGGCTGCGCTTCAGCGCGCGCTTGGCCTGCTCGAAGCCGTGGTCGTCGTTGAAGCACTTCGTCGTCACGAAGACGTCGCTGCGCTCGAGGCCCGCGGCGTGGATCGCCTGCCCCACGCCTGCCTCGTTTGAGTAGGCGGCGGCCGTGTCGATGTGGCGGTAGCCCGCCAGCAGAGCGCGCGCAGCAATCTCGGCGGTGTCGGCGGGCGGGATCTGGAAGACGCCGAAGCCGAGTTGCGGGATCTCGACGTCGCCGCGCAGCGCGATGGAGGGGACCTGGCCTGTGGAGGAGCTCATCTTGAGCCGATGCCCGCGCGCCGCCTCGAGCGAACGCAACCCCCCCTTAGCTCCTACCGGGCAGGCCCTCTGGAGACCCCGCCCGGCTTGTTCTCCTCGACCTGGGGGAACATCTGCGTCTTGCCCTGGAAGGTCTGCGGGGCCGCGGTGAAGCAGCCGGGAGTGTCGGTCGGCGGCTTGACGCCGACGTGGTTGCAGTCGAAGTTAGGCAGGATGAACTTCGAGGGGTCCTTGGTGCCCGGCGAGACCAGCGCGCCCGGCGGGTAGTACGAGTTGCCGCGGTTGTCGGCCGTGCGGGTCATCGCCGGCAGCGTCTGGCTTCCTGTCATCAGGACCTGGGGCAGCGCGTGGCCCAGCGACCCGGGCGCCGGGGCGACCTTGAGCCCGAAGGCGCTTGGTCCCACGCCGAAGAAGTCCGAGACCGTCGGCTGCTGCGTCTCGAGGAACTCGAGGATCGGGTTGAGCTGCTGCAGGAACGGACCGGTCTCCGCGAGGGCCGGATCGACACCGCGCAGCACCCGGCTGAGCGCTGGGAAGCCCGTGCGTCCGGCGGCGATCAGTGGCCGCAGGTCGGTGAAGAGCTTCTCCAGGTCCGGGGAGAGCGTGCGCAGCGACGCGAGCGTCGGCTGCACGTCGGTCAGCACCGGCCCGAGGTCGCGCACGAGCGGCGTGGTGTCACGCGAGAACTTCGAGAGGCGGCGCAGCGTCGAGCGCGACTCCTGCAGGAACGTCGGGAAGGCGACGATCGTCTCCGCCAGGCGCTCGCGGCGGCTCGACAGCGTGCGGAACACCTTGGCGTTGTCGGTGATGAGGTTCTGCAGCGCGCCTTCGTTGCGCGTGATCGCCTCGAAGGTCTGGCCCGTCTCGCGGGTGAGTGCTCCGAGCGCCTCCTTGCGCTTGCCGAGGGTGTCGACGACCGATTGCGCGCTGTCGACGAACTGCGGCAGGCTGCCGAGCGCGTCGTTGATGTTCTGCGCCTGCCCCTCGCCGGCGGCGGCCTGCGATGCCTGCCACTGCTGGAAGACCTTGCGCGTCGGCTTGTCGAACGTGTCGAGCAGCTCGTCGAAGTCGACCGCAGGAGCGACCCGCGCGTCGGCGAGACGCCCGTCCTCGGGTATCGCCTTGGCCTTCTTGGAGCCGAGCGTCATCTCGATGTAGGTCTCACCGAGCAGCGTCTTCTGGCGCAGGATGGCGCGGGCGTCGGCCCGCAGCGGCGCGTAGCGGGGCTCGAGCTCGAGCTCGGCCAGGGTGCGGTTGCCGTTGGGATCGAGCTCCTTGCCGACCACCTTGCCGATCGGCACGCCGGAGACGCGGACATCAGCCTGGTCGGCGAGCTGCTGGGCGTCGTCGAAGGAGACCTTCACGCGGTAGCCCTTGGGCTGCAGCGGCACCGAGCCGCCGAAGGCCAGCCACAGGAAGCAGAGCAGCCCGAAGCACGAGAGCGCGAAGAGCGAGATCGTCGCCAGGCGCCCGAAGCTGAACGGAGTCTTCTGCATCAGCCCTCATCCTTTGCGGCAGCGGCGCGCGCCTTCGCGGCGGCGGCCGTCCGCTGCTTGACCAGCGGGAGCTTGATCGAGGCGGTGTCCGGGTTGCCGCATACGGTCGCCAGCAGGGGCGAGATGCCCATGGCGAACTCGAGCTCGGGCTGGTTCTGCACGAGGCCGGTGAGCGTGGTGCAGGTTCCCGTCAGGAAGACCCCGCGCATCGGGCCGTTGGCGTCTTCGGTGGTGTGCAGGTTCGCGCCCTGGTGCGTGGCCCAGGCCAGCCAGAACAGGAAGCCCTCGTCGCGGCCGGCCTTGTCGGGGGCCTCACGCCCGTCCTTGTTGTAGGCGAACAGGTTGAAGAGGCGGTTGAGCACGTGGACGCTGCGCTGCAGCTCCGGTGCAAGCGACGCGAGATCGGTCGCCGTGGGCGCGAGGTCACGCACGAGCGGCCGCGCGGCCCGGTTGAACGGCCGGATCTGCTTTCGGATGATCGGCGTCAGCTCGCGCGCTGCCGGCCGCAGGCGCTTGTTGCCGCGGTCGAGCGCCTGCAGGGCCGGCGTGAGCGCCCGCGTGACCGGGCCGAGCTCGTTGGCCAGCGGCCGAACGTCTTGCAGCGTCTGCGTCGCGCGGCGCAGCGTCTTGGGCAGCTCGGACACGGTCGCCTTGAGGTTCTTGTCCTCGGATGCGAAGGCGCCGAAGGTCGCGTTGGAGGCGGTCACGAGGCCCGACAGATCCTCGGGGCGCTTCGCAAGCTCGCCGTTGAGGCCCGCCAGCGAGCTGACCAGGCTGCGCAGCTGCACGCGCTCGCCGGCGACGGAGCGGTTGACGCGGCCGAGGTCGCGGAAGGTGGGCTCGAAGCGCCGGAAGACCTCGGCCAGGTCGCCGCCGCGGAACTTCAGCCCTCTGCCCGTGCCGTTGAGCAGCAGCTGCAGGTAGTCGCGGGTGCGCCCGTCGAGCGCCGCGAGGATCTCGTCGAGGTTGACGTCGGTCAGCGTGTTCTGCAGCGGGAGCTCGAAGCCCTTGCGGATCGCCTTGCCGCCCTTGCGCGAGCCGGGGAACACCTGCAGGTACATGTCCTTCAGCGGCGTGCGCGGCCGCAAGAGCGCGTGTGCGTCGGTCTTGATCAGGCCCGCGTCGATCCACTTGGGCTCGATGTCGAGGCCGAGCTTGGCGTGGCCGTCCTCGAGCTCGACCGTGACGATCTTGCCGACCTGCACGCCCGCGACCTGAACTGTCTGGCCCTGCCCCGGGGTGACGGACTGGGCGGTGTCGAGGATCGCGGAGATGCGCACCGGCTTCTCGGAGAAGAACGGGAGCCGTGCGCCCTGCTGGGAGAGTATGTACGCCGCGACGGCCAACGCGATCGCCGCGAGCCCGAGCAGCGCGAGGATGTAGCGGAAGTTCTTGCGGAGGGTGAGGATCACTTGCCTGCTCCCAGGGCCTTGAGCGCCTTGAGCCCGCCGAGCAGCTGATCGCGCGTGGCCGCCTGGTCGAGCACCTTGGTGTCGTCGCCCTTGGCGCGCAGCTGGTCGCGCAGGACCTCGACGGCCGTCGACTGCGCCTTGGCGGTGCGCTCGAGCACCTTCGGGGAGTTCTTGTTCGTGTTGACGGTCTCCGGCGGATCGTTCGGGATCGTGCGCAGATCGGGGATCTGCTGGTTCTCACAGGGCGCGTCGGCCATGAACGGCGGGAGCTGGGCCTGCGGCGGCGGGTTGACGCCGCTGAAGCCCGAAGCCGCCGAGCCGAACAGGCCGTTGCCGAGCGCCACCGTCTCGACGCCGCCCGTGCCGAGGACCTTGAACCACTGGCCGTTGGCGTCGGTGGAGCGGCTCTCACCCGCGAGGCCGACCAGCGACTTCGGGATCTCCTCGAAGACCCTGCCGTTCGCCGGGAACGCCTTGTCCTGAAGCGTGTCGTTGCCGAAGGGCACGAGCACCTCGTTGGTGCAAGAAGCCAGCGTGCGCAGCTCGCCGAGCAACGGCACCGACGTCTTGGCGAAGCTGGCGAGCCCCGGGGTCGCGGTCCGCAGGTCGCGGGAGAGGCCGCGCAGCTCGTCGTTGCGGACGAGCCCGCGCAGCTGGCGCACGAGCGGCAGCGTGGCGTCGACCGTCGGACCCGTGGAGCGGATGCCCGGCAGCGCCGCGCGTGAGAAGGAGCGCACCGACGGGAAGGCCCGGTTGAGCGCCGCGAGCGTCGGCAGCGCGGTGCGCAGCGTCACGGGCAGCTCGCGCAGCGCTGCACGCAGATCGCCTTCGCGGTCGGCCAGCGCGGCCGCCGTGGTGTTGAAGTTCGAGATGAGCCCTCGCAGCGCCTGCGGATCGCGATCGAGTGCCTCGGCGACCACGCCCTGAGCGCTGATGTAGCGGCTCAGGTCGTGCGGCTTCTCGCCCAGCAGCGCCTCGGAGACGATTGCCGAGAACTTGTAGGCGGCGGGCTGGTAGTTGAGGGAGCGGTTGAACGCCGCGCCACCGCCGTTGCCCTGGGTCCCGAACAGCTCGGCGAAGGTGCCGCGCAGGTCGGCGCGCACGTCGGACTTCAGGGCCCTGAGCACCTGAGCGAACTGCACGGGGTTCGCGGTCTGCGTGATCGGGAGCATCCCCCCGTCGTCGAGCTCGGCGGTGCTCGGACGGCCCGGAGCGAGATCCACGAAGAAGTTGCCCTCGAGGAAGATGCGCGGCCGGATCTTGGCCGTGGCGTCGCGCTTGATCGGCCGGCCGCTGTCCTTGATCGCCATCGTCAGCGTCGCCGAGTTGGCGCCCTTGGCCGTGGCCGAGACCTTCGTGACCTTGCCGACCTCCACGCCCGCGATGCGCACGGGAGAACCCTTCTTGATGCCGTTGGAGTTCTTGAAGGCCGCCTGGATGACGTAGGGCTCGTTGACGAGCGGGATGTCTCGCGTCACGGCCAGGTAGCAGCCGATCACGATGACGACGATCAGCCCGATGGCGACCGGGATCGGGCTGCGCGTTCCGCGACGGCGCTTCACGGGGTCACCTTGGGTCCGCGCCCGGCGGGCTCAGCCGAGAAGGTCTGGCCGGCGGGCACGTGCGGCCGGCCGGTGAAGGTGGGGCCCTGGCTGCCGGGGGTGCGCGCGTCCACCGCGATGTTGAGGCCGGCGGGCGCACCCTCGGCCACGCGGTTGAGGTAGCCGCGCTGACCCTGCTCGCAGTCGGCGTTGCCCTGCTCGTCGACGGCGCGGCCGTAGGGCTGCCCGTGCAGTGCGGCCGGATCGGCGCCGCCACTGACCGCGCTACCCGTGCCGTCGGCGGGCCGGACGGCGCCGTAGCTCGCCATGCCGTTGGTCTGGCCCGGCGGCACGTTCTTGACCTCGATGCGCTGCAGCGTGCCGCTCGGGACGCGCTCGGAGATGTGGTCGACGAAGAACGTCCAGAAGTAGTTGAAGTAGTTGCACACGGTGATGTGTGGCCCGAGGTAGCGCAGGGTCGGGTTGGCGGTGGCTGCCGTGGTCAGCAGACCCTTGAGCGTGAGGTTGGCCAACGGGGAGCGGCCGAGGCGCCCGAGCGAGTCCAGCGAGCCGCGCAGGTCGTTGCTGAGCCGCGTCGTCTCGGGCAGCACGTCGGTCCCGACGGCGAGGGTGCGCGAGATGGTCGGCGCGCTGCGACGCAGCTCCGACGCAGCACCCGTGGTCTCGTCGCTGATCTGCGCCAGTGCGCGGAAGAGCTGGCGCTGCACGGGCAGCTCGCGGATGGCCACGTCGAGCGTGGGCGGCGACTGGGCGATGGTCTGGTCGAGCGCCTTCGGGTTGCGCGAGAAGGCCTCGAAGAAGTCGGCGCCGGTGGTGAAGCCCTCGGCGAGGTCGTCGGCGACGGGCGCGGTGATCCGCGTGACGTCGGCCAGCTCGCGGAAGAAGCCGCGCAGATCCGAGCTGGGTGCGCTCAGCGTCCGCACGACCGGCCCGACGTCCTTGAGGAGCTTGGGGAGCGCCGCGAAGGTCCGGTTGAGGTCCATCCCGCGGCCTGCGAGCGCCGCGCCGTAGATGTCGAGGTTGCGACGGATGTTCTCGCGCGTCGGCGCGTCGAAGGTGGAGAAGAAGTCGTCGAGCTCAGGGGTGGTCGCCTCCGGGCCGGCCGCGACGACGCTGTTCTCCTCGAACGCGTTGGGCGACTGGCCGCGCACCTGGTCGATGTACTTGAGCCCGAGCGTGCCCTTGGAGCGGATCACGTACTTCGTGTCGTTCGGGATCGGCGAGAACTTGCGGTCGAGCTGCAGCTCGATCTGAGCACCGAGGCGGCCGTCGTCGAGGCGCAGCGGGTCGATGGCCGCGACCTGCCCGATGCGCTCGCCGCCCTCGCGCACCTCGTTGCCGACCACGAGCCGCTGGGAGTTCTGCACCTCGACCTTGAGCGTGAAGGTCGGGACGAACGGCAGGCCCTTGTTCGCGTTGTAGGCGAGGAAGATGGCCACGAGGATGACCACGGTCGTCACCGCCCCGATGAGGATCGGGTTGGCGGCCACGGACGCGGTGTTCTTGCGGCGCTTCATCAGCCGAGGAGGTAGTCGAGGAGGTCGGCGGAGGTGCCGGGGGACGGCGTGCGTGAGGTGCCCGGAGCGGTCAGGCCGGGGACCTGGACCTTGCCGATGCCCGGCAGGTCGATCGGCGGCACGAGCCCGGGCGCGGCAGCACCGGCAGCCGGGGGTGTGGCGTTCCCGGCCGAGGGCGCGGGAGCCGCTGACCCGGCATCCGGGTTCGCCGCGTTGCTCGACCCCGCAGGCGCGTCCGTCGCCGCTCGCGGCTTGGCGGCACGGGCCGAGGCCTGGCTCGGCGTCGGCTCGATCTTGCCGCCCGGCCCGAGCGCGCCCGAGCAGCGCTTCGTGCGCTCGGGGTTGGCGAGAGCCGTCGAGCCGTTGGTGTAGTTGTTGCACTCGTTCACGAGCGCGTTGAGCTTGAGGGTGTATCCGCGGTCCTTGTCGAACAGGTTGATCGCCTGCGACTGCTCGAAGAAGTACTGCGTGAACGCCTCTAGGCCCGTGAAGCCCGCGCCACCCGGCGACGCCGGGTTCTTCTCGACTGCGTTCTTGCGGTCGTCTAGGTGCTCGAGCACGAAGCGCAGGTTCTTGACCGGCTCCTTCGTCGTGGCGGCCACCGTGCGCAGGCTCTTGACGAAGCCCGAGGCGTCCTTGACTGCAGTGGTGCCCGTCACCGACGCGCGGCCGAGCGCGCGAACGGCTGGCAACGAGGCATCGGCGAACGGCCCGATCCGGTTGAGCAGGGTCGTCAGCGACGGCGCGGCGAGCCGGAGGTCGCGCAGGGCCGGGGTCTGGCGCTTGGCGGCCACGCCGAGGTCGCGCAGGGTCGGGCGCAGGATGCGCTGGAACTTCGGCAGACGGCGGATCGTGCCGGCGAGCTCCGTGCGGCGGTTCGCCGAGATCACCGCGGTGTCGCGCGCCTCGGCGACGAAGCGGGCGACGTCGGTCTTGTTCCCGTCGAGGCGCCCGACGACGGTGCTGGCGTCGCGGGTGAGCTGCGCCAGCGTCTGGCGCTCGTCGCCCAAGATCCGCAGCACCTCATCGGTGTCGCGCAGGGCGGGGATGGCGCGCCTGATCGTCTCGTTGACGTCCCCACCGCGTGCTGCGAAGCCTGCACCGAGCTCGGCGATGATGACCTGCAGCTTCTGCCGGTAGGGCTTGCGCAGGGTGTTCATGACGAGGTCCGGAGGGATCGTCCCCGAGGTCCGCTCGACGGGGACCGTGCCGTTCCGACGGAGCTTGCGCTTCGACTTCCCCGGGTCGCAGTCCATGAAGTACTCGCCGATGAGCGACTGCGGCTTGATCGTGCACGACGTATCGGTCCCGAGGCCGCCGAACTCCGGCCGAGACACCTCGACGGTCGCGATGGCGCGAGCCGTCTTCGCGTCCAGGTCGAGCTTCTTGATCGCCCCGATCTTCACGCCTGCGGCGCGGAGGTCCGCGCCCTCGGTGAGTCCGGAGGCGTTGTCGAGCTCGACGCGGTACTGCATGGTGCTCGAGCGCTTGTCATCCCGGCTCGAGGTGACCACGACCACGCCGACGATGGCGGCAGCGGCGAGCAGGAGGGTGATGAGGATGCGCGTCATGGCCCGATCGGTACCTGGGTCGCGTCGCACTTGAAGTCTGGGGTCGGCTTGTACGGGTTCGAGCCGTCGGCCGCGCGGCGCTCGTTGGAGCCCGGGCAGCGGTTGTTGCGGCCCGTCGCGAGCGACTTGCTCTCCAGCAACGGGCGCAGCCCTCCGGGCACCGGGAGGATTGCGTCGAGCGCCGGGGTGACCGTGAACTGGTTGAGCGCCAGGCCGGAGCGCGAGTACGAGCCGAGCGCGTCGTAGGCGCCCGTGGAGCTGAAGTCGTCGAACCAGCCCAGGAGGTCTGGCGCGTAGGGCCGCAGGAACGCGAGCTGCGGGGAGGCGCCCTGCGCGGCGCGGCGCATGGCGGGGAAGGCGCCCTCGCGCTCCTTGCCGTTGCGCACCGCCTTCTGGTTGGCGATCTGGTCGACCGCGGGCTGCCGGCGCAGCAGCTCGACGAGGTCGTTGTCGGCGCCGGGGCGGCGGATCGTGCGCGAGAGGTCGCGCACGGTGGGCGCGGCGGCCGCGGCGAAGGGCCGCAGCTGGGCGAAGAGCGGGCGCAGCTTGTCGCGCACGACGGGCTTGCTGGCCGCGACGAGCGGGTCGAGGTCGTCGAGGGACGCCCGCAGGTTGACGAAGGTCGTGTTCGTGCGCCGCAGGAAGGTCGGCAGCTGGTCGAGCGAGCTGCCGAGGCTCTCGCGCTCGGTGGCCAGCGCTCGCATGGTCGTGCCGAGGTTGGTCACCAGGCCGGCGAGGTCGTCGTCGCGGGCGCTGAGGTCCGTCGTCAGCGAGGCGGTCGCGGTGATGAAGCGCTCGAGGTCCGGCTTGTTGCGGTCGAGCTCCTGGAAGAGGCGGCTCGACGACGAGAGCGCGGGGTTGAGGTACTGGAACGCCGCGCGCGAGCGATCCTCGTTGCCCTTCGTGAAGTCGCGGAAGAGCTTGAAGGTCTTGCCGACGGCGACGCGGGCGACGGGGTCGAAGGTGTTGAAGACGGCGTCGAGCGGGACGTCGGACTCCGTGTTGATCGCGAGGATCTCGCCGCCCTCGCCGATGTCCGGAGCGTCGCCCTCTCCGAGCTGGAGCTCGATGACGTCGCCAGCGATGGAGGAGAGCGAGCGCTTGGTGACGATGGCTCGGGTGCCCTCGCGCAGCGGCGCGTACTCGTCCTCGATCTGGAGGCGCGCAATCGCCTGCCCGTCGTCGGAGAGGCGGATGTCCTTGACCGTGCCGACCTTCTCGCCCGAGACGGTCACGAGGTTGCCGTTGACCAGGTTGCCGGCGTTGACGAACCGCGCGTCGACCTCGTAGCCCCCGCGGCCACGGACAAGCACGAAGGCGACCAGCGCCACGGCGGCGACCAGCACGAGAACCACGACTCCTCTGGCGACCACCTGCCTCCGCATGCCTTGCCTGCTCCTCTGCGGCAGCTGCCGCTCGTCCTGACCGAGTGTTCGGAAAGCGGCACGATAGCCACAGATGCACGCGTGCGGGCCGGTGCTTCGTTATGCGCGGCTTAAGCGGATGTTGGCACGCCTTCATGCACGGCCCCAGGCGCCGACGATGCGGTCAGGAGCAGCGCGCGGGCACGAGCCCGCGCAGCGCCGAGCTCACCCACAGAGCGTCGGCACGGCGCAGCCGGTCGAGCGTCACCGGCTCCTCCCTGCAGCGGGCGTCGCCCGCGAGCAGCGCAGCACGGGTGACGCCCGGCAGCAGCCGCCCGTCGGCCGACGGCGTGACGAGGTGCTCGCCCTCCTGGACCCAGATGCTCGCCCACGCCGCTTCGAGCACCGCGCCGTCGCCGTCGACGAGTAGGGGGATGCGGCCGAGCTTGGCCGTCAGCGCCTCGAGCAGCCGGCGGTCGGCCCACTTGTGCGCCCCGAGGCCGCCTGGCAGCAGGCACGGCACGAGCAGCACCGGGCCAGTCGCCGCGGGAAGCGGCCCGGTGGTCAGAGCGGCGCCGCCGCCGGGGGCGAGGTCGACGCGCAGGCGACCCGTCCCGAGCCTCGCGGCGGCGGCGCTGACCCGCGGGCGCACGTCGGCGGGAACGGGGAAGCCGAGGGCCGCGGCGCTCGCGATCAGCCGCGCCAGGTGCTCCGTGAGCCGCTCCGGCGTCCCGTCGCGAACCGCGATCGTCTCGAACAGGCCCCGTCCGGGGTCGGGGCGCTCGCGACCCTCCGACAGCGCGCGCGGGAGCTGCCCGCGTGCTTCGCGGATACCGACTCGTGGCGCGCGGGTGGCGCCGAGCGCCAGGAGCGGCCGCGCCTTCACGAGGCACTCCTCGAGCTCCGCGTCGGGATCGGAGCCGGCGGTGATGCCGCCGCCCACGCCGAGCTGCACGCGAGCACCGACCATCTCGAACGTCCGGATCGCGACGCTCAGCTCCAGGCCGGCGACCGGGCTCGCGTAACCCACCGCACCCGTGTAGAGCTCGCGGGCAGCGGCCTCGAGCTCGGCGATCACCCGCAGCGCCTGAACCTTCGGTGCGCCGGTGACCGAGCCGGGCGGAAAGGTCGCCCGGATGAGCTCGGCGCTTCCCACGCCCGGCCGAAGCGTGCCGCTGACCTGCGATCTGAGATGGGTGACGCCGGCTCCCTGACGCGGCTCGGCCAATGCGTCGACCGCTACCGAGCCGAACGAGCACACGCGGCCCAGGTCGTTGCGCATGAGGTCGACGATCATCACGTTCTCCGCACGGTCCTTGGCCGAGGCGGCTAGCGCGGCGGGCTCCCCCGCCGGCGCGGTGCCCTTGATCGGCTCGCTGCGAACCGCCCGGCCCGAGCGCCGCAGGAAGAGCTCGGGGGAGGCGCTCACAAGCGCGCCCCAAGGCCCCTGCAGGAGTGCGCCGTGGGCAGGCTCGAGCCGCTCGGCCGCCGCGACGGCGAGATCGGCAGGCCGACCCTCCAGCGTCGCGTCGAGGTGGAGGCAGAGGTTCGCCTGGAAGAGCTCCCCGGCGCGGATGCGCTCCTGACAGGCCGCGACCGCGCCGCGGTGCCCGGCCGCGGCCGGCGCGCGCAGGCGCACGCCGTGCAGGCGCACGGGCCGCGGGCGCGGCGCAGCGGCCAAGCGGGTGGCGAGATCGTTGCGCCGCTCGCGCAACGCGCCCGCGCGCGCGGGCGTGCTCAGCGCCTCGAACCACCAGCTCCCCTCGGTGTCGCAGACCAGCACGTGGTCGTAGAAGGCGAGCGGCGCTTCGGGCAGCTCCAGCGTCCGCGGCGGCGCGGGCACCGTCGGCTCGACCCGGGCCGCGAGCCCGTAGGCCAAGGCGCCGAACCAGCCCCCGCCGACCACGACCCCCGGGTCGCTCCCAGCGGCGAGCCAGGGCAGCTCGTCCAGCGCGGCGAAGGGATCCTCGCCCGGCGCGAGCGCCCTCAGCGGCGCGGCCCCGACCACCGCCGCGGCTCCCGCCCAGTGGCCCGTCAGCGCGAAGGCGTCACGCTCACCGGCGACCAGCAGGCCCGCCCGCGCGGCGGGCAGGCGCCCGGGCAGGCGCTCGCGGACCGCGGTCGCCTCGGCGGGCGAGGCGGGAGGCGTGCGATCCTCCCGCACCGTCAGGTCGCGACGCGCGGGCCGGCGAGACGCGCGGGGGCATCGCGGCCGCGCGCGAGCGCCCGCGCGGCGATCAGGCCACCCACCGCCCCGAAGAAGTGCGCCTGCCACGAGATGCCCTCCTGCGGAAGCAGCCCGCCGAGCAGCGCCGTTCCCCACACCGCGCCGACGACCACGCCGACGACGATCTCGAGGACGCTGCGGTTGAAGAGGCCCCGGAAGGCCAGGAAGGTCGCGTAGCCGAAGACGAGCCCGCTCGCCCCGAGGGTGACCGTTCCCGCGGGCGCGACGAGCCAGACGCCGAGGCCGCTGACCAGGCCCACGATCGCGGTCACGATCAGCACCCGGGCCGCCCCGCCCAGCGCGATCGCAGCGCCCATCGCGGCGAAGGGCACGGTGTTCGACAAGAGGTGGTCGAAGCCGAGATGCAAGAAGGGCGCCGAGACGACCTCCGGCAGCCCCTCGCTGGAGCGGGGCTCGATCCCGTAGGCGTCGAGCCGGTGTCCGGAGATCAGGTCGACGACCTCCAGGAGCCACATCACCGCGACCATCACGGCGACCGCGACTAGGCCCTGGGTGCGGACGTGGCGATCGGTCATGTCCAGCAGGGTGGCACGCCTTCCTCAAGCGCTTCTACACGGCCGCGCGCGTGGCCGGCGCCTCAGCCCTTGACGCGGAACGCGCCCCGCATGAACGGGTGAACGCGGCAGAAGTAGGTGTAGGTCCCCGTCGGGAGGTCCGTCGGGGTCTGCCACGCGCGCTGGTTGGACGCCGCCGTGAAGCCGCGCGGGCCGAAGCCGAGCTCCTCGGAGTCGAAGTCGACCGGGCCGTGCGGCCAGCGGGTAGGCGATGCCCGTGCTCTTGTTGCACGGCGCCCGGCAGGCGGTGATCGTGTGGAAGATGTTCCGCGACGGCTTGGCGTCGGCGTTGTCGAACGTGATCGAGCCGCCGCGCCGCACGACGGGCGGGCGCCCTGGCATTCCCGACAGCGACATGGAGCCCTGCCCGTAGACGAACGAGCTGATCGTCACGCGCGTGTCCGAGACGGGGCCGTCGACGACCTTGGTCATGTCGGGCAGCGTCGGCACGCCGCCGCCGCCGTGCGTGTTGTTCTCCGGCAGGTGCCCGTGGGTCAGCACGCCGCGGACGTCGGTGGAGCGCGTGAAACGGGTCGACCCCGCCCGCGGGCTTCACGGCCACGCCACGGAGGCGCCGGCGGCGGCCCACGCCGCGCCGTACCAGCGCGCGAGATCCTCGACGCGGTGGTGGGCGTTCAGGCCCGAGGGGTTGGGAAGCACCCAGAGCGGGCGGCCGCCGAGGCGCTCGGGCTGCTCGCCGAGGACCGCGCCCTTCCGGGAGAACGCCACGCGGTAGGCCGTGACGCCGACGACGGCGACGAGGCTCGGCTGCCAGTCGGCGACGAGCTGCTCGAGCGCCAGCGCGCCCGCGAGCAGCTCGCCCGGCCCGAGCTCGTCGGCGCGACGAGTCGGGCGGGCGCAGATGTTGGTGATGCCGACGCCGAGCGACAAGAGCTCGTGCTGCTCGGCCGGCGTCAGGCGGCGCGGCGTGATGCCCGCGAGGTGCAGCGCGCGCCAGAAGCGGTTGCCGGGCCGGGCGAAGTGGCGGCCGACCTCAGCGGACCGCAGCGACGGGTTGATGCCGCAGAGCAGCAGCCGCAGGCCGGGGCCACCGAGGTCGGCGAGGGGCTTGGGGGCAGGCAAGGCGCCTGCACTCGATAGCAGGGGCTAGCGCACCGGCGTGAACGGCAGCACGAACGACGGCGGTGCCGCCGCCGCGCCCTCGGCGATCCGGGCCTGCAGTGCGGCCGTCTCGGTGCGCCAGCGCGTGACGTTGCGCAGCTTGATCTCCTCATAGCCCCGAACCAGGTCGGGCAGCTCGGCGAGCTCGGCCACGAGCGGCGCGACCGACGGCGTCAGCTGCGCCAGCGCCGCACGGACGGCCGCCTCGTACTCGCCCGGCAGGGCACGCTCGACACGGCGCACCTCCGCACGGCCGAAGGGGTCCATGCGCGTGCCGCGCAGGCGCTTCATCCGGCGCAGGCCGCCCAACGCGGGCACGAACCATTCCCCCAGCTCGAGCTTGCCCTTCCGCCCGAGCGCGCGCAGCATCGGCGGGTGCAGGTGGAAGCGCAGCTCCGCGTCCGCCCCGTGCTCTGCGCGGATCCGCGCGTTCTCGACCGCATCGAGGTGCAGCCGCGCGACCTCGTACTCGTCCTTGTAGGCCAGCAGCTTGAAGTGCATCCGGGCCACGGCCTCGCTGATCGGGAGCGCCGCGCCAGCGAGCCGTGCCTCCGCCGCGCCAGCGAGCCGTGCCTTCGCCGCACCGTCGAGCAGTGCCTGCGCCGCGCCGCCGAGACGCCGCTCCGCCGCGAGCACCTCGCCGACGAAGGCCACGTAGCGCGACGCGTAGGCCACGGACTGGTACTCCACGAGCTCGGGCACGCGCAGCTCCAGCAACCGCTCGAGCTCCGAGCCCCCCGGCGCGCCTACTGCGGCCACGAGCGCGCGGCTCTTGGGCGTGGCCACGCTGGACACGACCGGCCCGGGTGCGGGGGCGAGGGCCGCGACGGCCTCGGGCGCCGCCACGCACGCCCGTCCCCACGCGAAGGCCGTCAAGTTCTTCTCCACCGCCGCGCCGTTGAGGCGGATCGCGGCCTCCACCGCAGCTCCGCTCACCGGCAGCGCCCCGCGCTGGAACGCCGCCCCGACCGCGACCATGTTCGCCGGCATGTGATCGCCGAACAGCCGCTCGCTCAGCGCCTGCGCATCGAGGAACACGTTCTCCGCGGCGCGCGTCTGCCCGTCGACCGCCGCCCGCGCAGCGTCGAGCTCGGGAAAGCGCACCGACGTGTCGACGACCATCTTCCCCGTGGGCACGGCGCTCGTAGAGACGACCGCGATCGTCCGCTCCGGGTCCGCGGTCCGCAGGTTCTTCGGGTCCGCGGCGCCGAGGAGGTCGAAGCCGAGGTAGAGGTCGACGTGCGCGGCGCTCGCCTTGTTCGAGCCGCTGATCGGCTCCGACGACAACCGTAGATCTGATATCACGGGGCCGCCCTTCTGCGACAAGCCGGTCTGATCCAGGCCCCACGCGTGCTTGCCCTCGAGGTGCGCCGCCATCGACAGGACCTGCGCGACGGTCACGACGCCCGTGCCGCCGATGCCGATCATCCGCAGCGTGAAGTCGCGCGGGTCGACGAGCATCGCCGGCTCCGGCAGCCCCGCGGGCGGCGCGGGCGTGACGTGCGCCGCCGTCCTGTCGGGGATCACGGTGAGAAACGACGGGCAGTCGCCCTCCAGGCAGGAGAAGTCCTTGTTGCACGACGCCTGGTGGATGGCCGTCTTGCGCCCGAGCTCGGTCTCCACCGGCAGCACGCTCAAGCAGGAGCTCTTCGTGCCGCAGTCTCCGCAGCCCTCGCAGACTCGCTGGTTGATGACCACGCGCCGCCGCGGCTCCTCGAGCTTGCCGCGCTTGCGCAGGCGCCGGTTCTCCGCCGCGCAGGCCTGGTCGTGGATGAGCACCGTGGTGCCGGGAACGCGCGCGAGCTCTTGCTGCACCGCCAGGAGGTCCTCGCGCGGGCGCAGCGAGGCGATCGCATCCAGCGCCACGCCGTCGTAACGCGACACGTCATCGGCGGTCACCACGACGCGCGCGACGCCCTCGAGCGCGAACCACCGCGTGAGGTCGGCGACGCTCATCTGCCCCTCGATGCTCTGCGCGCCGGTCATCGCGACCGTGCCGTTGGCGAACAGCTTGTAGGTGACGTTCGTTCCCGCCGCCACCGACGCGCGCACCGCCAGCGAGCCCGAGTGGTGAAACGTCCCGTCCCCGAGGTTCTGCACGAAGTGCTCCTGCTGGACCCACGGCGACATGCCGATCCACTGCGCGCCCTCGCCCCCCATCTGCGTGATGCCGGTGATCGTGCCGCGGCCCTCGCGGTTGAGCAGCACCATCGTGTGGCAGCCGATCCCGGCGCCGACCAGGGCGTCGTCGGCGGCCACCGTGGAGGAGTTGTGCGGGCAGCCCGAGCAGAAGGTCGGCGTGCGCACGACGGGCAGCGGCACGAGCTTCGCGCGCTGCGCCTGCTCGAGCGCCTCCATGCGAGCGACGACGGACTCGACGCGGACGCCGCGCAGCCGCAGGCGCCCGGCGACCGCGCGGGCGATGAGGTCGGCGTCGAGCTCGCCCTCGGCGGGCAGCAGCATCCGGCCCTCCTCGTCACGCTTGCCGACCACGCGCGGCGGCTCGCTGGTCGCATAGAGGCTGTCCTTGACCGCGGTCTCCAGGAAGGGCAGCTTGTCCTCGACGACGAGCAGCTCGTCGAGGCCCTCGGCCCACTCGCGCACCGTCTCGGCCTCGAGCGGCCAGACCATCGCGATCTTGAGGACGCGGATGCCCGCCGCCTTGAGCGAGAGGTCGTCGAGGCCGAGATCTGAGAAGGCCTGGACCAGGTCTGAGTGGGTCTTGCCCGCCGCGGCGATGCCGAGCCACGCGCCCGACCCGTCGACGGTCACCCGGTTGAGCGCGTTGGCGCGCGAGTAGGCCCGCGCGAGCTCCAGGCGCACGTCGAAGAGGTTGCGCTCGGAGATCAGCGAGTCCGGGGCGAGCATCACGGGGTTGGGCCTGTGGCGGTACGGCCTGCCGTTGCGCAGCACCTCCGGCATGACCGGGACGACGCGGTCCGGCGCGACCTCCGCGGTGCCCGCCGCGTCGGCGACGTTCGTGACGACCTTGAAGCCGGTCCACAGCCCGCTCGCGCGCGAGAGCGCGACCGCATGGCGCCCGAGGTCGAGCACCTCCTGGACGTTGCCCGGCCACAGCGTCGGGAGCAGCAGCGACGCGAGCATGGGCTCGCTGGCGCTCGGCAGCGTCGAGCTCTTGCACCCCGGATCGTCGCCCACGAGCGCCACCGCCCCCGACGTCGGTCCGACGCCGCACAGGTTCGCGTGGCGGATCGCGTCGGCTGCGCGGTCCAGTCCCGGGTTCTTGCCGTACCACAGGCCGACCACCCCGTCGACGCGCGCGCCCGCGATGCCCGCGGCGAGCTGCGAGCCCCACACCGCGGTGGCGCCGAGCTCCTCGTTGACCGCGGGCTGCAGCACGAGCCCGTGCTCGGCGCAGAGGGCGGCGTTGCGCTGCAGCTCCTTGTCGAACGTCCCGAGCGGCGAGCCCTGGTAGCCCGAGACGAAGGTGCCGGTACGCAGCCCGGCCGCCGCGTCGGCGCGGTGCTGGTCGAGCGGCATGCGCACGAGTGCCTGCACGCCCGAGAGGAAGATCCGCCCGTCGCGCAGCAGGTACTTGTCGTCCAGCGAGACGGCGGGCGGTGCAGCGGCGACGGCAGCCATGCGAGCTCTCCTCGAAGTCCTTGGTCAGCTGACCTTACCGCAATCGGTCACGTGAGTGGACACTACGTCAGCTCCGCTCAGCTCCTCGCGCCGCGACCGGCTTGAGGAAGTCCGGCACCACCCGCACGAGCGAGCGACCGCTCTCCCGCTCCCACGTGCCCTCGAGCTGCGCGAGATGCACGTCCATGATCGCGTCGATCCGCCGCATGTCCCCCGAGCGGATCGCCGCGATCGTCTCCGCGTGGATCTCGAGCGACCGCTCCACGGAGGCCGGCACGTGCATCGCCATGTCGCGCGCGATCTCGAGCTGGCGCAGCAGGGAGCGCATGAGCCCGACGATCGTCGCGTTCCCGGTCGCCCGCGCGATCCCGAGGTGGAACTGCACGTCGAGTGCCAGGAAGCGGTCCTCGTTGGCCAGGAAGCGCTCCGGCGCGTGGGCGATCGCCGCCTGCCGGTCGAGGGTCTTCTGCATCGCCGAGAAGTCCGCTTCGCGGCCGTGCATCGCGGCGAGCTGAGCGACGCGCGGCTCGAGCAGGCGCCGTGCCTCGAGCACCCCGGCGACCTCACCGATCCGCATCTCCGCGCGCCGCAGCACTTCGCGCGGGACGAACTCGCTCGTGACGAAGGCGCCGCCGCCCGCGCCCGGGCGCACCTCGACGACCCCGGAGTCCACGAGCACCTTGAGCGCCTCACGCACCGTCGGCCGCGAGATCTCCATCTGCCCGGCGAGCGCGCGCTCGGACGGGAGCTGGTCGCCTGGGCTGAGCTCGCCGAGCGAGATGCGCTCGGCGATCTGCTCGACCGCCTCCTCGAAGGTCCGTCGGGTCTGCACCGCAGTGAACGCGAACGTCGTCATGGTCAGGAGCCGAACCTACCCCGGCCGGCGGCGCGCGGCGAGGCGACGGCTCAGGCGCGGACGCGGCGCGTGGCCAGCAGGCTCTGCGCGGCGCGGTGGAGCACCGCCTCCGGAGCCTCCGCCGGCGGCCCGAAGGCCGCCGTCCCGAAGCTCACCGGCACGCCCTCGCGCGCGCCGATCGCGCGCATCCGGGCGGCGATGCGCAGTGTCACCGCAGCCGTCTCGGGCGCTCGCTGGCCTCCCGTCAGCAACACGCCGAAGAGGGTCCCGTCGATGCGGAACGCCCGGTCGTGGCGGCGCAGCTCGGACTCGAAGGCCTCGGCGAGCTCGCGCAGGCTCGGCTGGACGCCGGCGACCGTCGCGGGGTCCGCGCCGCTGCGCAGCGCGCGGCACCCCCCCACGTCGGCGAGCACGACGACCGACGAGCTGCCCGTGCGGGCCGTGCGGGCCACCTCGCGCTCGAGCTCGCGCAGGAACGCGCGGCGGTTGCCGAGGTGGGTGAGGGGGTCGCCGTCGCTGACGGTGGCCAGGCGCTCGTAGCGCTCCGACGCGATCATCGCCGCCGTGGCCTGGTTGGCGAACGCGTGCAGGGCCTGCAGGCGGTCGTTGCCCGGCAACAGCCGGTCGGCCGGATCGGCGACCCAGATGACGCCGACGACCTGGTCCTCCGCGCCGTGGAGCGGCACGAGGATCACGTGGTCGTCCCACGCCCGCCAGCCCAGGCCGTTCAGGCGCGAGCCGAGCAGTGCGCGCCGGGCCTCCGGCATCCGGGCGGCGGCCTCGTCGCTGCTCAGCAGGAAGCACCCCTCGATGCCGAAGCCCGGGTCGAGCAGCATCGCCAGCTCACCCACTCCCAGCGGCGCGAGCGACGCGGTGGGAAACGGCGGCAGCGCCGCGTCGCGACAGGCACGCGGCTCCAGCGCGCCGTCGGCGCCCACGACCTCCACGAGCACGCGCTCAAAGCCGAGTGCCTCCGCGACCGCCTGGGCGACGTCGTCGAGCATCGGCCCGATCTCGCGCGTGGCGGCGATCCGCGAGGAGACGTGCAGCAGCCGGTCGAGCGCCGCGGCGTGGCGCGCGGACTCGATCGCCGTCTGCGCGTGCTGCACCGCGAGCGCCGCGTGCGCGGCGATCGCGACGAGCACGTCGAGCTCGGCGTCGGAGGGCCGCCGGCCGGACTTCGGCGCGTCGAGCGAGAGGATCCCGAGGAAGTGGCCGTGGGAGTGGCGGAACGGGATGAGCAGGTCGTCGTCGGCGCGCCAGGCGTTCGGGACGTCGAGCTCCTCGATCGGCGGCGCCCAGACGACGCTGCCCTCCAACGGCTCGAGCGGCTGCCCCTCCGGGACGAAGTACGCACCGCGGCGCTCGTAGCGGTCGTCGAGCAGCGGGGTCCACTCCGCCCAGCGGTAGGCCGCGCCCTCGAGGAGCTCCCAGCCCTCGGGCGCGACGCCGTGGCTCGTCGTCGCGACGAAGTCGTCCCAGGCGGGGCGGTACAGGTTGATCACGACGGCCCACCCGAGGTCCTCGGAGATCGTGCGGGCGATCTCGCGCAGCAGCGCGTCGAGGCCGGGCTCGTCGGTCACCGCCCGTGCCGCGTCGAGCAGCCCGCGCAGGCCGTTGGTCGTCGCGACGACCGCAGCCAGCTCGAGCTCGAGGCGCCGGCGCTCCGCGGCCTGCTCGAGCGCGGTGATGTCCTTGAGGGTGAGGAGCATGCCGGCGTAGCCGCCCACGTCGTCGTGGATCGCGCGGCCGGCGACGAGCGCAGCGAAGCGGGAGCCGTCACGCCGCAGGATCATCGCGTGGGCCTCCGTGCCGCCCACCGTCCGCGCGTCGCGGACGAGGGCGTCGAAGCTCTCGCGGTTCTCGGGCGGCCAGAAGGGCCTGCCGTCCGCCCCGCTGCCGACGAGCTCCTCGTGGGTGAAGCCCGTCATCGCGCAGAGGCGGTCGTTGACCTGGACGGCGACGCCGTCGCGGAAGACGACGAAGCCGTCCTGCATGGCAGCCACCAGGGCGGCCGACCAGCGGCGCTCCTGGCGCAGCGCGTCCTCGAGCGTGCGCTGCGCCTGCAGGTTGGCCAGCGGCAGGAGGCAGGTCACGGTCGTGCCGCCCAGCGGCCCGGAGTCGATCCGCAGCTTCCCGCCGATGGCCGCCAGCCGGCGACCCAGGCGGGCGTGGCCCATGTGGCCGTCACGCCCGGCGCGGATGACCTCCTCCGCCGTCATGCCGTGGCCGTCGTCGGCGACCCGCACGGCCACGGCGTCGCTCTCGGCCCTTACGGCGATCTCGACTACGGAGGCGCCCGCGTGCTTGACGACGTTCGTGAGCAGCTCGCGCGCGACGCCGAGCACGAAGGAGTCGTGGTCGCCGGTCGCCGCGGGCTCGACGTGCGTGCGGACGACGATGCGCCCGCGGCGCGCCGTGTCATCGGCGAGGCGCTCGAATGCGGCGTCGAGCGGCAGGGCGGCCAGCGCGTCCTCGTGCATCGCCCCGGTGAGCGCACGCAGGGAGGCGGTCAGCTCGTCGAGCTGACGCTGGACGGCCCGCAGCGCCGCGGGGTCGTCCGCCGCCTCCGCCAGGTCCTGGCGCGCGGCGAGCAGGCGCTGCAGCGCGTCGTCGTGCAGCGCCTCTGCGAGCCGCTCCCGCTCTTGCCGCTCCGCCGCCGCGATCTCCGCAGCCGCGCCTGCGGCACCTTCCCGCTGTGCTTCCGAAATCGCCTCCGTCGTCATCAGACGGGTGCCCCCGAACCGCTCGCTTGTCGCCTCATCATGGCTGATCGGGAGAGCAGCTGCACCGAATTTTGGCAGCGGCGGCTCGCGAGAGCCCAAGAGGGTCCTATACCCGTCCAGCTACGTCCGCGAATCACCCGCCGCTCGCGGCGCCGCGCCGCTTGCGACAGGATGCACGCATGAACGACGGTCCTCACCGCACCGAGCGCATCATCGTCGAGACTCAACGCCACCGGATCTCAGGCCTGCTGACGCTTGCGCGCGACGGCTACCGCTCCAGGGTCTCCGACCTGCTCAACGCCAACGAGCGCGACTTCGTGTCCCTCGTCGACGTCACCGTCGAGCGGCTGGACGGGAGCGGCTCTGAGCAGCACGCCTTCCTGGCGGTCTCCCGGCGGCACATCGTGCTCGCCGTCGACGCGCCGGGCTGACGGCGGAGCCGGCGGCGGGGGTCCTCCAGCGGAGAGGTCGGGACGTCTGGCGAATTTGCGCTCAGGATGGGACGCTTGGTCGAGCTCCTCGGAGAATCCGCAGAGGCCGGACTGCGTCAGTGGACGCCGGACATTCTTGCTGGGGCGCGACGGAAGACGAGAGATGCCCGACACACGGTTTGAGATCTACGAAGACGCACTAGGCCGCTACCGCTGGCGTTTGATCTCCGCTAGCGGGACTGTGACGGCGGTCTCCGGACAAGCGTTCGCTTCGGCCGATGCCGCGAAGCGATCGGCTGAGTCGCTGAGGGAGCAGTCCTCAGACGCATCTATTGTTCGCGAGGCCGTCTGAGCCACGCGGCGGCTGCGTCAGCCCAAGGTCGTCATGCCGTTCACCCCTTACGACGCCGCGCGCGAGACGGTGTTGAGGGCTCGCGAAGTCCTCGCTGCCGCTGACAATCCGAGCATGCCAAGCATCGTGTCGGCGGACCTTCGTCGGCTCAGCGTTGTCATGGCGGTGGCCGCGCTCGATGCGTACATGCACAGGCTTGTCGTCGCCCGCGCGTTCGAGCACGACACGCTCCCCGGTGGGCTTGCGGCCCTGACCGTCACCTACGAGCAACTGCTCGCTGAGGCAGACGACGCCGTGCGAGCAAGACGAGACGGCCGCAACAGCCGTCCCCGCGTCCGACTCAAGCGCGTGCTTCGCGACCGATTGCAGCGCGAGACGTTCCAGAGCGCGGAAGACGTATCGCGTGCGCTCGGGATGGCCGGCAAGTCTGGGCAGTGGGAAGCAATAGCCGCCGCGATGTCTGGCAGCTCGCGGAGACAGCAAAGCGCTCCGCGCGCAACTCAACGGGTTCGTGCGGCGTCGAAACGGGATTGTTCACGAGGGGGATTACGAACGCCTGGAGCGACCGCAGACCGCCAAGCTTGTGCCGCTCGGTCGCGCCGCCGCTGACGATGCGGTGGAGTTCTTCTCGGACCTCATCGACGCGATCCACACACTCATGTGACCCCGAGCGAGCGGACTACCGATCGGACGGTCAGCGGAGAGAGAGGGATTCGAACCCTCGGTACGCGCAAACGCACACACGATTTCCAGTCGTGCCCATTCAGCCGCTCTGGCACCTCTCCGTGAGTCCTGCGGCCGCCGATCCTAGCGCTCTACAGCTGCCAGCCCCCACCGCGCAGCACGGGCACGGCATCGCCCGCGGCGCTCAAGCCATCGACCTCCATCGCGTCGGAGCCGATCATGAAGTCGACGTGGATCGCCGAGCGGTTCAACCGGTCCTGGTCGCCTTCGCCGGCGCCGAAGCCGTAGGCGTTGCCCAGTGCGACGTGGCTCGCGGCGTTCTCGTCGAGCAGCGTGTCGTAGAAGACGGTGTCGAGCTTGCCGATGCGCCCGTCGCCGTCGACCAGCGCGACCTCGCCGAGCCGCGCCGCGCCCGGGTCCTTCGCGGCGTACCCCCGCAGGACGTCGGCGCCCTCCTCGGCGTCGATGCGCACCGCGACGCCGCCGACGAACTCCAGCTCCAGCCCGCGGATGACGCTGCCGCCCAGCACGAGCGGCTTGGTCGCGCGGACGACGCCGTCGACGCGCTCGGGGTCCGGCGAGCAGAAGAGCTCCTCGCTCGGCAGGTTCGGCATGTGCGCGACCCCGTCGACGGTCTCGAACTGCGCCGCGATCCACGTCGAGGTGGGCAGCAGGCCGACGCGCAGGTCGGTGCCCTCGCCGCGGAAGCGGACCGCGTCGAAGCGGCGCTCGGTCAGGCGGGCGGCGGCTGCGACCAGCACCGCGGCGCGCTCGCGCCAGGCCGCCACGGGGTCGTCCTCGTCGAGGCGGCAGACGTGCAGGAGCTGCTCGCCGAGCCGCGCCCAGGCGGCGTCGGGCTCGAGGTCGGGGTGGACCTCCTGCGCCCAGGGCCGCGTCGGGCAGGGCAGGATCGTCCAGTTCGTCGTCCGCGCGTTGACCACCGGTCCGGTCTCCTTCAGCGCCGGCAGCTGATCCTTGCCCGAGCGTGCGGGGTCGATGCCGTCGAGCAGGCGCGGGGCGGCCGGGCCGCTGAGGGCGATGCGGGCGGCGTGCGCGTCGGAGAGCGCGAGGAGCTTTCCACCGAGCCACTCGGGTACCCAGTCGAGCGTCTCCTCCGCGGCGTGCTCCAGCCGCGCGCGCTTGACGTGCAGGTCGAAGTACTCCACGTCGACGTACTTCGCGCCCGCGCGGTAGGCCTCGGCGGCGACGGCGCGGGTGACGGCCTCCTTGCCGATCTCCGACTTCACCTGGACGAGCTGGCCCGGCTGGACGTTGGCCGCGAAGCCCACCGCGAGCCGCGCGAAGCGCTCGAGGGTGGCGGGATCGTCGAACGCGCTCATCGCGGCGCACGCTACCGGCGAAGGCAGCGGGCGCGGGCGCCTACCCTCGGGGGATGCACAACCGCCCGACCTGGCCCGTGGCCGCCGGCTCGCTCGTGCTGGGATTCGGGGTCGCGCAGGCGACCGGCGTGCGCCCACTCGGCGGGCTCGTGCTCGTGGCGGGCGTCGGCTGGTGCGCTCTGCGCTGGCGCGAGCGCGCCGGCACGCCGACGGCCGTGGCGCTCGTCGCGCTGTACCTCGCGGCGTTCGTCGCCTCGCACCTGGTCGCGGACTCACTGGGCGCGTGGGGCTCCGTCGCGCTCGTCTCCGCGCTCGTCGGCTTGGCTGCGTGGGCGCTTGGCGACCGCGCCGCTCCCGCGCGTGCCACGATGTCCGCGTGAGCAACCTCGAGCCCCGATCGCCCAAGCGAGTCTCCCGCAAGGATCGCGAGACCCGCGCCTTCCAACTCGTCGTCGCCGGCGGCGCCTCGGGCGCGATTGCCGTGGTCGGCTTCGTCCTGGCGGCGATCGGCGTCATCGGCTTCACCCTCCCGCTGCTGGCCGGGATCGTCGCGGTCGTGTGCCTCGTGCTGTTCCGCCGCTCCGTCGGCATGTAGGAGGCGGCTCCGCGCGAGCGCGCGCTACGGCGTCGTCGAGCTCCGTCCCGCGCCCGCCGTCGCGAGCTGTGAGAGGGCGCCCGAGAGCGCATCGGTCGCGTCGAACGTCTCGGCTGCCGCCGGCGGTGCCGCATCGAGGGCGACGCCGAAGTCGGAGAGCTCGTAGCTCTGCTTGAGCTTCCCGGCCGGCTGCCCCTTCTGAGCCGGGAGCTTGGTGGTGGCCGTCAGCCGGCGGGTGACGCCGTCCTTGTCCACCCAGAGGTCCGCGGGAATCGGTTCGTCGACGTTGGTCTGGCTGCCGGCGCTGAGCTCGTTGAGCTTCTTGATCGCCTGCTCGGCGTCGCGGCGCTCGCCGGCCGGGAGCGTCGCCACGAAGTCCGAGAGCTTGTAGGTCCCGCGGTAGTGCGTCGTCTGCGCGCCGCCGACCGTCTCCTTGCCGACCTCCTTGAGGCCCTTGGCCGCCTTGAGCGCGCGCAGCTGCGCAGCCGGCTCGAGCGTGAAGAGCTTGCCGAGGCCCTTGGTCGGAAGCCCGAGCGCGGCGGCGACCTTCGGCAGCTCGAGCGACACCCAGGGCTTCCCCCCGGGGACCTTGAGCTGCTGCAGCTTGGGAGGCTTGACGTAGACCGTGGCGGCCTTGAAGCGCAGCTCGAGGCCGCCCGGAGTGCCCTGCGGCGCGCCCGCCAGGCCGAGCAACGGCCCGAGGTCGAGCGTGATCTTGCCTTCGGAGGACTTCAGGGACGTGACGCCCTTGCCCTTGATGTCGAGCGGCAGCGGCAGCCCCGCGCCCTCGACGGTCGTCTTCAGGGCGATGCGCGCGGTGCCCTTCTGCTCCGTGGCCGCGGCGGCCTTGGCGACGTCAAGGCCGCCCGCCTCGTCGCCGCCGCAGCCGGCGACGGCAGTGGCGCCTGCGCCGACGGTGGCCAGGACGCATAGAGAGGTGGTGAGCTTGCGCATGGACCGAGGGTAGAGCGCGGGCTCGGCCTCTCGCGCCGGGCCGGGGGCTACCTGCCGAGCAAGGTAGCCCGTGTCGAGCGGGCGCCTACGGGAAGGCGGGCACCGGGCCGGCCGGCGTCGCGACGGTCGGGCGGGACGCCTGGACGGCGGGCGGCGCCTTGTACGGCGGCATCTTCGGGCGCACCTCGCCGCCGGGGAAGGCCAGCCGCAGGATCGTGCGCTGGACCATGCGCCACTGCTTGCCGAAGGGGCCGGTGTTGTACGGCAGGCCGTACTGCTCGCAGACGGACTTGACCTTCGGCGCGATCTCCTTGTAGCGCGAGCTCGGCATGTCGGGGTAGAGGTGGTGCTCGACCTGGTAGCTCAGGTTGCCGCTCATCAGGTGGAACGTGTCGGAGCCCTCGATGTTCGCGGCGCCGAGCAGCTGGCGCACGTACCAGGCACCCTGGCTCTCGTCGGCCGCCTCGTCCTGGGTGAAGGTGTAGGCCTGGTCGGGGAAGTGCCCGCAGAAGATGATCGCGTTGGACCAGATGTTCCGCACGATGTTCGCCGTGAAGTTCGCCTGCAGCGTGCGCTTGAAGCCCGTGCGGCCCGAGAGCGCCGGGAAGACGACGTAGTCCTTGACGATCTGGCGGCGTGCCTTCTGGCCGATGCCCTTGAGCTCCTCCAGGAGGACCTTCTTGTCCTTCTCGCCCTTCTTGATCGCCTCGATGTCGAGGTCGTGCATGGCGACGCCCCACTCGAAGAACAGCATCAGCAGCACGTTGATGAGCGGCTGCGCGAGGAAGCGCGGCTCCCAGTCCTGCTTCGGGTCGACGCGCATGATCTCATAGCCGAGACGTCCTTGTCCAGGCCGACGACGTTCGTGTACGTGTGGTGCAGGTAGTTGTGGGAGTGCTTCCAGGAGACCGACGTGGAGGCGGTGTCCCAGTCCCACGTCGAGGAGTGGATGTTCGGGTCGTTCATCCAGTCCCACTGGCCGTGGAGGATGTTGTGCCCGATCTCCATGTTCTCGAGGATCTTGGCCACCGACAGGCCGGTGGTGCCAAGGACGAAGGCCGGCGGGTAGCGCGAGGCCATCAGCACGATGCGCGAGAGGGCACCCAGGCGGCGGTGGAACTCGATGAGCGAGCGGATGTAGACCGCGTCGCGGTCGCCGAGGTCTGAGCGGACCTCCTCGCCGATGGCCTGGAAGGCCTTGCCGATCTCGTCGATCTCCTCCGCGGAGAGGCGGTGGAGCGGGTGGTCTGCGGGGGCAGTTGCCGTAGTCATGCGGACTCCTTAGAGCTCGATCTCGATGGGGCCTTCGGGGGCGTTGACGCAGGTGCGGATGGTGGTGCCGACGTCGCCGCACAGCTCGCCCGAGCGCAGGTCGCGGACCTGGCCGCTCTTCAGCTTGCCGACGCAGGTGTGGCAGATGCCCATGCGGCAGCCGTAGGGCAGCAGCGCGCCGGCCTCCTCTCCACCCACCAGGATGGAGATGCCGACGTCGCAGGTCGCCTCGACGTCCTGGACGCGGAAGGAGACGGTACCGCCCGAGCCGACGTCGGCAGAGCCGTCGCCGATGACGGGCTGGAAGCGCTCGACGTGGAGGACGGTGTCGTCGGTGCCGTGCTCGGCGTAGTGCTCCTCGAACGCGTCGATCATCTCGCGCGGACCGGAGAGGAAGGTCTGGCGCTCGCGCCAGTCCGGCACCAGCTCATCGAGATCGTCGGGCGTGATGCGCCCCTGCTCGCTCGTGATGCGCTCGTGCAGCTGGTAACCCGGGCGGCGTCCCTGGAGCTCGCGGAACATGTCGCCGAAGATGAACAGCTCGGGGGTGCGCGCCGAGTGGATGTGGACGACGTCGACCATGGCGTCACGGCGGTCCAGCTCGCGCTGCATCGACATGACGGGCGTGATGCCAGAGCCGGCGGAGATGGACAGGATCTTCTCCGGCATCGGATCCGGGAGCTGGAAGGTCCCCTCCACCTCGCCGAGGAAGACGAGCGTGCCGGGCTTGGCCTGCTTCAGGAACCACGGAGACATCAGGCCGTCCTCGACGAGCTTGATGGTGATGGAGACGAAGCCCTCGGGATGGCCCGGATCGGAGGTGATCGAGTAGGCGCGCCACTGGCGGACGCCGTCGATCTCCGCGCCGATGCGCAGGTACTGCCCAGGTGTGTGGCCGCTCCACTCGTGGCTCGGCTTGATGACGACGGTGGACGCCCCGTCGGTCTCGGGCGTGATGCGGACGACCGTGCCTGTCGCCTCGCGCGTGGACCAGCGCGGGTCGAGCAGCCCGAGGTAGTCGTCGGGCAGCAGCGGGGTGGTCATGGCCTGCGCCGCCTGCAGGAGCCGCTTGCGCAGCATGGGGACCTTCGGTTCCGCTGCTCGTTCGACCATCGTGCCTCCGCGTGGCTGACCCGCGGTGCCGGTGCACCGCCCGGCGGACCGTAGCCTGGTTGAGAACGCCTGTCAACACGGCGGGTTGGGAGTAGGCTTCGAGCTGTGCCCGCCCCGTCACCAGCGCTGCGGGAGGCCCGCCGCCGTGAGCTCGTGGCCGCTTGCCGGACGATCTTCGACGCGCGCGGGGTCGCGGAGGCGCCCGTGGAGGAGATCGCGAAGGCCGTCGGCATCGCGCGCGGGCTGATCTACCGCGAGTTCGCCGCCAAGGAGGAGCTCGTCGTCCTCACCGTCGCGGGCTACCTCGCCGAGCTCGCCGTGCTCATCGACGTGGCGATCGCCGCCGAGCCCGAGCCGGCCATCCAACTCGAGCGGCTGGTGGAGGCCTACACGGGCTTCTGCCGCCGCTACCCCGCGTTCCTCGACGGGCAGATCGGGCTGATGCGCCGGCCGGCTCACGAGCTCGGCGAGTCCTTGTCCGACGACGTCTGGCAGACGCTCGGTGACGGCATGGCGGGTTGCCTGGCCCCGGTGGCCGACGTCATCCGCGCGGGCGTCGAGCGCGGGGCGTTCTCCGCTCAGGACCCCGAGCTGACGGCCAACCTCGTCTGGACGCAGATGCTCGGCGCGATGCACTTGGCGCGCATCGGCGTCGGCGTGCGCCGCGGCGCCGACGGCGAGCCCGCTCTGTTCCGGATTCCGCAGCGAGCGCTGACGGCCGCGTGCGTCGCGAGCGCGCGCGCGACCCTCGGTGCCTGAGGCGCGCCGCTAGCCTCGCTGGAGTGGCTCCCGCGCCGGCCCATCGACTCATCGCCGCCAGCGACCTCAAGCGCCAACGGGGATGGACGGAGACCCTCGTCTCCGGCCTGCTCGGCGCACCCGACGCCCACGGGCCGAACCCGCACGGCTTCCGCGCACCGATGCGCTTCTTTCGGGAGGATCGCGTGCGCAGCGCGGAGCTCGAGCCGCCGTTCGCGCGCCGCTTGGCGCAGCTCGGGGAGCACCAGACGTGGCGCCGGGCGCAGCCGAGCCGCATGCTGGCGCCCACGGAGATCGCGCACCTCGAGTGGCTCGACGACCCGTGGCGCATCGCCCTCTTCCACGCCCCGCGCCGGCCGCGTCGCCGGCGCCGCAAGCCGCCGGTCGCCGCGGTGACACCGCAGCACGCGCCGCGCTTCGAGGTGCTGCGGCTCTTCTGATCGCGCTCGCTCCGCGCTGCGGCTCTCCTGGCCGCGAGCGCTTCGTCAGCTGGTCGACGCCGCGGCGCCGGAGCGGATGCCGCGCCCGATGAGCTGGCGGATCGCGACGATGGCGGCCACCGCGCCCAGCGACTCGAGCGACTCGACGGCGGCCAGGCGGAGCACGCCTGCCGCGAGCAGCAGCTCGAGCGCGAGCGCGGTGTGCGTCGCGAACGTCAGCCCGGCCCGCCTGGGCGTCCGCAGCGCGGCCAGCGCGCCCCCCAGGAGCACGAGCGCGGCGGCCGCGGTGATCGCGGCGGCCGGCACGGCAACCCAGTCCGACGGGAGGCGGCCGGCGCCCGGAGTCATCCGCGCGCGCTGCGGCCCGCGGTGGCCGGGCCGTCGGTCGCGGTGGCGCGCTGCTCGCGCACGCGCACGTCCTCCTCGCGCAGCTCGCGCTGCAGGAAGATGTTGAGCACGGTCCGGATCGCCGCGATCGCCCCGAGCCGAGCCAGGTCGTCGAGGGTCGGCGAGACGGCCGTCGAGAGGATGTCGGCGCCGAGCTGGAACTCGAGCCCGAGCGCCAGGTGACGACCGAGCGTGAGGCGGATCTCCTCGTAGGAGTGGTGGCGCAGCCGCACCGCCGAGGCGCAGAACATCCAGATGGCCAGCGCCGCCCCGGCCACCACGACCGCGGCGCCGATGAGCTCGACCGCCGGGATGACGTAGTCGACCGCGTCGCGGACGAACGACTCGACGGCGTTGTCGTCCATCGCGGCCGCAGCGTTCTGCTCCATCGAGCCGTCGTGCCCGCAGTCACAGCGAGCCGAACCGCCCATTGAAAGTCCGACAGCGGTATACGGTCGGGGTCGTGAACCGCGTCGGCCTCTGGCCCAGTCTTGTCAGTCGAAGCCGAAGCAGTCCAGTCATCATCCGGCTCGGCCGTCGGCTCACGTGACTCGCGGCCTCAGGTCGGTGATTCTGGCGCCTTTGGCCCTGCCGGAGCTGCTCGCGCGCGCCACGGGATCGCTGGTGGCCGCCGGCCTGCGTGCCGCCGCACCTGACGTCCTCGGTGCCGCCAGCGCGCTGCCGCGCGTCGTCGTGGCCCTGGAGCAGCTCGGCCGCGCCGCTCCCTCGTTCGAGCGCCTTGCCGGGGTCACCGAGAGCCTCGACGGGCTGTCCGACGTCGTGCCCGCCCTGGAGCGGGTCGCCGGCAACCTGGACGACCTCACCGTGCCGTTCGGGCAGCTGTCGGCGCTGGTGGACGCGCTCGAGCGCATCGCCTTGGCCGACGAGGCGATCGGGCACATCGGCGGCGCCGCGGAGGCGATCGGGCGGCTCGGAGACGCGGTTCCCGCGCTGAACGCGCTGGCCCGCGTCGCTCCGGCGCTCGAGGAGATCGCAGGGGCCCGCGGCGCCATCGAGGAGATCGCTCGTGCGCGTGAGGCGATCGAGGAGATCGCGCTGGCCCGCTCCGGGATCGAAACCATCGCCGGCGCTCGCCCGGCGATCGAGCGGATCGGCGAGGCGAAGGGCGCCATCGAGGAAATAGCCGCGGCGCGGCTCGCCATCGAGGAGGTCGCCGCTGCTCGCCCGGCGATCGACGAGATCGGCCAGGCCCGCGTGGCCATCGAGGAGATCGCAAGGCAACTCGGGCCGCTGGTCGCCGACACCACGAACCTGTCGGGCAACATCGACCGCCTCGACGGCGCGATCGGCACGCTCTCCACGACGATCTCGCCGTTGCAGGGAACCACGGAGCGGCTCGGGCGGCTCGTCGACCGCCTTCCCAACCGCAACACGAAAGACCCGAGCAAACGAAACCCCTGACGCAGAGCTGACGCCCCAGCCGGCGCTTCGGCAACGCACGACGGCCGGCTGCGTTGGGAACCGGCCGCCGTGGGTGGGGACGTGGGCTCGGTGCTACGGGGTGGGGCTTGGCGGGGCGGGCCGCGTCGAAGGCGGCCTTGACCTCGGCTGGGGTCTTGTCGATGGCCTTGGCCACGGCGGAGTAGAACGCGGCGTGCTCGGCGTCATGGCCGGAGCGGTGCGCGGCCTCGGCGGCCGCGACGGCCGCCTCGACCTTGGACTCGTCGAGCGACAGGCCCTTGGCGAGCGCGGCGACCAGCTTGGACTCATCGGGGCGGGCGCCCGGGGTCGGCCGCGCGCCGGCGAAGGGGACGAGGAAGACAACGCGGCGTTCGCGATCGTGGTGCCGCCGATGCCAGCCGCGGTGATGGCCGCGATGGTCGTCAGGTGGTTTCGGGACAGCTTGAGCATGGTGGCTTTCGGAGGAGAGAAGGTGATGCAGACAGAGTCGGCCACGGCGCTGAGCTGCGCCCCGGAGAACGCTGAGAGGACGCTGAGAGGACGCTGAGAGGACGCTGAGAGCCTTGACCCCGTCGCCGGCGGCGTCAGTGGACGGCCGGCGCGGGCGCTGCGGGGAGAGCGACGACGAACGAGGCGCCTCCGTCTGGCTTGTCCATGGCGGCGACCGTTCCGCCGTGGGCCGTCGTGATCCCCGCGACGATCGCCAACCCGAGCCCCGCGCCGCCACGCCCCTTCTGGCGCCCGGCACCTTCCGAGCGCCAGAAGCGGTCGAAGAGCCGCGCGGGATCGCCCGGCGGGAGCCCGGGTCCGTGGTCGCGGACCTGAAGTCGCACGCGGTCGCCCGCGCGCTCTGCTCCAACCTCGATCGCCGAGTCCGGCGGCGTGTGCACGAGCGCGTTGCGGACGAGGTTCGCCAGGACCTGGCGCAGCTGGTCGGGGTCGCCGACGACCAGCGCGTCGGGGCCTGCGTGCGGCGTGATCGTGCGCTGCGGCGCGGTGGCGCGCGCGTCGGCGACCGCGTCCTGAACGAGCGCTGCGACGTCGACGTCGACCAGGACGGGTTCGCGGAGCTCGTCGAGGCGGGCAAGCACGAGGAGGTCCTCCACGAGGACGCCCATCCGCGCGGCCTCGTCCTCGATGCGCTGCATCGCCCCGGCCGCGTCCTCCGGCTCGGCCAGCGCGCCCATCCGGTGGAGCTCGGCGTAGCCGCGGATCGATGCGAGCGGCGTGCGCAGCTCGTGCGAGGCGTCGGAGAGGAACTGGCGCAGGCGCCCCTCGCTGGCTTCACGCTCGGCGAAGGCCTGCTCCAGACGCGCGAGCATCCCGTTGAGCGCGACGCCGAGGCGGCCGACCTCCGTGCGGGAATCGTCGTCCTCCACCCGCCGCCCGAGGTCGCCCGCGACGATCGCCCCCGCGGTCTGCCCCATGCGTTCGAGCGGCCGCAGGCCAGCGCGCACCAGCAGCCACGCCAGGCCGCCGAGCAGCACGAGCACCGCGGCGAAGACGAGCGCCATCACGAGCAGGAGGCGGTCCAGCGCGGCGTCGACGGCGGCAAGCGGGATCGCCACGAGCGTGAGCCCCGCACCGCCCGGAGTGCGGGTCGCGCGCAGGCGGTAGTGCAGGCCGCCGGCGCCCTTGGCGTCCACGGTGACCAGCTTCCCCGCGCGGATGTCGGCGGGAATGACCGGCGCGGGCAGCGCAGGCTGGCCGTAGGAGATGACCGTCGGGCTGCCGAGGCGCGCTCCGGACCCGTCGCGCCGTTCCCCGTAGGTGCCCGGCGGGAGGTTCGCGCTCGCCGGGTCCGGGCCGCCGCCGTTGAGGCGCCCGCCGTTGAATCCCGCGCCGTCTGGGCCGCGCCTGCGCCCGCGGTCGTCAGGGTCGGGGCCGCCGGGTCCACCTCGGCGGGCTCCGGGCTCTACCGCACCGGCCTCGTCGAGCTGGTGGGCGAGCGCCGGCTCGGCCGCCCGCGTCTGGTCGTCGATGCGCTGCTCCTGGAAGGAGCGCTGCGTCACGTAGGTGACGCCGCCGAGCACGAGCAGCCCGCCCGCCGCCAGCAGCACGAGCGTGAGGACCAGGCGCAGCCGCAGCGTCATCGACGCGGCGCCCGCAATGCATAGCCGACCCCGCGCGCGGTGTGGATCAGGCCCGGCCCGCGCGCGTCGAGCTTCTTGCGCAGGTAGGAGATGTAGGTCTCCAGCACCCGCGCGTCGCCGCCGAAGTCGTACTCCCAGACGTGGTCGAGGATCTGCGCGCGCGTCAGGACGCGCCGCGGGTTGAGCAGCAGGTAGCGCAGCAGCCGGTACTCCGTGGCCGTCAGCTCGACGAGCTCCCCCGCGCGCGTCACCTCACGGGTGTCCTCGTCGAGCTCGAGGTCCTCGAAGACCAGCCGGCTCGACGCCTCGCTGCTCTGCCCCGTGCGCCGCAGGATCGCGCGGATGCGCGCGACGAGCTCCTCGAGGCTGAACGGCTTGGTGACGTAGTCGTCGCCGCCCGTGGTCAGCCCGCGCAGCTTGTCCTCCTGCGCGTCGCGTGCCGTCAAGAAGATGATCGGCAGCGTCCCGCGCTGCGCTCCGAGGCGCTCGGCGACCTCGAAGCCCGTCTTGTCCGGAAGCATCACGTCGAGGACCATCAGCTGCGGGCGAAACGCCTCCACCTGCGTCAGCGCCTCCGCCCCCGTCCCGGCCGAGGCGACCTCGAAGCCCTGGTAGCGCAGGGCCATCGAGACCACGTCGACGATGTTCGGCTCATCGTCGACGACCAGGACGCGCGGGGCGGCAGAGGTGCTCATGCGCTCAGTCTGCCCGCCTCGCCTGTGGATCGCCTGGGAGGCCGACGTCCTTCGGTGGTTCACGGACCCTCGTCGCCGCCGCGGGTGGGAAACCCGCATGCGCGGCCGGGCCGCGGTGAAAGCTGCCAGCCTGGACAGATGACCTTGAAGCGAACCCTTGGCCTGCTCGCGACCGCGTGCTGCACCGCGGCGATCGGTGCGTGCGGCGGCGGCGACGGTGGCGGCGAGGAGCCGACGTCGTCCGCCGCAGCTCCTGGCGCCGCGCAGACGACGGAGCGCGCCGCACCTGCAGCCGGCTCGTCGGACGGCGAGAGCTGCCAGGACGTGAGGGTCCTCGGGCACCAAGCCGTCGACGTCCGGGCCCGCGGCACGAAGTGCAGCCTGGCGGAGAGCGTCGCAGCCGCTGCGGAGGGCCGCGGCCGCGCGGCCTACGAGTCCGGCGGCTTCGCCTGCACGCCCCGTGACGCCAGCGGCGGCGACACGAACTACAGCTGCTCGATGGGCTCGGCGAAGGTCACGTTCCTGTACGGCACCAGTTAGTCAGCGGCCGGCCGCGGGCGTCCTCCTCCCGCAAGCGGGGTAGCGTCCAGGCAGATGAAGAAGTCCCGGTGCAAACCACGCGGCGCCGGCGGGATCGCCGACGCCGCGCCGCGCACCTGCTACCGGTGGCCCATCGCGTCGACGGCCGTGACCTTGAAGTCCCTGCTGACCTGGACCTCGACTTGCGTGCCGTCCGACTTCGTGACGTGCGCCTCGTAGGGGGCACTCGAGTCGACGTTGGTCTCGACGCGCTCGACCGTCCCGGACACCTTCGCGAGGGCGGCCGCCTTCACCCTTGAGGCGTCGTCGCCCGTCAGCAGGGTCTCGGTCTTCCCGTTGGCCTGGTGGCCGCCCATAGACGGGTCGGGCTGTGCGCCGGCCTGCTGCGTGCTGGCGGCGGTGCCGCTCGCCTGGCTGCCGCTCGCGGCGGCGTTGGCGAAGGTCGCACCGCCGAGGGCGGCGGCGCCGATCGCTGCGACGGTGACGATCCTGGTGCGGATGGACTGCATGGGAGAGCTCCTGTGGGTTCGGGGTGCCGGCGGGATGCGGCTCGACTGCACTGTCCCGCCGCGGGCTGAGGGGACGGTCGGGAACACCTGGGCGTTCGCCGAGCGTCGTAGTCCCGGTCGGTTCTCACCCCGCACACGGGTCCCTGCGACGGGTCACGACGCCGTCGCGCCGCCCGGCGCGAGGCCGGCCTTGTCGAGCGCGGACTGAAGCGCGGTCCTGTAGCTGGTGCTGGTGTAGGTGGCGCCGCTGACGCTGTCGACGCTCGCGTTCTGGGCCTTCAGCGCGCGCTCCTGCAGGATCGGCTCGGCGTAGGCGTTGATCTCCGCCGACTTAGGGTCGTTGCTCGGCACCTGCAGCGCCCCGATCGTCGTGATCTTCCCACCCGACACGATGACCTCGAGCTGCACGTTGCCGTACTGGTTGGCGACCACCGCACTCGTGACGGTCCTCGTCGAGGCCGAGGACGACGTCCCTGCTCCCGACGAGCTCGAAGTGGTGGACCCCGCCGGGCTCGATGTCGCGGTCTGCGCGGTCGTAGAGGTGATCGCAGCGGGCGCTGCCGCATGGAAGCCGAGCGTGGCCGCGAGGCCCGCGACGGTGGCAGACAGGACGATCGGTGCGCGTTTCACTCTCGGAACTCCTTGCTTCGGGTGTTGGACGTCCACTGTCCCGTCCGTCGGTGAGCCCCGACGTGGAGGACGCTGTGGCTTGGCTGAAAGAGAGCTGAGGCGCCTCGCGCCGCCCGCTCAGAAGTCGAAGGTCTCGTGATGGATCTGGGCCGCGGGAACGCCGGCGTCGCGCGCGGCGCCGACGAGGCTGCTGGTGAACCCGCCGGGCCCGCAGACGAAGACGTCACGCCGAGCCAGGTCGGGGACGATGCGCAGGAGTCCGGTGGCGGAGAGGTCGATGTCCTCACGTGGGCCGACGAGCTCGTGCACCCGACCCCGTCGCTGCTGCACGTCGGCGACGATCTCGTCGCGGAGGGCCAGCTCGGCCGTGGAGGACGCGCGGAGCACGGCGACGACGTCCGCCCCCTGCGGAAGCTCCTGCAGCAGGGCCCGGATCGGCGTCGTGCCGACCCCCGCCCCGACGAGGAGGACGCTGTCGGAGGTCCGGTGGTCGATCGTGAAGGCACCGTAGGGACCCTCGATCGCCACCCGGGTTCCCGGTCGGAGGGATTCGAGCGCGACGCTGTGGTCCCCGAGGGCCTTGACGGTGATCTGGAGGTGACGATGGTCCGGCGCCGCCGAGAGCGAGTACGGGTGCGCCTGCCACCACATCCCTTGCGTGAGGAAGCGCCACTGCACGAACTGCCCGCCGGCGATCGGGAGCCGGTCGAGCCGGCGCCCCTCGAGCAGCACGGTGACCATGTCCGGCCCGGCGCGGGTGACGCCGACGACCTTGATGCGATGGCGAAGCGATCGCCACACGGGCAGCCCGATGCGGCAGGCCACGACCATGGCGGCGGTCCCCCAGAACAGCGTCTTCCAGAAGAGGGTGGCGACCGGGTGGCCGACGAACGACGCTCCCGTGCCGATCTGGTGGGAGAAGGACACGAACAGCGCGAGGTAGGTGTACAGGTGCACGGACCACCAGGTCTCGTAGGCCATGCGCCGACGGGCCTTCTTGTAGGAGGTGACGCCGGCGGCGACCAGCAGCACGGAGCCCACCGTCGCCGCGAGGATCCCGGGGTACGTCCACAGCAACTGCCCGAGCTGGTGCAGCACCCCGTCGTGCGCGGCCCGCGCGTAGCCGGCCGTGATCAGGGTGCCGTGGGCGACGATCAGGTACAGCGGCCACGGTCCGAGCCTGCGGTGCCAACCGACCAGGCGATCCATGCCGACCGCCCGCTCCAGCGGTGGGATCCGGGCGACGAGCAAGACGACGACCACCATCGCGTACATCGCGACGAGGCCCGTGACGCGCCCGGCTGCGGTCATCAGACCGCCCGTCGCGCTCAGCGATCCCGAGGACTCGGCGGACACCCCGAGGGCGACGACCGCGCCCAGTCCGATGCCGCCCAGGGCGGAGAGGAGGTCGACCACCCGCGCCCGGGGCTTCGCCGGTAGACGCCGGCGGACCTGCACGCTGCCCCGATCGTCCGTGAGGACCTGCGCCGGAGCGATGCTCATCGGTCGCCTTGGGCGAACGGGAAGTCGCGGGTGCTCAGCACCCGATCGTCAGCGGTGATCGTCAACGCCTCGTAGCCGGGCGGGAGTCGCGTCGTCCACTCGGCAGCGGCGGGCCCGAGCGCGAAGCCCGCGGTCGAGTAGGCGTCGGCCCGGCCGAGGTCCGGACCGGTGACGGTCACCGACAGCACGCCACGCGGTGCCAGGCCCGTCGAGGGATCGACGACGTGCTCACCTCGCTCGTAGGCTCCCGAGGTGGCCACGGCGAGGTCGGTGGCATCGACCACGGCGGCGATGGCCGTCCGGTCGCGGGGGTGCTGGATCCCCACCCGCCACGGGGCCCCGGGTGAGGCGTGCCCGCGCGCAGCGACGTCGCCCCCGGCCGTGACGCAGACGTCACCGAAGCCCTCGGCCACCAGCAGGTCGGCCGCTCGCTGCGCCGCCCATCCCTTCACGTAGGCCGACGGATCAAGCGAGCCGCGGCAGCGAGCATCGAAGGCTCCGCCCGTCTCGCGCCGAAGCGCCTCACAGCTCCGAAGCACCTGCCGGACCTCTGCGGCGGCATCGCCGATCGACAGCTCATGGCGATCGAGCCGGCGAATGGCGCTGTCGTCGCGGTAGGTGCTGAAGGTCGCGTCCGCCTCGTGCAGCAAGGCGACGGCCCGCTCGATCGCGTCCTGCGCCGCGGCGCGGCAGCGGATGTCGATCGACACGACGGTGCCCATCACCCGCTCGACGTGGACGTGGCGATCATGCTCGCTCAGCGCTGACGTGGTCATGTCTAAGAGCATCGGCCGGCAGGCTTGGGCACGGCTGAGCGGGAACTGGGAATCAGCTGGGACCTTGGGGGCCGAGTGTCCTTAGACCTCGACGAACCGCTCGGCGTGAACGCGCTCCGGCGGGACGCCGATCTCGCTCAGCGCCACCACCCCGGAGTCGACCGCTGCACCGGCGCCGCAGAGGAAGAAGTCCCAGCGCTCGATCGAGGCGGTCAGGTGACGGTTCAGCAGGTCGGCGGTCATGCGCCCACGCTCGCCGGCAGTGCGCAGGACGCTCGCGGCCCGATGGACACGTTGGCCTCGTGCTGCGAGCCCGAAGCCAAGTCGGGTTGCTGCGGGGAGCCGGCGCCGACGGCCGCGCCGCCCAGCTGCGGCTGCGCGGCAACGCCTGCCGCATGACGCGCATAGACGGCAACGGCTTCGGCCGCGTGAGCCGCGGAGGAAGCGGTTTTCCCCCCAGGAACAACTGCCGAGCCGCCCGCCGCAGAGCGGAAGGCGGCTTAGCTAGACACTGACTTCTCGAGGCTGCAACACCCTCGACCGGGGCGACGCTGCTGACGACCATGGGGATCGCCGCCGTAGGGACCGTTACGTCCGGGAGCGCCGCCCGCACCTCCGCTCCGTCTCGCGCTGCAGTCGGTGGCGGCGTCCATGCCTTGACTCGAGGGCCCTACGGCTTGCCGTTGAACGCGAAGTACTGCTTGGGGACGGCGCGGTAGCCGTCGTAGTGGAAAATCCGGGTCATGCCGACCGGCGCACCGTTGTAGCCCGACATCTTCGCGTTGCCAGTGTGATGGGGAACGTGGCAGTGGAAGATCCAGTTACCTGGGTTGTCGGCGGTGAACTCGAGGTCGAAGAAGTCACCCGGGGCGACGTTCTGCGTCGTCTCGCGGACTGGGGGAACCGCGTGCCCGTTCTTGGCGGTCAGGATCGAATCCATGCCGTGGAGGTGCATCGAGTGCGAGAGGTTCGAGGCGTTGTAGACGCGGATGCGCACCCGGTCGCCCTTCTTGATGGTGAGTGGCCCACCGGCTGCGTCACCCGTCTTGCCGTTGACCGTTGAGAACGGAAAGTCACCGGTGCCCTCCGGGAACACGTCCACCAGGCCGCTTGGGCCCTTGGGGTCGAACTGCTGGAGGGTCATCGCGTAGTCCCGGTCGACATGGACAGACTTGCGCTCCTTGCGCGGAAGGATGATGAAGAAGCCGTCCAGGCCCCGCAGCTCCTGTACGGCCGAGTCGGTGTGAGAGTGATAAGCGAAGGTCCCTACGTGCCCGGGCTTGAACTCGTAGGTGAACGAGCCACCTACCGGAATCGGCTCAGGCTGGCTGATGCCGGCCACGCCGTCGTCCTCGTTGGGCTGGTGCATCCCGTGGAAATGCACGGTCGTCGCGTTCTTCTTGACCGGCAGCCCCTCGTCGGGACGTGAGCTTCCGAGCTCGTTCTTGACGATCACGCGGACCTGCTCACCCTCGTAGGCGACCAGGGTGGGACCCGGCGTCGAGCCGTTGTAGCCCCAGACCCGCATGGTCTTGACCGGGAAGTTGGCGATCTTCTGGCTGAACTCCCCGGCGGTCAGGCGGAAGGTGCGGACGTTGCCCCGCTTATCGCCCATCTCGGTCTTCCCGCTGGGCGTCTGTGGAACGGTGGCGTCGACCATCGGCCCGGTTCCCGTCTTCTGGTACTCGGTACCGAACCGGCTCGCGACGTCGGCCGCGCTGACCGCCGTCGACGGTGACGATTTGCTTGCTTCGGCGTTTCCTCCGCCGCCACAGCCGGCCAGCATGACGACCAGCCCTACCCCTACCAGCGACCCGAGCGCCGGGGCGCCTGTCTTCCCGTGCGGCGACGTCATCGTGCAGGTCCTCTCGCTCATCAAGACCGGAACGCGCGCCACACACCTTCGGGACGCCACGGGCTCCGGACGGTCACTGGCCGTCGTTCCCATACGAACTCCTACGAAACGCCGGAGGGCGACTCGTGTCCGTCGACGGACCGGGGGTGCTCGACGTTCCGCCCGCCGCCCCAAGCCTGCACGGCAGAGGTAGGTCTACGTCGCGCTCGATCAAGTACGCCGCAATCGCGGCGGAAGGAGTAGACATGGGCCGTATCACGATCAACCTTGCCGGCACCGGCTTGCTGCCGATCGGCGATCACGCTGTCGAAGTGCAGCGGGTCGACGTGCGCGAGAAGAACGACGGGTCGAACGACTACCTGCACATCGACCTCACGGTCATCGGCAGGAAGTACGACGGGCGGTCGCTCAGCCCCATCGCGTCGCTGCACCCCGACTACCTCCACCTCACGGCGGACTTGCTCGTCGCGCTCGGGGTCGACGTGGACGCCGTCGACTTCAAGTGGACGGACGACACGGAGCGAGTGCTCATCTCGCCCGATCTCGTTGGCAAGCGTGCCATCGCGCCGGTCACCCATGAGGAGGTCGGATCGCAGAGCTTGTCACCTCGGAGAACCGGGGAGCCGACACGGTCATGGACCTCTCGACCGGCAAGCGGATCCCCGAGACCCGCCAGGGCGTTCTGGACCGGGCGAGCGTCCCGATCGGGACCGTCCCGATCTACGGGGCGCTCGAGCGCGTCAAGGCGACCGAGGACCTGAGCATCGGCGTGCCTGCTCGAGGTCATCGAGGAAGCAGGCGCGCCAGGGCGTCGACGACCTGACGATCCACGCTGGGCCGCGTCTGGACACCTGCCGCGCACAACGCGCCGCGTGTCGCGGCGGGATGAAGCGGGCGCTACGTATGCTCCGCCGCGGGCTTTTCAGCCGCGGGTGCGGGTCGCCGTGCTGTCGGAAGGCACCGGGAGGGTGCCCGGGCCGTAGTCGACGTCCTTGGCCGGCTGCTTGCGTGGGGCGTGCCAGGTGACGAGCATGGGCGTGGTCTGCCCCGGCTTGAGGAGCACCTGCTGACCGATCCGGCGCTGCTCGACTAGCGGCTGCTCGTCGCGCGGCTTGGTGTCGGGGAAGATGAGGCCGTGCGCGAAGGTCTGGATGAACTGCGCGCTGGCCCGGACGCGGTGCCCGTCCTCGTCGAGGAGCCGGACCGCGGGCACCTTGACCGAGACCGCGGTGGTGCTCATGTTGCGCACCGTCCCGCTGAGGATGCGATCGCCCGGAAGCGTCGCTGGGACATAGAGCTTGGGCGCTCCCTCCCAGGCGAGCGCGTGGGAGTCCTTGGCGGCACCGCCGCAGCCCGAGGCGAGGGCGACGGCAAGGGCGCAAGCCCCCAGCCCCGACGCCGCGCGCCCCGTCACTGCTGCGGCTTGGGGGGCTGCGTGAACCAGTCGCACCCGGGCGGGAACGGGTTGTCGACCGGATCCCACAGCGAGCAGGAAGCCTGGGAGGCGGTCATCGAGGCGTCGCCCGGCGTCCAGATGCTCGCGGCCTTGTCGCAGGTCGGGAAGGTCGGGGCCTTGTGGGTCACCGCGGCGCCCCCGGGCCCGACGTTGCCCTCGAAGCAGGTCCCTGTCCCCTCGCCGTCCCACCAGAAGTCGTTTCCGTTGGGTGACTTCGCGCCCTCCGGGGTGACGCCCATCTTGTTGTTCGTGAAGCGGTCGTCGTAGGAGGTGTCCCGGGCGTTGGCCGGGTCGTCGTCGCCACGGAAGTGCGCCGGCACCCACAGCAGCTTGAAGCCGTCTCGCCAGTTGTCGTAGAAGTAGTTGTCGCGGACGATGTCCTTGTTGCCGCCGGCGATCAGCGCGCCGGTGCCGACGGGGACCTGGAAGGTCGGGCAGGTCGTCGACAGATCACGCAGGGGGTAGGGCGTCTTGTTGCAGTACTCGATGCGCTTGGCGTTGAAGAGGTCCGCGTTGTTTGAGTAGATGCGGTTGCTCTCCCACTTCGCGCAGTGCTGCGGCATGCCCGGGTGCCCGGAGGCGAACGAGTCGGTGGCCAGACCCGCGGAGTTGTCGTGGAAGCGCGAGTCGTGCACCCAGACGTTGTCCCCGGCCGTGCCGGAGTAGCCCAGCACGTTGTCGTGGGAGTCGATGTTCTTGAGCTCGATGCCGTAGCGCTCGCAGTTCTGCCCGCCCGGGGAGCCCGACCCGGGGTAGACCCCGGAGTCCCCGTTGCCGAAGGCGTCGATCGAGTCGAGGACCCCGTGGTCGGAGGTGAAGGTCAGGACGCCGTAGCGGCGAGCCTGGGCGGTGACGAGGTCCTTGAGCACGAAGCCGTTGGTCTCCATGACGTACACCGAGTTGATGTCGCCGTAGAGGATCTTCATGTTCGTCATGTAGAAGCCGTCGGCACGGTCGGCACGGACGACGTTCTGCTTCTTCTTGTCGCCGATCAAGGTCACCTGGGAGGGCTCGGCTCCCGTGCCCTCGAGCTGCAGGTTGCAGCGCGTGTCGCACTTGAAGTCGCCGTCGGTGTCGCCGGCGACGGTGATGAGGTTCTTCGACCGCGGGCACTTCACCTGGTAGGCGTAGCTCGGCACCGGCTCGCCGTCGCTGGCCATGACGTGGTCGTCCTTGCAGGCCGGATCCTCGACCGGGACGGCGCGGCTGGGCTTCTCGGCGTAGGTGCCCGGCATCACGAGGATGCGGTTGCCGCTCTTGGCGGCCTCGACTGCCACCTCGATGTCGCGGTACTTGCACTTCTTCAGCAGCGCGCGGTTGCGCCGCTGCACCCGTCCCGTGAGCTGCTTCTTGACGCGGGTGGGGGTCGCGCGGGTGCAGACGACGAGCGCCTGCCCCGTCGTCCGGTACTTGGGCACGGAGCCGTTCTGGCTGTTCGGCGGGTACTGCGCCGGACGCTCCTCATGCGCGACGGCCGACGTGGCCGACACCGCCAGGCAGGCGACGAGGGTCAGCCAGATCACGAGGAAGCGGGACATCCCTAGACCGTACCCTCCCGATGCGCCGGAACCAAGTTCGAACCCCGGCGCCCCACCCGTGGCGTTCGACTTGCCCGGCCTCGAGGACCACGCGCCCGCCATCGCCAACGGGTCGCCGCGGTCGCGCGAGGCCGAGCGCCCGGATGGAGTCCCCGCACCGTGGCGCGGGCGAACCGCCGCTGGAGGCCCTCGCTCGATGGGAGGGCGCCGGGCGTCCTCCGGGTTCCTGCCCGCTGTCCGTCAGGCCTGCTGCAGCGTCGCGGCCGCGCCTGCCCCGGCCAGTTCGCGCCACTCGTGGAACTGCGCTTCGGAGATCCCCTGACGCTCGCAGATCTCGGCGATCAGCCGTTGGTCGCTGGCGCCTTGAAGCACCAGGCGCAGCTTCTGCTCGCCGTCCAGCGGGGCGTTGGAACGCACAGGCGCTGCGGGCGCCAAGTCGCTGCGCACGAGGCGGCCGCCGCGGAACGTGGCGGCCGCGATGACCATGCCGGCCGCGACGAGGATCACATCCTTGAGCACGTACTGACCTTCCAGCGTCGGGGCGTGATGCGGGCCGGCGAACAACCGGCCCGAAAGCAGCACGACGGGAGACAGGATGCCGACGAACTCTACGGCCAACAGCCACACCGCCGGGCGCATGAAGCGCCCGAAAAGCAGGGCCAGGCCGATGAAGCACTCCAGCGTGGCGATCGCCACGACGCTCACGTCGCCGGGGACCAGGCCGAAGGTCAGCAGATTGGTGGTCGTCTTCGTGAGATTCTCGGCCGGGCTGACGCCTGGGAAGTACTTCAACACGCCGAAGGCCAGGAACACCACCCCGACGGCGATCCGCAGCGCCATGACGCTGTGCTCGACCAACCGCTGGTGGACGTGATTCTCGAAGTGCTGAAGGCGCTGGCGTAGAAGATCGATACCGGTTCCTGCGTGGCACCCCATGCGGCCAGATCACCTCGACTCCTGGCACGGCAAGGGCAGCGGTGCCCGCGTGTGTGCGCCCGCGCACACGCGGTCATCCGGCCCCCGGTGTGGTCGCGCAGCACCTGGATCACCGACTCCATCAGACCTGCCGAACATCCCCAGACTCAGCCCTCACCGCACGACGGGACCAAGCACGAGCGCTTCGGGCCGCTCACCCCGGACAAGCAGACGCCGCTGGGCGACACCCCCGAAGCACACGACGAGATCGTCCCCCAGGATCTCCCCAAAGCCCACCCCGGACGCAACGCCGCCGAGCGCCAGGCCGCCAACGGCGACGGCACCACCCGCGGAGGACCCACCGAGCGCGGCCGCTAGCGTCCGCGGACCTGCGGCTCCCCGCCGCGCCAAGAGCCTTCGGCCATCAGCACTCGTTCTGTTGGTGTTGGGTGCGTGCGAGTCCTCCGACCCGCCGGCCGGGTCGTCCGCCTCCACCGCGGGCCCTGAGGACCCCGCGCGCCACGGCCGGCGTCGACGAGCTCGCACATCCTCGGCCTCGGCCTCGGCGAGGATCCGCGGACCGGCGAGCTGTTCGTCGCGACGCACCACGGGCTCTCCCGCGCTCCCCGAGGCCGACCGACGCTCGTGCGTATGAGCCGCACAGGTCTATGGAGCTCCACAAGATCCCTGAGGCGCGAGACGCTTCTCGCCCTCGCCGTCGGAGGCCGTCAGCCGGAGTGGACAGCGACGCCGTCGGCGAACGCGACACGGCCCTTCACGCGGCGGGCCAGGGGGGTCGGTCGCCGGTAGCCCCAGGCGGCGTTCTTGGCGTGTACCCCGTCGACCTCGAGGCTCCAGTAGCTCGCGATGCCCTTCCACGGGCAGAGCGTTCGGGTCGACGTCGCCTGGAGCATGTCCATGCGGACGTCGTCAACCGGGAAGTAGTGATTGCCTTCGACGACGATCGCGTCATCGCTCCGGGCGATCGTCTGGCCGTTGAAGGTCGCGCAGGTGCTCATGGTGGGGTCGACCCGGGGATCGCGCCGATCGGTTCATCGCGGGGAGTCGCAGGCCGGGCAGCCACGGTGCTGACGTCGGGCACGGCCGGCGCGACGAGGCCCTCAGGGCTCGCGCCAAATCCGTTCCACGACGCCGTCCACGGTCCCCGGACGCGGTGGACCACCGAGCCCTCCCAACCCGTCGAGCATGCGGCGCAGGGACGCCAGCAGCTCGCGGCACTGCGGGCAGACCGACGTGTGGCGCTCGACGCGGCGGCGACCGGCCGGCGACAGGTCGTCGTCCAGGTACCCAGAGGCATGAGCCTTGGTGAACCGGTGGTCGACCATCATCCTGAGCACGGCGTCACGATAGCTTCGACTGGGTCAGCCGACCGTCGTCCCGGGCGGCCGGAAGGGCTTCCGCATCTTCACCGAGGACGTAGTGGGCGACGTCGGCGCGCAGCGCCATGCGGCCACGGTGCAGGCGGCTCTTCAGCGCCGCCTCGCGAAGACCGAGAACGCTCGCGGCCTCAGCGGTCGACAAGCCCTCGATGTCACGCAGCACGACGGCAGCGCGGTACTTCGCCGGGAGCCGGCGGATCGCGTGCTCGAGGAGCGCGCGCAGCTCGGACTGCTCGGTCCGCGACGCGGGTCCGGGCCCGGAGTCGCCGATGTCGTCGATCGGACGCTCCTCCGTCGAGACGACGCTGCCGGCGCTCGCGCCTCGCTCGGCGATCCGCTTGGCCTCGTTGACGCCGATGCGATACAGCCACGTGAAGAAGCGGGAGTCGCTGCGAAAGCGGGCGAGGCCCCGCCAGGCACGGACGAAGGCCTCCTGGGTGGCCTCCTCCGCGTCGCACTCCGTGGCGCTGAACCGCAGGACGACCGCGTACAGACGGTCGGCGTTGTCTCGCACGAGGGCTTCGAAGGCAGCTCGGTCTCCCGCCTGCGCCCGCGCCACCAGAGCTTGCTCCGCGGAAGGCGGCAGCGCCCGACGGCTCATGCCACGCGTCCGCGCGTTCGTCGCGTCCTCGGGCGGTTCATCATGGGACAGCTTGCCAGTAAGGACGACGTCCGACCACGTCGCCGACACGCTCAGCGCCGTCCGACGCGGGCTGCAGGGCGCTCGGCCGAGCGGACGCGGTCGATGGCAGCGTCGGCGAGATGAGGAGGGTGTCGTCCGGCGAGCGTGCGCAGTCCCCTCAGGAGCCTGTGCAGCGAGCGCTCGATGCGGCCGCAGTCCTCGCACTCCTCGAGGTGCCGGCGCACCCGCGGGCGCTCGTCGGCCCGGAGGGCGCCGTCGACGTAGGCCGACAGTCGGCGCCGCGTGAAGATGTGGTCGAGGTGGAATTGTGGCCTTGTCACGCCAAGCCGACCCGACGTTCGGGCCGAATGATTCAGCCGCAGCCCTTGCATCGCACAGGAGACCTCCGGCGGTTCGTGGGTCGAGCGTCCCGGTGGCGCACTCGTGCGCGCCGCTTCAAAGCCCAACTGCCGGGATCAGCCGTGCGGGGCAGCCGGTTCGCGTCAGCGAGCGGCTTGCTCGACGGCCACAGACCCGCATCTCGCACAAACGATGCGGGCCGGAGCGGGTATCTCTGCGCCGGACGCGAACCGAACCACCGTCGTCGGGGTCCCAGGGGTCGATGCTCGCCGCCACATCGCCCGTGCCGGTCGTCGTCTACGTCCTCAGTGGCTGCCCGCACTGCACGCGCGCAACTTCGCTGCTGGACGTTCGCGGCATCGGGCACACCGTCGTCTCCGGCGACGGCGTCGCCGGCTTCCGCGCGCAACTGCGGGAACTGACGGGTGGCGCCACCGTGCCGCAGGTCATCATCGACGGGCGCCCGATCGGGGGCGCGGACCAGCTCGTCCGCTTGGACCGCTGTGACGTGCTGCAGGCCCTCGTCGATCGGCGTCCGCTGCCGGTGACGCGCGTGCGCCGACGTCGCATGCGCCGCGCGGCGTCGCGATGGAGCGCCGAGGCCTTCGATGCTTCCGGGCGGCGTGTGGCACGCGTCGCCGGTCCGGATCCAGCGTCCGCCCGGAACGCGCTCGCCGAGGCCCTTGGCGACGACCCGCCGGGGTACCCTCGGTCGCGGTGAGCGCGCGATCGCACGCCGGCCTGCGTGAAGACCTCGCGTACTGCCTGCGCCCGGCCCATCTTCGCCGCACCTCGCGGATCGCGCTGGTCGTCGGCACCCTGCTGACCCTCGTCAACCAGGGAACGCTCATCGTCGGCGGTGACGCCACGGCGCTGACCTGGCTGCGGTGCGCAGCCAACTTCCTGATCCCGCTCGTCGTCTCGAACCTCGGCCTGCTCGGAGGCCGTGCTACCGACGTCCCGCCCACCCCACGCGAAGGAGAGCACCCGTGACGAGTGCTGAAGTCGTCGCCGCCCACCGTTCCGCCGGACGCCCGTTCGCCGCCGCCGGCCTCACCGGCTTCATCCGCGAAGCCGGTCAGGGCGAAGCGGTGCTGTGCGTGCACGGCGTCCCGACGTCGTCGTTCCTGTACCGCAAGGTGCTCGACGAGCTCGCCGCCCGCGGCCTGCGAGGCGTGGCGTTCGACCTCCCGGGGCTGGGGCTGGCCGACCGCCCGGAGCGCTTCGACTACACGTGGACCGGGCTCGGCGGGTACTGCGCCGCCGCCGTCGACGCCCTGGAGCTTGAGGACTTCCACCTCGTGGTGCACGACCTCGGGGGTCCCGTCGGCTTCGAGCTGGCCGCCGCCATGCCCGACCGGGTCAAGTCGTTGACCGTCCTCAACACCATCGTCGATGTCGACACGTTCAAGCGGCCGTGGTCCATGGAGCCCTTCGCGCGCCGCGGGATCGGCGAGCTCTACCTGCGGACGCTCTCCAAGCCGGCGTTCCGCGTCCTGATGGGCTTGCAGGGCGTCACTGATCGCTCAAAGGTCACCGGCGCCGAGCTCGACGCCTACGTCGACCTGCTCAAGCGCGAGGACGGCGGCCGCGCGTTCCTGCGGATCATGCGCGGCTTCGAGCGCACCCCCGCCAAACGCGACCTCTACCGCTCGGTCGTGGGAAGCGAGCGCTACCCCGTGCAAGTCGTCTGGGGCGCGCAGGACCCGGCGCTCAAGCTCGACCCCCACGGCGAGGCCGCCCGCCGCGCCGCCGGCGCCACGACGATCCACCGCCTCCCCGCCAAGCACTTCCTGCAAGAGGACCAGGCGCCCGCGATCGCTGAGCTGGTCGCCGCGATCACGCGCGCCTGAGCCGCGCGTCGCTCAGGCGCAGCAGGAGAGCGTGGCGGGGTCACGGGTGAAGGACTGCGCGGCGAGGTGCACCGCTTCCCCGATGGTCAGGTAGGGGTTCCAGGAGTCGGCCATCTGCTCGACGGTCATCCCGGCCTGGATCGCGTAGACGCCTGCGAGGATCGCGTCGCCGGCGCCGTCGGCGAGCAAGTGGACGCCGAGGATGCGGCCGCTGCCCTGCTCGGCCACGAGCTTGGCCAGCCCTCGGGTCGAGCGGTTGACGATCGCGCGCGGGACCGCGGAGAGCTCGAGCACCCGCGAATCGGTCGCCAGGCCGCGGGCCCGGGCCTCGACTTCGGTCAACCCGGCCGAGGCGATCGTCGGGGCGGTGAACGTGATGCGGGGCAGAGCGGTGTAGTCCACGCTGCGCCCGGCGTGGTCGAAGGCGTTCTCCACGACGGTCCTGCCGTGGCGCGCGGCGACGTAGACGAACTGCGGGTGCCCGGTCACGTCACCGGCGGCCCAGATCCGCGGGCTGCTCGTGCGCAGCTGCGCGTCGACGAGGACCGCGCCGTCCTGGCCGACCTCGACGCCGGCAGCTTCGAGCCCCAGCCCGTCGGTCTGCGGCCGGCGCCCGGTCGCGACGAGCAGCTGCTCGGCCTCGAATCCCCCGGCATCGGTCGAGAGGGTGACGCACGCTCCGTCGCGGCGTACGGCGTGCGCGGTGGTCCGCTCGAGGATGCGGATGCCGTCGGCCGTCAGGGCGTCGCGCAGCGCGTCGGCGATCTCGGGCTCCTCGCGCCGGGCGACCCTCGAACGCGCAACGATCGTGACGTCCGTGCCCAGGTGGGCGAACAGCTGGGCCAGCTCCAGGGCGACGTAGCTGCCACCGAGCACAATGAGCGACCGCGGGAGCGTCTCGAGCTCCATCGCCGTCGTCGAGGTCAGGTACCCGCTGGCGGTCACGCCGGGAAGGTCGGGGATCCGCGGCGCGGAGCCGGTCGCTATGAGATAGGCGGCCGCGTCGACCCCGCGGCCGTCGACTTCGAGGGTCGGGCCCCCGATGAAGCGGGCCTCGCCGTGCATGAGCTCGATGTCGTAGCGCTCGGCGAGGTCGAGGTACTTCTCCTGGCGCAACGACGCGACGATCTCGTTCTTGCCGGCGACCAGCGCTGCCATGTCCACGGGTCCCTCGTCGGTGCAAATCCCCGGGAACGGCTGCGCGGCGGCGCGGGAGCGCTGCTCGGCGGCGGCCAGCAGCGCCTTGGACGGGATGCAGCCGACGTTGACGCACGTGCCGCCCACCGTGCCCCGTTCGATCATCAGCACGCGCAGGTCGCGCTCGCGGGCGGCGATCGCCGCGGAGAACGCGGCGCCGCCGGAGCCGATGATCGCCAGGTCATAGCGCGGGCCGCTCACTGCTGCTCGACCCCCTTGAGGTACTTCCCGTCGATGTGCCCGCACGCGGCGACGTGCTCGGCGTTGTCGGCCAGCAACCCCCGGGCAAGCTCGAGCAGCTGCTCGACCCGGGGGTCGGCCACGCGGTAGAAGACCGTCGGGTGCTCGCGCCGCGTGGCCACGAAGCCACACCAGCGAAGGCACGCCAGGTGGTTGGACACCCTGGGCTGCGCCTGACCCAGCCGGGTGACCAGCTCGCCCACCGACAGCTCCTGGTGCTCGCCGAGCAGCTCCAGGATCTGCACCCGCGTGGCATCACCCAGCCCTCGGAAGTACTTCGCGACGAGGTCGGACGCCGCGACCTCCTCCGGAAGCACGAACGGGGACGAGGCGGCGAGCTTCTCGCTGATCTGCATCAGGCAACGATGATACATGGATCAGCATGTGCTGATCCAGCAGGGTCGACGAGCAGCGCTCCGCGCGGTGGACGCCGCCGGATCGGCCGTTTGCGCGTTCCGCTTGAGGGCACCCATCAGGCATGCGCCTTCCCACACCTCGGCAGCCGGCCCCCGAGCTCAGCGTCGAGACGCTCGAGCACGGCCGCTTCGCCCTCTCCGACCGCAAACCCGGCACCTTCACGATGCTCGTCTTCTACCGCGGCCTGCACTGCCCGGTCTGCCGCGGCTACCTGCAGGAGCTCGCCCAGCGCCTCGCCGCCTTCGGCGAGCGCGGGGTCGACGTGCTGGCCGTCAGCGGCGACGACGAGGACCGCGCTCGGCGCACCCAGGACGAGTGGGACGTCGCCGGCCTGCCGATCGGCTTCGGCCTGTCGGAGGAGGCGATGGACGACTGGGGCCTGTACGTCTCGGCGGCGATCAAGGACTCAGAGCCCGCGCGCTTCAACGAGCCGGGGCTCTTCCTCGTCGACGCCAAGGGCGCGATCTTCTACGTGGCGGTAAACAGCATGCCGTTCGGTCGGCCCAGGCTCGCGGACATGCTCGACGCGGTCGACTTCGTCACGAGCAAGGACTACCCGGCCCGCGGCGAGGTGGCCGCGGGAGGTCCGGCCGTCGCCGCCGCATGAGGACCGCGACCGTCGTGCGCGCGAGCCGCGGCTCCTAGCCGCCATCACGGAGCGCGACATGCACGACCGGAGCGTGGCGTCGCGTCGCGGGCGCGTCGTGCGCCTCTGGCGCGGGCTGCGCCACCGGTGATCCGGTAGACCGCCGCCGTGCCGGGCGGCGGGGCGTGAGGAACCTGCCCGTCAAGTGCAGCGGAACGCCTGAAGGGCGTGCGTGCGCTGACCGGCCGAGACGTTGAGCGTCGCGCGGATCACGGCCAGCACGGCGACGACCGGCAACGGCACCGAGCCGACCTGCATCGCCGGGTCGGTGATGCCGACGGGGTGCCACCAGGCGCCGTCGGCGGTCAGGGTCGGCTCGGGCCACACCTCGTCGATGCCGACGCGGACCCCGGCGTCGGCGAAGCCGGTGTGGGCGACGCGGCGGACGAGCCGGTCCTCGGGCGGGACGCCCTCGACGTCGAGCAACGCGTGCAGCCCCTCCTCTTCATCGGCGTCATCTTCGGCGACCGTGGCGGCGACGGTCGTGCGGAAGCCGAGGTCACGAGCGAGAGCGATGCCGGCCCGGGCACGGTCGAAGCTGCCCCGCCCGCGGTGACGGTCGTGCAGGTCCGGGGTCCCCGAGTCGAGCGAGACCTGGAGCGTGACCCGCTCGCGGTCGAGCCCCTCGAGGGTCCGGCGGCGGGCACCGCGGGCGAAGACCATCGCGTTGGTGAGGATGGTGACCGGCACCCAACGCGTGGCGGCGTCGACGAGCTCCGGCAGCTCGGGAACCAGGAAGGGCTCGCCGCCGGTCAGCAGGACCTCACGGCCTCCCAGGCCCGCGAACTCCTCGCAGGCGCGCCTGGCGACCTCGGGCGGGAGCCTTCGCGGCGCCGCCCGCGGCGAGGATGCCGCGCAGCAGTAGTCACAGGCCAGGTTGCAGTCGAAGTTCGTGTAGAGCCAGAGCCGGGAGCCGAGGGGCGCGGCTCCTTCGGGCGCCGTCAGGTCGGGCGCCGCCCGGGTCAGAACGGCCATCGTCGTCTCCCCGGAACGCGGACGATCCGACGGTCGAGGCCCCACATCCGGCCCGCGGGCACCAGGGCGAGGATCACGAGCGGCACCCAGTCGTGCGGCTGCTCGAAGGCCCAGCGGTTGCTCGACAGGTAGATGAGCTGGAGGAAGAGCTGCTGGCCCAGCCCCACGAGCGCCGCCCCCCGGGTGGCCAGGCCCAGGAGCAGCGCCAGGCCGACGCCGAGCTCCACCGCGGTGATCGCCCACTGCAGCACGTCGAAGTGCGGCAGGATCACGTCGTTGGTCAGGCTCTTGAGCCCGGGAACTCGTGTTCCGCCACCGCCGCGCTTGTTGACCTCGTTGTCGAGGATGCTGCGGGTCTCCTCGCGGTTGATGAGGTTGGCGGAGTACGGCCCGATGCGATAGCTGCTGAACGAGAAGAGCTTGGCCAGGCCGTTGGCGAACAGGATCAGCCCGAAGAAGATCCGCAGCGCGGCGAGCCCCCGCGCGAGCGTGGCCGAGGCGGGCAGCCCGTCGTCCTCATGCGTGCCCACGGGCTCGACGACGGAGCTCATGCCACGGCGAGCTGCTCGAGGGACAGGCCACGCGCTTCTATGCCACGCCACCACCAGACCGCTCCGGCTGCGGCGCCGATGAGCCAGAACACGGCTAGGAGGCCGAACGCCGACCACAGGCCGAAGGAGACCGCCAGCTCGGCGAGCACGATCTGGCCGATGATCGCGCCCGTGCGCCCGACCGCGACGCTCGCGCCGATGCCCGTCGCCCGCAGGTGCGTCGGGAACAGCTCGGAGAAGGTCGGGTAGGCCGAGACCCATCCGCAGGTCGCGCAGAACACCGCGAGGGTGAAGGTCGCGAGCGTCAGCGCGGCCGACCCGGTGGTCGCCGCCGCGGCGAGGACCAGGACGGATGCAGCCGCGGACAGGTAGGAGAGCGTCACCGTGGGCTTGCGCCCCACCCGTTCGAGCGCCCAGGCGACCAGCAACCCGCCCGCGAGCGCCCCGACGTTGGCGACGAGGAAGAAGTACGGGACGGTGGTCGCGCCGACGTCCACCGCGTCGGGCACGAGCACGAACACCGCCATGAACGTGAACAGGCCGTAGTAGCCCGCCGCCTCGGAGAAGTCGAGCGCCATGCCGAAGAGCAGCCGCCCGCGGTGCTCGCGCCAGAGCTCGGCCAATCCAGCGCCAAGCGATGGGCTGGCGGCCGCCGCCGGGAACGTGGCCCGGTCGGCGGTCAGGCCCGTGATCTCGGTGATGACCGCGTTGGCCTCCCCGTGGCGGCCCTGGGAGGCCAGCCAGCGCGGGGACTCCGGGATGTAGCGCCGGGCCCACAACGCGTAACCCGCCGCCAAGCCGCCGAACAGCAGTGCGTAGCGCCACCCGGCGGGGCCCAGCAGCGCGGAGATGAAGAAGATCGAGACCAGCCCGGCGAGGATCCCGCCGAGCGCCCAGAAGTTCATCACCAGCGCGTTGGTCCGCCCGCGGGTCCGCGCGGGCACGAACTCGGCGATCGCCGACGTCACCGCGGAGTACTCGCCCCCGACGCCGAGCGCCGTGATGAAGCGGAAGACCATGAAGACCGCGAAGGTCGGCGACGCAGCAGTGCACAGTGCGGCCACGGAGTAGGTGACGAGGGTCACGACGAAGAGCCGACGGCGGCCGACGCGGTCGGCCAGCCAGCCGAAGCCGATCGCGCCGATCATGATCCCGACGAACCAGATGACGAAGACGGAGATCTGCTCGCCCTTGGAGAGCGAGAACTCCGCGGCGATCGACGGGATCAGCGAGCCGATGATCTGCACTTCGAAGGCGTCGAGCATCCAGCCCACGCCGAGCGCGGCGGCGATGCGGGTGTGCATGGGCCGCCAGGCCGAGCGGTCGAGGCGATCGGCCATCTAACCCACCACCACGGGGCCGGCGGCGACCGCGGCGACCAGGTCGTCATAGCCCGAGTCGTCGAAGTCCACCCAGGCGTTGACGTACTCGAGCTCCATCGGCTCGCACAGCTTGGGGTCCGCGACGTCCATGCCGCGCAGCAGCTCGGCGAAGCGCGCATGGCGCCCCTCGTCTCCGCCGGGCAGGACCGTGAAGCAGCAGTGGTGGAACGGCGGCGATGTCCAGACGACCCGCAGCTCCTCCGCGTCGCCCAGGCGCGTGATCGCGTCGAGGGTCACGCTCGAGACGACGCTCGCCTCGAGCTCCCCCGAACGGACCCGGGCGAGCTGCGCGAGCTCCGCGCCGCCCGTGTCGCCGTGCTTGCCGAGGTCGCGGTCCAAGCGCGTCGCCTCCATGCGCTCAGCGGGGTCGAACCCCTCGGCGCGCAAGGCGTGGACCGGCAGGATGTGCGCCTGCGGGGAGTCCGCATCGCCGAAGCCGACACGGGCGTCGGCCAGGTCCTCCAGGGACGTCAAGTCGCTGTCGGCGCGGACGACGAGGTGGCTGCGCCACCCACGGTCGGTGTCGCGCATCGCGATCGCCCCGGCACCCGGCGCCTCCCGCGAGGTGAGCACGTGCGCCAGGTTCGTGTTCCACGCCGTGTCCAGCTCACCCGCCAGCAGGGCGTCGACCTGCTCGTCGTAGTGCGCGTGGAAGCGCACGTCGATGGGGAAGCCCTGCTCCGCGAACCAGACGCCGAACGCGGCCCAGATCTCCTCGACCTTCGGGTGGTAGACGACTGCGCCCAGGCGGTACGCACGATCAACGGGCAAGAGCAGCTCCTGACATGGGGTGCAGCGTCCGACCCGCCGCGCCCGCGAACGGTTCACCGACCTCTCGCCCATCCTCGTGAACCCGGCGCGGCCCCAGCGGGGTCCGAGCACGGATGCCCGACTTCCTATCTCCCAGCGCCCCGCTGCGCTCCCCCGGCAACCGCGTTGCGCAGGGGATGCTGCTCCTCGCCGGCGCGGTGCTGCTCGAGCTCACCGCCGGCGCGGATCGCGTGCCCTTCTACTGGACCCCGCTCGTCCTAGGCCTGACGTACCTCGTGGCGGCGCTAGTCGACGGCCCCGCGGGCGGGTACTGGGCCACGGCGCTCGGCCTCACGGGGTGGGGCCTGGCGGTCGTCGTCATGGGGAGGTTGCGGCCCGAAGACATCGACACGGCCGGGGCCTACCTCCTTGGTGTGGGGCTCGCCGGCGTCGTCGCCGCCGTCCTGCGCACGCGAGGCTTCGCCGTCAGCGAGGTCGGCTTCGCCGCCACCGTCGCCGCCGGGGGAGCCGTCCTCGCGCTCACCCCGCGGGTGGACGCCTTCGACGACGCGACGACCTACGCGGTGGCGCTCGGGCTGGTGGGCCTCGGCAACCTGCTCCTCGGCGCCTTGTCCCTCACCCGCGCGCGGAGGACCACCGAGGGGTAGCCACCGCGCGGCAGCACGGCGCGGTGCGTGATCACGAGCCGGCCCGCGCCAGATCGCTCGCCGGATCCAGCGGCATGAGGCCGCCCAGGCGTCGAGGCCCGGCGCACGCCGCCGCTCGGAGGGCGCCGTGGAGCGCCCGCTCACCCCGTAGGCACGTCGACGAAGAGGACCAGACTTGCCCGAGCAGGCGCTGCGCGCGATTGCCCTTGCCGTTCCGCTCGTCTTCGCCCTCATGGGTCCGGGGCAGGCGCTTGCCGGAACCTCCGCACCCGGGGCTACTTCGCACCGGAGAAGCCCCGGGTGCGGTCGCTGTCGTGCGCGGAGGCGAGTCCCAGCGTGTGCCACCGGGGTCAGACGCTCACGGCCAGCGGCGCGTCGTTGGAGGGCGTGCGGAGCGTCGTCTTCCTCGGAGCCGCCGGTCGCCGTGACGACCGCGCCGTCGTGCCGTCGTGCCGTCGGCTGTGGCTCCCGAGCCGCCCGGTCTTGGGACAGTCGGCACCCCGATCAAACGGTCCTGAGCGGTTTTCACCGGCACAGGAGCAGCGTCCAAGCCGCCCCGCTCGGAAGCGGCAGACGGCTTGAACGCTGGCTTTCGAGGCTGGAACAAGGAGGGAGAGGGATTCGAACCCTCGGTACGGCGTAACCGCACAACGGTTTTCGAGACAGACGCGAGCGGAGCGAAACCCCGCATGCACGCTGGACGATACTGGAGCCGAGGTGGTCCGCGGGACACTCGTCGGGACATTCCGTCCGCCCTCGTTACGACGAGGCGCGAAAGCGCGCTGGCCCCATGCCGAACGAACCGGTGGTGGGCCGGCCCGGGACTGGTGAACTCGCCGAGGTCGGAGAGCCTTCACGTCTCAAGCGGCGCCGAGGGCTGACGACACGCAGTGTCTGGCGAGTACCGATCAGGACGCTACGTCGATTGCGGCGCCCCTACATGATTGCCGTGATCGCACCTGCTCTACTTGCGACTCGTGTCCTACGTCCCTGCCGATTCCGACCGTCTCAATCAAGTCCTCCGGTCGCAGGCGGGCCTCGCACTCACGTGGATGAGCGTTACCTACTCGACGCACCGGAGCCCGTCTGGGCGGGACACCGGTCCAAGACTGCACCACAAGAGCCGCGCGACTGACGCCCGGCTCTTGTCGGCGGCGTTCGAGCCGTGGGGCCACGACAGCGAAGCGGCATGAGCTTCGCCTCCTACGCCGATGAACCGATCCATCGGCTTGTCGTCAGCGCCAGCGAGGCGTCGAAGATCTCGTTGCTGGTAGGCGCCGGCGCGTCGATGGAGGCGGGGCTGCCGAGCTGGAATACGCTGGTCAACCGCCTTCTCGAACGCGGGGCGCTCAACGCCGATCTCCTTTCGGCCGATGACGAGCGCGCGCGAGCGCTGTGGCTCGAGGACGCCGGGCGCGATGGCCCTCTCGGCGCCGCAGCAATGGTCGACGCGCTCGCCGGCGACGAGCGCGACGCATGGGTGGTCGAGGCACTCTACGGCGACGGCGGGCCATCGAGCTTCTTCCCAGGACCGATCGCCCGGCAAATTGCCACCCTCTACCGCGTCTTCGGTGATCAGCTGCGGCTGATGACCTTGAACTACGACGACCTCCTCCAGCAAGCACTGCGGGATGCGGGGTCAACCCCGCTGACCTTGGCGACTGCCGAGCACCGAGTCGCTGCCGGCGAGATGCCGGTCTTCCATCTTCATGGCTATTTGGGACGCGACGGCTCGTCGGGTCAGATCGTGCTCTCCGAAGCCGACTACCACGGCATGCAGCACGGCGGCGCCTGGCAGGACGACCTCATGCGCAACGCACTGCGGGACTCCACGCTCATCTTCGTCGGCACCAGCCTGATCGATCCGAACATGCTGCGGTACCTGCACGCGGTCACCAGCGAGCCGGGCGGCGAGCACTTCGCCGTCTTCGTGCGCCAGGGCGTGTACGCCGCAGACGCTCCAGGCGGCCTGGCTGAGGCACGGGAGCGGGCGCTGACGCGTCGCTGGGAGCAGGTCGGCGTCACACCTGTCTTCGTCGATCATTACACCGACGTCGCCCAGGTCCTTGCCGAGATCGCGATGCGTCGCGCCGACACGGGGAACCACCGCCCGCTGCCCGAGCGGGCCGCGACCTGGCTCGAGGCGGTGACCCCCGGGCTCCTGGCCGTTCACGATCGCGAGGCGTTTGTCCGGTCGCAGCAGGTGGTCAGCGCCCTGCTGCGAGACGCGCTCTCGACCGCGGTCCAGACCGCCGAAGCGCTCACCGGCGACCAGTGGACCGAGACGCTCGCGCTGTCGCTCTGGCTGAGCAACGCCGAGGGCACGGCGATGACCAGTTGGTTCACGACCGACCGGCTCCACCTCGAGCCAGCGACCATCGAGCCGCTGCCGATCGACGAGCACAGCAGCTGGGTCGCCGTTCGCGCCTACTGCCAGGGCACACCGCTAGCCGAGGCGCACACGCCCGACGGATCGCGGTGGCGCTTCGTGCGGGGGACCCCGTTGACGCTGCACTCCGCCCAGCACGGGCGCCTGCCCATCGGCTGCCTGACCACGGCCTCGCTGTCGCCCAAGGACTCGACGCAGCTGCACCTCATGCCACGCCCGGTCGCCGCCGCCTTCAGCGCCACGTTGTCAGACGCCGTTTTGGCCTTTCTCGACCAGCCCTTCGCCGCATAGGATGGATCTGTCCGAATGCCCCGCCACACTACTTTCACCATGACCGAGCACGACGGATACGAGCACGTCCTGCCTAACGGCGACATCCTGATCGTCGACTCTACAGTCAAGGACGAGAAGGTCGACGAGGCCTTCGCGCTTGTGCAACAGGAGCTGCGCGAGAAGGCGCGTCGCGCCTACCAAGAGCTCCAAGCCGCCTGACGGCTCAGGCGGTTCGGACCCGCTTTTATCGTCACCGACCACGCTGACTTCGCTGAGCCCTGGTTCCGTCGGTCACACCAATCGCCCTCACTCGTGATGTGGTCGCGACTGCTTGGACCTTAATCCCGCGATCGACCGTGGCTTCGAGACCGCATGAAGGGCGCGAGCTAATCGGCGCACTTGCCCTTGTCACCGGGCACGTCGCCGGAATCGGTCGTCGACGGCGCAATCCGGTCAGAGATCGCTGTCTCGTAGTCGATGTGGCATTCAGTCAAGGTCTCCGCCATCTCGAACGGCCGAGCGAGCTACGGCGCGTATGTAGACGTGCGGATCGGCCTTCAACGCCTCGAGTAGGCGTGGATGCCGTGAAGGGCTCAGGCGTCCGATCCGTACGGCGGTACTGCGCAGCGCCAGCGGCTCGTCGGGCTCGGCTGCCGCAAGCAAGGCCGGGTCGTCGCCAACGAGCTCATCGCGGCTGTCGAGGGCGGTGAGCGCCTGTCCGCGAACCAGAGCGTCCTCGTCGCTCAGGAAGGGTCGAAGGTCGACTTGCGCGAGATCGACCGCCAGCCGGACCGCTTCGGCGCGGACCGGGCCAGCGATGTCGATGAGACCCGACGAGATCACGCTCTGTCGCGTCTCGATGTCCCCGGCGGCACTCGCCAGGGTGACGACCGCGTTCAGCGCAGCGGCACGCACCCGTTCGACCGAAGCCGGTGCGCGCATGCGCACACGCCCGAACAGCGGGTTGGGGTGCGAGCTCATCGACTCGGTCGTCGAGGGCTTGGCGATGTGCTCCTCGTCGTCGCGGAGCCGCGCCAGCAGGCCCGTGGCGTCCTCGGTCTCGAGCCGCTCAGCAAGACTTGCCAAGCCGACAGCTGCCTCATGTCGGTGGGCGCCGACCTCGGAGGTCGACACGAGCTCGGCCACGAGGTCGTCGGCGACCGCACGCTGATGGTCCGGGGAGGCCCAACGGGCAAGGCGGCCACGATCGTCGGCACGCAGGATCTCGTGCGACTCGAGCTCGCCGTCGACGGAACGTGCAACCACGTCCGCCGCGCGGGCGGCGATCTGGTCAGCTTCGTCAGGCAGGTCGGCCCAGGCGATGTTGATGTTCGGCGTGCCCTGCGGGATCCCCGTCGTGAACTCGTCGCGTTTGGCCTTCGCATAACCCCAGGTGCGGTAGTCGTGGAAGCGATCGTCCTCCCACTCGAACATCCCGCGGTCGTGCTTCTGCTCGAGCTGATACTTGGGCGTCTGGATCCAACGGTGGGCCCGCACCGGTAGAAGCCGCCATTCAGCTCATTCGGGATCTCGCCCTCCGTGACGATGCAGTCCTCGACCGTGGCCTAGAACCGCATCGGGGTGAACGGCCCCTTCAGCGCGGGGTGATTGGGAATCGGGAGGCCCATGTGCTCGTCTCCTAGTTGGATCAGGTGCGTCGAAACGAGGCCAGGCGAAGCTGATGATAGCGATCGTTCACGCTGGTAGACGGTGTCAACCGTTACCGATCGTTCACCACGGCGTGTCGGCACCGGGCCGCGCAGGCCTCGAAATGGCGCGTTTGGGGCCCGATCGCCGCCTGAGGTACAAAAGAGGCGTGGCGCGGGACATGAGCGCCGTGTGACGAACGTCACGGCTGTCGTCGCACGCGATTGGATCAGCTGGGCGCACCGCCTGCCGCTCTTCGAGGCCTTCGGGCTCCGCTGCGCCGGGATCAGCAACAGTCACGGCGCCTTCGAGCTGCCGGAGTCGACTCTCCCGAGGAATCCGAACGGCTCCGTCAACGGCGGGCTGGTCGCGGCGATGATCGACCAGGTGATGGGTGCCATGGCGATGCGACACGCCGGCGAAGGCGCCGTCGTGAACACCGCGGCGCGTGCGACGTGCGCTACCAGCGCCCGGCGCACGCGCCGCTGCGCATCGAGTCGACCATCTCGAAGGCGGGCCGCACCCTCGTCTTCGTCGAGGTCGTGGTGCGAGACGCGGCCGAGCCGCGTGTCGAACACGGCGGCCGGCACGATGATGGTGGTCCCGCTCGTCAGGAGCTGACGAGGCGAGGGCCCGAGCCGGCAGCGGCCGCCGCCGGCCGGGGGGGGCCGGGCGGCGGGCGTCGTCGGCTCGTCGCCCATCGCCGCTCGGGCCGCCAGGCGCCCGCACCAGCCGTTCACGGTGCCGCCGGGGTGAGAGCCTGCACCGGCGAGGTACTGCCCGGCGACCGGCGGCTTGTAGCCGCCGAGGCCGTGGGCGGGCCGGTTGACCCCGAGGCGCAGGGGTCCTATGTCCACGTGGACGTACGCGCCCTTGGGTGCCGCGAAGCGGTCCTCGATGTCCTGCGGCGTGTGCACGATGCGGCCGATCTCGCTCTCGAGGCCGCCGATGAACCGACGCGCCGAGGTCACGATCTGGTCCGTGTAGTGCAGCTTCGTCTCCGGGGGTCCAGCCGCCCACCGGATCGGTGGGGACGTTGGGGTGGAGGTAGAGCACGTCGCCGTCCTCCGGCACGATCCTCCGATCGGCCGCCGAGAGGATGGCCATGTAGACCGGCGGGACATCGACGGTGACCCCGGTCTTGAGCGCTTTGAGCTGGGCTATGTGCTCTCCGAGCGTGCCCATCATGAGGGTGGTCTTGCGGACGTCGAAGCCGTCCTTGCGTCGGCTCTCGGCGAGCGGGTACCCGATCCGTCGAGCGAGGGCCATGTCGATCTTCATCGCGCCGGAGTTGGCCGCGTTCGCCGGGAGCATCCCGACCTTGTTAACCATCTTCTGGTCGAGCGCCCCGTCGTCAAGGAGCCGGCCGAGCGCCACCTGCGGAGCGCAGTTCGCGAGCGCCCGATCTCCTGCGGGCTTCGCCGCTTCGGACTGATTGGAGCTTTCGATGAGACCGCGATTGCTGTCCGACGGCCCACCGGGCCGCGTGCTGACCCTCTCGCGCGATGGCTGGCGAAGGAGCGCCTTTACGAGCGCTGGTTCCGGACGACCGCCATGACCGATCCTCGCCCCAGCGGAGACTGGCTTGCGATGCTTCAGCCTCTTGCGACCGGGGTGCTTGGGCGGGCGGCGTGGCGGACGGGGTTGGCGTTGGTCCACTCGAGGTCGATCGCGTGCTCGAAGACGCCGTGGAGGATCGTCAGCGTGTTCGCGACGGTCTTCGGCGAGCGACCGGTGCCGAGTCGTGAACTCAGCACCGGGAGTGCATGGCGTACCGCGGGGCGGGTCAGACGCGGTCGAGGATGAAGTCGACGGCGCGCTCGCCGATCATGTAGCACGGCGCGTTGGTGTTACCGCCCGGGATCGACGGCATGATCGAGGCGTCGGCCACGCGCAGGCCTTCGATGCCGCGGACCTTGAGGTCCGGGCTGACGACCGAGCGGTCGTCGACGCCCATGCGGCAGGTGCCGACAGCGTGCATGACGGAGACCGCGCGCTGGCGGACCGCCTGCGCCATGTCCGACCCCTTCCGCACTGCGTCGCCCGGGTAGATCTCCTCCTTGACGCCGCCGCCGAAGGCGCTGGACGCCATGATCTCGCGGATCATCTCGGTGCCCTCAACGAGGACCTTGATGTCGTCGGGCTCGTTGCCATAGCCGTAGTCGATCAGCGGAGCCGCCGTCGGGTCGGCCGACGCGAGGCGGATCGTGCCGCGGCTCTTGGGGTAGATCAGCGTCGAGAACACGCTGAGCGCGGGACGGGTGTCCGGGCGCGACTTGCCGTGGCCGCCCGCATAAGGATCGGGGTAGGCCCACGGCAGGGCGTGGAGCTGGATGTCGGGCACGTCCGTCGCGAGCGAGCTGCGCACGAAGCCGACGGACTCGAAGATCGAGTGGTTGACGAACGTCTCGGCGCCCGCGACGCTTCTCGCCAGGCCCCTGACGAAGTACGCCGGAGTGGACCGCAGCTGCACGTTCGGCACGTGGAACGCGAGTGGGTGGAAGAGATGGTCGTGCAGGTTGTCGCCGACGGGCAGGTCCGCGATGCACTCGATGCCGAGGCTGGCGAGGTGGGAGCTCGGGCCGATGCCGGAGAGCATCAGCAGCTGGGGGCTGTTCACGAAGCCCCCCGAGACGATGACCTCCTTGTGGGCGTGGATCGTGCGGCGCTCATTGTGCTTCTTGCGCCCGTCGAGGACCTCGACGCCGATCGCGCGGCCGCCCTCGATGACGATCCTGGTCGCGAGGACCTCAGTCTGGACCTCGAGCCAGCGCGGAGCGAGATCGTGGACGTAGCCGCGTGTAGACGAGTAGCGCAGGCCCTCCTTGGCGTTCTCCTGCATGTGGGAGATGCCCTCTTGCTCCGCCGCGTTGTAGTCGTCCAGGACCTTCACGCCGAGTGTCTCCGAGGTCGCCTGGATGAACTGCCGAGTAGCGTCCTGAATGATCTTGCTGCGGGTCACCTTGATCGGCCCGCCGGCGCCGCGGTACTCGTTCTCGCCGTCTTCGAAGTCCTCCATCCGCTTGAACGCGGGGTTGACGTCGTCGGCCGACCAGCCGGTGTTGCCGTCGGCGGCCCAGGAGTCGTAGTTCGAGCGGTTGCCGCGGACGTAGACCATGCCGTTGACCGAGCTCGAGCCGCCCATGACGCGGCCTCGCGTCGCGAGCATCTCGCGACCGTTCATGCCGGCTTGGGGCACCGTCTTGTACCCCCAGTCGAAGTGGCGCTCGATGCGCTCCTCGAAGTGCATCGGGGCGATCATCCCGGGCTTCTTGGTGAGGAAGCCGTGGATGCCCTTGTCGTCGGACTTGCCTGCCTCGAGCAAGATCACGCTGTAGCCAGCCTCGGCAAGGCGGCCGGCGATGACCGCGCCGGAACTTCCGGAGCCGACTACCACGTAGTCGGCTGCATTGCTGTACGTCGGGCTCTTGGACATGTTCGGTCCTCCTTGTCGTGCGTGATCCGCCTCCCAGAAAGGAGGTTAACGATCGTTACATGCTAGACGATGTGGACGCTCAGGTCACGCCGGGGGGAGCAGAGCTACGGCGACCTCACTCCGGAGCGCCTGCGACGTCCCGCCGTGCAGCCGCAGGAAACGGGCGTCGGCGTAGGCGTGGCTGATGGGGTACTCGAGCATGTAGCCGTACCCCCCGTGGAGCTGGACACCCGTGTCGACCGCCCGGCCGAGCACCTCGCTCGCGAGGTACTTGGCCGCCGCGGCGTCAGCCAACGAGAGGGTTCCGGCGACGAGTGCGCCGAGCGCCCGGTCGACGAGCGCCTGCGCGCCCTGCAGCTCGGCGGCGACTGCGCCGAGCAGCTGGCTCGTGTTCTCGAACCGGGCGATCGGCGTGCCGAACGCCTTGCGGTCGGCGACGTACGTGACGGTGGTGTCGAGCACCCAACGGGCCGCCGCCGCGGCGGCGACGGCGAGGAGCAGCCCGCTCCCCCGTCACGAGCTCCTCGACACCCACACCCTTCAGCACGGTCCCGCGCGCACCGTCCAGCACGAGGTCGGCGAAGCCGGCCGCGCCGAGCCCGACCGGGGCCTCGAGCGGCTCGACGGTGACTCCGGGCGCGGTTCGCTCGACGACCACGACCTGCGGCGCGGGATCGACCACGGCCACGACGAACAGCCCGGCGGCAGCGCCGCCGACGACTGCAGGGGCGCGCCCCTCCAGGGAGCCGTCCTCGCGGGTCCGGACGGACGCGTGCAGGACCGTCGCGGCGCGGAGCTCGGCCGTTCCGAGCCGCTCGAGCCACGCCGGCGTCGCGTCGGCGCCCGAGGCCTCGAGGGCGCGCACGGGCACGTCGCCGTGCGCCGCGAGCACCAGCGCGAGCGCGAGAAGCCCCGCGCGCACCGCCTCCTCGACGAGGATCGCCGAGAACCGCGGGTCGACGAGCCCGAGGCCGCCCTGCGCCTCCGGGACACCCGTGGCGACGAAGCCGTGCTCGGCCGCCGACCGCAGGGCGTCATCGGGGATGCCGCCGTCCCGGCTCCACGCCTCGTACTCCGGAACGGCCGTGCGCCCGAAGTGGGTCCGTACGCTGTCGCGGTAGGCGACGTGCTCATCGTCGAACAGCCCGGCGGGGCGGTCCAGGACCGAAGGCTCGCTCACCGCGGCACCATCCGGATCGCGCCGTCGAGGCGGATCGTCTCGCCGTTGAGCATCCGGTTGGAGACGATGTACGCCGCGAGATCGGCGAACTCCTCGGGGCGTCCGAGGCGGCTCGGGTTCGGCACGCCGTTGGCCAACGAGACCTTGACGTCCTCCGGCAAGCGGGCGAGCAGCGGCGTGTCGAACGTCCCCGGTGCGATCGTGCACACCTTCGTCCAGACGCTGCCGGACAGCCCGCATTCTGAGTCGTTGGCGAGTCGCAGGGTCTCCTCGGCGCTGGCCACCTTCTGGATCGGCAGGACCGGGCCGAATGTCTCCTCGCGCATGATGGCCATCGTGTGGTCGACGTCGGCGAGGATGGTCGGTTGAAGTACAGGCCATCCCGCTTCACGCGCGCACCCCCAGCGATCGCCCGCGCGCCAGCGGCGATCGCCTCCTCGACGTGCCGCTCGACGATGCCGAGCTGCGCCTCGCTGGCCATGGCCCCCACCTCGACGGTGTACGGCTTCTGGTCGTCGGTGCCGAGGCGGATGTCCGCGACGACGGCGACAGCCTTTGCCACGAACTCGTCGTACACCGGTGCTTCGACGTAGACCCGCTCCACCGCGATGCAACCCTGCCCGGTATTGACGCAGGCACCCCAGACCGCGCCCCGCGCAGCGCGGTCGAGGACCGCGTCGGCCAGCACGATCATCGGGTCCTTCCCGCCGAGCTCGACGCTGCAGGGGATGAGCCGCCCACCCGCCTGCGCCGCCACGCGGCGGCCCGTACGGACCGAGCCTGTGAACTGGACCATGTCGACCGCGTCGACCACGGCCTCGCCAGTCCCGCCCGCGCCCGTCGCGATCCCCAAGACGTCGGGGGCGCCCAAGTCCTCCCGCCAGCCACGCACGCACTCCGCCCAGGTCAGCGGGGCGACCTCGGAAGGTTTGGTGAGCACGGCGCAGCCGGCCATAAGCGCGGCCGGCGTGTCGAGCATCGGCATGGTCAGCGGCCAGTTCCAGCGGATACGTGTGGTGGACCACCGAGAGCCGTTTGGTCAGCTGCGACAGATGCGCCGGCCGCGGGTGATCGTCCGCCAGAAATCGCGCGGCGTTTTTCACGTAGTAGTTGAGGACCAGGACGCCGTAGCTCGGCTCAATTGCCGCGTCTCCGCGCGCCTTGCCGGTCTCGGCCTGGATCAGGTCCATCAGCCGCTGCTCGTTGTCCCAGAGCCAGTCGCGAAAGCGGCGCAGCCAGATGGCTCGGCCCGCGGGACCGGTGCGCTCCCATTCCGGCTGCGCGGCGTGAGCCGGGCTGGATTCGACGGAGACCGGGTTTAGTGGTTCCCGCTCATCAGGTGAGGGGGAGTGGTTGAAGGCTCTGTAGAGCGTGCAGTGTCTCGAACTCGGTGGGTGGGATGTCGCCGAGAGCGCCGTGGAGGCGGGTGGTGTTGAACCAGGCGACCCACTCGACGATTGCGAGTTCGATCTGGGAGCGCGTTTGCCAGACGCGGTCTGAGATCAGCTCGGTCTTGAACGTGTCGACGAAGCTCTCGGCCATCGCGTTGTCAAAGGCATCACCAACCGAGCCGATCGAGCCGAGGACGTGGTGGTCGTCGAGGACCTGCTGGAAGGCGAAGCTGGTGTATTGCGAGCCGGCATCGGAGTGATGAATGAGCGCGACATCGGCGCCGGCCTCCCGCCGCGTCAAAGCCATGCGCAGGGCGTCGAGGACGAGGTCGGTGCGCATGTGCGAGGCGAACTGCCAGCCGACCACGCGGCGGGAGAAGACGTCGATGACGAAGCTGAAGAACACCAGCCCTTCCCAGCAGCGCAGGTACGTGAAGTCGGCGACCCACAGCTGATCGGGCCGCTCGGCGGTGAAGTTCCGGTCGACCAGATCGGGGCTGCGACGCGCCGCGGGGTCTGGGGTTGTAGTGCGCCAGGGCTTGCCGCGGCGCTTGGCGCCCTGGATCCCCGCCGTGCGCATCAGGCGTTTGACGCGGTCGCGGCCAACCGGCTCGCCGGCGCGGAGCATGGCCTTCCAGGTGCGGCGGTAGCTGTCCCGCGTCAAGATCTTCCGCACACCAGTTAGTTGAGGCCCGGCGAGCAGGTAGGCCGGGCGCTCAGTCAGTTCGGGTCGTGAGCCGTAGGCGAGCGGGCCGGGCTGGGTGAGCGCCC